>ENA-OVGQ01001908-OVGQ01001908.1-human-gut-metagenome-genome-assembly--contig:-NODE-1908-length-20586-cov-34.788710_pt1 | contig 20586 bp, 16 predicted proteins | sample MGYA00237774_ERZ505427 | MGnify/ENA primary metagenome ERZ505427 (study PRJEB26158, sample SAMN06016404) | human gut metagenome | biome: human gut; feature: ankylosing spondylitis patient; material... | reverse complement strand
CCAGCCCGGCCAGCGCCCGGCGGGCTTCCTCCCGGCCGGCGGCGGGCAGAGCGGCCCGGGCCTCGGTACACTGGGCCTCCAGCGCCTTGGCGGAGGCAGACTGCCGGGCGGCTTCCTCAGCGGAAGCCCGTGCCTCGGCCTCGAGGGCAGAGCGCTGAGCGGTCTTTTTCTGCCGCTCGTCCTCCTGCCGGGCCTTGGCGGCGAGATCGGCGGCATTCTGCTTCAGAGCCTTGTCGAGGGCTTCCTGTGCGGCGTGCAGGGCCTCGCTTTCTTCGGCCAGAGCCGTCTTCAGAAGCGAGACGGTCAGCTTCACCGGCCCCTCCGGCGAGGTGAACCGCTCCGGCAGCAGGGCCTCGGCGTCCCGGCGGAGGGTGGCTTTGGCCTCCCGGTCTGCGGCCACGGCCTTGGCGGCGGCCGCACTGGCTTCCTGTGCGGCGCGGTCGGCCTCGTCGGCGGACTGTCTGGCCGCGTCCACCCGGGCCTGCGTGGGGGCTTCGGCGGGCAGAACGGCCCGCTTCGGGTGATGGGTGCTGCCGCAGACGGGGCAGGGGGTGCCGTCTGTCAGCCCTTCGGCCAGCAGGCCCGCCTGCGCGTTGAGAAAGGCCCGCTCGAGGTGGTCGCGGAGGGCGTGGGCGCGCTCCTTTGCGCCGTCGGCAAGAAGATAACGCTCCTGGGCCTGCCGTGCGGCCTGCCCCCGGCGCTGCCCCTCGGCGAGGCTCTGGGCCAGCTGCGCGAGGGCCGTTTCCCGCCGGGCCAGCTGTTCGGCCCGGGCCTCGAGGCTCACGTTCTCGGCCTCTGCGCCCCCAAGGGCGGCGAGGCTCTGCTCCAAAGCGGTCAGTTCTCCGTCCAGCTGCCCGAGGGCGGCGCGGCGCTTTTCGGCTCTGGCGTTCTCGAGGGCGGCGGCGTCCCGGGCGGCAGAAAGCTTCTTTTCGAGGCTGTCCAGCCCGTCGAAGGCCGCGAGGTCAGATTTTGCCCGCTCGAGCTTTCCGGCCAGCGCGTCCAGCGCGGCGGCATCTCCGGCGTGGCGGGCCGCTTCGACCTCGGCGGCGTCCAGAACGGGCCGCAGAGCGTCCTGCCGGGTCTGCGCGGCGGTCAGCTCGAGGCGGAGCTTCTCGGCCTGTTCGGCCCGGCCCAGCGTCTGCTGGAGCTTGTCCAGCTCTGCCTCGGCCTCAGTCCGGGCGGCGGTGGCGGCGCTCAGCGCCTGCTCCTGCCCGGCCAGCAGGGCGTCCAGAAGGGGAAGCAACGTCTCCGGCGACGCCTGCCCGCCCGCCTCGCAGAGGGGGGCCAGCTCGTCCAGAACGGCTTCGTCGGCATCCCCCTCGGCCCAGCTCAGGCCGGAGAGCAGCTGCCCGATGCGGACGCTCTGCTCCTCCCGCTGGCGGGTGAGGGCGGCGTTCTCGGCCTGCAGCCGCTCCTGGAGACGCTGGTAGGGCTGGGTGCGGAACAGCTTGCGGAAGATCTTGCTCCGCTCCTCGGTGGAAGCGTTGAGCAGCCGGGTGAACTGCCCCTGGGCGATCATGGCGATCTGGGAGAACTGGTTGTAGTCCAGCCCGATGATGTCCACCACGGCGGCGGTGACGTCTTTGGCCCGGGTGACGGGCGGACGGCCGTCGGCGTAGGTGAGGCAGGCGTCGGCCTTTTCGGTGGTAAAGCCCTCGCCCCGGGCTTTCGGGCGGAGGTATTCGGGATTGCGGCGGACGGTGCAGCGCTGCCCCCGCACCTCAAATTCCAGCTCCACGAAGGTGGGGGTGCCGGGCTCGGCGTACTTGCTGCGGAGCATGGCCCCCTCCCGGACGCCGCCGCTGGAATGGTCGTAGAGGGCGTAGGTGATGGCGTCGAAGAGGGTGGTCTTGCCCGCGCCGGTGTCGCCGGTGACGAGGTAGAGCCCGCCTCTGCCCAGCTGGGCGAGGTCCAGAACGGTCTCGGCGGCATAAGGCCCGAAGGCCGACAGGGTCAGTTTCAGAGGCCTCATGCTTCGTCCTCCTTCCAGATGTCCTCGATGAGCGATTGGCAGAACGCCGCCTGTTCGTCGGAGAGGGGCTGGCCGTTCTGGGCTTCGTAAAAGGCCGCAAAGTGCTCGAGGGGCGTTTTGCTCTCGGCCCGGGCGGCGGCGTCGGGCGTCTCAGCGGCCCGGGTGCGGCGGTTGTCGTAGTCCAGCCGCATGAGGTTCGGGTAGATGACCCGCAGCCGGGCCAGCGCGTCGGGAACGTCCTGCTCGTCGGTGAGGGTGATGTGGAGGTAGTCGTCCGTCGGCGTGCCGTCGTAGGCCCGGCGGTCGGTGAGCTCCATATAACTGCCCCGCAGCTCCCGCAGGTCGTGCCGGGGGGTGAGAGGCGCGGCCTCGAAGCGGACGCTGCCCTTTTCGCCCAGGGTGACGAAGAGAGCGGCTTTGTGCTGATGGGCCTCGGAGAAGGAATATTTGAGGGGACTGCCTGCGTACCGGACGGTGTCCCGCCCCACCTTCTGAGGACTGTGGAGGTGGCCCAGAGCCACATAGTCGAAGCCCTCGAAGAGGGAGACGTCGATGCTGTCCACCCCGCCCACGCTGGGCTCTTCGCTCTCGCAGACCGCCGCCCCGGCCACGAACTGGTGGGCCACCAGCACGTTCCGGCGGGCGGGGTCGGGTGTACAGGCGTTCAGCACACAGCCGATGGCGTCGTTATAGCTCTCGATCTTCTCGTCCGGGAAGACGTGCCGCACGGCGGCGGGCTTCAGGAAGGGCAGGAGCCAGATGTCCACCGGGCCGTATTCGTCCGTCAGGGTGATGGGCGCGGGCGGTGCGGCAAAGACCGGGCTGACGTACACCCGGCTCCCCGCCAGAAGCTGTGCGCCGAAGGCGATGCGGTCTGCCGAGTCGTGGTTGCCGCTGACGGCAAAAACGGGCAGGCCCCGCGCCGCAAGCTCGGTGAGGAACCAGTCCAGCAGCCGCACCGCCTCGGCGGGCGGCACGGGCTTGTCGTAGAGGTCGCCTGCCAGCAGAACGCCGTCCACGGGCCGGGCGTCCAGCAGGGAGAGGACCTGCTCTAAAATGTATCGCTGGTCGTCCAGCATGGAGAACTCGCAGACCCGCTTGCCCAGATGCAGGTCGGAGAGATGTAGGAAACGCATGGGGACACCGCCTTTCGTTGGGATGATTTTATTATAGGAGAGTTGGGGGCGTTTGTCGAGGGGGCAACGGCGACGACCGCCGCCAGTGGCGGAAACAGGGAGGAGCTGTTGGGGCCGCGGCCAGCAGGATGCGAGGCCCGCACCAAGGGCCGAAGCAGACGCTGGGAGCCGCAACCCGGGTGCGAAGCACCTCTGGCGAGCCGGGCAGGCCCACGCTGGACGCTGAAAGTTTTTTAATTTCGGAAACAGTAGTGCCCTGCTACAGAGGGAAAGTGTCTTTGTAAACTTTCCGCGCACCGCTTGACTTTTGCACGGGATGGCATATAATAAACTCAGGAATGTGAATACTCCATTGGTTTCACCCCAATGGAAAAGCCCCCAAGGAGCCGCGAACTCCCAGGGGGCTTTCTTTTTGAGCGATGTTTCGTAAAAACCTCTCAGTCTGCTTCGCAGACAGCTCCCCTAGTAGGGGAGCCCTTGGCATGTCGGTCAGGTCTATGCTGGACGAGCAAAGCACGATGCCTCGGGAACGGTAGTGCTCCGCTGTCTAGACTCACGACAGCTTGACAAGGTGCGTTGTCCAGAAGCTGCTGCCCTCTGTAGCGAGGCCCACCATTTTTCGCCTCATCGGGCCTCCGGCGTCCAGCTCAGGGTGACCCGGCATGCCAAGGCCTCCCCTCGATAGGGGAGGTGGCACGCCGAAGGCGTGACGGAGAGGTTTTTCCGTTACGTCACGCGGCAGGGAACATCTTTTCCCAGGTGTCCTTGCCCACGGAGCCGTCGGAGGTCAGGTTGTGGCGGGTCTGGTAGCGCTTGACGGCGGCGACGGTGCTGGCACCGAACTTGCCGTCGGTGGTGAGCCGCTCGCCCTCGGTGTTGAGCTTCTGCTGCACCAGCCGGACGCAGCCGCCCGCGCTGCCGCTCCGCAGCACGATGCCGGGGTAGGGGACGATGAGGCCGTGTTTGGCCGTGTAGCGGGCGTAGAGCACGTTCCAGGTGTTCGCGCCCACTTTGCCGTCCTCTTTGAGGCCGTACCGGAGCTGGAACTCCCGGACAGCCTTCTCGGCGTTTGCGCCGAACTTTCCGTCCACGGTGAGGGCGGCGTACCAGGTGCAGCTGTCCCGGATGCCGTTGAGCCAGGTCTGCACGAGGGCCACGTCCGGGCCGGAGCTGCCGCGCTGGATGAGCGAGTAGTAAGCAGGGATTGCCATAGTGTTGTCACACTCCTTCCGCGCTCATCCTATGCGGCGGGCCGACGGCCTGTTCACCCGGCCAGCACCACGTCCTCCCGGGGTGCGGTGAGGCCGTCCCACCACTCCACGAACCGGAACCGGACGATATACTCCCCGCAGACAAGGTCATTTTCGGCAGGCGTGTCGTACCCGCCGCAGGCTGACCGGCAGAGACCCGGGTAGAGCACGCACCACCAGTTCCGGCCTGCCCGCCGCGTCCCGATGTCCAGCCGCACCGCGTCGTACCGCCCGGCGGGCAGAGCCCCGCCGTCATAGCGCCGGGTGGGAAAGTACATATTCACGAGGCAGGCTTTCACCGGTGCGCGGATGCCGAGAGCGGCCAGTGTCTGGCGGGCCGTCAGCTCGAAGCGGACGAGGTTTTCCGCCGCCCACGCCCGGGCATCGGCCCGGCTGTCCGCCGGGCAGGCTTCGTCGGTGAGGGCCAGCACGGCGTCCCGGACAGCCAGCTTCGCGCTCTGGTCGCGCACGGAGTCGGTGTCGGCCCGGATGTGGAGCCGCAGGGTGTCGGCGGCAAGCTGGTCGGCGGTGGTGAGCTGGCTCTGCGCCCAGCCTGCCCCCAGCGACAGCAGAAGACAGAACAGCAGCGAGGCGCACAGCGCCCCCATTTCGCGGCGGGATAACATAAAAAACAGGCCCCCTCTTGGAAAGTTTATCCAGAGGATGGGCCTGTTTTTAGAAAATTATTCTTTAATTCTTCAGCGACTGCATCGGGGCGGGGAGTCTGCCGCCGCGGTTGATGAAGACGGAGGGGTCACGCTGGTTGACCGGCATGATGGGGCCGTAGCCCAGCAGGCCGCCGAAGTCCAGCACTTCGCCCGCCTTGCGGCCGATGGCCGGGATGACGCGGACGGCGGTGGTCTTGCTGTTGACCATGCCGATGGCGGCTTCGTCGGCGATGAGGGCGCTGATGACGGCAGGGGTGGTGTCGCCGGGGATGATGACCATGTCGATGCCCACAGAGCAGACAGCCGTCATGGCCTCCAGCTTCTCAATGGTGAGACAGCCGCACTCGGCGGCGTGGATCATGCCGTCGTCCTCGCTGACGGGGATGAAAGCGCCCGACAGGCCGCCGACGTGGTTGGAGGCCATGACGCCGCCCTTCTTGACGGCGTCGTTGAGCAGGGCGAGGCAGGCAGTGGTGCCGCAGCAGCCGCAGGTCTCAAGGCCCATCTCCTCGAGGATGTTGGCCACACTGTCGCCCACGGCGGGGGTGGGGGCCAGCGACAGGTCGATGATGCCGGCGGGTACGCCCAGCTCTTTGGAGGCGAGGTTTGCCACCAGCTGGCCCACGCGGGTGATCTTGAAGGCGGTGCGCTTCACCAGCTCGGCCACCTGATCGATGGGGGCATCCTTGGGCAGCCGGGCCAGCGCGGCGCGGACCGCGCCGGGGCCGGAGACGCCGACGTGGATCTCGCAGTCGGGCTCACCGGGGCCGTGGAAGGCACCCGCCATAAAGGGATTGTCCTCGGGCGCGTTGCAGAAGACCACCAGCTTTGCTGCGCCGATGCACTGACGGTCGGCGGTGAGCTCGCTGGCCTTCTTGACGGCCTCGCCCATCAGCTTGATGGCGTCCATGTTCAGGCCCGCCTTGGTGGCACCGATGTTCACCGAGCTGCAGACGATGTCCGTCTCGGCCAGTGCGCGGGGGATGGACTCGATGAGGCGCAGGTCGCCCGCCGAGAAGCCCTTGTGGACGAGGGCAGTGTAGCCGCCCACGAAGTTGACGCCCACCTTCTTGCCGGCGGCGTCCAGCGTCTTGGCAAAGTCCACCGGGTCGGCGTCCGGGCAGGCACCCAGCAGCATGGCGATGGGGGTGACGCTGATGCGCTTGTTGATGATGGGGATGCCGTACTCGGCGCTGATGTGCTCCACAGCCGGAACGAGCCGGGCGGCGCGGGTGGTGATCTTGTGATAAATTTTTTCGCAGGCTTTCCTGGGGTCCGGGTCGATGCAGTCCAGCAGACTGATGCCCATGGTGACGGTGCGCACGTCCAGATTGTCCTGCGTGAACATCTCGATGGTTTCGAGGATGTCGCCGGTGTTCATCATGCTCATAGCAGTCTCTCCTTAAATGGTGTGCATCGCGTCGAAAACTTCCTGGCGGGTGAGGTTGATCTGCATCCCCATCTCAGCGGCCAGAGCGTCCATCTTCTGGTGCAGCTCCTCGTGGGAGACGCTGCACTTGGAGATGTCCACCAGCATGATCATGGCGAACATGCCCTGCAGGATGCTCTGGGTGACGTCCTCGATGTTGATGTTCAGCTCACAGCAAAGGCCCGAGACGCGGGCGACGACGCCCACGGTGTCGTGGCCGATGACGGTAATGAATGCTTTCATAATTCCTACCCCTTTTTTTATCATATTTTTGTTGGACGGCTGGCTCTGCCGGGGCAAAACCACAGGCAGACCGGGCCGCTCTGCTGACAATTCCGCTTCCAGTATAGCAGATTTCACGAAAAATGAACACTCTTTTTGGAAAAAAGAGCAGAGGAAACGGGGAAAAGAATGTCTATCACCGGCAGAACTTGCAAAAACCAGATGCAAACTGCCGGGCAGTGTGCTATACTTATCTATAAATATCGCCACAGGCTGAACAAAGGAGAGACAACGATGGAACAGCTTCTGAAGATCCTTGAGGACAATGCCCGGATGTCGGTGGAGGACATCGCGGCCATGCTGAATAAATCCCCCGCCGAGGTGGCGGCTATGATAGACCTGGCCCGGGCGCAGGGCATCATCAAGGGCTACAAGACCCTCGTGGACTGGGAGAAGGCCGGCGTGAACCGGGTGGAAGCCGTCATCGAGCTGAACGTCAGCCCCAAGAAGAGCCGCGGCTTTGACGAGATCGCAGCCACCATTGCCGCCTTTGACGAGGTGGAGAGCGTGCTGCTGATGAGCGGCGGCTACGACCTGCAGCTGGTCATCAAGGGCCAGACCTTCCAGGAGATCGCCCTCTTTGTGGCAAAGCGGCTGTCGCCGCTGGACGACGTGCTGTCCACGGCCACCCATTTCGTGCTCCGCACCTACAAAAAAGAGGGCCGTCTGTATCAGGACGAAGAAATCGATGAAAGAGAGTGCACCGTGCTGTGATGGATTACGATAAACTGATCGCGCCTGCCGCTGCGGCCATGCGCCCCTCCGGCATCCGCAAATTCTTCGACCTCGCCGCCGAGATGCCCGGGTGCATCAGCCTCGGCGTCGGCGAGCCCGACTTCAAGACCCCCTGGGCCGTCCGTGAGGCGGGCATTGAAAGCCTCGAGCATGGCCGCACCCGCTATACTTCCAACGCGGGCCTGAAAGAGCTGCGGGCCGAGATCGCCCGCTACCTCGACCGCCGGATGGGCCTGAAATACGACCCGGCAAAGGAAGTCCTCGTCACCGTCGGCGGCAGCGAGGCCATCGACATGTGCATCCGCACTCTGGTGCAGCCCGGCGATGAGGTCATCATCCCGGAGCCGTGCTTCGTCTGCTACGAGCCCATCACCACCCTGTCCGGCGGCGTGCCGGTCCATGTGGCCTGCCGTCAGGAGGATGAGTTCCGCCTCCGGGCCGACGCCCTGAAAGCCGCTATCACCCCGAAGACCAAGCTCCTCATCATGCCCTTCCCCAACAACCCTACCGGCGCGGTGATGGAGCAGGAAGACCTGGAGGCCATCGCGGAAGTCCTGCGTGGCACCAACATCATGGTGCTGTCGGATGAGATCTACGCCGAGCTGAACTACGGCCTGCAGAACCACGTTTCCATCGCCACGCTGCCCGGCATGGCCGAGCGGACGGTGGTGGTCAACGGCTTCTCCAAGACCTACGCCATGACGGGCTGGCGGCTGGGCTATGCCTGCGGCCCCGCGCCCATCATCAAGATCATGACCAAGATCCACCAGAGCGCTATCATGAGCGCCCCCACCACCAGCCAGTACGCCGCCATCACGGCCCTCAAGGACTGCGACGGCGAGATCGAGCGGATGCGCAACGAGTATAATATGCGCCGCCGCCTCGTGGTGAAGAGCTTCAACGATATGGGCCTGAGCTGTTTTGAGCCGCGGGGCGCGTTCTATGCTTTCCCCTGCATCAAGTCCAGCGGCATGAGCAGCGAGGAGTTCTGCACAAAGCTTCTGGAGCAGAAGCATGTCGCCATCATCCCGGGCAACGCCTTCGGCGCGTCCGGCGAGGGCTACGCCCGCGTATCCTACGCCTACAGCGTGGAGCATCTGATGGAGGCCATCCGCCGCATCCGGGAGTTTTTGAACGAGAACTGCAAGTGAGGAGGAAAAAACCATGCGCGATCGTGTGACGGTCCTGGCCCCGGCCAAGCTGAATCTGGCGCTGGACGTGGTGGGCATCCTGCCCGGCGGCTACCATGCGCTGGATATGACCATGCAGGCCATCTCGCTCTACGAGCGGGTGGTCATCCGCCGCAGTCCCTACCTCGATCTGGCCCTGCCCGGCAGCAAGGTCAAGCCCGGCCCGGGCAACACCGCCATCAAGGCGGCGCTGGCTTTCTTCCATTATACGGGCCTGCTGGCAGGTGCAGACATCACCATCTATAAGAGCGTCCCCGTCCGGGCCGGTATGGCTGGCGGCAGCGCCGACGCTGCGGCTGTTCTGGTGGGCCTGAACGAGCTGTACGGCGCCCGCCTGTCCATGAGCGAGCTTTGCGCTCTGGGTGTCAGCATCGGCGCAGACGTACCCTTCGCCCTCATGGGCGGCACCTGCCGGGTGCAGGGCCTCGGCGACCTCATCAAGGCACTGCCGCCCCTGCCCGAGTGCTGGTTCACGGTGGTGATGCCCGGCTACGGCATCTCGACGCCGGAGGCTTTTGCGGCCTACGACAAAGTCGGCAGCAGTGTCCACCCCGACTGCGCCGCCCAGGAAGCCGCCATCCGGGCTGGTGACCTGGACGCTGTCTGCGCCGCTGCCGGAAACGCCCTCGAGGAGTGCAGCGGGGCTAAGGACAACGAGGCCATCAAGGCCGCCTTCCGGGAGAACGGAGCCGTCACCGCCCTCATGACCGGCAGCGGCGCGGCGGTCTTCGGCGTGTTCCGCACCGAAGCCGAAGCCAAAGCCGCCGCCGACGCCCTCCGCGCCCGCTGGCCGCAGGTCTATACGGCCCAGCCTGTCAGGGGAGGGGCTTGCGTAGTAAGAAGGTAAAAGGCTCTCCCTTTGGGAGAGCTGGCGCGTGAGCGCCTGAGAGGGCAAGGCTGCTGGCGGGGAAGCACAGGTGCAGCGCTCGTTTCGCGCTGACAAAGAGCCTGCCCATCGCTGCGCAGCGGCTCTTTCGTGCCGGGCTTGCCCTCTCCGTCATTGCTTCGCAATGCCACCTCTCCCATAGGGAGAGGCTTTGGCAAGTCGGGCCACTTCCTACTGGACGCCCGAGGTGCAATATGGCGCAAAAAAGCGGGCCTCGCTACAGAGGGCAGCCGCTTCTGGACAACGCACCTTGTCAAGCTGCCGCTGGCCTAGACAGCAGGGCACTACAGTCCACGAAACAAATAAGCTTTGCGCGTCCAGAGGAAACTTGACCGGCCTGCCAAGGGCTCTCCCTTTGGGAGAGCTGGCGCGAAGCGCCTGAGAGGGCAAGGCTGCTGGCGGCGGTCGTCGCCGTTGCTCCCAGAGGGAGAGGCTTTCGAGCAGCGCTGACCCTATAAAATGTATAACCCTCCTTCCCGCCGGGCATACTGCCCAAAGGAAGGAGGGTCTTTTTGTGCAGACCTTTTATAAAATCTGTCTCATCCTCATGATCGTCGGCGGCATCAACTGGGGTCTTGTGGGCCTGTTCCAGTTCGACTTCGTCGGCTGGCTGCTGGGCGGCAGCGCGTCCATCTGGTCACGCATCGTGTTCACGCTGGTAGGTGTGGCCGCTGTCTGCGGCATCCCGGGCCTGTTCACGGACGAGACCGGGGAATAGAGACAAAAGAAAAAGGCTCTCATGCCGGCAGGAAATACGGCACGAGAGCCTTTTTGAATACCTATAAAGAATCCCGCCCGGTCGTCTGCGGCAATCAAACCTACCCTTGCGGACAGGTGGGTGCTCTGTCTCCGGTTTCGCGCTTCCTCATCGAGCCTTCATGGTCGACCCATGACGGGGAGGTCTGCAATCCACCGACGAACTCCAAGCTCCCGTTGAATGATTAGTAGGATCATATAAACCGCAACAAATCGCGCCGGGCAGGAAGTCTTTGCTGAAAGATCACTCGATCTCGAACTGGTCGCTCAGACGCTTCTCGAACAGCTTGCTGACTTCCAGCAGGGTCTCATCGTCCTCGACCACATCGAGATACTCGCCCTCGTCGTCCTCGCCGACGCTCAGGATGACCAGCTGGGCGTCCTCGTCCAGGTCTTCCTCATTCTCGGCGTATTCGACAACGGCCAGGTAATGCACGCCCTTATGGTCCAGAGCGTCGATCACTTCAAACGTGACCTCATTGCCGTCCTCGTCCTCGAGGGTCATCAGGTCGGGCTGATATTCCTCTTCGGTCTCAGCGGCGGACTTGTTCATATCTTCTGCCATAAGTCACGTTCTCCTGTCAAATATCTAAAAAATGGGATAACTGTCACACCCTGCCCGCTGCGCTCCTTCTGAGCTGTGGGTTCCGGGTACGCCTATAGTGTAGCGTTTTTTTGCCCGCTCGTCAAGATGTTTTTCGCATAGAAATCCAATAACAAATTTTCACGCTTTTCCCTCTCGCTTCCCGGGCCGGAATGTGATATACTATAGCGATAGCTTTTGAAAAGCCATCTTTGCTATAATATATGGACAGGGAGGCCCGATCATGAGAGCCTTGAAAAAAATAATGGCGGCACTGGCCCTGACGGCAGTTCTGGCCGGGTGCAGTGCGGACAATATCCTCTCCAGCATCCAGGGCGGGAAAGCCGACACGGTGCAGACGGTCAGCCGCCCGGCTGTGGAGTCGGCAGAGCTGCAGTTCACCCACCCGGCGGCGGGGGACACCATCGCGGTGTTCGATACCTCGGCAGGCGTGTTCAAAGCAGTGCTCTTTTCCACCGAGGCCCCACAGGCCGTGCAGAATTTCACGACATTGGCCCAGCAGGGCTTTTACAACGGCCTGACCGTCACCCGGGTGGAGAAGGACTTCGTGGTGGAGGCCGGGCAGGGCGCGGACGGCAAAGGCACCACCATCTGGAACGGGAACCGTTTCTCCGCCGAGACCACCGATAAGCTCCACCACTATTCCGGCGCACTCTGTGCGGCAGCGGACGCCTCCGGCGACTGCGCCAGCGTCTTCTACGTCATGGAGACCCTGCCGGGCAGCAGTTCGGTGACGCAGGAGCTCATCGACCAGATGAACGCCGCCGGCTGGCGGGCCGATGTGGTGAACGCCTACCAGACGGCGGGCGGCGCACCCTACCTCGACTACACCGACACCGTCTTCGGGCAGGTGTACGAGGGGATGGAAGTCGTGGACACCATCGCCCAGACCGGCGTGGACGAAACTCAGCGCCCGACGGAGGCTATCACCATCAACAGCGTGAGCATTACGAAATACGAATAAGAAGCTGCTTTTCCGCCCTCCGGGCGGTGGACGGCTGCAAAAAAATCACCCGCCAACTGGCGGGTGATCTGCGTTTATAAGGGAAAAGGGACAGGTCAGGTCGTCTTTACCTGTAGAGTGATGGCGATGTAGGTCTTCCCTTCATGGGTCGTGGCTGCTACGCCTACCTTGGTCCATTTACTGGAAAGATTGAAATTCAGGTTAGAAGCCTTATTGTCCTGGGTGATGCAATCGATGAGATCTTCCAGCTTGGTGTTCTGATAATCGTATTGGGCGATGAGGGTCAGGGTGGAGTTGCTAGAATCAATATCTACTTTGTGGTAGACCCCGTATCCTCCAATCTTGCCCTTCAGTTCGGCGTCCAGATTGGTATTGGCAAGCTTGTCTTTGGCAATATTGCACATCCCAACGTCATATTCTAGATTTTTGGTGGAGGAGTTGCTTCGGATGGCCCGCATCACCTCGGCTTCGGCTTGGGCCTCCGGGCCGGAAGAACCGCCGCCACCGCTGCAGGCGGTCAGGAGCAGAAGGGTCAGTGCACCGGCCAGAAGCAGGGCAGTCAGCTTTCTCAGTTTTGTCATGTGGGTCGCCTCCAATCGTTTTTGTTTTGGTGAGTCCAGTTGTTTTTTCTCATGAAGAAGCGTCCTCTCCGGCCATCTGGTCAGGGGGTTCTTCTACCCTCATTCTATCGGAGAAGAGCCGGTGCTGTCAAGCTGGAAAACTATACAAATTCGGCTCGGGAAAATTGTGAAAACAAACCGGAAAGCGACATTTTTCTGCGGACGTTGCAACAAACTGTCCGGACTTCGCAAAGAAACTTTGCCGCGGGGGAAGCGGGGATGTTCAGACCTCCCCCGGGTGCTCCTTCCGCCACTGGATGTAGTCGTCCAATATCACCGTCGCGCTCACCGAGTCGAGGATGCTTTTCCGCTTTGCGCCGAAGGTGCCGCTCTCGTCGAGGAGGTCGGCAGCGGCGCAGGTGGTCTGGCGCTCGTCCCACATCCGGACGGGCAGGCCGCTCCAGATCTCAACGGTTTTGGCCAGCTTGCGGCTCTTGCGGGCGCGCTCGCCCTCGGTGCCGTCCATGTTCAGCGGCAGGCCGATGACGATGAGCTCGGCTTCGATCTCCTTTGCCACCTCGCAGACCCTGGCGGCGACTTTGTCCCGGGCCTTGACGGTGATCTGGGGCGTGATGGGGGAAGTCAGGAACTCGGTGCGGTCGCAGGTGGCGAGGCCGGTGCGGCTGTCGCCGTAATCTACTGCTAAAATTTTCATGCAGGTGTCCTCTTTCTGAGATGATTTTTTCTTCATTGTACCACAGAATAGATGTCGCTGCAATTTTGTGGTACAATGATAGAAAAATGAGGGCAAGCCGCCCACGATAGAAAACTGACCCAACGGAGAGATTCACCATGTTAAAACTACTTTTAGGCGGCTCCGGCAGCGGAAAGACCACCCTGCTGTACCAGCGCATCCGGGCGCGGGCCGAGGCGGGGGAGAAGAGCATCCTGCTGGTGCCGGAGCAGTTCACCTCGTCCACCGAGGGCCGCATCCACCGGGAGCTGGGCGACGCGCTGAGCGGACTGGTGGAGAGCTTTTCCTTCACCAGCCTCGCCGAGCATATCCTGTCGGCGGAGGGCGGCTCTGCCGTCCAGACCCTCAGCGACGCGGGCCGTGCCGTGCTGGTGCGCCGTGCCCTCGAGGAACTGCAGGACAACGTCCATTACTATTACCGCCACCGCCGCTCGGCCGCCTTCTGCCAGATGGCCGCCGAGACCATCGACGAGCTCAAGAGCGCGGGTCTCTCGGGCCGGCAGCTCTATGAGCTGGCGCAGGACTGCGGCACCGACAGCGCCAAACTCAGCGAACTGGCCCTCATCTTTCAGGGCTACGAGACCCTGCTGGCCGGGACAGGCATGGACCCCTCCGACCGGCTGGAGCTGGCCGCATCCCGCCTCGAGGCCGCGCTGGCCCGGGGCGAACTGCCGGAGTTCCTGCGGGACAGGGCCGTCTTTATCGACGAGTTCGACACCTTCAACGCCCCGAAAAAGCGGCTGATGGGCGCCCTGCTGGCCTCGCTGCCCACCGTGACGGTGGCCCTCTGCGACGACGGCACCCCTCTCGTGCCGGGGGACATGAGCCTTTTCTCCGGCGCGAAGCAGGTGGCGGCGCAGCTGCGCCAGCTGGCCCGCCGGAACGGCACTGAAGTGGCCGTGCCGGAACTGCTGCGCCGGGACGTGCGCCACGCCGACGCTCCCGGCCTTGCCGCTGCGGCCCAGCTGCTGGCCGCGGGCCGGTGTGACCCGCCTCCGGGCTGTCCGGAGATAAAGCTTTTCGCCGCTCCCAGCCGGGAGGAAGAAGCCCGCGCCGCCGCTGCCGCCATCCGCCGCCTCATGCGGCAGGGCGTCCGCTGCGGGAAGGTGGCGGTGGTCTGCCGCGACATCTCGAAATACCGCGCCGCCGTCAGGTACGAGTTCCGGATGGCGGACATCCCCCTCTACTGCGACGAGCCGACGACGCCCGAGTTCAGCGCCCCGGCCACGGCGGTGCGGTGTCTGCTGGCCATTGCCCGGGGTGCAGAGCTGACGGAACAGCTCACCACCCTGGCCAAGACCGGCCTCTGCGCCCTCACCGAGGAAGAGGTCTGCGCCCTCGAGAACTACGCCTACACCTGGTCGCCGAATGCGGCGGCGTGGCGCGCGCCCTTCGAGAAGAACCCCCGGGGCTTCGGCGATGTGGAGCCCACCGACGAGGACAAAGAAAACCTTGCCCGGGCCGAAAAGGCCCGCGCCCTTCTCATCACCGCCGCCGACGGCCTGCGCGCGAAGCTCCGCTCTGCCAACGCCGAGCAGATGAGCCGCGCCCTCTACTTCTGTCTGAAGGAGCTGGGCGCGGAGGACGCTCAGGCCGCGCAGGTGGAGGCCATCCGGGCCGAGCGGGGCATCCCCGCCGCTGAGGAAGCCGCCCGGGAGTGGAACGTGGTCATGGGACTGCTGGACGAGATGGCGAGCCTGCTGGGCGGCCAGAGCGTCACCATCCCCGAGTACGAAGAGCTGTTCGGGCTGCTGCTGCGCTCGTCCGACCTCGGCCACATTCCCCAGACGCTGGACGCCGTGGTACTGGCCAGCGCAGGCAAGATGCGCCTTGACGCACCGGACTATGTCTTTGTGCTGGGCCTCTCCGAGGGCGAATTCCCCGCCGCGCCCGGCGAGACGGGCCTGCTGACCCACGCCGACCGCGACGCCCTGATGGCGCAGGAGATCGAGCTTCCGGACTGCTTCGAGAACCGGGTGGTGCGGGAACAGGTCTGCTTTTATAAGGCCCTCACCGCCCCGGCCAGGGGCCTCTGGCTCAGCTGGCCGAAGGGGCAGGGCCAGACCCTCTGCGCCGCCCTCGAACCCATCGTGGACGTGCTGAGACCGGGTGCGCCGGAGCTGGATTTGACCGACCTTGCCGCCACTGCCGCCGACGGCCTCGACGTGCTGGGCGGCGGCTGGCCCCTGACGGAGATCGAGCGCGCCAGCCTCACCGAGGCCCTTCATGCCCCCGGCGGGGCGGAACCCGAGGGCCTTGCCCTCCTGCGCCGGATGGCGGGCCGCAGCCCCCGTCAGGTCAGCGACCTCGAGGCGCTGGAAACGCTGCTGGGCCGGCGGCTCCGCATCTCGCCCAGTCAGCTCGAAAAATACTACACCTGCCGGTACGGCTATTTTCTGCAGTACGTGCTGGGGCTGCGCCCCCGCAAGCGGGCGGAGCTTTCCGCCGACCAGAGCGGCACCCTCATGCACTGGGTGCTCCAGATGGCCCTCGACCCTCACCCCGGCCCTGACAACCCCTGCGCTGGCTTACAGCCCTTCCTCGACCTCGACGACGAGGCCATGGCGGCGCTGGCCGGGCTTCTCGTGGATGAGTACGCAAAGCGCTACCTCCCCGAGGATACGGCCCGCTTCGCCTATCTGCTCTCCCGCCTCAAAAAGAGCATGACGGGCCTGCTGTGCTACCTGCGGGACGAGCAGCGCCAGTCCAGCTTCAAACCAGTGGCCTGTGAGCTGAAGATCGGCCCCGGCGAGGACGCCGTGCGGGGCCAGACCTACCGCCTCTCCGATGGCCGGACGGTGCAGCTCATCGGCACTGTGGACCGCGCCGACGAGTGGATCGAGGACGATGGCACCCGCTGGGTGCGGGTGGTGGACTATAAGACCGGCACGAAAAAGCTCGACCTGCGGGAAGTCTACTGCGGCCTCGACTGTCAGATGCTGCTCTACCTGTTCAGCCTGACCCGGGACGCCGGTGGACGATTCACCGGGGCAGAGCCTGCGGGTGTGCTGTACCTGCTGGCCGACCCGGCCCCCGAGACGACCACCCGGGGCAAGGCTGCCCGGAGCATGGAATACAAGTTGGACGGCCTCGTCCGGGACGAGCAGAAAGTCTTTGACGCTATGGATGCCGAGGAGACGGGGCGGTATCTGCCCTTCAGCTTCCGGGGCGGTGTACCCAGCCCCTACCAGAAAGAGAAACGCGCCGACAAGGCCAAGCTCTCCCGCATCCAGCTCCATCTGGACGACCTTGTGACCCGGATGGGCGAACAGCTCTACAGCGGCTGCATCGCCGCCGAGCCGCTGGTCACGGGCCGCAGCCCCTGCCGGTGGTGTGACTACGGTTTCATCTGCTGCCATGAGGAGGGCATCGGAGAGCGGGCGCTGGACGCCCCTGCAAAGCCTTTTGAACCGGAAGAGAAAAAGGAGGAAGACCAGTGAGCGAGACAAAATGGACCCCGGCCCAGCGTGCCGCCATCGACGACCGGGGCGGTGCGCTGCTGGTGAGCGCCGCCGCCGGCAGCGGCAAGACCGCTGTCCTGACGGAGCGGGCCGTCCGGCTCATCACCGACCCGGAACATCCCGTGGACGCCGACCGGCTCCTCATCGTCACCTTCACCAACGCCGCCGCCGCAGAGCTCCGCGCCCGCATCGGGCAGGCGCTGCTCCGCCGCAGTCAGGCAGAGCCGGGCAACACGGCCCTCCGCCGCCAGCGGATGCTGCTGCAGAGAGCCCCCATCTGCACCATCGACGCCTTCTGCCTTGACCTGCTCCACAAGCACTTTCAGGCGCTGGACATCCCGCCGGACTTCACCCCTGCCGACCCCGGCAGCGTGGAGATGCTGCGGAACGCGGCCCTCTCCGAGACGCTGGAAGCGGCCTATCAGGATGCGGACTTCTGCGCCTTTGCCGACCTCTACGGCAAGGGCCGCACCGACAAGGCGGCGGGGGAGGCGGTTTTGCAGGTCTATGACTTCCTCCGCGCCCTGCCGGACTACGATAAAAAGCTGGACGAGATGCTGGCCCCGTGGCAGGACGAGAACGGCTTTGCCCGCACCTGCTGGCATGATATTCTGATGCAGGAGGCCGCCCGCTCTGCCCGGGCTGCGAAGGAGCTGCTCTGCGCCGCACGGAACGACTGCAGGGAGGACTTCGTGACAGCGCAGGCCGACGCCGAGGCCAGCAAAAAGACCCCTGCCGCCAAGGAAAAGGCCGTGGCGGCAGTGAACGAGAAGTTCGCCGAACCCCTCGAGCGGCTGGAAAACTCCGCCGCTCTGCTGGGCGAGGTGGAGCGTCTGGCCGGGGCGGGGGAATGGACGCCCCTCTACGACAGGCTGACGCCCTATGTCCTCGGCATGGAGCAGGCCCCCGGCCTCAAAAATATGAAAAAGCGGCTCACCGGTGAGCACAAGGACGCCGTCAAGACCCGGGCCGACGAGGCCGCAAAGCTCTTTGAGAAGATCGAAGACCTCATCAGTTGCAGCCTCGACGAAGCCGAGCTTGACCGGAAAGCCGCCGAACCCTGCCTCCGCGCCCTCTTTGCCGCCGTGCGGGACTTTGACGCCCGCTTTGCGGCCCGGAAGCGGGAGAGGAGATTGCTGGAATTCAGCGACTTCGAGCATCTGGCCCTGCGGCTCCTGCGGGACGCCGACGGCCAGCCCACTGAGCTGTGTCAGGGCATCCGGCAGGGCTACGCCGCCGTCATGGTGGACGAGTATCAGGACACGAACGCCCTGCAGGACGCCCTTTACCGCTGTCTGGCCAGCCCGGCAGGGGATGACCTCTTCCTCGTGGGCGACTTAAAGCAGAGCATCTACCGCTTCCGTCAGGCGGACCCCAGCATCTTCCGGGAAAAGCTGGAGAGCTGGCCCCTCCTGCCCGGCGGCGAAGCCCGCCCCCGGCCCGAAGACGGCAGGCCCGGCGAGAACGCCATGCTGGCGCTGGACGCCAACTTCCGCTCTGCCCCGCAGGTGGTGGCGGGCATCAACTTTATCTTCGAACAGCTCATGACGCCCGCTCTGGGCGACACGGCCTACGGCGACGGACAGCGCCTGGTCTGCGGCGCACCCGGCGCGTACGAGGGCAGTGTGGAGGCCCACTTCCTGCCCGACGATGCCGCCGAGACGGACGCACAGTATATCGCTGACCGCATCGAGGCGATGGTGGCTTCCGGTGAGCCGGTGCGGGACGGCGGCACCACCCGCCCGGTGCAGTACGAGGACTGCTGTATCCTGCTGGCGGCGAGAGGCGACTTCCCGGCCTATGCCGAGGCCCTGACGGCCCGGGGCATCCCGGTCTACGCCGACGCCCGGGAGAACCTGCTGGACGCGCCCCACATCCGCCCCCTCATCGCCCTGCTGCGGGTCATCGACAACCCCGCGCAGGACATCTACCTCGCTGCCGCCATGCTGGGGCCGATGTTCGGCTTTACGGACGACGACCTCGTCCGTCTCCGGGCCGGGGCGCAGACACCCGATCAGCACACCCGCATCAGCCTCTACGGCGCAGTGCTGCAGGTCGTCCAGAGCGGGGCGGAGGATGATTTCACCCGCCGGGTGCAGGCGTTCTACCAGCGTCTGACGGCCCTGCGCCGGATGGCCCGGAGCGTGCCGGTGGAGGAACTGCTGGAAGAAATTTTTGTTTCCACCGGCTACCTCGCCGCCCTCGGTGCCATGGAGAACGGCCAGCGCCGCCGGGAGGACGCGCGGCGTTTCGCCTCCTTCTGCGCAGGGGCGGGCGCGGGCGGCATCTCGGCCCTCGTCCGTGCCATCGACGCGGCCGCGCTGGCGGGCTCCACCGGGCAGGAGACTGCCCCCGGCGGGGCGCGGCCCGGCTGCGTCACCATCATGACCATCCACCGCTCCAAGGGCTTGCAGTTCCCGGTGGTGTTCGTGGCCGACACGGCCCGGCAGTTTAACGCTGCCGACACCCGCCAACCTGTCCTGCTCCACCGTGTCTGCGGCGCGGGCCTCCGTCTCCGTCCCGAGGGCGGCGAGGGGGCCTATAAGACGGCGGCCTACACCGCCCTCTCCACGGTCCACGCCGCCGAGATGCGGAGCGAGCAGATGCGGCTTTTGTATGTGGCCCTCACCCGGGCGCAGGATAAGCTGATCTTGACGGTCCCGCTGGGCATTGGCCGGACGTCCAACCCCTTTGCTAAAGCCGCCGCCTTCCTCGCCGCCGGGGCGGGGGAGACCCTGAACGCTCAGGCGGGCAGCTTCGCCGACTGGCTGCGGGCGGCGCTCCTCGTCCACCCCAACGGCGGGCCTCTCCGCCGTCTGGCGGGGAACCTCGAGCTGCCCTTTGCGGACACCGGGAGCACCATCGCCCTCACAGTGCAGGCCGATGTCCTCCCGCCCGAAGAAGCCTCCGCCGAGGCGGAAGAGCCGCCCCGGCCCGAGGCCGACCCGGCCCTTGTGGAGACGCTGCGGCAGGGCTTCGGCTGGCGGTATCCGGCGGCAGCGCTGGCGGACATCCCGGCCAAGGTCAGCGTGACCAGCCTCGTCCACGCTGCTGAGCAGACCACCCTCGAGCGCCCGGGCTTCCTCTCGAAGGACGGCCTCACCGCCGCCGAGATGGGTACGGCTCTCCATGCCTTCCTCGAGCACGCCGACTTCGGGGCGCTGGCCGCTGTGCGGGACGCAGAGGACGACGCTGTTCTGGATGCCGTCCGCGCCGAGCGGGAGCGTCAGGCGGCGGCGCAGCTCACGCCCCCCGCCATTGCCGGGAAGCTGGATGTCTATAAGATACTCCGCTTTGTGCGCAGCGAGGCGTTCCGCCGCATCTGCGGGGCAGAGGATGTGCTGCGGGAGCTGGCTTTTATCACGTCGCTGCCTGCCGCCGAGGTCATGGCCGCTCAGGGCCGCGCCCTGCCCGACGGCCCTGCCGCCGACGCCGGGGTGCTGGTGCAGGGCATCGCGGACATCGTCCTCGTCTACCCCGACCACCTCGAGCTTCTGGACTACAAGACGGACCGCCGCAAGACCCCTGCCGATTTCGTCCGCGCCTACCGCGCTCAGCTGGAACTCTACGCCAGGGCCATTGAGAAGCGCTTCGCCCCCCGGAGGGTGACTTATAAAGGGATATATTCGCTGGAATTAGGAGAATTGATACAGGTATAATAAGAAGAAAAAACTTTGCGGAATGCCAAGGCCTCCCCTCGATAGGAGCAACGGCAACGACCGCCGCCAGCGGCGGAAACAGGGAGGAGCTGTTGGGGCCGCGGCCAGCAAGGCGCAAGCGAAGCGCAGCGGATGCTGGGTGCCGCAACCCGGGCAGTGGCATCGCGTAAGCGATGACGGAGAGGTTGGATCTGGCGGTGGCCTGCGGGCAGGCTGTCCTTCGTCCAACCTCTCAGTCTGCTTCGCAGACAGCTCCCCTAGTAGGGGAGCCTCTGGCGAA
>ENA-OVGQ01001885-OVGQ01001885.1-human-gut-metagenome-genome-assembly--contig:-NODE-1885-length-20750-cov-3.291230_pt1 | contig 20750 bp, 17 predicted proteins | sample MGYA00237774_ERZ505427 | MGnify/ENA primary metagenome ERZ505427 (study PRJEB26158, sample SAMN06016404) | human gut metagenome | biome: human gut; feature: ankylosing spondylitis patient; material... | reverse complement strand
TGACCGCTTCACCGCGCCGCATCCGTTTGGGGAGGTGAAAAAGCATGGCTAATCAGAAGAAAACCTTCATGAGTGTCCTGCTGAACGGCCTGATTTGGGAGAATCCGACGTTTGTACTGATGCTGGGCATGTGCCCGACGCTGGCCATCACCACGTCCGGCATGAACGGCATCGGCATGGGTCTGGCGGTTACGGCTGTGCTGATTTTCTCGAATCTGTTCATCAGCATGCTTCGCAACATCATCCCGGACAGCGTGCGCATTCCGGCGTACATCATCATCATTGCGTCCTTCGTGACGATGATTGACATGCTGCTCAAGGCGTTCCTGCCGGATTTGTCGCAGGCGCTGGGCATGTTTATCCCGCTGATTGTTGTCAACTGCATCATCTTTGCCCGTGCGGAGTCCTTCGCGTCAAAGAATCCGCCGGTGCTGAGCATTGCGGACGGCCTGGGCATGGGGCTGGGCTTCACCTTCGCCATCACGCTGCTGTCCGTCATTCGTGAGCTGCTGGGCAGCGGTACGTTCTTTGGTCTGCAGGTGATGCCCGCCAGCTATCAGCCGATGGGCATCATGACGCAGGTCCCCGGCGGCTTCATCACGCTGGGTCTGCTGCTGATTCTGGTCAATGCACTGTCGAATAAGTCGAAAAAGAAGGGGGCGGCAGCATGAGCAACATTTGGGCGAATCTGCTGACGATTCTTGTCGGCGGTCTGCTGGTCAATAACTTTGTCATGAACCGCTTCCTCGGCTGCTGCCCGTTCCTCGGTGTTTCCAAGCAGTGAGACACGGCGAGGGGCATGTCGATGGCGGTTATCTTCGTCATGACGCTCGCCAGCTTCATCACTTGGTTCGTGCAGCACCTGATTCTGGTGCCGCTGCATCTGGAATACATGCAGACGATTGCGTTCATTCTCGTCATTGCCGTGCTGGTCGGCATTGTGGAAATGGCGCTGAAGAAGATTTCCCCCTCGCTGTATCAGTCGCTGGGCGTGTATCTGCCGCTCATCACCACCAACTGTGCGGTGATGGGCGTGGCGATTTTGAACGTGGATAACGGCTACAACCTGCTGGAAAGCACGTTCAACGGCTTCTGCGCGGCGGCAGGCTTCGGTCTGGCGATGATTCTCTTCTCCTGCATCCGCGAGCGTCTGGCGCTGGCGAACATGCCCAAGTGGATGAACGGCTTCCCCGGCGCGCTGATTACGGCGGGTCTGATGGCGATTGCGTTCATGGGCTTCGGCGGCTTAATCGGCTGAGGAGGGAAGACGGATGACGGTTGTGAACATCCTCATTGCGGCGGTTGCGCTGGGCCTGATGGGGTTGCTCTTCGGTCTGCTGCTGATGGGCACGGAGAAGGTCTTTGCCATTCCGGCGGACGAAAAGCGTGATGCCGTGCGTGCGGCGCTTCCGGGTGCGAACTGCGGCGCTTGCGGCTATCCCGGCTGCGACGGCTGTGCGGATGCGATTGCTTGCGGCAAAGCGCCCGTGAATGCCTGCCCGGTTGGTGGTAAGCCCGTTGCAGACAAGATTTCCGCGATTATGGGTAATGCGGAAGCGGCAGACGCCGTTCGCAAGGTCGCCAGCGTAATCTGCCAAGGTGATTCCGAGCATTGCAAGGAGAAGTTTGAGTACCGCGGCATTCAGGACTGCGTGGCTGCATCCGTCGTCAATGACGGCAACAAGGCTTGCAAGTTCGCGTGCCTTGGTCTGGGTACCTGCGCGCGCGTCTGCCCGTTCGACGCGATTCATGTTGACCCGGTGAAGAAGATTGCCGTGGTGGACGACGAGAAGTGTGTCGCGTGCGGCAAGTGCGTGGCGATTTGCCCTAAGGGTGTGCTGAGTCTGCGTCCGGTGACGGAGGATGTGACGGTTCGCTGCCGCAACACTGAACCCGCCAAGAAGGTGCTGTCTGCCTGCTCGACTGGCTGCATTCACTGCGGCAAGTGCTTTCGCTCCTGCCCGCATGGTGCGATTACGATGACGAACGGTCTGCCGGTCATCGATCAGAGCAAGTGCCAGCACTGCATGGCGTGTGCGGACGCTTGCCAGACGAAGGCAATGTGGGCGAACTTCGACAAGCGGAAGGTTTCCGCGTAATTTGGGATTAGAAAAGGACGTGCGGCTGTGAAAGGCTGGCACGTCCTTTTTGATGTGTTGCAATGCGCCTAAAGAGGGGATTGCAGGGGAGTGTGGCTATGGTTGCAAGCCCGGCTGGTCGAGATTGCAGCTTGGGGGGGCGCTCCAGCGGGAGCGCAAAGTTACAACCGCTGCGCTGAAAGCGCTTCGCTGTTCAGCGTCGGGCGGCGGAGTTGACTTCGCTATCATACTTCTTCCGCGTGTTGCTCTTTTATTCACCACGCAAAATATTCGGAAGCGAAAGCGTCCATGCCGGTGTCCCATCCACCTCAAACAGCGCCTGATTTTCCCATGCGCATCCACCGAACCATGCACCCGCGTCCTGCGGGTCATACCCACCGGCATAGCTGCTTGCCCAGCCCGAACCGAACTGTTCCCACAGCTTACTCTGTTCTTCCCAGCTATTTCCCGGCACCGGAATCCACGCCGGTTCCCAGTAGCAGACGCCGAGTGCGCCCGCCTGAATCGCTGTTTCGACCGTTTCACGGAAATCCGCCGCCTGACCGTCGCGGGAAATATCCTGCTTCATGTCGCACCACTCATTCGGGACGCTGTTCGGGTGCGCATCGAGGTTATTCGTCGTAAACGGATAGGCTGTTTCAGCGATGAACACATCTTTGCCGAAATTCTCGCGCACATCCGCCATCAGTTCTGACAAATTCTCCAGCGAACCATGCCAATAGCTGTAATAACTGTACGCCATCACGTCGAAATCAACCGGCGTATCGCCCTCGCAGACCTCACGGATGTACTTCTTTGCGTCCGATTGACTGACGTTGGTGAAATGCACTGCCACCAACGCATCGGGCAGGGTTGCGCGGACAGCGGCGCTTCCGGCGTTCATCAGCTGATTGCGCCCATTTGTGCTCCATTCGCCCGCCATGCCGCCGTTAATCTCGTTGCCGACCTGCACCATCCAGATGTCCACGCCCGTTGCGGCAATCTGCGTCAGCGCATCCACCGTGAAGGCGTAGAGCGCGCTGCACTTCTGCGTTAAATCCATCGTGACCCATACCTTCGGGGACATTTGCTTTGCAGGGTCAGCCCAGAAGTCACTGTAATGGAAGTCAACGATGAGCGACAGTCCGGCTTCCTTGCATCGGCGGGCGATTTCCACTGCGTTCGCCACGCCGCAGTTGCCGCCGCCGTAGCCTCTGCCGTCCTCGTCGAATGGGTCGTTCCAAACGCGGACGCGCACGGTGTCCCAGCCTGCTTCCTTCAGCAGGACGAACAAGTCTGTCGGCTCGTCGTCGCTGTTCCGGTACACGACACCGCTGTTTTCCTCGCTCAGCACGGTGGAAACATCCGCGCCAAATTTGAAAGATGCAGGGATGGCATCATCCTCCGCGAACGCCAAATGCGGCAAAAACAGGATAACAGACAACAAACAAGCAAGTAGCCTCTTCACAATAACGCCTCCTTCTCACGAACAAAAACAGCAAATTCACGACGAAGTGATGCCTTCATTATATCAAAAAGGGTGTCTTGCGTCAAGAAAATAGAAAAACATTGATTTTTGGAAGCAGCATGTAAATACTATCATGCTCGAAAATTCCCAAATTCCCGCTGAAAATGTGAACAGCATCTTGCAAAAAGCAACGAAAAATAGTATAATCAAATAGGATAGCCAGCAGAATGTGTTTGCGATGGAGGAAGGGCACGGTGTTTTCCGTGGCTAATTTCAGGCAAATGTTTTCTGCGCGGAAGTTTCTTCCGCAGTATGTAAAAAAGGAGTGTTTCCAATGGCGAAGAAGTATGTGTACCTCTTCAAGGAAGGCAACGCCAACATGCGTGAGCTGCTGGGCGGCAAGGGCGCGAACCTCGCTGAGATGACGAACCTCGGTATGCCCGTGCCTCAGGGCTTCACCGTCACCACCGAAGCCTGCACCCGGTATTATACCGACGGCAAGGTGATTGGTGACGATATCGTCGAGCAGATTTACGCTGCTCTGGCGGAGACCGAAAAGGTGGCCGGCAAGAAGTTCGGCGACGACAAGGATCCTTTCCTTGTTTCTGTCCGCTCCGGCGCTCGTGCCTCCATGCCCGGCATGATGGATACCATTCTGAATCTGGGCCTGACGGACGTGTCTGTTGTGGGTCTGGCGAACCTGACCAACAACCCGCATTTCGCGTATGACGCGTATCGCCGTTTCATCGCCATGTTCTCTGACGTGGTTATGGAAATCCCGAAGAACGAATTCGAGGCGGTTCTGGACGAATTCAAGGAGAAGAAGGGCGTCAAGTATGACCGCGACCTCTCTGCGGATGACCTGAAGGAAGTTGTCGTTCGTTTCAAGGAAATCTACAAGAAGCACATGGGCGTGGACTTCCCGCAGGACCCCAAGGTTCAGCTGATGGAAGCCGTCAAGGCCGTGTTCCGTTCTTGGGACAACCCGCGTGCCATCTACTATCGCCGCATGAACGATATTCCGGGCGACTGGGGCACTGCCGTCAACGTGCAGTCCATGGTCTTCGGCAACATGGGCGAAACCTCCGGCACGGGTGTTGCCTTCACGCGCAACCCCTCCACGGGCGAAAAGAAGCTGTACGGTGAGTACCTGCTGAACGCTCAGGGCGAGGACGTCGTGGCTGGTATCCGTACCCCCGAACCCATCTCCCACCTGCAGGAGCAGATGCCCGATGTGTACCAGCAGTTTGTGGACATCGCCACCAAGCTGGAAGCGCACTATCGCGACATGCAGGACATGGAATACACCATTGAACGCGGCAAGCTGTACATGCTGCAGACCCGTAACGGCAAGCGTACCGCGGCGGCTGCGCTGAAGATCGCTGTTGATCTGGTGGATGAAGGCGTGCTGAGCGAAGAAGAAGCCGTGCTGAAGGTGGAGCCCAAGCAGCTCGACACCCTGCTGCACCCGAACTTCGACGCTGCGGCTGTGAAGAAGGCGCCCGTCATTGCGAAGGGTCTGCCGGCTTCTCCCGGCGCTGCCACCGGCGGCATCTACTTCACCGCTGACGAAGCGGCTGAACACGGCAAGAACAAGGAAAAGGTTATCCTCGTTCGCCGCGAAACCACGCCTGAGGACATCGAAGGCATGGACTTCTCTCAGGGCATCCTGACCGTCTTCGGCGGCATGACCTCTCACGCGGCGGTTGTCGCTCGCGGCATGGGTCGCGCGGCTGTCGTCGGCTGCGGCGCGCTGAAGATTGACGAAGAAGCAAAGACCCTGACCGTTGGCGACAAGGTGTACCACGAGGGTGACTTCATCTCCCTCGACGGCTCTACCGGCAACGTCTACGATGGCCAGATTGCGACGGTTGAAGCGTCCATCTCCGGCGAGTTCGCTCGCTTCATGGGCTGGGCTGACGCTGCCCGCCGTCTGCGCGTCCGCACCAATGCGGATACCCCGCGCGACACCAAGCAGGCTGTCAAGTTCGGTGCTGAAGGCATCGGCCTGTGCCGTACCGAGCACATGTTCTTCGAGGCGGATCGTATCGCGGCTGTCCGTGAAATGATCCTGGCCGACACGAAGGAACAGCGCGAAAAGGCGCTGGCGAAGATTCTGCCGATGCAGCAGGGTGACTTCGAAGCGATGTACAAGGCGCTGGAAGGCAAGCCCATGACGGTTCGTTACCTCGATCCGCCGCTGCATGAGTTCGTGCCGCATGTTGACATGAAGGAAGAAATCGACGAGCTGGCCAAGAACCTTGGCATCACCTCCGAGGAAGTCATCCACAAGATCAATGCGCTGCATGAGTCCAACCCGATGATGGGTCACCGTGGCTGCCGTCTGGCCGTCACCTATCCGGAAATCGCGGAAATGCAGACCCGTGCGGTTCTGCAGGCGGCTATCGATGTGACCCGCGAATGCGGCTACAACATTGTGCCCGAAATCATGATTCCGCTGGTCGGTTCCAAGAAGGAACTGGCGTTTGTCAAGTCCATCGTCGACGAGACCGCCAAGAAGGTCTTTGAGGAACAGGGCATGACGCTGGAATACCACGTCGGCACCATGATTGAAATCCCGCGCGCGGCTGTCACCGCTGACGAGATTGCTGAAGAAGCGGAATTCTTCTCCTTCGGCACGAACGACCTGACCCAGATGACCTTCGGCTTCTCCCGTGACGACGCTGGCAAGTTCCTCGGCTCGTACTACGACAACAAGATCTTCGAGAGCGATCCCTTCGCTCGTCTGGACACGGACGGCGTTGGCAAGCTGGTGCAGATGGCTGCGAAGCTGGGCCGTCAGACCCGCCCGAACCTGAAGCTTGGCATCTGCGGCGAACATGGCGGCGATCCGAGCTCCGTGATGTTCTGCCACAAGGTTGGCCTGAACTACGTTTCCTGCTCGCCTTTCCGTGTGCCGATTGCGCGTCTGGCTGCTGCTCATGCCGCAATCCTCGAAAAGATGGGCAAGTAAGACGTTTGGCGCTGCAAAGCGCATAACGGCTGACAATACGCATCTCGGTGGCTTCTGTCCCTGCAATATGGGACGGAAGCCACTTTTTTGCATATCAAAAAGCGCGCCGACAGCCTTTCGCTCCGACGCGCTTCAAAGTTGCTTATACTATTTCCAGATTCACCTGCGCCATCTGCTTGCGCCTTTTCCCTTCTGGCGTCCGCTCATTCCACTTAGCGTAGCGCTGCTACGCTGCGTTTCATTCACGTTAGCCAGAATGAAAAATTCGCGGCGCATCTTGGCGCATTCTTATCTGGAAATAGTATTATTCGTTTTCTATCATGTAGTCCACAAAGCTGGTGATGGTTGTCCAGTAGAGGTCGAACGCTGCGCCGTAGGTGTCATCATCGAAGCTATCTGCCGATGTGCCGCCAACTACCGTGATGGTGTATCCGTACAGCACGCAGACGAAAATGCAGTACATATTGCCGTCTTCGCCTTGACCGCCTGCACAGAAGGGCGTCAGGACTGCATCGCCGTCGTTCTCGTCATACGCTACCAAACCCGGGGTGCCGCCTGTGTACATGGACTGATAGTAGTCAATCATCGCTTGCAGGTTTTCCTCCGGCAGCGTGATGGTCACATAATCCTCCAGCGATTCATCATAGGTAATCATCACAGCGTAGCTAACATCGTTCCGCCCGTTGTAGCCAAGCCGCAGGTCAATGCTCGTCTCGCCGACCTCACAGCTCGTGACGTTCAGCGCTTCGGGCAGGTCAATCGTCATCCCTATGTTTTCGATGGTGTACGGGTTCGTCGCTTCATATGCCTCCGCAACAGAGAGGGAAAAGAGCAGGCACAGCGCGCAGAGCAGGGAAACCAGTCGTTTCATGAGATTAGCCTCCTTTTTTATAATTCAAAGCTGATGAAATCAGACAGTTGAATTTCACCGTAAATGTCGGTCAGGCAGAAGCAGTAGAGGTAGGTCGCGTCGCTGCCTTCGAGCGAGTAGAAACCGAAGTCGATGGAACCGTCTTTACCTGCCACAATCGGGTCGCCATCCATTGTCATTTCCTGCAATTCGCCGTCCTCGTCCTCATATAACACGTTGTAAATCGGTGTCACCACGTCGCCCTCGGTCAGGGGAGCGCTGCCGCGAACGGGGAGTCCGGCATCGTCGTACCCCTGCGTGAAGCCGACAATCGTCCAGCCACTGCTGTAGCTCCGCCGTATCACCAGCAGATACCCCTCGACATCGTTGCAGCGGACGGGAATCACACTTCGGCGCATTCCGCCATTGACAAGCTGGTCGTACATCATCACAATTTGGTCATCCAGCATCGGCCAAGTACCATCGAATTGGCTGATGATTTCGCCGCTTTCCCAGTCAATGGCGGCGTTCTGCATTGCGCCCATTTCGATGTAGAACGTATCCTCGTCGTCACTGCCATCCAAGTACAGCAAGCCCTCGACCATGCTCAAGTTGTTCAGCTCGTCCTGACTGAGCATCATGCTGCACATATAGGCGGAATCATCGTCCATGTCCAGCCAATCGTCCATGGCAGAATCGTCCGGTATGAGGCTGCCGGTGAAGAACGCGTCGTTCATGGATGTGAACGTTGGCACAACGTCAGGTAAATCCACCGCATCTGCTTCCACCGCAAGAGGCGTTTCGCTTGTGGTGAACGTACTGGCGGGGGAGAAAAACGCGTCTGTCAGGTTGCCGGTGAACACGCTGCTGGTCGTGACCTGCTGCGGAACCTGCGCGCTGAAGACGTAATTGCCGCCGCTGCGAAGCTCCGCATAGCCGCGCGTGAACTCCGTCATGCGCGGAATTGTCTCCTGACAGCCGTCGCCCTCGTAGCTTCCGGACGGGAAATAGACGCTCATGCCCGTCAGGTAGTCGAATTTCCGCGTGCCGACGTTGTAGCGCACGACGCGCTCGTAGGCGGTTTGCAGGACGTCTGCGGTCTGCGGCGCAATGGTACGCGTGCCGTCAATCAGCGCCATCATATCCACCATGTCGGATGTTGCGCTGTCAAAGTCGCCAAAGGCATACATGCGCTGGCGGGCACGGCTGAAGGTAGACAATTGCCCAGCGTCCAGCGCCTGCGAGAGATACGATGCGTATGTCTCCATTGTGCTGACCAGATAATCCATTGCCGGCAAGTAGAGGACGCTCATGCTGAGATAATCATCAGGGTTTTCGTCCAGGCAGGCTTCCATGTACGCATCCGCAATCGCAACGCCGATGCCCTGCGCGTCAAGCGCCGGATTTTCGCCCAGCGCATTCAGCCACGCATAATTCCAGCCGAGCGACGGTTCCAGTTCTTCGCTGGCGACCATGAAATCAGCGTAATACTGCATGTGTGCAGCCGCTTCGTAGGTTGCCATTAAGCAGGCGTCAAAGCCGATGAGATCCAGATGAAAATCGGGATTAGCTTCTGTAAAGTTGTACAGCGCGTCGTTGATTTCGTGAATTGTCAACCCATCGTAATCCGCTGTTTCGTCGAAGCAGACGCCGCTCGTCGATCCGCCGCCGTGATTCCAGAAGATCAGCATGTAGCGATCGGCGGGGTAGGTGGAAGTCGCCCAAGTCAGGTAATCCTCCAGCGTGTTCTGCGCGCCCATGCTTTGCCATGCGCAGACTTCAACGTCGGAAAAATCGTAGTCCGCAATCGTAAAGCGGTTGATGTGGTTCGCACGCAGGCGGCTGTCGTCCCACTGGCTCGCGCCGCCTGCCTGCACGACGACTGTCACGTTGTTCGGGATGTCCGCCGCGCACATCTCGTACAGGTCGTTCACACAGTCACTCTGCAAATCCGTGCCGCACATGTACATCAGGACAGTCATCGTGGGGGTGTCCGCGCACGCCGCCGGAAGCCCAAGCAGCAGAAAACTGCCCAGCAGCAGCGCAAGAAGTTGGTGTTTCATTGGATGGTTCGCCTCTTTTCTTGTTTTCTGGCAAAATCCCACAATTTCTATTCTACTGCTGCAAATTCCCGTTGTCAACCGCGATTCGCGCAACATAAAACGCTCCTGACGCGTGTTCAAGAGCGTTTTGCTAAAGCAGCACCGCACAGCTCGGCGGCGCGGCTGGCGATGTCTTTTCCGCTATCTGCGCATGAAATTTTCTCGATTTGCATCCAGTAAACCTTCGAAATTTGCATTTGCATCTGACGAAAAATCCATTCGCCAGCTGACTACCTCATTTGTGCGGTGTTACCTTAAATATGGCGATTTACTCTGCTGTCGATGCCGTGTGAATTTCCTGCAAGAAGCGGGTAATCGGCAGATGCTGTGGGCACGCACGTTCGCACTTGCGGCAGTGGATGCACTGCGATGCATCCGCATGATCCGCCTGAATCTGGGCGTATCCAGCCTTGAAGGAGCTGTCCGCGCGGAGCATGGCGGCGTCGTAGCCTTGGAAAATGCGCGGAATCTGTACGCCCATCGGGCAGGGCTGGCAGTATTTGCAGCCCGTGCAGCGCGTTTTCGTCCGCGCAAGGTACGTTGCTTTGACCTTCTGGTAGAGCGCAAGTTCCTCGTCGGTCAGCGTCGGGCGCTTCGCCATGTCGAAAATGCGCAGATTATCCGTCACCTGTTCCCATGTGCTCATGCCGCTGAGAATCGTGATGACTTCAGGCATGGCGTACAGGTAGCGGAAGCCCCACTCGACCGGGTTGCGCTGCACGGCATACGCGTCGTAAACTGCTTTCACATCCACCGGGGGATTCGCAAGCAGGCCGCCGCGCAGGGGTTCCATGACGACGACACCCACGCCGCGCCGACCCGCTTCGCGGATGCCCTCAAGCGTCGCTTGATTCTCGTCGTCGAGGATGTTCATCTGCACCTGACACATGCCCCACTGATCCCAGTCGTGCAGGATGCGCAGGAACGCCTTTGCGTCGTCATGGAAGGAGAAGCCGGGATAGCGCACCTTGCCCTGCGCGATAGCTTCAGCATAGAAGCGTTTGTAGTCCAGCTTTTGCATCAAGTCCATACGTTCATTGTTTATTGCGTGAAGAATGTAAAAGTCCACATAGGGGGTATCGAGCTTTTTCAGCTGCTCGTCGAGGAACTTCATCATGTCCTCATGCGTCTTGACGAGCCAGACGGGCAGCTTTGTCGTCAGGATGACCTTCTCGCGGTAGCCGTCCTTGAGCGCCTTGCCGACGACTACCTCGCTTTCGCCGCCGTGATACGGGTATGCCGTGTCGATGTAGCGGACGCCGTTGTCGATGGCGTGGCGAATCATGCGAATCGCTTCGGATTCGTCAATTTTGCCGTCCGGTGTTGTTGGAAAGCGCATACAGCCGAAGCCGAGCATGGAGCTTTCCCGGTTGATGGTCGGAAACATGGTGTTCAGCACGTGTTTTCGCTCCCTTACTTAGAGATATGGTATTATATCCGAAAGCCTGCCGAAAATCAGGTCAGGCTTTACATCCGATGTGTCTACATCGCTGCGTTTTGCTTCGCCAGAGAGGACGAGAATGCCCGTCATGCCGTGATTCACGCCGGTCGCAACATCTGTGTAGAGCCGGTCACCCACCATCGCCATCTCATGCAGCGCAAAGCCAGTGCGTGCAAGGGCTTCATCCACAATACCGCGGTTCGGCTTGCCAATCACCACGTCCGCCCAGCGCCCAGTGCTGGCGTGAATCAGTGCCATAAACGCGCCAAGGTCGGGGATGAACCCATGCTCGGTCGGGCAGTTGAAATCAGGATGCGTCGCGATATACGGCTTGCCCGTGCGGATGAGGTCGCAGACGCGGCAGAGCTTGCCGTAATCCAGCGTCGTGTCAAACGCTGCCAGCACATAATCCGCGTCGTCCGAATCGCAGAAGCGCAGCCCCATCGCTGTCAATTCCGCCCGAAGCACGGGATTCCCCAGCAGATAGCCGGTTTTGCCCGGAAAGTGCGTCAGGCAGTACCGCGCCGCCGCCTGTCCGGATGTAATCACGTCGCGATACGCCGCCGGAACGCCCATCCGCGCCAACTTTTCGGCATACGTTGAGGCGGAGCGGCTGGAGTTGTTCGTCAGGAAACGCGCAGTGCGCCCCGTCTTTTCCAACGCGTCCAGAAATTCCAGTCCGCCGGGAATGATGCGGTCGCCCAGATAGAACGTACCGTCCATGTCCAGCAGAAAGCAGCGGATGCCGGACAGCTTCGCGCGAATCGTCTCGTCGGTCATGCGCTCACCCTCCGCGAATCAGATTTCCTGCAATTTCAGCACGCCCTCAAGGTTCATCATCTTAACGGCGGCGTTGTAGGCTTCCTTGACCATACTGATGAGGTATCTTTCATCCTGACAGGGAATGTACTTCGTCGCAATGCAGACCGCCAGCCCATGAATGAACAGCCATGTGCGCTCAAAGAAGCGCAGGGCGGTTTCGTCGTCCAGCGGCGTTTCCTTCTTGATGATGTTGAACACAAGGTCAAAATTCGTCTGGTCGCTGTATTGCCCCTCGCTGACGCGGTCGCGCATGAACAGCAGCTTGAACAGCTCCGGTTCGTCGCGGCCATAGAGCAGATACGTCGTGCAGAGCTGGATATATGGCGAGTCGGACTGCGCCATATCCGCCTCTGCGTGTGCCTGAAACTGGCGCGCGACGTAGAGAATCAGCTCCCGGTGCAAATCCTCCATGTTGGTGAACAGGCGGAAAATCGGCTGCGTTGAGCCGCCGAGTTCCTTGGCAATCGCGCGGGCGTTGAGGGCTTCCATGCCTTCGCGGCGCATAAGCTGGCAGGCAGCATGGAGAACAGCATCACGGGTGAATCGAACTGTAGGCGGCATAATCGTAAATCTCCTTGTTTATTTGGTATATTTGGCATAGGAACTGTAAAATTTCCGGCTGGAATCAATCTGCGTCAGCTGGCGATTCTTCGTCACATTCAACACCAGCGCAATGCCGCCGATGTTCGTGACCATGTTTGAACCGCCATAGGAGAGGAACGGCAGGGGAATGCCGGTAATCGGCAGCCGCCCCAGCGTCATGCCGATGTTCTCGAAAACGTGGAAGAGCAGCATGCCAATCACGCCGATGATGATGAGCATACCCTGCCGGTCGTAGGTGTAGCGCGCGAGGTAGAGCATACGCAGAATAATCGCCAGGTACCACAGCATGATGATGCTGCAGCCGGCAAAGCCGAACGCTTCCCCGATGGTGGCGAAAATGAAGTCCGTCCAGTCGGCGGGGACGTAGTTCAGCTGACTCATCGAGCCATCGACGAATGTGCCGATGCCCGTCAAGCCGCCCGCGCCGATGGTCATCTGCGACTGGCGCATCTGGTACGCGTCACCCTGCGGGGACAAATCAGGATTCAGGAATGCGACAATACGCGCCAGACGGTAGTCATCGCTGCCCGTGGCGACCATGAAGCCGTACAGCGCCAGAACGAGCAGAATCGCGACGACAGCCATCGTAATCAGCAGCCGCCAGCGGACGTTGGCGAACAGCAGCATACACGCGAACGCGAACACCACAACGATAGCGGAACCTGTTTCGCCGGAGAAGAGAACGATTGCGCACGGCACGAGGAGCATTGCCATGATTTCGATGAAGTCGCGGAAGGTGCTCATCGGATGCTCCGATTGGCTCAGGCGCTGCGCCAGCATCAGAATCATTGCCAGTTTGATGAACTCGGACGGCTGAATCGTCATGTCCCAGATGATGTCCAGCCATGCCTTCACGCCTTCAGCGCGGTTGAAAACCCACACAACAAGTACCAGCACAGTTGTGCCAATGTACATGGCGCGCGTGAAGCGGCGAATCAGGTGGTAGGGGCAGAGGATAATCAGCGTCATGACCAGCGGCGCAAGCACCAGCACGAAGAAGCACTGGCGGAGTGTCGAGGAGGATTCCAAAATGTGTTCCAAGAGGTTCGTGGCGGTGGAGTTGATGGAGTACGTCGCCACACAGACGGCGTAGATGCCAAAGAAGCACATCGCAAACACCATCAGAATCAGCGGCACATCCACATGCGCGCGCGAACGGCGGCTGGCATTAGCGAACATGCTTCTCATCTCCTTTTTTGCGGCGCTGGAACAGACGCTGGAAGAGTGTACGCTTCTGCCCGTATTCCGGCAGCGGCACGTCCTCGTCCGTCGTCATGCGCAGGGCGATGCGGGCAATGGCATTGCGTCCCTCGCTTTCGCCCTCCATCACGCTCTGATGATGCAGCAGCGCACGGTAAATTTCCGCATCCTCCGGAATTTCACCCAGCAGCGGCATGTCCAGCGTCAGCGCGACAGTCTGTGCGGCGTACATTTCGCCCCGGCGGATGTAGTCGGGATTCAGGCGGTTGACAATCACGCGCTGCGCCGTCAGCCCCTTTTTGCGCAGGACGCTCGCTGTTCGCTCCGCGTTGCGGATGCATACATCGTCCGGCGTGCAGACCAGCACGCACTCGTTGATTTCATTGCTCAGCAGACCGCGCAGGCTGCGCTCAATGCCTGCCGGCGCATCAATGAGAACGTGGTCGAAATTGCTTTTGAGCGTCCGCAGAATTTTGCGGAACGCCTTGGCTTCCAGCTCCTTCGCGCGGGCGAACTGGCTGGCGGGCAGGAGAGACAGATTCGGCAGCGCGTCCGGCTTGGGCACGACAAGCGCATCATCCACCGGGCAAATGCCGTTCGCGACATCCAGAATATCATACACAATGCAATCCTGCACGCCCAGCAGCACATCCTGATCGCGCAGGCCGATATCCGCATCCACAATGCAGACACGCTGACCATTGCGCGCAATTTCCATGCCGAGGCAGGCGGAGAGGGTGCTTTTGCCCACTCCGCCCTTGCCGGAAGCAATAATCCAAGCTGTACCCATGTATTTGTGCAAGCCCTCCTTATGGCGCAAGGCTGTTGCCAATCGGCAGGTCATAGTCCACATCACTCTTGTCCCATTCCGGGAAAATCCAGTTCAGGAAGTCCTTCGCGGCGTAGGAACACATGGCGCCGGAATACCCGTGCGGCACATAGACGACGATGGCGACTTTCGGGTTGTCCAGCGGAGCAAAGCAGACGAACCAGCCGTTGTTTTCAAGGTCGATCTGGTTGACCTGCGCCGTTCCTGTTTTTGCACCCATCTCGTCTTTCCATTTCTGCTTGAAGTCACTCCAATAGCGCTTAGCAGTACCGGTATCGTCCGTAACGCCCTTCATCCCTTTGTGGATGAGGTTGAAGTATCCGTTTGTGTCGTTCAGGTCGTTGATCAGCACCGGGTCGCGGCGGGAAAGCACTTCGCCTTCCGGAGAGATGATGGAATCGACGATGGAGACGTTGTAAACCTTGCCGCCGTTGGCGACTGCCGTGACGTAGCGCGCGACGGCAATTGGCGTAACCGTTGTGACCGACTGTCCGATGGCGGTCAGAATCGTCTGCGAACCGCCCCACTTAATATCGTTGATGTAGTTGTAGGTGTCCGTAATGACGGAGTTGGAATACACCATCGAGCGGGGCATGTTCAGCTCTTCCATCAGGATGGTGCGCATGTTCTCCACCCACGAGGATTCGGGGTATGCCACCGCCATGTCCATCAGGCGCTTGGCGCAGGAGGACAGGCGCTCATCGTCGTATTCCATGCCGCGCGATTCACCGCACTTCTTCAGGTGCGACTTGATGGAGTTGAAAACGATAATCGGGCGCGAGGTATCCTGCGATGATTCGCCCACCGGCTTCGTCGGGTCGTACAGCGTGTTCTGACTGCCGACGACGCTGCGGACTTCGCCGGGCAGGTCAATGCCGGTTTTGCTCGTCAGCCCGAACGCGGCAGCATACTGATATAGGCGTGTTTCGCCCAGACGGCTGCCGCACTCATAGAAGAAGTAGTTGCAGGAGTGCTCCAGCCCTCCCACAATCGTCTGGTAGTAGTGCTGGCTGCGGTAGCCCTCGGAAATCCAGCACTTCGGAGCGGTGGACAAGTCGGAGTTGTAGGCGGTGTAGTAGCCCATATCCGAAATCATCTCGTCCGGCTTCAACACGCCGGAGTCCAGCGCGCCGAAGCCCGTTACCATCTTGAAAATCGAGCCGGGGGTTGCGCGCGAGCCGATGGCGTAGTTCAGCATCAGGTTCCGGTCATCGGACAGAATTGCGCGCGCCTCGTCGCCGCCTGCAACCAGCGCGTTCAGGTCGTAGGTGGGGTAGTTCGCCATGGCCAGCACACGCGCCTGCATGTCCAGCACAAGCATCACGCCGTGTTCTGCCAGTTCCAGCGGGTAATGCTCCCAGTCGTAGGTGGCAATCAGCGTGCGGTTATCTTCCAGCCACTTGCTGGAGACCATCAAATCCTCCTGCTTGTCGCGGATGCGGGCGACGTTGGAGGCAATCGCGCGCTCCGCCACGGTCTGGTAGTTCACATCCAGCGTCAGCTTAACATTGTTGCCGTCCGACGGCTCTGTGTAGGAGATTTCGCGCACGATTTTCGACCAGTTGTTGCGCTCGACGACGCGGCTGCCCTTGCGCAGGGAGCTGTTCTGCGTCAGCCAATCCTCCATCGACGATTCAATGCCGTCGCGGCCGATGGTGTCGTTGTAGCTGTACCCTTTTGCTTGCAGTGTCAGCCACATCGTGCGCGAAGGAATCTTGCCGATATAGCCGATGACCTGCGCCGCCAGCGTCTGCTTGGGGTAGACACGCTGTGTGCTTTCGGAGATGTCCATGCCCGGCAGCATCATCGACTTCGTTTCGTCACCGTCTCGAAGGGAACGTTCTTCGCAATCGTAATCGGCAGGGAGTTGTACAGGTTCATCTGCATTTCGGAAAAGACAGCCATGACTTTGAGCATCGTGTCCTCATCAACGATGATGCAGGGTACATAGCCGCTGTCGTCGCCGCGCTTCTCGATATACGCCGCGCGGACTTCCTCTTCCTCTTCGGCGGAGTTGACCATGCGGTAGAGGTGCTTGAGCGTCACCAGGCAGTCCTCCGGCGTGGGGTAGCGCTTCGCGGTCACATAGTTGTTGGAGCGCCACTGGCTTTCGCGTGTCTGCAGCGTCGCATCGGACACGCCCGAACCGAAATTGAACTCCCATTCGCCCGTCTCTTCGCTGCGCTGAATGACATAGCTGAATGCCAGCTTGCCGCCGTTGCGTTCGATAATTTCCAACGTGTCAATAATTGACTGCGTATACGTCTTGTAAACGCTGGAGGAGCTTTCGCTGGCGTCTTTATAGAAGGTAACATTGTAGACCATTTCGTCCGTGGCGAGAATCACGGAGTTCGCGTCGGTGATATTCCCGCGCTTGCCGGTCAGAGGAATCGTCTTTAAGCGGGTGGATTCCGTTTTTGTGGAATATCCCTCGCTGCTCTTCAGCTGCAAATTCACCAGACCGGCAAACAGATAGGCAAACATCAGGATAAGGATAATCACAAAGACCAGAAAGCGCCCCTTCACCTGTTCCGGCGCGTTGCCGTGATCTTGCTGATATTGGTTCACAATTCAGCCTCCTTTCACAGGGAAAAATAACATAATTCACCCGGCTGACCCGAAATCAGCCTTTCGCCATTGCTTTGGATACCGGCGCGCCGAAGCCGAGCAGCCGACGCAGCGGCCACATCAGCACAACAGCGGTCATCGTCGTCATCAGCGCATCGGTGAGCGCACGGGTGAAGAAAGCGCTTGTCAGTTCCGCGCTGCTCATTGCGATATAGATGATGCTTACGGCCTCATACAGCAGCGCCGCGCACAGGGCGCACAGGGGCGTGCGCAGATAAACACTGCGGTTGCGCCCCCGGCGGTGGTTCGACATGTCGTACTGCAATCTGGCAGCACTCTTGTCGGTGAAGAACAGCGACATCAGCATCGCGCAGATTGGGTAGAACACGAGGTTGAGCAGCTTCACACCCGGCACCATCGTTTCCAGCAGAATGCCGTACACCGCGCCGACCCAGAATGCCTTGTAGCGCGGATAGCCGACAATCACCACCGATAAAATCACCAGCGGCAGATTGATGCTGACCGTCGTGTCCAGCTGCGTCATCACCGTGACATGGAAAAGGTAGCCGATGAAAACAACCAGTAGCAGGCGGATTTGCCGCCAAAACACGTTGCGCACGGCTTATTCCTCCCAGTCAAGGTCGCCCGGATTGAGCGTCCGGACAGGCGTCGGGCTTGGCGTGGGTGTCGGAGACGGGGTTGCCGTCGGGTTGAGCAGCGTCGAGTTGTACTCATAGACCGTTCCGCGCGGCGTGGGCACAGGCGACGGCGTAGGCGAGGGCGACGGTGTCGGGCTGGCGGTCGGGCTTGGTGTCACGGACGGCACTTCCGTCGGGGTCGCCGTTGCGCCGAACATGAGCGTCGAGCCGATTTTCAGTGTCGGATAGGGGCGAGCTGTCACCAGCGGAACGTACTCGTTGTATACTGCCGTGGAGTCGCGTCCTTCGATGGCTTCCGCTTCCGGCTTGTAACGCAGGATGATGACGTACTCCAAGTGCTGGAAATCTGCCTGCGGTTCAATGACGACGTACTGTTTGTTGCCTTCCATGCCGCGGGTGGATTCGCGCACTGTGCCAATCGGGATGCCTTTGGGGAAGGAGAAGCCCACGCCGGAAGTGACCACTTGATCACCCGGACGCGGCAGGGAGTCATCCGGCAGATAGTACATGCGGCAGAGTGCCGTTCCGTCCACGCCGAGCGTACCGCTGACGATGCCCTGATCGCGGCTGGACTGAATCATGCCGGCAATCGAAGCGTCGGAGTCGATAATCGTGCGGACGGTGCAGGACGTGTCGTACACGGTTTCGGTGAAACCGACGAGTGCGCCGGAAATTGTGACCGCCATGTACGGCTCCACCCCGTCGCGGCTGCCCTTGTTGACCGTGAACACGGAGAAATAGGTGCCCTGTTCGCGGGCAATCACCTGCGCCGTCAGTGGATTCATGTTCGCGTTAGTGACAATTTCCTCCTGCATGTTCGTGAACTGCGACAGCTGCTTTTCCAGTTCGGCGTTGCGGGCGACGACGGAGGCCAGCTCCATGTTTTCCGCTACAACGCGGTTATACTCCGCCTCCCAGTTCGAGCGCAGGCGCACCATGTAGAAGTAATCCGAAATGCTTTGCACGATGCCGGAGAACCACGTCTGCACCGGGGTGACGGCAGAAGAAATGGCGTTTTCCGGCAGCGTCAGCAGGGAAGAATCTTGGTACATCGTGCGGGACAACGCCATGATGCCAATAATACCCAGCAGTATCACGCTGACCGTCCACACCAGAATCGTGCGCAGAACAGGATGCCCCTTTTTCTTCTTGCCGCGCTTTTTCTCGTCTGCTGCGCGGGGCTTCTGCCCGTAGCCGCGGTCGATTTGCGCGTCGCTGCCCGCTTCGGGTGCTTCTTCCGGCGGCGTTTCCTTTTCCGGCGCGTACTCAGCTTCCAGATTATCCTCCATGTAAAACTCCATGGTCGGACGTGCCGGACGGCGGCCGCGGTCAATGCCCTCATCATCCTGCTCGCTGCGGGCGCTGTTCAGCCCAATCATGCGGATACCCGTGGAATTGTAGCCTTCCGTCGGCGGCGCGTTGTCCTCCTCCGGCGGCAGGTCGGGCACTTCGTCTTCCTCCGGCTCGTCACCCGTGGGAAGTCCCGCTGTCACGCTGTCCAAATCGTCATCAAAATAGAAACCGTCGCGGCGGGCAGGGGTTTCACCGCGATTCTTGCCGTTTTTCTGATTCGCCATGACGAATCGATCACCTCAGTTCCTTCAAAGAATAGGGGAATCCGCTCATCAGTTCAATTGCGGCATGCGTCCCTGCTGGGCGAGCAGCGCAAGATTCTCGACGATGTAGCCCAGCCCCAGCACCGTGCAGTCGCCGGGGTCTTTCGCCAGAATGACCTGTATGTTCAATTCATTGGCGATGTACTGATCCAACGCATACAGCTGCGCGGCGCGGCCAGTGAGATAAATGCCGTTCTTCATGATATCGGATGCCAGCTCTGGCGGGGTGCGCTCCAAAACCCACTTGATAGCGGTCAGAATCGCCCGGCATGGCTCGCGAACCGCGCCGTACGCCTGCTGTGCGGTATAGTCGATTTCCAGCGCGCTGGGGGAGAGCAGGTCGCGCCCGCGGATGCGCACACTCGACCCGTTCTCCTGCGGCAGGGCGGAAGCAAGGTCAAGTTTTACATCCTCAGCTGTCTTTGCGCCAATCAGCATCTTAAACTCATGTTTAATATGGTTGACGATGGCTTCATCCATTTTCACGCCGCCAACGGGGATGGACTGACTGACGACCAGACCGCCCAGCGACACGACTGCCACTTCCGTCGTTCCGCCGCCGACATCCACCACCATGCAGCCTTCCGGCTCAAAAACGGACAAACCTGCGCCAATCGCCGCTGCCAAAGGTTTTTCAATCAGGTAGACCTTCTTCAAGCCGCACGCGCGAACCGCCGCCGTCAGCGCTTTGCGGTTCACTTCGTCAATTTCCGACGGAATGGACATGACCAGCCGCGGCTTGACGAGGTTGCTTTCGCCAACCGCCTTGCTGATGAAAGCGCGCAGCAGCAGCACCGTTGCGTCGTAATTGGCAATCATGCCGTTGCGGATGGGGTGAATGGCGATTTCCGCATCGCTGGTGCGCCCATACATGCGCTGTGCATCCTCGCCGACGGCAATCGGCTTCTTGTCGCCGCGCCGCGAAATCACCAGCGTCGGTTCGCTGATGACGATGCCCTCGTTCTTCACATAGACAACTGTATTGCAGGTTCCAAGGTCAAGCCCAATGTCTGGCGCTTTGAAGTGCATATCTGTACCATCCCTCAATCAAATTCATCATCCGGCGTCAGGCGCGCCAGCAGTGCAGTCCGCATTCATCCAGCAGTTCGCGCACGGTGTGCATCGGCAGGCCAATCACGTTGCTGTACGAGCCTTCGAGCTTGTCAATCCACAGCCCGGCAATGCCCTGCACCGCGTATGCGCCCGCCTTGTCCATCGGTTCGCCCGTGGCGATATAGCGGCGGATTTCCTCCTCCGTCATCGGGCAGAAATGCACCTGCGTCCCCACGACCCGCTGATGAACCATGCCCTGCGCATCCACGGCGCACACGCCTGTGTACACCTGATGCCACCGCCCGGACAGCAGGGACAGCATCTGGAACGCCTCCTCCTCGGAGTGCGGCTTGCCCAGTGCCTTCCCATCCACCGCCACCAGCGTATCCGCCGACAGCACCACGCAGCCCGGATGCGCCGCAGCGCCCGCAAGCCCCTTGCGGCGGCTGATTTCCTGCACCGCTTCTTCCGGCGGCAAGGCGCAGCT
>ENA-OVGQ01001870-OVGQ01001870.1-human-gut-metagenome-genome-assembly--contig:-NODE-1870-length-20914-cov-4.746249_pt1 | contig 20914 bp, 19 predicted proteins | sample MGYA00237774_ERZ505427 | MGnify/ENA primary metagenome ERZ505427 (study PRJEB26158, sample SAMN06016404) | human gut metagenome | biome: human gut; feature: ankylosing spondylitis patient; material... | reverse complement strand
TATCATATCTTTCATAGACTGTCAAGGAAAATCTTTTCTTTTCCTGAAAAAAGCGGAGGCGGGGTGTCAAAACAGGTGTCTTGACACCCCGTTTTATGGAGCGGCTGATGGGAGTCGAACCCACCTATGCAGCTTGGGAAGCTGCCGTTCTACCGATGAACTACAGCCGCATCTGAGTTGTTATTATACCAGACCGCTTCATATTTTGCAACCCCCAAATCTTCTCCGGCATGAACGCCTTTTCGCGGACATAGATTCTACCATCGAAGCAAAGGGGGATCACCATGAAAAAACTCGTCGTGCTGCTGTGCGCCCTGCTGGCGCTGGGGAGCAGTGCCCAGGCGCTGGAAGTATCCGCGCCCTCGGCTCTGCTGATGGAAAAGGAGACGGGCACCGTCCTCTTCGCCAAGGACGAACATGCCAAGCTGGAGCCCGCCAGCGTCACCAAGGTCATGACGCTGCTGCTGACCATGGAGGCCATCGACGCCGGACAGCTCCACTATGACGACGTGGTCACCGCGTCGGCCCACGCCTGCTCCATGGGCGGCAGCCAGATCTGGCTGAAGGAGAATGAGCAGATGACGGTCAGCGATATGCTGAAGGCGGTGTGCGTTGTCTCTGCCAACGACTGCGCCGTGGCGCTGGCGGAGACGGTGGCCGGCAGCGAGGAGGCCTTTGTGGAGCGAATGAACCAGCGGGCCGCGGAGTTGGGCATGGCCGATACCCACTTCTGTAATGCCACCGGCCTGCCGGCGGAGGGGCATGTCACCTCCGCATACGACATCGCCCTTATGAGCCGGGAACTGATCCGAAACCACCCGGACATCCGCCAGTACACCACCATCTGGATGGATTCCCTGCGGGACGGGGCCTCCTCCCTGGTGAACACCAACCGCCTGATCCGCTTCTACCAGGGAGCCACCGGCCTGAAGACCGGCTCAACAGACAGTGCGCTGTACTGCCTCTCTGGTACGGCCGAGCGGGACGGCATGGAACTGATCGCCGTCATCATGAAGGCACCAACCTCCACCCAGCGGTTTGAGGATGCCACCAATCTGCTGAACTACGGCTTTTCCACCTACACGCTGGAGAATGTGGTGCCGGAGTCCGCCCTGCCGCCGGTGCCCGTGTCCCTGGGGACCCAGGCCACAGTGCAGCCGGTGCTGGGGGAGAACACGCACCTCCTGCTGGAAAAGGCCAAGGCGGGCAGCCTGCAGCAGCTGGTCACCCTGGCGGACTCTGTGGAGGCGCCGGTGGCGGCGGGCAGTCAACTGGGGACCCTCACCATCACCTCCGGGGAAGAGGTCGTGGCGGAGCTGCCCATCCTGGCAGGAGAGGAGATCCCACGGGTCACCTTCGGCCAGATGCTGGTCCAGATGCTGCGGACGGCCTTCCTCTGCGGCTGACGGCGGCGGGGGGCGCTGCACCCCCTGAAATCCCGGCGGATTGCGACCGCTTTCCCTTGTGTCCCGTTTCGGGGCATGGTATAATAAAGCAACAAACCCGCGCAGCTTTACGAAAGAGAGGCCGGTCATGATGCTGGATGTCAAATCGTTCCAATTACAGTCTTTTCTGCCCCTGCCCTATGAGGAGGTCCTGGCGCCGCGGCTGAAGCGGGCCCATGAGAAGCTCCAGAGCGGCAGCGGTGCCGGCGGAGAGTTCACCGGCTGGGTCCATCTGCCCCGGGACTATGACCGGGAGGAGTTCGCCCGCATCCAGGCGGCCGCGTCCCGGATCCGGGCCAACTCCCAGGCCCTGGTGGTCATCGGGATCGGCGGCTCGTACTTAGGCGCCCGGGGTGTCATCGACTGCCTGCGCTCTCCCAATTACAACCTGAAGCGCAAGGATACGCCCAACATCTACTTTGTGGGCAACGGCCTTTCCTCCGACGCCATGGGGGAGGTGCTGGACCTGGTGGCGGACGTGGATTTCTCCGTCAACGTGATCTCCAAGTCGGGCACCACCACCGAACCCGCCGTGGCCTTCCGCTTCTTCCGGGCGGCCTTGGAGAAGAAGTACGGCCGGGAGGGTGCCCGGGAGCGGATCTACGCCACCACGGACAAGGCCCGGGGCGCCCTGAAGTCCCTGGCAGACAGCGAGGGGTGGGAGACCTTGGTGGTCCCCGACGACGTGGGCGGCCGATACAGCGTGTTGACCGCCGTGGGCCTGCTGCCCATCGCCGTGGCCGGGGTGGATATCACCGCCCTGATGCAGGGAGCGGCGGAGATGATGGAGACCTGCACCGAAGCTTCCTTCCGGTGCTCTGCCTGGCGGTACGCCGCCATCCGGTACGAGCTGTACCGGGCGGGCCGGTCCATTGAGCTCTTGGCCTGCTATGACCCGGCGTTCCGGTTCATGGCGGAGTGGTGGAAGCAGCTCTTCGGCGAGAGCGAGGGCAAGGAGGGCAAGGGCCTCTTCCCCGCCAGCGTGGAGTTCACCGCGGACCTCCACTCCATGGGCCAGTACATCCAGGAGGGCAAGCGCCTGATGTTTGAGACCGTGGTGCGCCTGGGTCCCTCCGACCGACAGCTGACAGTCCCGGCGGACGAGGCGGACGGCGACGGGCTGAACTTCCTGGCGGGCAAGTCCCTGGACTTCATCCGGGACCGGGCCATGGAGGGCACCCTGCTGGCCCACACGGAGGGCGGCGTGCCCAACCTGATCGTGGAGACCTCCGGCAGGACGCCGGCAGACCTGGGGCAGCTGATCTACTTTTTCGAGTACGCCTGCGGCCTCTCCGGCTATCTGCTGGACGTGAACCCCTTCGATCAGCCGGGGGTGGAGGCGTATAAGAAGAATATGTTCGCCCTGCTTGGCAAGCCGGGCTATGAGGACCGGCGGGCGCAGCTGGAGAGCAAGCTGGAGGGGTGACCAGCCTCGGATTGGACGGCACCCGTCCTGCCGCCCACTGTCAATCTCCATTATGAACAAAGTTTGAATCTTCATTTCTCCATTGTTTTTCACGCGATCTTGTGGTATGCTTAACATACCGAATTTCCCCCAGCGACTTTAATTGACAGGAGTGATTACTATGGTCAGACTGATTATGGGCGTGAAGGGCTCCGGCAAGACCAAGCAGCTCATTGAACTGATCAACAACGCGGCGAAGGACGAGCCCGGCAACGTGGTTTGCATCGAGGCTAACCGCAACATGACTTACGATATTCATTATCACATCCGCCTGATCGATGCCCAGGAGTACAATCTGGACAGCTACGAGCTCTTCCGGGGCTTCATCAGCGGCCTGTATGCGGGCAACTATGATATCTCCCATGTGTTCATCGACAACCTGTGCAAGACCATCGGCCGGGAAGTGGACAAGGACACCGAGAATTTCCTGAACTGGCTGGACGCCTTTGGCGAGAAGAACAACATCAAGTTCACCGTCACCATCAGCGCCGACCTCTCCCTGGCTACCGACGGGATGCAGAAGTTCCTGTAAGGCTGCTGCGCTTTCCCATATACACAGACGCCGCCTCTGCCAACTGGCAGAGGCGGCGTTTTTCAGGTTTCAGATTTGCACCTGGGAGGATCCGGCGTCCAGCCCCTCCAGCAGATTGTAATTGTCATAGTCCGCCACAGAGGACAGGTCGCTGAGGCACAGCTGGTCCACGCCGAAGAAAGCAGCCATCCGGGCCCGCTCCAGGGCGGCCTCGCCGTTGAGATACCACACCGCGGTGTCCCCGCTGCCGGAGGTGAGATAGGCGCAGGCGTAGCGGTCGGAGTAGTAATCTTTCGTCTGGGAGGCGGACAGCAGCTGCTCGATCTCGGCGGCGGAGGCCTGGCCGGTGTGCCGCCCATCCGTCCAGGCGGAGCCCGTGGTGGTCAGCAGCAGGCTGAGACAGTCGGAATCCACCTGGTCCGCCAGTTCGGCCAGGGCGTAGTAGACCTCCTCCAGCGGCGCCAGGGGGGCGATGGGGAAGTCCTCGGACACGTCGCCATAGTCCGCCACCCGCACCACCAGCTTGTCGGCCGGCTCACTCAGGGCGGCATAGTCATAGCCGTTGTACGCGGCTCCCTGCCAGACGGGCGCCTCCACCATCAAATAGAGCAGCCGGTCCTCTCCCAGTTCGGCCCGCAGCGCCTCCGCCAGCGCGGTGAAATCCTTCTTCTGGGCAGAAGAGAGCTCCGCCAGGTCCAGAAACAGCCCCTCATAACCGCCGCTCTCCACCGCGGCCGCCAGCACCTCTGCGGTGTGGCTGGGGTCATCCTTCAGTGCCGAGGCGCTCCCGCCCACATGCAGCAGCGGCACGGCACCGGCGGCGGTGATGGTCTCCTGCAGGGCGGCTGCGGTCTCTGCATCGGGGGTACCGGCGAGCCGGGACTCCCCGGCGTAGATCAGCCGGGCGCCGCCCACCGCCACGGCGCCATAGCCGGTCAGGTCTGTCAGACCCTCCGCGGAATAGGCGATGCCGGTTTTCTCCGGGGCCGCGGCGTGATAGCTGTCATACAGCCGGATCAGCATGACCGCCGCCTGCTCCCGGGTGGCAGTCTGATCCGGGGAGAAGGTGGTGGCCGCAGTGCCGTTCACCAGCCCCAGCTCATGGGCCATGGCGATATAGCCCACGTTGGTGGTCACATCTCGGAAGGGCATGGGCAGGTCCTGGGCCAAACCGGCGATGGTGCCGTAGCCCATGGCCCGCACCAGCATGACCGCCAGCTCCTCCCGGGTGATGGGCTCCCGGGGGCGGAACGTATCCGTCTGCCGGGTGATGGCCCCGTTGGCATAGGCGGTCTCCACCGCGCTGTAATACCAGGCACTCTTGTCCTGGTTGTCCGTATAGGACCCGGCCTCCGGTGTTACCATCTCCCAGCCGAACAGGCGGCACAGGGCCACCACAAAGGCCCCCCGGGTCATGGGAGCCCCCAAGCCGAAGCGGGTGGGCGTCTGCCCCTGGAACAAGCCCAGGTCCACAGCCCGACGGATGGAGTCCGCCGCCCAGTGGCTCTCCGGCACGTCGGAAAAGCCGGTGGAGGCCGCTGCCGCGGGCGCCGGCAGCGCCGCTGTCACCAGCAGGGCGCAGAGCAGCGCGCAGGAACAGAACCATTGCAGTCGTCTTTTCATGTTGTCATTCTTCGCTCCTTTAGCGTCAGATTTCTTTCAGATTCTGGCAGAGATGCCCGGATTCGCCCTCTGTCGGTATGCCATTGTACCAGAATCTGCCGCCGCCGTCAAACGAACGGTGTCGGAACGCAGAAAAACCTTTACGTTTCACCCCTTGCCTGCTATAATAATTTAGTTATGATGGCTTTTTATTACCTTTGAAAGGGAGGGAACGTGCCATGAGATTCAAAAAATGGAACATCGGGACCCCGGCTGAGCGGGACGTTGCCCTCCTGCGGAGTGCCGGATACCCCTATCTCCTCTCCACGGTCCTGGCGGCCCGGGGTGTCACCACTGCCGAGGCGGCGGCCGAGGCGCTGGAGCGGGACAGGAGCCTCAGCATGTCCCCCATGCTGATGCGGGATATGGACAAAGCCGTCGCCCGCATCCAGCGGGCGATCAGCCAGGGGGAGACCATCGCCGTGTTCGGCGACTACGACGTGGACGGCATCACTTCCACGGTTCTGCTGATGGACTATCTCAAAAGCTGCGGCGTCCGCTGCCTGCAGCATATCCCCCGCCGGATCGAGGAGGGCTATGGCCTGTCCAAGGAGGCCATCCAAGGCCTGCGGGACCAGGGCGCCACGCTGATGATCACCGTGGACTGCGGCATCACCGGCAACGAGGAGGTGGACTTCGCTGCCTCCATCGGGCTGGATGTGGTCATCACCGACCATCATGAGTGCAAGGAGGAGCTGCCGCGGGCGCTGGCAGTGGTGGACCCCCACCGCAGCGACTGCCCCTATCCCTTCAAGCATCTGGCGGGAGTGGGTGTGGCGCTGAAGCTGGTGCTGGCCCTGGGAGGCGAGAGCCGGGAGGATGCCCTGTTCGCCCGGTACTGCACCCTGGCGGCCATTGGCACCATCGCCGACGTGATGCGGATGGAGGGGGAGAACCGCACCATCGCCTTCTGCGGGCTGGAGGCCCTGCCCCACACGGACTTCGTGGGCGTCCACGCCCTGCTGAAGGAGGCGGGGCTTCTGGGCAAGCCCATCACCTCTGTCCAAATCGGCTTTGTGCTGGCCCCCCGGATCAACGCCGCCGGCCGCATGGGCGCGGCGGATCTGGCCGCGGACCTGCTGGAGACCGATGACCCCGCCCGGGCCGAGGAGCTGGCAAAGGCTCTGTGTGACCTAAACCGGGAGCGGCAGGCGGTAGAGCAGGCCATCTGCGCCGACGCCACCGAGAAGATCGAGCGCCTCCGGGCCGAGGACCGCAGCGCCCTGGTCCTCTCCAGCGAGGACTGGCACCAGGGCGTGGTGGGGATTGTGGCCTCCCGCCTCAGCGAGAAGTACGCCTGCCCAAGCTTCATGATTCATCTGAAAGACGGCGTGGGCAAGGGTTCCTGCCGGTCCTACGGCGGGTTCAACCTGTTTTCCGCGCTGGAGTCCTGCGCCGACCTGCTGGAGGGCTTCGGCGGCCACGAGTTGGCGGCGGGCTTTACCATCTCCGAGGAGAACATCGACGCCTTCCGGGCCCGGATGAACCGGTATGTCCGCTCCGCCTCCGGCGGGGAACGGGCGGTATCCTGCCTGGACGTGGACGCGCCCATCTCCTGCCCCGGCGAGGTGACGCTGGCGGAGGTGGAGCAGCTGGACCAGCTGGAGCCCTATGGCGCGGGCAACCCCCGGCCGGTGTTCGCCCTGCTGGGCGCCACGGTGGACGTCCTGCAGCCCGTGGGCCAGGGGAAGCACCTGAAGCTCCGCCTCTCCAAGGGCACGTGCCGGTTTGACGCCATCTTCTTCTCCATGACGGAGGAGACGTGCGGCGTGGCGGCGGGCATGCGGGTGGACGCGGCCTTTTATCTCCAGGCCAATACCTTCCGGGGCAATACCACCCTGCAGCTGCAGCTCATCGACATCCGCCCCTCCCTGACCCCCAGCCGCCATGAGGCAGCGGACCTGGACCTGCTCCACCGCCTCGTGGCGGGAGAGGGCCTCACCGGGCAGGAGCGGGCCCGGCTCCAGGCGTCCCGCAGCCAGTTCGCCGCCTTTTGGACCGTGCTGGAGCGGCAGCTCCGCCGGGGAAAGGCGGAGGAGGAGATGCTGCCCTTTCTGCGGCGGCTGTCGGCACTCTCCGGCGGGTGTGAGAGCTTCCTCCGGGCCGGCCTGGCCCTGGCCGTGTTCCAGGAGCGGGGCCTGATCGCCCTGTCCGTCCAGGGGGACCAGGTGACGCTTTCGCTGAATCCCATCCAGGGGAAGGTGGATCTCTTCGCCTGCCCCTATCTGTCCCGCCTGCGGGAGGACGCTGCCGGCAAGAGTGGAGGTGTTGTGTCATGACCATTCAGGAACAGTATGAGAACCTGGAAAAGACTGTCCGGGGCTACAATCCTGCGGCAGACTTCCAGCACATCCGGGCGGCCTTTGAATTTGCGGCAGAGGCCCACAAGGACCAGAAGCGCAAGAGCGGGGAGCCCTATATCATCCATCCCCTGGCGGTGGCGCAGATTGTGGCGGAGGAGCTGCGGCTGGACAGCGAGTCCATCGAGGCCGCCCTGCTCCACGACGTCATCGAGGACACCGCCGCCACCCACGAACAGGTATCCAAACTCTTTTCACCCACCATCGCCGACCTGGTGGAAGGCGTCAGCAAGCTGACCCGCATCCAGTACGCCACCAAGGAAGACGAGCAGATGGAGAACCTGCGGAAGATGCTCATCGCCATGAGCAAGGACATCCGGGTGATCCTCATCAAGATCTCCGACCGGCTCCACAACATGCGGACCATGGAGTACCAGTCTCCCGCCAAGCAGAAGCAGAAGTCTCTGGAGACTATGGAGATCTACGCCCCCATCGCCCACCGGCTGGGTATGCAGCGCATCAAGTGGGAGCTGGAGGACCTGTCCTTAAAATATCTGGACCCCATTGGCTACGAGGAAATCGTCTCCAAGCTGGAGGCCAAGCACCAGGAGTACGAGGACTTCATGCGCCGCATCCAGATCCAGATCGACGACCGGCTGAAGGAGCTGGACATCGATCACATCGTCTACGGCCGGATGAAGCATCCCTACTCCATCTACCGGAAGATGTTCAACCAGAACAAGAGCCTGGACGAGATCTTCGACCTGTTCGCCTTCCGGGTGATTGTGAACACGGTGGGGGACTGCTACAACGTTTTGGGTGTCATCCATGATCTCTACAAGCCCATTCTGGGCCGCTTCAAGGACTATATCGGCACTCCAAAGCCCAACGGATATCAGTCCCTCCACACCACGGTCATCGGCGCGGACGGCCTGCCCTTCGAGGTGCAGATCCGCACCAAGGAGATGCACGAGATCGCCGAGTACGGCGTGGCCGCCCACTGGAAATACAAACAGAACGGCCAGGGCGCCGGCACCGAAGGGCGCTACGAGTGGGTCCGCCGTTTGCTGGAAAACCAGGAGGGCGCGGACGCAGAGGACTATATCCACTCTCTGAAGATCGATATGTTCTCCGATGAGGTGTTCGTCTTCACACCGGGCGGCGACGTGCAGAACCTGCCCGCCGGCGCCACGCCCATCGACTTTGCCTACGCCATCCACTCCGCCGTGGGCAACCGGATGGTGGGCGCCAAGGTGAACGGCCGGATCGTCACGCTGGACCATGTGCTGAAAAACGGCGACATCGTGGAGATCCTCACCTCCAAGAACGCCAAGGGTCCCAGCCGGGACTGGATGAAGATTGCCAGAAGCAGCGAGGCCCGCAGCAAGATTCGCCAGTGGTTCAAGAAGGAGAAGAAAGAGGAGAACATCGCAAACGGCCGTGCCGCCTTCGAGGCGGAGCTGAAGCACTGCGGCATCTCCATGAAGGACGTTCTCTCGCCGGAGATGCTGCCGGTGCTGTTGAAGCGGGTGTCCTACGGCTCTCTGGACGACATGTACGCCGCCATCGGCTACGGCGGCTTCACCGCCCAGAAGGCAGTGAGCCGGATCCAGGGGGAGCTGAACCGGGTGGCGAAGCTCCACCAGGCGGAAAAGGCCGCCGAGGAGCTGGCGGAGGCCAAACCGGCGGAGCCTGCCAAACAGCCCTCCGCTCCCAAGCGGGTGAAGAGCGAGCAGGGCATCATCGTGGAGGGCCTGGATAACTGCCTGGTGAAGTTCTCCAAGTGCTGCACCCCGGTGCCGGGGGACGACATCATCGGCTTTATCACCCGAGGGTACGGCGTGTCCGTCCACCGGTGCGACTGTCCCAACGCCTCGGAGGAGAAGCGATCCCAGCCGGGGCAGGAGGGGCGCTGGATCAAGGTCTCCTGGGGCGGCGACACCAACGACAGCTATCCCACGATTTTGGAGGTGGTGTGCAAGGACCGGCAGGGCCTGCTGCTGGACATCTCCGCTGCCCTCTCCACGACGAATACCTTTGTGCTGGGCATCAACTCCCGCAGTACAGAGGACCAGTTTGCCATCTTCCGGCTGGAGATCCGGGTGAAGGACGGCGCCCAGCTGAAGTCCGTCATGAACAAGCTGAACCAGATCTCCGGGGTGCTGAAGGTCAACCGACCGGCGGGGTGAGAGCGGCTTCCGCCGGGGTGATTCGATGGCGGAAGAGCTTCCGGGGGGATGTAGGGGCGGCGATCAACCGCCCGGAGATGATTTGGGCCGCCGAACGGCGGCCACGGGGGATTCTGCTCCCGCAGGGGGCCGCTTCCACGGGGGATGCGCCCCCCATTGTCGTCGTCGCAAAGTCCGCTCAGCTCCGTTTCCGCCTGCGGCGAAAACTGCGCCCGCTCCCTTGCTCCTCCTCTCCCCACCGCGCGGGGCGCGGCGGGGGCCCCTTTCGGTCTTGCCAAAAGAGAAATGGGCCGTGCACGGTCTAAAGAGAAAAGTGTGTGGCGCGCTGCGGTGCAGTGGCCCTCCGCGCTGACGGAGGTCGACGTATCGGTGCAAGCGCCGATTTTGGCCCGCCTTCGGGCACGCTTGGGCCTTCTGCGATTTTCTTAACTGCCGTCCCGCGGCGGGAGTACCAACCTTGTCGGGGTGGTTATCGCATGGAATTGCTTCTCTTTTCGCTGCCGCTGGCTGCCCCTCGGGGGAACTGGCGTAGCGGGCCGATAAAGGCATCGGCCCCTACGGAGATACCGTCGGCCTTGCGCATTTTGTGGGGGCCGACCTGCGTGTCGGCCCTTGCGAGGGTGACGAAGGCCACAAGCCCGGTAGGGGCGGACGCCCTTGTCCGCCCGCCAGCACAAGCCGCCACAACCGCCCAGGCAGCGCGTAGCGACTGCGCAGCTGTTGGTGGCTCTGCCGTCTTACGGATGCGGCGTGCTCCCTGCGGGCAAGCGGAACGCGCGGAAGGAGGAGCCAGTGGAACACTGGTGACGGAAATACGGGGAGCGCCGCAGCGCGAGACAGGAAAAGAGGAGCGGTTCAAATGCGCCCGTGTCCTCCAATCCAAGACGCACTACGCCGCGGGAATCCGCCGCTAAGTCTGCACCGCACCCCGCCGCGCCCGTCGGGGGACCCTCGCAAACACGCAGGCACCCTCTCGCGCCGCCCCCCGTACAGCAACTTTGCACGCATGTGTAAAGTTGCGGCCAAAGCGCCTTTTTCTCTTATACCGGGCGCGGCGCGTTCTCTTTTTGGCGCTGACAAAAAGAGAATGGGGGCGCATCTGCACGGCCGTCAGCATGGCTGATATTCCCCGCAGAAATAGAAGCCTTCCATTTTGAGTGAACCATAGAAAGGAATCCATTGTATGCGTGCAGTTGTGACACGGGTGGCTGGTGCCTCCGTAACCATTGCCGGGAACGTCAACGGCCGGATCGGCCGTGGCTTCCTGGTGCTGCTGGGCGTGGGACCCAACGACACCGAGGAGACCGCCGACCGCCTGGCGGAGAAAATCTGCAACCTGCGGGTCTTTGAGGATGAAAACGGCAAAATGAATCTGAATCTGGAGCAGACAGGCGGTGCCCTGCTGGTGGTGTCCCAGTTCACCCTGTACGCGGACACCTCCTCCCGCCGCCCCGGCTTTACCGGCGCCGCCAAGCCGGACGCGGCCATCCCCCTGTATGAGCGATTCATGGCTCACTGCAGGGAGCGGGGCTTCGACGTTCAGCATGGGGAGTTCGGCGCTGATATGCAGGTGGACTCCCGGAACGACGGCCCCGTCACCATCCTCTTCGACACAGAGCGGCCCTTATGAGGGAAGCGGCGCAGGGCGGCGGCGAAATGGCGCCGCCGGAGCTGGTGCGGACGTTCTATGAGACCGTGGTCTCCCAGCACCGTCTGGAGGACCTGCCCCGCTTCGTCGAGGAGGGCTGCGTGCTCCGCCAGGGGGAGTGGACCACTCCCCTGGGTCCCGGCGGCATGGTGCGGCATCTGGCGGCTCTGCGGGAGACGTATCCGGATTACACGGTCCGCATCCTCCGCCAGCACTGGGCCGCGCCGTATGTCGTCTCCGAGTGTGTTATGGAGGGGACCCACCTGGGCCCTTGGCCCGGAACAGTCCCCACGGGAAAACGCCTGATCTTCACCGGCGTGAACATCGACCGGGTGGAGGGCGGAAAGATCGTGGAGCACGGCGGCGCTGTGAATACCTTTGAGACCCTGTGGGACGCGGGCATGATCCGCCCTGCGGAGTGACAGGGCATTTGTCCATTCCACACATGGGCGGGCGGGATTTCCGCCGCCTGCCTCTGATATTTTCATTTGGCAAGGGAGGTCTCCCATGAAGATCAAGTGCTTGCAGGTGGGCCCCATCGGCACCAACTGCTATCTCCTCTGCGACGAGGATGCCAAGACCTGCGCCGTCATTGATCCCGGCGGGGATGGGGCGCGGATCGCCGCCGCGGTGGCGGAAACCGGCTGTGTGCCCTGCGCCATCCTGCTGACCCACGGCCACTACGACCACACCGGCGCTGTGGGAGAGCTCCAGGCCAAATGGCCGGAGACCCCGGTGTATCTGAATCGCCGGGATGTGTACGCCGATGCCTGCACCCAGCAGCTGTTCCCGCTCCTCAGCGGGGACGTGCGGGACTACGACGAGGGGGACACGGTGGCTGTGGGCGGCCTGACGGTGACCGTTCTGGCCACCCCCGGCCACAGCGAGGGGTCTGTCACCCTCCGGTGCCAAGACGCCCTCTTCTGCGGGGATACGCTCTTTGCGGGCTCCTGCGGCCGGACGGACTTCCCCGGCGGGTCCATGGAGAAGATGATGGCCTCTCTGCGGCGGCTGGGGCAGCTGGAGGGAGACCTCCGGGTCCTGCCCGGCCACATGGAGGCATCCACCCTGGACCGGGAGCGGCGCTGGAACCCCTATCTGCTCCAGGCCATGCAGTGAGGAGGGCGCGCCCATGAAACTGGTTTTCCGCGGCCATGACGAGCGGTATGTGGTGGAGCAGAGCCTGATGAATCTGTTCCCCGGGGAACTGCCTGTCTACGAGCCGATCACCCCAGGCGATGACAGCTGGGCCGTGATCTCGCTGGAGGAGACGGGGGACCTCTGCCGGGTGGCGGTCTCCCTCTGCCGGGGCGGCAAGACCACCGAGCAGACCTATCAGGAGCCCCTCTCCGGCGGCGATTTCCAGCGGGAGGGCCTCCGCCGCCACGCCGTCGGCGCCTGCTTCTTCCTGGCGGCCCGGGCGGTCACCGGCGTGACGCCCCCCTGGGGAATGCTCACCGGCGTCCGGCCCGACAAGCCGGTGACCTGGGCCCTGGAGGACGGGAAGTCCCCGGAAGAGGCCCGGGCGTATTTGGAGGAGCACTATTTCGTCACCCCCTCCCGGGCCGCCCTGGCCCTGGAGACCGGCGCCACCGCGGCCAAGGCCGCCCGGCGGCTGGAGAAGCGGGACATTGACGTGTACGTGGGCATTCCCTTCTGCCCAACCCGGTGCGCCTATTGCTCCTTTGTCAGCCAGTCGGTGGAGCGGAGCTTTGCCCTGGTGCCCCCTTATGTGGACGCCCTGTGTGGGGAGATCTCCGCCGGCGGCGAGATGGTTCGCCGGGCGGGACTGCGGGTGCGGACCTTCTACATGGGCGGCGGCACCCCCACCACCCTGACGGCGGAGCAGATGGACCGGGTCCTCACTGCTTTCGAGACCTCCTTCGACCGTACCGCCTGTGAGGAGATCACTGTGGAGGCGGGCCGGCCGGACACCATCACGGCGGAAAAGCTGGTGGTGCTCCGCACCCACGGGGTCACCCGGGTCTCGGTGAACCCCCAGACCTTTGAAGAGAACGTGCTGCGGGCCATCGGCCGGTGCCACACGGCTGCGGACATCGACCGCGCCATGGAGCTGGTGGCCCGGTGCGGCTTCCCCCACGTGAACATGGACCTGATCGCCGGACTCCCGGAGGATACGGCGGAGGGCTTCCGCCGGTCCCTGGACCGGTGCCTGACCTACGGCCCCGACGATATCACCGTCCACACCCTGGCGCTGAAAAAGGGCAGCCGCATCCTGACGGAGGGACTGCGGATCCCCGGCGCGGAGACGGTGGCCGAGATGCTGGATTACGCCTCTCCCACCCTCCGGACCGCCGGATACCGTCCCTACTACCTATACCGGCAGAAGTACATGTCCGGCAGCTTTGAGAACATCGGCTGGTGCCGCAGCGGCGGCGAGTGCTGGTACAACGTGGACATCATGTCGGAGCTGTGCTCCATCCTGTCCTTCGGCGCCGCCGGGTCCACCAAGATGGTGGTGCCGGGCACCAACCAGATCCAGCGGGCGTTCAACGTGAAATATCCCACCGAGTATATCCAGCGGCCGGAGAAGTGGCAGGCCAACCAGACCGCCTTCGCCGCCTTTTATGAAGCACTGTGAAAGGAGCATCGCCATGGCCTATTCCCTGAAAGAGATCAACGACGCTGTCCGCTCTGACCCCAAGGGCTTTGCGGAGGCGTGCGACGCCGCCTTTGCCAAAAAAGTGGAGACGGCGGCCCAGAAGATTGCCGATCACCGGAAGGAGTCCCGCATCATCCTGTTGTCCGGCCCCTCCGGCTCCGGCAAGACCACCACGGCATTGAAGATCGAAGAGCAGCTGGAGAAAATGGGCATCCAGACCCACACCATCTCCATGGACAACTACTTCAACACCATCGACCCGGAGACGGCGCCCCGGAACCGGGAGGGCGCCATCGACTACGAGTCTCCCTTCTGCCTCGACATCGAGCTGCTGAACCGACACTTCTCCATGCTGGACCGGGGGGAGACCATCCACGTGCCCAAGTACGAGTTCGCCCGACAGATGCGCTCCGACATCCTGTCTCAGCCGCTGAAGCTGGGGCCCGACGAGCTGGCTATCTTTGAGGGCATCCACGCCCTGAACGACGTGATCGTGGGCAAGAATCCCAAGGCCTTCAAGCTGTATATCGCGGCCCGGTCCAATGTGGTGGACGAGGACGGCGCCGTGGTGTTCCAGCACCCCTGGCTGCGCCTGTGCCGCCGGATCGTCCGGGACTACAAGTTCCGGGGCAGCGACGCCAACTTCACCCTGAAGATGTGGCCCAATGTCCGCCGGGGGGAAAAGCTGTATATCTCCCCTTATAAGGAGAATGCGGACTTGATGTTCGACTCCTCCCTGCCGGATGAGGTGGCGGTGCTGAAGCCCTTCGTGGTCCCCCTGCTGGAGGCGCTGCCCCAGGGCAAGTACGAGATCGCGGACGACATCCTCCGGGGATTTGAGCGGATCGAGATCATGGAGGAGTCCAACATCGCCCCCAGCTCCCTGGTGCGGGAGTTCATCGGCGGCAGCATCTATCCCAGCTGAGCGGGGCTGCCCCTCTGCCCCAATCTTTCTTTGGAGGTCATACAAGCCATGAATGAGCGGTTGCAGGAACTGCTGGACGCGGTGCAGCGCACTGCCTCCCAGGTGGGCGGCAGTGCGGCGGATGCCGCCTACGGCATGGGAAAGCGGGCGGGGGAGCTCCTGTCCGTGGCCAAGCTGAATATCCGGATCATGGACCTGAAGGGAGCGGTGAGCACCGCCCTGCGGGAGGTGGGGGAGATGATCTACGCCACCCACACCGGCACCCTCACGGAGTCCGAGGTACTGCTGGCAAAGCTTCAGGAGATCGACGGGCTCCGCCAGCAGATCGACCGGCTGGAGCGGGAGATCGCTCGGCTGCAGGGCGGCGCGGTGTGCCCCTTCTGCGGGGCGGCCGCCCGGAGCGGCGACGTATTCTGCCGGGAATGCGGCCAAAAGCTGTAAGGAGGAAGCGTAAGATGGAATATACATTCGCACAATATCAGGAGAGCGCCCAGGCGCTGAGAGACCGCCTGGGGGCGTTCCGCCCCCGGTGCCTGCTGATCTTGGGCTCCGGCCTGGGCTCTTTGGGCAACGAAGTGGAGTCCCCCATTGCCGTCCCCTATGAGGATGTGCCCCACATGAAGCGATCCACCGCCCCGGACCACGCGGGCCGGTTCGTGTTCGGCCGCCTGGCGGGTCAGGACGTGGCGGTGATGCAGGGCCGCCTCCACACCTATGAGGGCTGGTCCTTTGAGGATGTCAGCTATCCTGTCCGGGTGCTGCGGCTGCTGGGGGCGGAAACGCTGGTAGTCACCAACGCTGCCGGCGCGGTGAACACCGCCTTCTCTGCCGGGGACATCATGCTGATTACCGACCACATCAAACTCTTCGGTGTCAGCCCCCTTTGCGGCCCCAATCTGGAGGAGTTCGGCCCCCGGTTCCCGGACATGAGCCATGTGTACACGCCCCGACTCCAGGACACCGCCCGGGAGGCCGCGGAGGAGCTGTCCATCCCCCTGCGCCAGGGCGTCTATATGTACTTCCCCGGCCCCCAGTACGAAACGCCGGCGGAGGTCCGTGCCGCCCGGGTGCTGGGCGCGGACGCCGTGGGCATGTCCACGGTGCCGGAGGCCATTGTGGCCGCCCACTGCGGCATGGATGTGCTGGGCTTCACGCTCTGCACCAATATGGGGGCCGGGGTGCTGGACCAGCCTCTTTCCTCCGACGAGGTGCTTGCCGCCGCCGCCACGGCGGGGCCCCAGTTCTCCGCCCTGGTAAAGGCGTGTCTGGCCCGGTTATAAACGGCAGCGGCAGGCCATAGGCTCATAGGGGCAGCAGATTCCGCCGCCCTAGTTCTCTGTTGTAATTTGAGGTAATCGCTTCATGTCTAATCAAAAAAAGCAATCCTTCCTGGGCGGCGCCGCCATCCTGGCCGCAGCTGTCGTTGTGGTGAAATTTATCGGGTTCTTCTACAAAGTCCCCCTGAACAACATCCTGGGCGGCCCCGGCAAGACGTATTTCGACACTGCCTATAAGATTTACAATTTCCTGCTGACCTTCTCCACGGCGGGCCTGCCTCTGGCCATCTCCAAGCTGACCAGCCAGGCCCATGCCCAGGGACGGGAGAACGAGAAGCGGAAGATTTTCCGCACCGCCATCGTGCTGTTTTTCGTCCTGGGCACGGTGGGCGCCCTGTTTATGTTCTTCCAGGCAGAGGGCTTGGCAGGGTTTCTGGAGAACAGCCTGGCGGCCCAGCCCATCCGGGCGCTGGCTCCGGCGGTGTTCTGCGTGTGCCTGCTGGCCTGCATGCGGGGCTACACCCAGGGCCAGGGCAACATGACGCCTACGGCGGTTTCCCAGGTACTGGAGGCGCTTTTGAAACTGGCCATCGGTCTGCCGCTGGCGTGGTATGTACTGCGCATCGGCATGAGCCTGGAGATGGGCGCCGCCGCGGCCATCCTGGGCGTCACGGCGGGCACGGCGGTCTCCATGCTGTTTTTGGTGGGATATTTGACGAAGCACCGGAATCGGACACAGTCCCTGGATGTCCCCTCCGGCAGCAGCCATCTGATCCGGCAGATCCTGGCCATTGGCATCCCCATCACCCTCAGCAACTCCGCAATGAGCATCCTGAACATCATCGACACCAAGATCGTCATGGGCCAGCTGCAGAACGCCCTGCTGCTGTCGGAGGAATCGGCCGCCGCCCTGAACGGCCAGTACAGCATGGCCATGGATATGCCCAACATGGTGGCCTCCTTCGTGTACCCGGTGACCATGAGCTTGATTCCATTCGCGGCGGCGGCTCTGGCCCGGCAGGACCATGCCGGAGCGGACCGGATCATCTCCTCCGCCTTCCGCATCATCGCCATTCTGGCCCTGCCGGCGGGCATCGGCCTCAGTGTCCTCTCCACGCCCATCATGGTCCTGGTGCTGCCGGCCCAGCGGGAGGATGCCCTGGCGGCGGGCCCCCATCTTCAGGTGCTGGGCATCGCCCTCATCTTCATCTGCCTGATGATCCTGACCAACGCTATCCTGCAGACCTACGGCAAGGAGAAGCTGCCCATCTTCACCGTGATCGTCGGCGGCATCGTCAAGATCATCATGAACTATTTCCTGGTGGGGAATCCGGACATCAACATCCACGGCGCACCCATCTCCACGCTATGCTGCTATCTGGTGATCGTGGTGCTGAATCTGTTCTTCGTGTGGAAATACTCGCCCCAGAAGCCACGGTATCTCGAAGTTTTCGCAAAGCCCGTGGCCGCTTCCCTGCTCATGGGCGGCGCGGCCTGGGCGGTCTATGGCCTAGCCAGCCGGGTGCTGGATGGGGCTTTCCTCGCCCTGGCACAGCAGATGTTTGCGGATCCGGATAAGATCCAGCTCTGGTCTGTATATCTGGCCAACGCCGCCTGTGTCCTGCTGGGCATCCTGGCCGGCGTGATCGTCTACGGTGTGCTGGTGATCGCTCTGCGGATCCTGCGGGCGGAGGATGTGCGGTCCATTCCCCGCGGGGAAAAGCTTATTAAACTTCTGCACTTAAAATGAGAAACCGGGCGGCCGCGCCCCCTTCCCAAGGGGGCGATCCGCTAAAATTCCTTGAAAAATCAGGGGTTTCCCGTGAATTTTTCTTGCAAAGGCAGGCATCTTATGGTAGAGTTTCAGCGTAAGGATTTTTACAGCTACGAGGATTTTCTGGAGATCATGCGGCTGCTGCGGGCTCCCGGGGGCTGCCCCTGGGACCGGGAGCAGACCCACAGCTCCATCCGCCGGAACTTCCTGGAGGAGACCTATGAGGTTCTGGACGCCATCGACCACGACGACGCCAGCGGCATGTGCGAGGAGCTGGGCGACGTGTTGATGCAGGTGGCCTTCCATGCCCAAATCGAGGCGGAGCGGGGCCGCTTCACCATGGCAAATGTGGTGGACGGCGTGGCCCGGAAGCTGGTGTACCGCCATCCCCATGTCTTTGGGGACGTGCAGGCGGATACCTCCCAGCAGGTCCTGGCCAACTGGGACGTGCTGAAGCGCCGGGAGAAGGGCCAGCGGTCCACGGCGGACGCGGTGGAGGCCGTGCCCCACACGCTGCCTGCCCTGTGGCGGGCGGAAAAAATTCAGTCCAAGACCGCCAAGGCCGGCTTTGACTGGACAAGCTCTCTCCAGGCACTGGACAAGCTGGAAGAGGAGGTCCGTGAGCTCCGGGCCGCCCTGGAGGCCGGTCAGGCCGCCGATGCGCCCCACGGCATCCGGGAGGAGCTGGGCGACACGCTGTTTATGGCCGCCAAAATCGCCCAGATGTCGGGCGTGGACCCGGAGGACGCCCTCCACCGGGCCTGCGACAAGTTTGACCGCCGCTTCCGCGCGGTGGAAGAGGCCGCGGACAAGCCTCTGCCGGAGTGCGGTGAGGCGGAGCTGCTGGCCCTCTGGAACGATGCAAAATCCCACGATCCGTCTTAATCGCGGGCGCGCCTGCCTGCGTTAGGAATAAATCATCTAGCAAGCGCATCACACATTGTATAGGAGGATAACATCCATGAACAAAGCTGAACTCATCAATTCTGTCGCCGCTTCTGCCGACGTTTCCAAGAAGGAGGCCGAGGCTGTTGTGTCCGCCACGTTTGACGCCATCACTGCCGCCCTGAAAGACGGCGACAAGGTGCAGCTGGTGGGCTTTGGATCCTTCGAGGTCAAGAAGCGTGCCGCCCGCGTGGGCCGCAACCCCAAGACCAAGGAGTCCATTGAGATCCCCGCTTCTGTAGTGCCCGTGTTCAAGGCCGGCAAGGCCCTGAAGGACGCCGTGGCGAAGTGATCTGACCCTGTGATTTCGGGACTGCCGGTGCTGTGGTGCCGGCAGTCCCGTTTCCCATGAGAAAGGAGCCGCCCATGCGTTTGGATAAATATCTCAAAGTCTCCCGCCTCATCAAGCGGCGGACTGTGGCCAACGAGGCCTGTGACAACGGCCTGGTCACCGTCAACGGCAAGCCTGCCCGGGCCTCCTACGACGTGAAGGTGGGGGACCAGATTTCCCTGCGCTTCGGCCAGCGCATCGTAACGGTGGAGGTGCTGGACGTCCAGGAGACGGTGCGCCAGGCGGACGCCGGCACGCTGTACCGGGAGATCGGCCGGTAAGGCCGGACGCATATTCTCCCCGCCCCTCCCATATAGTTGGGACAGGGAGGGACGCGGAATGAACGACTACAACAACGCCATGTCCCAGGCGGGCCACCGTCTGGAGCTGATCGGCCGGGAGCGGCTCACGGTCTCCGGAGTGGAGGACGTGGAGCGGTTCGACGAGACCGGCATCATCATGTCCACCAGCGTGGGAACGCTGGTCATTACCGGAGAGGACCTGCACATCGGCAAGCTGTCCCTGGACGGGGGCGAGCTCCATGTGGACGGCCGGATCGATTCCGTCTCCTATGAGGACGGCGGTCAGGAGCGGGGGGGCCTTTTCCACCGGCTGTTCGGGTGAGGCGCCATGGCCCCTGCTCTCTCCCAGCCGCTCCTGCTCTTCTGTCAGGCGATCCTGCTGGGCATGGCTGCGGCGCTGCTGTATGACCTGCTGCGGGCCTTCCGCCTGCGGCTGCCCCGCCTGACGTCGGCGCTGGACATCCTGTACTGCATGGCCGCGGGCTTGGCGGTCTTCCTCTTCATGCTCCGCCGGGCGCAGGGGCAGCTGCGGCTGTATCTGCTGCTGGGGGCGGTGGGCGGCGGTGTGCTGTTTTTCACCGCCTTCTCCCCGTTTTTGCGGCCGGTGTGGGATTTTTGGGTGGATACCCTGGCATTTTTGCTGCATCTGACCGCCATTCCCCTGCGGGGAGCGGAAAATTTGTGTAAAAAAATCGGCAGATGGGGAAAAAATCTCTTTTATTTTATTCGCAAATGTTATACAATAAAAAACACCAAGCACGGCAGAAGGCTTTACAAAGGAGGCGGGCGGCATGGCAAGAGCAGGACGGCAGCCAAAGAAGCGGTCCAGAGGAAGCGTCCTCACCAAGCTTCTGATCCTGGTGATTCTGGCGGCGATCGGACTGCAGCTACGCAGCCTCCACAGCCAGGTGCAGGACGCCCAGGCCCAGCGGGACGCCCTGACGGCCCAGGTCCAGGCCCAGGAGCAGGAAAACGCCGCCCTGGCCGCGGACATCGCCGAGGGCGCCACCGAGGATAAGATGAAGGAGATCGCGCAGGAAGAGCTGGGGCTGATCTCCCCCAATCAGCGTGTGTTTTCTGTGGGCAACTGACCGGAGCCGGGCGACGAGGGAGGCGGAGCGCCTCCCCCGCTTGTGCCGGGAGCCGGTCTTTTTTGATACGACCCGCTTCCACGGGAGCGGGAAAACCATCCGGAAGGAGAAACAGTACACTATATGGAGCTTCAGGTAGGGAGCATTTTGGAAGGAAAGGTGACCTCCATCACCAAATTCGGCGCGTTCGTGGCCCTGGACAATGGGAAGTCCGGCCTGGTCCACATCTCCGAGATCGCCAACACGTTTGTCAACGACGTACATGACTACCTGCAGGAGGGGCAGGCCGTCAAGGTCCTGGTGCTCTCCACGGAGAATGGAAAGGTCAATCTCTCCATCAAGCGGACGCTCCCCAGGCCGGAGCGGCCCGCCCGCAGTCCCCGGCCCAGCGGCAGCCACCCGGCG
>ENA-OVGQ01001841-OVGQ01001841.1-human-gut-metagenome-genome-assembly--contig:-NODE-1841-length-21066-cov-6.653515_pt1 | contig 21066 bp, 18 predicted proteins | sample MGYA00237774_ERZ505427 | MGnify/ENA primary metagenome ERZ505427 (study PRJEB26158, sample SAMN06016404) | human gut metagenome | biome: human gut; feature: ankylosing spondylitis patient; material... | reverse complement strand
CGGTCATAGTAGATCTCGGAGCAGGGGCCGCAGGGGCCGGAGCCGTGCTCCCAGAAGTTGTCCTCCTTGCCGAAGCGGAAGATCCGCTCCTTGGGGATGCCGATCTCCTTGTTCCAGATGTCGAAGGCCTCGTCGTCGTCCAGATAGATGGAGGGATACAGCCGGTCGGCCTCCAGGCCCACCCACTGGGGGCTGGTCAGAAATTCCCAGCTCCAGGCAATGGCCTCATGCTTGAAATAGTCGCCGAAGGAGAAGTTGCCCAGCATCTCAAAGTAGGTGCCGTGGCGGGCGGTCTTGCCCACGTTGTCGATATCGCCGGTGCGGATGCACTTCTGACAGGTGCACACCCGGTGGCAGGGGGGCTCCTCCTCGCCCTTGAACCAGGGCTTCATGGGGGTCATACCGGCGTTAATGAGCAGGATGGACTTGTCGTTCTGGGGCACCAGGGAAAAGCTGGGCAGACGCAGGTGGCCTTTGGTTTCAAAGAACTTCAGGAACATTTCCCGCAGCTCATTCAGGCCGTGATAGGGATGGGACATGGTTCATTACTCCTTTATCTCAAATTGTTTTTATTGATTATCTTTCATGGGGCACAGGGCGGCGATCTCCTCCTCCAGGGCCCGGTAAAACTGCGCGATGTGCCAGCCATCCGCCAGGGCGTGGTGGACCTGGATGGATACAGACAGCTGGGTCATGCCGCATCGCATGAACAGCTGCCCCCAGCTGACCCGGACGTTGCTGTCCGCCGGAGTGCAGGCCGGGTGGGTCAGGGACGTGTAGTTCAGCCACGGCAGGCAGGAGGCAAAGATGCTGGGGCTTTCTGCCTGCCGGTCCGTTTCAATGGTGCCGCCCTGCCGGGCCGCTGCCTGCTGCTGGCGGCCCATGGCGATATAGTCTTCGTAGGGGATACGGGCCGTCTCCATACGGCAGTATGCATAGCTGCCGTCTGGCTTCAGCTCGGTGAAGGACACCGGGCATTCGTCGTACTCCACCACCTGGCCGTCCTCAATGCGCCGCCGCAGCTCCGGCACCCGGTTCACCGCCCGGTGAATGACATACAGCATGGTTAGGAAGATAGGCTTGTGCTCCGCCCGCAGCCGCAGCTCCAGGGCCGTCACATCCAGCTGCACCGTTACCCCGGCGTAGGGGAAAGCGTAGCCGCTGAACAGCTGAAACTGCTCCCGCCGCGGGTCCTTTTCCATATCAATTACACGCCGCTCCATAATCGCCTCCTGATAAACAAAAACGCCCCGCCCCACATAGGGGCGAAGCGATGCTTCACGGTACCACCCTAATTAACGGCCGGAGCCGTCATCTCAGTCATCCGGTAACGGGGATGGGGCGTGCGGCTCGTCGCCGCCGGCTCAGAGACGGCCCTCTGCCCTGTGACCCGGCGGGCTCACACCCTTTCCCGCCTCGCTTGCGGCGCACTCCGCGGCAGATTCTTCTCGTCATTGCCTTTGATGTTCTGTATTTTACCACAGATCCGGCCGTTGTCAAGGGTTCCGCCCGCTTCCGGTCACAATTTTTTCACAATTTGCGCCCCAAAGCCGCACTTGACGCTGGGACGGGTCTATTGTATAATAAACTGATTTATACTAAAACCTGTTAAAAAGCTTGAAAAGCTTTTTATAGCGCCAAAGGTGCGTCAGGTTTTGTATGAGACGGCACAGCGTGATTTGCACGCTGTGCGTGCGCGCAGCGCACGGGATTCTTGATTAAATTTAATCAAGAATCAGTATTAATGTGCGGAGGTATACCCATTATGTGGATCGCGGATGGCTGGAAGGATTATGAGCTGCTGGACTGCGGCGGCGGAGAAAAGCTGGAGCGCTGGGGCGACCAGATCCTGGTGCGGCCGGACCCCCAGGCCATCTGGGAGTCGGACCGGAAGAACCGGGGCTGGCGCACGGCCAACGCCCGCTACAGCCGCTCCAGCACCGGCGGCGGCCACTGGGACAAGAACAAGCTGCCGGAGAACTGGCCCATCGCCTATAAAAACCTCCGCTTCCAGGTGAAGCCCATGAACTTCAAGCACACGGGCCTGTTCCCGGAGCAGGCCGCCAACTGGGACTTTGCCATGGACCAGATTCGCCGGGCGGGCCGCCCCATCCGGGTGCTGAATCTGTTCGCCTATACCGGCGGGGCCACGGTGGCCTGCGCCGCCGCCGGGGCCAGCGTCTGCCATGTGGACGCCGCCAAGGGCATGGTGGCCTGGGCCAAGGAAAACGCCCGGGTCTCCGGCCTGCAGGATGCCCCCATCCGCTGGATCGTGGACGACTGCGCCAAGTTCGTGGAGCGTGAGATCCGCCGGGGCAAGACCTACGACGCCATCATCATGGACCCCCCCAGCTATGGCCGGGGCCCCGGCGGCGAGGTGTGGAAGCTGGAGGAGAATCTCTATCCCTTCGTGAAGCTCTGCGCCCGGGTGCTGTCCGACAAGCCCCTGTTCGTGATCCTGAACTCCTACACCACGGGCCTGGCCCCGTCGGTGCTGGGCTATATCCTGCAAATGCTGGTGGGCCGCCGCTTCGGCGGACACGTCACCTGGGACGAGCTGGGCCTGCCGTGCACGGATTCCGGCATGGCGCTGCCCTGCGGGGCCACCGGCCGCTGGATGAGCAAATAAAATTTCGCAGAAAAGAGACAAAGCAATGCAGCCAATGATTCAGACCGACGCCCTCTCCTTTTCCTACCCGGTGGAGGAGGGCCAGCGCCGGACCACCGCCCTGGACAATGTGACCCTGTCCATCGAAAAGGGCAGCTTTGTGGTGGTGCTGGGCCACAACGGCTCCGGCAAATCCACCCTGGCCAAGCATATGAACGCCGTGCTGCTGCCCTCCGGCGGCGCGGTGTATGTGGAGGGCATGGACACGAAAAAGGAGGAGCTCCTGCTGGAGATCCGCCGCCGGGTGGGCATGGTGTTCCAGAACCCGGATAACCAGATCGTGGCCAACGTGGTGGAGGAGGATGTTGCCTTCGCCCCGGAAAACCTTGGGGTCCCCACGGCGGAGATCCGCCGCCGGGTGGACGACGCCCTGGCGGCGGTGGGCATGACGGAGTTCACCCGCCACGCCCCGCACCTGCTGTCCGGCGGACAGAAGCAGCGGGTGGCCATCGCCGGCGTCATCGCCATGGAGCCGGAGTGCATCGTCCTAGACGAGGCCACGGCCATGCTGGACCCCTCCGGCCGCCGGGAGGTGCTGGACACCGTTCACCGGCTGAACCGGGAGCGGGGCATCACCGTGGTGCACATCACCCACCATATGTCCGAGGCGGAGGACGCCGACCGGGTCATCGTCATGAACGACGGCGTGGTGGCCATGGACGGCGCGCCCCGGGAAATTTTCTCCCGGGTGGAGGAGCTGCAGGCCCTGGGCCTGGCGGCTCCGGACACGGTGGAGCTGCTGCGGCGGCTGAACCGGCACGGCATGGATCTGCCCTTGACGGCGATTACGGTTGACGAGTGTGCCCGCGCCATATTCCAGGCGCTCCATGGCGCGGAAGGGAAGTAAGCAGAGTTGGAACCGATCATTCGTATAGAACACCTGACCCACACCTACAGCGCCGGGACTCCGTTCCAGCGCAGCGCGGTGGAGGATGTCAGCCTCGATATCATGCCCGGCGAGTTCCTGGGCATCATTGGCCACACCGGCTCCGGCAAGTCCACCCTGATCCAGCACCTCAACGGACTGCTGCGCCCCACCCAGGGCCGCGTCCTGCTGAACGGAAAGGACATCTGGGCCGAGCCCAAGAAAACCCGACAGGTCCGCTTCCAGGTGGGCCTGGTGTTCCAGTACCCGGAGTACCAGCTGTTTGAGGAAACGGTGTACAAGGACATTGCCTACGGTCCCGGCAACATGGGCCTGGACCGGGACGAGATCGACCGCCGGGTCCGAGAATCTGCGGCCCTGGTGGGCCTGACGGAGGACCAGCTGGAAAAGTCCCCCTTTGAGCTCTCCGGCGGACAGAAGCGCCGGGTGGCCATCGCCGGGGTCATCGCCATGGAGCCCAAGGTCCTGATCCTGGACGAGCCCACGGCGGGTCTGGACCCCCGGGGTCGGGAGGCCATTCTGGCCCAGATCCGGGCCTATCACCAAAAGCGCGGCACCACCGTTATCCTGGTGAGCCACAGCATGGAGGAGATCGCCTGCAACGTGGACCGCATCCTGGTGCTGCGGGGCAGTCATGTGTATATGGACGGCACGCCCCGCCAGGTATTCCGGCGGGCCTCAGACCTGGAGGAGGTGGGCCTGGACGTGCCCCAGGCCACCAAGATCGCCCTGGCCCTGCGCCGCATGGGCCTGAACATTGACACCGCGGTCTACACCGTGGACGAGCTGGAGCAGGCCCTGCTCTCCATAAGAGGGGAGGCGGGCGTATGCTGAGAGATATCACCCTGGGCCAGTTTTTCCCGGGCAATACCTTCATCCACCGGCTGGACCCCCGCACCAAGCTCCTGGCGGTGATCCTGTACATTGTGGCCCTGTTCAACGCCCAGGGGGTGGTGACCTACGCCATCGTGACGGCGCTGCTGGCCCTGTGCATCATCGTCTCCCGGGTGCCCTTCCGGTCCCTGACCCGGGGCCTGAAGCCCATCTGGGTCATCGTGGCCTTCACGGCCATTATGAACCTGTTCTTCACCAGCGGTACCCCCCTGGGCGCCGGCTGGCTGCTGAGCCATATCTCCCAGGAGGGTCTGCGCTCCGCCATCTTCATGGTGCTGCGGATCGTGATGCTCATCATGGGCACCTTCCTGCTGACCTACACCACCAGCCCCATCTCCCTGACGGACGGACTGGAGAGCCTGCTGTCCCCTCTGAAGAAGCTGCGTCTGCCCGTCCACGAGCTGGCCATGATGATGTCCATCGCCCTGCGCTTTATCCCCACCCTCATCGAGGAGACGGACAAGATCATGTCCGCCCAGAAGGCCAGGGGCGCGGACTTTGAATCCGGCAATATCTTCCAGCGGGCCAAGGCCCTGGTGCCTATCCTGGTGCCCCTGTTCATCAGCGCCTTCCGCCGGGCCGACGAGCTGGCCACGGCCATGGAGTGCCGCTGCTACCACGGCGGCGAAGGCCGCACCGCCCTGCATGTGCTGCGCTTCCGCCCGGCGGACCTGTGGGTCCTGACGGGCTTTGCGGCCCTGACGGCGGGGGTCATCGCCCTGGGGCGGCTGGGAATCTGAAAGAGGTACGCTATGCGCAACATCGCACTGATCCTGATGTACAACGGCACCGCCTATCATGGGTGGCAGGTGCAGAAAACCGAGGTCACCGTGGCCCAGACCCTGGAGCGGGGTCTGTCCATGGTGTGCGGCGAGCCCATCAAGTGCACCGGCTGCGGCCGCACCGACGCCGGGGTCCACGCCGAGCACTATGTGGCCAATTTTCGCACCAATTCTCGTATTCCCGTGGACCGGCTGCCCTTCGCCGTCAACACCCACATTCCCGAGGACATCGTGGTAAAGGCGGCCTATGAGGTGGCGGAGGATTTCAACGCCATCGGCTCCTGCATCCGCAAGGAGTATACCTATCGCATTTACAATTCCCGGGTAAAGAACCCGTTTTACGTAAACAGGGCGTATTTTTACCCCAAGCGCCTGGACGAGGAGGTCATGGACCGGGCGGCTCGGATGTTCGAGGGGACCCACGATTTTGCCGCCGTGCGCAGCGTGGGCACCAACGTCCGCAGCACCGTCCGCACCATCCACTACTGCCGGGTCCGGCGGCAGGGGGAACTTTTGGAATTGAAGGTCTGCGCCAACGGCTTTTTGTATAATATGGTACGGGCCATCACCGGCACGGTGCTCTACGCGGCGGAGGGGAAGCTGACGCCGGAGGAGATCCCTGTGATCCTGGACAGCGGCAACCGTACCCTGGCCGGGCCCACCGCCCCGCCGGGAGGTCTGTACCTGACAAGGGTGTGGTATGAAGATGAAAGACTCAATGGACCGGATGGAATTTGACCGGGGCAACCCCCAGGAGGAGGCGCCCCGCCGGGTGCAGCGCCGGAAGCGGCCGGAGCTGAAGCCCATATGGTTTGCGGCGGTGGCCGTGGTGCTGCTGGCGGTGGTGCTCATCGCCGCCCTGACGGATACCACCGCCTTCGACGGGCTGCGGCGCAGCGTGACCTATGCCCGGGCCAAAAAGGACGAGACCGGCTGCGCCCAGCTGTACCACTACGCCGCCGACCGCACCAGCTGCTTTGCCTCTCTGGACGGCAGCCTGGCCATCGTCACCAACAGCCAGCTGCTGGTGATGCAGGAGGACGGCCAGGTGGTCTGCAACGAGACTGTAAAGTGGACCTCCTGTACAGTGACCGGAACCGGCAGCCTGGCCGCCGCCTACGACATCGGCGGCAGCGACGTGTATGTCCTCAATGCCCAGGGCCTGGTCCGCAAAATCACCTGCGGCGGCGAGATTCTGTCCGTTACCCTGACCCGGGAGGGCCGCCTGGCGGTGACCCTCAACGAGCGGGGCTACAAGGCCGCCGTGGAGGTCTACGACGAGGACGGTGTAAAGGAATTTGCCTTTCATTCTGCCGACAGCTTTCTGATGACCTCCTCCGTGTCCCGGAACGGCAAGGAGATGGCTGCCGTCACCATGGGCCAGTCCCAGGGCTCCTTCACCAGCAGCATCGTCCTGTATAAGCTGGACCGGCAGGAGGCCTACGCCACCTGCGACCTGGCCGGCGTGGCGGTGTATGACCTGGGGCTGGTAGGGAAGCGCTACTGCGCCGTGGCGGAGGACAGCCTGCATTTCATCGACCAGAAGGGCCGGGCCGCCGCGTCCTACAGCTATGACGGCGGCGTTCTGCGCCGGTGCAGCCCGGGCGGCGACGGCTATGCCGCCGTGCTGCTGGGCCGTTACAAGGTGGGCAGCCAGCTGCGCCTGGTGACGGTGAACAGCGACGGCAAGGAGCTGGGGTCCCTGGACCTGGACGGCGATGTGCTGAGCATGTCCGCCTGCGGCCGGTATGTGGCGGTGCTGTTTGCCGACCGGCTGGTGATCTACAACAAAAACCTCAAGGAATACGCCACCCTGCAGGGCGTCAGCAGCGCCGGTGATGTGCTGATGCGCAGCGACGGCTCTGCGGTGCTGGCGGGCTCTGCCGCTGCCAGCGTGTTCCTGCCCTGACCCCGAAAGGAGAGTGTCCATGTCCGTATTTGCCGATATCCTGGTGCTGGCGGCCCTGATCGCCGCCGCCTGGCTGGGAGCCAAGCGGGGCCTGCTGAAAAGTCTGGCGGGCCTGCTGATCGTCGTGGTGGCCCTGCTGGGGGCCTCCTGGGCCGCCGACCACCTGACGGAGCCTGTGGCCCAGTGGATCGAGCCCCGGGTGACCCAGCGGGTGGAACAGAAAATTGAGGAGAGCCACGCCGCCGACGCGGGCCAGATGCTCCAGGCTCTCAGCTTCCGGGGCGACAGCCTCCAGAAGCTGCTGGACACCGTTTCGCAGCGGGTGCAGGAAACAGGGGAGAGCCTGATCCGGGCGGTGAGCCTCAGCGTGGCCCGCTCCGTGGCCAGCACGGCGGTGTATGTGGTGGTGTTCCTGATTCTGCTGGTGCTGCTGTGGCTTTTGATGAAGCCGCTGAATGCCATTGTCACCAGGCTTCCCCTGATCAGCACCGTCAACGGTCTGGGGGGCGCGGCCCTGGGCCTTGTGTGCGGCGGCCTTACGCTGTTTGTGGCCGTGTGGGCCATGCAGCGCTTCGGCTGGCTTCTGACCCCTGAACTGATTGACAGCACCACACTGCTGAAATTCTTTGCAACCCAGACGCCGCTGGGCCTTCTGGCGGCGCTGTGAACAATTTACCCAGATAACGGAGGGAAACCATGCAACCGACTCTTTGTTCCAAATGTAAGAAAAATGTGGCCGTGGTCTTTATTTCCCGGCAGAATGAAAAGGGCGAGATGGTCAACGAGGGCCTGTGCCTGAAATGCGCCGCCCAGCTGGGCCTGCCCCAGGTGGAGGAGATGATGAAGCGAATGGGCATCTCTCCGGAGGACCTGGAGAACATCAACAACGAGATGATGCAGGCCTTCGGCGGGGCCGAGGAGCTCAGCGACATGCCTGCCCCCCAGGATGAGGACGACGAGGACGACGGCGAAAGCGGCAAGACCGCCACCTTCCCCTTCCTGAACCGCCTGTTCGGCGGCAGCAATCCCCCGGCGGAGAAGTCCGACGCCCCCTCCGGCCGGGAGGAGGCCCCCAAGGGCCGCAAGGCCGATAAAAAGCACAAGTACCTGGACAGCTACTGCATCAATCTCAGCCAGCGGGCCCGGGACGGCAAGCTGGACGCGGTCATCGGCCGGGAGGAGGAGATTCAGCGGGTGGTGCAGATTCTGAACCGCCGACAGAAGAACAACCCCTGCCTCATCGGTGAGCCCGGCGTGGGCAAAACCGCCATTGCCGAGGGCCTGGCCCAGCGCATCGCCGCCGGGGACGTGCCCTTCAAGCTGCGGGATAAGCAGGTGTATCTGCTGGACCTGACGGCGCTGGTGGCGGGCACCCAGTTCCGGGGCCAGTTTGAAAGCCGCATGAAGGGCCTCATCGAGGAGATCCGCAAGCTGGGCAACATCATCCTGGTGATTGACGAGGTCCACAACATCGTGGGCGCCGGCGACGCCGAGGGCAGCATGAACGCCGCCAATATCCTCAAGCCCGCCCTGTCCCGGGGCGAGATTCAGGTCATCGGCGCCACCACCTTCAACGAATACCGCAAGCACATCGAAAAGGACACTGCCCTGGAGCGCCGCTTCCAGCCGGTGACCGTCAACGAGCCCAGCCTGGAGGATACCCTGAAAATTCTCCAGGGCATCGCCCATTACTATGAGAATTACCACGGCGTCTCCATCCCCCAGGGGGTGCTGCGCCAGGCAGTGGTGCTGTCCGAGCGGTACATCACCGACCGTTTCCTGCCGGACAAGGCCATCGACCTGATCGACGAGGCCTGCTCCGATATGAACCTTCACGACCCGGACATCAACCGCCGGATGGAGGTCAAGCGGGACCTGGAGAACGTCACCTTCGAGCGGGAGAACCTCATGTCCGCCCAGCCGGCGGAGGGTCAGGAGTTCACCCAGGAGGAGCTGGACGCTCGCTATGCCCGCATTGCCCAGCTCCGCAGCCAGGAGCTGCGGCTGCAGCAGGAGCTTTCCGACCTGGAGGCCAAGGGAATGCCCCAGCTGACCATGGACAACATCGCCCGGGTCATCGAAATGTGGACCAAGATTCCCGCCAGCAAGATCAAGGAAGAGGAGTTCAAGCGCCTGTCCCAGCTGGAGGACCGGCTGAAGCAGCACATTGTGGGCCAGGACGAGGCGGTTTCCGCCGTGTCCGCCGCCATCCGCCGCAGCCGCGTGGGCATTTCCCCCAAGCATAAGCCCGTCAGCTTCATTTTCGTGGGCAGCACCGGCGTTGGAAAGACGGAGCTGGTGAAGCAGCTGGCCGCCGACCTGTTCAATACTCCGGACGCCCTGATCCGCCTGGATATGTCGGAGTTTATGGAGAAGCACTCGGTGTCCCGCCTGGTGGGCTCCCCTCCGGGCTATGTGGGCTATGACGAGGCTGGCCAGCTGACGGAGAAGATCCGCCGCAAGCCCTATTCCGTCATCCTGTTTGACGAGATCGAGAAGGCCCACCCGGATGTGCTGAACATCCTGCTGCAGATTCTGGACGACGGCGAGGTCACCGACGCCCACGGCCGCAAGGTGAACTTTGAGAACACCGTCATCGTCATGACCTCCAACGCCGGGTCCGACAAGGCCGCCGGGTCCGTGGGCTTTGGCCGCAGCGCCGATGACCAGGGCCGGGAGCGCACCATGAAGGCTCTGCGGGAATTTCTGCGTCCGGAATTTATCAACCGCGTGGACGAGATCGTCTATTTCCACCAGCTGACGGAGGAGAATTTTGCCGCCATCGCCCGGATTATGCTGGATGAGCTCCAGGCCTCCCTGAAGGAGAAGGGCTACAGCTTTAGCTATGACGACGCGCTGGTTTCCCACCTGGTGCACTCCTCCTATTCCGCCGCCTACGGGGCCAGGAATCTGCGCCGCTGCATCCAGAAGGAGCTGGAGGACCCCATGGCGGTTCAGATCATCGACAGCTTCGAGCACCCCATCACCCAGCTGCGGGCCACCGCAGAGGATGGCAAGGTGCGGCTGGACACGCTGTAAGGAGGGCGGTTTCATGCTGTTTCGCAAGGATATCGAGCCCCGATGCGCCTACTGCACCCAGGGGGTCCGCATCAACGAGACCCAGGTGGCCTGCGTGAAAAAGGGCATTGTGGCGGCGGAGAATCACTGCTTCCGCTTCCGGTATGACCCCCTGAAGCGGGTTCCGCCCCGTCCGGCCCAGTTGTCTACTGACGGACTGAAAGAGGAAGATTTCAGCCTATAAAACCCACAAAAATACACAAAAGAGGGGAAATATCATGACAACCGTTTGGGCCGTATATTTCAGCGGCACCGGAACCACGGAGCGCACGGTAACGCACATCGCCGGGGAGCTTGCCCGGCTGCTGGCGGCGCCCTGCCGCAGTCTGGACTTCACCCGGCCCCAGGTCCGGCAGCAGGAGCTGAATTTCTGCCAATCGGACCTGGTGGTGCTGGGAACGCCGGTATACGCCGGGCGGGTGCCCAATGTGCTGCTGCCGTTCCTGCGGGAAAAGGTCCGGGGCGGGGGAGCGCTGGCGGTGCCGGTGGTGCTGTTCGGCAACCGGAACTATGACGACGCCCTCATAGAGCTGCGGGACATCCTCCAGCAGGACGGCTTCCGCTGCGTGGCGGCCGGAGCCTTCGTGGGGGAGCACAGCTTTTCCCGCACTTTGGGGGCGGGCCGTCCGGACGATGGGGACATGGCGGGACAAGCCGCTTTTGCCCGGGAAATCTGCGAGAAATTGGCGGGACAAGCCGGGACGGAGAATACGCCTGTTGCCGTCCGGGGGGAAACACCCATCCGCCCCTATTACACCCCCCGGGACCGCCATGGAAACCCCATCAACATCCTGAAGGTGAAGCCTAAAACGGACCCGGACAAGTGCGGCGGCTGCGGCCTGTGCGCGGAGCTGTGTCCCATGGGCTCCATTGACCCGGCGGACGTGTCCCAGGTCAGGGGCATCTGCATCAAGTGCTGCGCCTGCGTCAAAAAATGCCCCTCCGGGGCCAAGTACTTCGACGACCCGGGATACCTGTTCCACCAGCATGAGCTGGAGGACGTCTATACCCGCCGGGCGGAAAACGAGTGGCTTGTGTAATCGAATCAGGCAGCCCCCTGCTTTCACTTTCGGGAAGCAGGGGGCTGCACATGATGTTGCCCCTCTTTGGGCAATCGGACTCTTTACGTCCGGGGAAATCCATGTTACCATGGGAAAAAACGAAGGGAGGCAGTACGGATGGAGCAGCCAAGGATTTTCCGCTATGACACGGTGGACTCCACCAACACCGTATGCAAGAGCCTGGCGGCCCAGGGCGCGCCCAGCGGCACGGCGGTGATCGCCCGGCGGCAGACGGCAGGCCGGGGCCGCATGGGCCGGGGCTTTGAATCGCCGGAGGGGCTGGGCCTGTACCTCTCGGTGCTGTGGCGACCGGAGGGGACGCCGGAGGACCTGCTGCCCCTGACCCCCATGGCGGCGGTCTCCGCCGCCATGGCCATCCGACGCGTCACCGGCGCACCGGTGCGGATCAAATGGCCCAACGACCTGGTGCTGGAGGGGCGGAAGCTGGCGGGCATTCTGACGGAGGCCTCGCTGTCCGGCAGGGGAGTGGACCATGTGGTCATCGGCATCGGCGTCAACCTGCGGCAGCGGCCCGATGACTTTTCGCCGGAGGTGGCCCAGATCGCCACGTCCCTGGAGGCCCAGGGCTATCCCGCAGACCGGGCCGCCCTGGAAACGGCCCTGGCAGAGGCTCTGTGCCAGGCCTTCGGACACTTGCACACCCCGGAGGTCTACGCCGCCGATTATCGCCGCCTGTGCCTGAACCTGGGACAGACGCTGCGCATCCCGGATACCGGGGAGACGGTGACGGCCCTGGACATCGACCGGCAGTACGGCCTTGTGGTGCGCCGCCGGGACGGCACGGTGGACACGCTGCGCTGCGGTGAGGTCTCCGTGCGGGGCCTGTACGGCTATGTATAACAGATGACGGATCGGCGCATCTCCCCTGTGGGAGGTGCGCTTTTTCTGTGGTTTTGTACAAGCATCCCGTTGGGCACATTTGTCATTCTGCACAAATTGTTAAAATTGTGACGGATTACTGTTGACAGATTCGCCATCTGTGTGTATAATGGAGCAACATATCAAAGAAATTTGTCCACGTCTTGTCCGCGCAGACAGCAGACAAAGGACAAATCTTCCGGGATATGCACCGTCTGCGCAGTAAGAGTATGAGGGAGGAAGAAATGGACTATTCCAACTTATTTGTCGTGCTGATGGGCCTGGGAACGGTGTTTGCGGGACTTCTGTGCATCATTCTGCTGGTTTCGCTGATGAGCTGGGTGTGCACGCGCACTGCCGGCGCTCAGACGCCGCCCAAGGCTGCGGTTCCCGCCGCCCCGGCGGCTGCGGAGGCCGTAAGCCCCGCCATGATCGCGGCTGTGGCTGCTGCCATCGCCGAGGACCTGGGGACCGACGTCTCCGCCATCCGTATCGTATCCATGAAGAAAGTGTAAGGAGGAACGCACCATGAAAAAGTACAGAGTCAACGTCAACGGCACCGTGTTCGAGGTGGAGATCGAGGAAATGACCGGTGCGCCCGCCGCTCCTGCGGTTGCTGCGGCTGCCCCCGCTGCACCTGCCGCCCCCGCCGGAGGCGAAAAGATCACCGCCCCCATGCCCGGCACCATCCTGGCCGTCAATGTGACGAGCGGCAGCGCCGTGAAGAAGGGCGACGTGCTGATGATCCTGGAGGCCATGAAGATGGAAAACGAGATCATGGCGCCCTGCGACGGCACCGTCACCTCCGTGTCCGTCACCAAGGGGGCCGCCGTGGAGTCCGGCACCCTGCTGTGCACCATCGGTTGACCCCGGAGGGCCGCATATGGAAGCAATTGCCAATTTCCTGACCAGTACCGGCTTCTATCAGTTCTTCCAGGGGGAGAACTGGAAAAGCGCCATTATGCTGGTGATTGCCTGTGTCCTGCTGTTTCTGGGCATTGTGAAGAAGTTTGAGCCTCTGCTGCTGGTGCCCATCGCCATCGGCATGCTGGTGACCAATCTGCCCGGGGCGGGGATGTTCCACGAGATCCTCTTTGCCGGGGGCCACGTCCACTGGGAGCTGTTCGGCGGCCAGCCCATCACGGCCAGCTTTCTGTCTGAAATGCTGAACAGCGGCGTATCCGCCGATGTGCTGCAGCCTTATGCGGACTCCCTGTGGACCGCCGCCCAGAGCATGTTTGGCGCGGATGCACTGAGTCAGGTGGCCGCTCAGGTGGCCGCTGCCACCGGCGACGCTGTGAATTCCATCGCCGTACAGATCCAGACCCTGGCCAGCGCAGAGCAGTTCGCTGCCGCCAGCGGTCTGACCATGAGCAATGTCACCGTTTCCGTGGGCCTGGTGGATGTGCTGTATCTGGGCATCAAGCTGGGCATCTATCCCTGCCTGATCTTCATGGGCGTGGGCGCCATGACCGACTTCGGCCCCCTGATCGCCAACCCCAAGAGCCTGCTGCTGGGCGCTGCCGCTCAGCTGGGCATTTTCCTGACCTATCTGGGCTGCCGTCTGCTGGGCTTTACCGGCGCGGAGTCCTCCTCCGTGGGCATCATCGGCGGCGCAGACGGCCCCACGGCCATCTTCGTCACCGCCATGCTGGCCCCGGCGCTGCTGGGCCCCATCGCCGTGTCGGCCTACTCCTACATGGCCCTGGTGCCCGTCATCCAGCCGCCCATCATGAAGGCCCTGACCACTGAGAAGGAGCGGCAGATCGTCATGAAGCCCCTGCGGGAGGTCAGCAAGCGGGAGAAGATCCTGTTCCCCGTTGTGGTCACGGTGTTTGTGGCCCTGCTGGTGCCCTCCGCCGCGCCGCTGATCGCCTGCCTGATGTTCGGCAACCTGGCCAAGGAGTGCGGCGTGCTGGACCGCCTCAGCAAGACCATGCAGAACGAGCTGATGAACATCGTCACCATCTTCCTGGGCATCAGCGTGGGCGCTACCGCCACCGGCACCACCTTCCTCAGCCCCAAGACCCTGGCCATTATGGGCATGGGCGTGGTGGCCTTCGGCTTCGGCACCGCAGGCGGCGTGCTGCTGGCCAAGTTCATGAACCTGTTCCTGAAGGAGAAGATCAATCCCCTCATCGGCTCCGCCGGCGTGTCTGCCGTGCCTATGGCGGCCCGGGTCAGCCAGAAGGTGGGCCAGGAGGCCAATCCCGGCAACTTCCTGCTGATGCACGCCATGGGCCCCAATGTGGCGGGCGTCATCGGCTCCGCCATCGCCGCAGGCGTGCTGATCTCCCTGTTCGGCTGATAGGAGGTAAATTATGGAATTTTTATCGAATAAGCCCCTGCTGATTACTGATACCATCCTCCGGGACGCCCACCAGTCCCAGGCGGCCACCCGCATGACCATCGAGGATATGCTGCCCGCCCTGGAGACCCTGGACTCCATCGGGTACTACTCCCTGGAGTGCTGGGGCGGCGCAACCTTTGATGCGTGTATGCGCTTTCTGGGGGAGGACCCCTGGGAGCGTCTGCGCACCATCCGCAAGCACGTGAAGAACACAAAATTGCAGATGCTGTTCCGGGGCCAGAACATCCTGGGCTATAAGCATTACGCCGACGACGTGGTGGACGCCTTCTGCGCCAAGTCCATCGAAAACGGCATCGACATCATCCGCATTTTCGACGCTCTCAACGACGTGCGCAATCTGGAGCAGGCCATCAAGTCCACCAAGAAATACGGCGGACAGGTGGAGGCCACCCTCAGCTATACCATGTCCCCCATCCACAACGAGGCCTACTTCGTGAAGCTGGCCAAGGAGCTGGAGGAGATGGGCGCGGACATGATCTGCATCAAGGACATGGCCAACCTCCTGCTGCCTATGGACGCCTATTCCCTGGTGAAGGCTCTGAAGGAGACCGTCAGCGTCCCCATCCACCTGCACACCCACAACACCTCCGGCACCGGCGACATGACCCTGCTGATGGCGGCCTATGCGGGGGTGGACATCGTGGACACCGCCCTGTCGCCCATGGCCAACGGCACCAGCCAGCCCGCCACCGAGTCCCTGGTGGCCACGTTGAAGGGAACCGTCCGCGACACCGGCCTGGACCTGGGCAAGATGTCCGATGCTGCCGTCCACTTCCGCCAGGTGGCCCAGCGTCTTCAGGACGCGGGCATTCTGGACCCCAAGGTCCTGCGGGTGGACACCAACACCCTGCTGTATCAGGTCCCCGGCGGTATGCTCTCTAACCTCATTTCCCAGCTGAAGCAGGCCGGGAAGGAGGACAAATACTACGACGTGCTGGCGGAAATTCCCCGGGTCCGCAAGGACTTCGGCTATCCGCCCCTGGTGACCCCCTCCAGCCAGATCGTGGGCACCCAGGCGGTGATGAACATCATCATGGGGGAGCGGTACAAGGTATTCCCCAAGGAGTCCAAGGCCATGCTCAAGGGCGAGTACGGCCAGCTCCCCGGCCAGGTGAACCCGGAGGTACGGGCCAAGGCGGGCATCGCTCCCGAGGACGTGGTCACCTGCCGTCCCGCCGACCTGCTGGAGCCGGAGCTGGAGAAGTACCGCCAGGAGTTCCGGGGCCTTGCCAAGTCCGACGAGGATGTGCTGAGCCTGGCCCTGTTCCCCCAGGTAGCCCCCAAGTTCATCGAGAAGCGGGACCATCAGCCGGAGCCCGTCACCGCCGATGCACCGGCGGTCCGGGAGCTTTATGTGGACGCCAAGTCCATCCTGTAACAACGACATAATAAAGGGCTTCCTCCGGTCGGGTGGAAGCCCTTTATTTATCCAAAGAATTGACTCAGTTCAGACCCAGCAGCTGCATGGCCCGGCCATTCAGATAGGGCTGCATCAGACTGTAGGGAATCAGGTACGACAGCTCTCCCGTGGCATAGGGAGCAATGGTATAGGGGTTGAACACCACGGTCAGGCCATTGTCATCGAATACCAGGCACTGATCCGCCCAGTTGCCCACGGTGTCCTCATAGTCTTCGAAGAAGGCCTCGGCTCCGTATTCCGTCCAGATGTCGCTCTCTCGAATCTGGTACAGCAGATTCTCCTTGACGGCGGCCCGCAGGCCCTCGCTGTCCTCGGCCAGCTCCATGATCTTGACGGCCTCGCCGGTGTTCAGGTCGAAGCTCACCGCCACGCGCCAGGAGTTGGGGTGGGCCCCGCCGGAATAGGAGCTGTAGTGCATCTCCACGCACAGGAGCTCCGGCCCCACCCAATAGTCGGTGGTAACGGTATCGGAGTACACATACTCCGGCTGCTCCCAGCGGGAGTCCTCCCCGTTGACACCGGCGTAAGCATCCCGGGCCAGGTTGGTCACGTCTCCCAGAAATTGCAGCTGGTCCTTGCGCCATTGCTCAAAATACGCGTTGATGCCCTCGGCGGCCGCGGCAGTGGCGGTCAGAGTGTCCCCTGAGCCCTCCTGGTTCAGCTGGAACACCTGATAGCTGCCCTTGGCCAGCAGCCGGTCGTCCTCGGCGAAGTTCTCCTTATCTACCTGCTCCAGGGTGATGTTCCAGTCCTGGCCCTCGTCCGTGACCTTCAGCGCGTCATTAGTCGGGCCGGGCAGATTGGGCGCTTCGGTGCCCCGCAGGGACACGGGCTTGGCGCTGCAGGCTGTCAGGCACGCCGCCAGCGTCAGCAGCAGGGCCGCTATCAGAATGATGTACAGTTTCTTCATAGGCATTTCCTTACATGATCCATGGGGTGGCCCGCCAGTCCGCGCCGCAGGCGCTTTGAGACAGGTCGGGATACGCCAGAGTATATAAATCGGTCCAACCGGCCTCCCGGGTGAACAGGTCCTGGGCCGTCTGCCCCAGGCGGGATACGTCGGCGGGCTTGGTCAGCACCGGCGCCCCGCGCATCTGCCGCAGCAGGTCACAGCCCCGGCGGCTGGCGGCCAGCAGCCGCAGATAGGGGATGTGCTCCGGCTCCGGCAGCTCCAGATACGCCGCCAGCAGCATCCGCCGCAGCCGGGCCAGGGGATAGCGCCGGGTCCTGGCGGCCTCCAGCAGGCCGTCCATGTCCGTGGCCTGCCGCACCGCCCGGTAAAACCGGCGGTACAGCCCCTCGCCGCCGCCGTCATAGGGGAGAAAGTCCTCCTGGGACATGGTCCGCAGCCGGGCCAGAATGGCCCGCTGGCAGGTGTGCATATCCACCGGCCCCCGGCCTGCGGCGATTTCCCGCCGCAGCACCTCCGCCGATTCCCGGGGCAGGAAGGCCATGGCCTCCTCCGTGTGCCCCGCCCGCAGAAGCCTGCGGATGTGGGAGGCGGAGGCGATCCCATCCGCCGCGCCGCCGTCGTGGGGCCCGCCCCGGCGCGGGAACGTTATCGGTTCCATGGAAAAATCCGCCCGGCGCAGGGCCTTCAGATACTCGATGGCCAGGATGTTGTTGGGCTGGGACAGCAGCGCCGCGTCCCGGGGGTCCAGCAGCTCCTCCACCGCCGCCTGGCGGCAGCGGGCAAAGGTCTCGCCGCCCTCCAATCTCCGCCGGAGGGTCTCCTGAAAGCTCTCGGCGGAGAGGCAGGCTTCCACCCGTTGCAGGGCCTCCAGGTCGCCGCACTCGCTGCCGAAGGCCAGGTGGGTCACCAGGCCGGTTTTCTTCAGCAGTTCCACGCCGCCCCGGGCAAAGCGCTCCGCTCCGGACACCGCCCACGGCGTGGGCAGCTCCAGTACCAGGTCCGCCCCGTTCCGGACGGCCATCTCCGCCCGGGCAAACTTGTTCACGGCGGCAAATTCCCCCCGCTGGGTGAAGCAGCCACTCATGGCGCACACCACCGGTCCCTGCCGGTGTAGCTGCTCCAGCATCCACCGGTGCCCCAGATGGAAGGGGTCATATTCGCAGATCACGCCGAAAACGGGCATGCGATCACCCCTTCCCAGAAAATTACAAATAGTTACAAACTGGTTACAATTCTGCGACAGTCTTCCCGGCATTTTGTACAGGTTATAGGATATTAATCACCACACTGTTTAAAAATGCACTTTTGGTTCATTTCTCAGCTCATTATACCGCATTTTGGGAAATTTTGCAATCCTCTTGACAATCCACCCGGTGAATCCTTACAATATAGGGTGAAAATCGAATTTATCGGGAGGAAACCAACCATGAAGATCGGACTTGTATACGCCATGACCGGCGAGATTGAAAGCCTGCTGACCCAGGAGAATGCACAGCCGCTGCAAACCGTGGCCGGGGTGCCGTTTTATCAGATCCGGCCAGACGTCATCGCCTGTGCCGGGGGCGTCAGCAAGGTCAACGCCGCCATGGCCACCCAGCTGCTGATCAGCCTGTATCAGCCGGACCTGGTGCTCAACGCCGGTGTGGCCGGGTGCTTCGAGAATATGCCCATCGGCTCCATCGTTCTGGCGGAAGGGTTTTTGCAGCACGATGTGGATACCAGCGCCCTGGGCGACCCTGTGGGACTGGTGTCCACGGTGAACCGGGTGCAGTTCCCTACCAGCGACCTGGACCGGGCCAGGGCTGCCATGGACCGGGTGGGCGTTCCATACCGCACTGGCTGGGTGGCCACCGGCGACTGGTTCGCCACCGACACCCCCCGGGCCCACTGGATCGCCGACACCTTCCACCCCCTGCTGTGCGACATGGAGGGCTGTGCCGACGCCCAGGTGTGCCTGCGCAACAACGTGCCCTTCATGTCCATCAAGTCCGTGTCCGACTGCCTGTTTGAGCACCACGACTTCGTTTTCAATTTTCCCACGGCTATGCGGGACCTGAACCGGGTGGTCATGGCCTTTGTGGACCAGCTGGAGGCGTGACATGGAACGGATCGCCAGCTTCACGGTGAACCACGACGTGCTGGTTCCCGGCCTGTACCTGTCCCGCCGGGACGGAGACGTCACCACCTTCGACCTGCGCTTCAAAAAGCCCAACACCGGCGACCTGCTGACCAATGCCCAGATGCACTCGGTGGAGCACATCATCGCCACCCTTCTGCGCAACAGCCCGGAAAAGGACGCCGTGATCTACTTCGGCCCCATGGGCTGCCAGACGGGGTTTTACTTCCTGTTCGACAGCCGCCGCCTGACGGATGAGGCGGCTATCCGCCTGGTGCAGCGGGTGTTCGCCGCCGGGGCGGTCTATGATGGTCCCATGCCCGGCAAAAGCGCCGCAGAGTGCGGCAACTTCCGCAATCTGGACACGGCCCTGGCCCGGGACTGCTGCGCCTGGTACGCAGACCGGCTCCGCAATTGGACGCCGGAAGGCCTGGTCTATCCCCAGGCGGAGGCAGAATGAAAAACGGCCCCTGGTTGTCAATTCGTTGACAACTAGGGGCCGCTATGGTATCATGGCCCCAATCTATTCCAAATCAGGAGGGGGCCATGTCCGCACGAAAGCTGGTATATACCGCGCTGCTGGCCGCGTTGACGGCGGTGGGCGCGTTTATTCGTATTCCGATAGGGATTTCCGTTATCACCCTGCAGTTCCTGTTCACCGCCATGGCGGGGGTGCTGCTGGGGCCGGGCGGCGGAGCCCTGAGCCAGGGGGTCTATGTGGCTCTGGGGCTTGTGGGGCTGCCGATCTTCACCGCCGGAGGCGGCTTCGGCTATGTGCTTCAGCCCTCTTTCGGGTTCCTGCTGGGGCTGATTCCCGCCGCCGCCGTCATCGGCGGTCTGAGCCGCCGCAGCAGCTCGCCGGTGAGGCTGGCCCTGGCCTGCGGGGCGGGGCTGGCGGTTCTCTATGCCGTGGGGGTGCCCTATATGGCGCTGATCCTCAACGGCTATCTGGGCAAGGGCATCAGCGCGCCGGCCCTGCTTTGGTCGGGGATGCTGATCTATCTGCCGGGGGACGCCGCGAAAATCGCCGTGACGGCCCTGCTGTGCCCGGTGCTGTGCAGGCGCATTCCCGGGCTGCGGTAGGGGAGAGGGCGCCGGATAGGGCGGGTTCAAATCTACCATACCACGCCGGTAGGCGGATTGCAAGGAAAAGTTTCGCAAATTCCGCAATTTCGGCTGATTGTGCAGGGAAGCACCGGAGGGGATTCTTTATTTTGATAAATATTCCGTCTTGACGGGGGAGGACGGCGGCAGTAGAATTTGAAAGTATTTTTAATATGGTATTCTGCGGGTAAGGAGTGGTCACGATGAAGCATATTTTTGTTACCGGCGGCGTGGTGTCCGGGCTGGGAAAGGGCATCTGCGCGGCGTCCCTGGGGCGGCTGCTGAAGCAGCGGGGCTTCCGGGTGAAGAACCAGAAGTTCGACCCCTATTTCAATGTGGACCCCGGCACCATGAGCCCCTTCCAGCACGGCGAGGTGTTCGTCACCGACGACGGCGCGGAGACGGACCTGGACCTGGGGCACTATGAGCGGTTTGTGGACGAGTCCCTGACGGGGAACGCCTCCGTCTCCTCCGGCAAGGTGTTCTGGAACGTGCTGAACCGGGAGCGGCAGGGGGGCTATCTGGGCGGCACCGTGCAGATCATCCCCCACGTCACCGACGAGATCAAGCGGCGCATTTACGCCATGGACGACGGCGAAACAGACATCATCATCACCGAGGTAGGCGGCACCGTGGGCGATATTGAGAGCCAGCCCTATCTGGAGGCCATCCGCCAGGTGGCGGCGGAGAAGGGCCGGGAAAACGTGCTGTATATCCATATGCCCCTGGTGGTGTCCATCCCAGGCACCGGGGAGCTGAAAAGCAAGCCCACCCAGCACTCCGTGAAGGAGCTGCTGTCCGTGGGCATTCAGCCGGATATTCTGGTGTGCCGGACGGACAGTCCCCTGCCGGAGGACCTGCGGCGGAAGATCGCCCTGTTCTGCAACATGGAGGAGGACTGCGTTATCCAGAATCTGACGGCCTCCACCCTGTATGAGGTGCCCCTGCTGCTGGAGCGGGAGGGCCTGTGCCGGGTGGCCTGCCG
>ENA-OVGQ01001824-OVGQ01001824.1-human-gut-metagenome-genome-assembly--contig:-NODE-1824-length-21188-cov-5.656036_pt1 | contig 21188 bp, 21 predicted proteins | sample MGYA00237774_ERZ505427 | MGnify/ENA primary metagenome ERZ505427 (study PRJEB26158, sample SAMN06016404) | human gut metagenome | biome: human gut; feature: ankylosing spondylitis patient; material... | reverse complement strand
TCTTACTGCCGTCAAAGCTGGCAGATACGTTCACCAGCTTCATTTCCAGACCGTGATCCGCGATCTTCTTCTCGCAGATGTCGAAGGCCTCGCTCTCTTTTTTCCGGTTGTAATCCACGGTGCGGCGGTCGGCGTCAGTGGCCAGCCGCAGCATGGCGCACAGGGGCTGGACAACGGCTTCGTCAGCCACCTCGTGGTTCCCCTGGGTGCAGGTGCCGAATTCCGGGCCCTGGGCGGTCTCCACGATGACCTGATCGCCCATTTTCACCGCATGTCCCTTGGGGTCAAAATAATAATTCTTGCATCCGCCACGAAAGCGGACACTGATCACTTCAGTCAAAGGATTTCCTCCAATTCCACCGCCAAAGCCCCCAGCACATGGCTGGCGCCCACATTGTAGGAGCAGGCTCCGCGGTACGTTTGTAACAATTCTATTGTGCCCATGATCCGCTGTTTTGTCAAGCGTTTCCCAAGTTGGACAATGAGGGCCGCGTCCGGTCCCTCCGGGGATTGACCGTACTGGGCCAGCAGGGCTGCCGCCAGAAGGGTTCGGGCCTGATCCAGCATGGCCTCAAGACGGACCATCAGCTCTGTGACAGTTCCCCTCTTCCCTGCCGCCAGCAGACGGCACAACTCCACGCCCGCCTCCGAGCTTTCCTTTTCCACGGTGACGGCGGGATGGAGCTTCAGCTCCACGCACCGGGAACGGAGCGTCTGCAAGACCACGGAAGAATTTTCCGCACAGAAGAGGAATGCCGCGTAGGGCGGGCCTTCCTCTACGATCTTCAGCAGTACGTTCTGGTCCTGCTCTGTCAGAATGGTGCAGTCCGGAAAGATATAGACCTTCCGGGCACCCTCGTTGGGCCGGATATAGGCATCGGCGCGGATCTGGCGGACGGTGTCCACGGAGAGGTTCTTATGGGCCTCGTCCCGGACGGTGATAACGTCCGGGTGAATGCCGGAGAACACCTTGCGGCAGGCGGGACATGTCCCGCAGGGCTTTTGTCCGCCGCCCTGACACTCCATGGCCGCAGCAGCGTACTGCGCGGCGGCGATCCGGTCCCCGCTGCCGGAAAACAGCAGCGCGTGGGACAGTGTGCCCCGGTCCGCGGCCTCCCGTATCCGGCGGGCCACCGGGTCATTGAACAGCTCCATCCGCGCCCTCCTTCCGGCCTTACTGCTTTCGATGCGCGCTTTGGTCGGAGCACTGGCAGCGAATACGCAGAAAAATACAGAATGAGTATAGCATATTTCCCTTTAAATGCAAAGAAAAGTTTTTGGAAGGTCTGCATTTCCGTTCCGATTTGCCGTCCTTTTGCGGCGGCTGCCGCCGCTGCCCTCTTTTAACGGAAAAATTTATGTATACAAATTCCGTTTTCTGTGCTATACTATAATAAATTCAGCGTTGAGGAGCGCGGCTTCTCCGCTTTTTCGGGCTTTTCCGCGAAAAAAGCCCTTTTGCCTGTATTTTTCCGCAGCCGGAGGCGCTGCGGTCAAATAGATATTTGCTTCATAGGAAATGGGACAGACGTAACCGAACCTCTGCCGGCGAAACGGGGCCGTGCGGACAACGGACGTCTTTATTTTCCGTGCCCTTAAAATGGGCCATTTACCTCTGTCCCGTCTCCTGAAGCGCCTGTTCCTCTGTGCGGACACACGAGCTTTCGCACACGGGTACATATTCTGCCCCATTGGGCGTTCAAATCAAAAGGAGTTATTCTATCTATGGCAGAAAAATTGAAAATTATCCCCCTTGGCGGTCTCAACGAGATCGGAAAGAACATGACCGCCTATGAATACGGCGGCGAGATCATCGTGGTGGACTGCGGTATGGCCTTCCCCGGCGATGATATGTACGGCATCGACTGCGTGATTCCCGATGTCAGCTACCTCATCAAAAACAAATCCCGCATCCGGGGCCTGTTCATCACCCACGGCCACGAGGACCACATCGGCGCCATTCCCTATGTCCTCAAGCAGATCAATATGCCCATCTACTGCACCCGCTTCACCGCCGGCCTCATCAAGCTGAAGCTGGAGGAGCACCAGTTGGTGAAGTCCACGAAGCTCATCACCGTGGAGGCTGGCAAAAGCGTCCGGGCGGGCAAGTTCACCGTGGAATTCATCCATGTGAACCACTCCATCGCGGACTCCGTGGCCTTTGCCATCCACACGAAAATGGGCACTGTTGTCCACACCGGCGACTTCAAAATTGACTCCACCCCCATCGACGGGGAGGTCATTGATCTGGCCCGGCTGGGCGAACTGGGCAAGGAGGGCGTGCTGTGCCTGTGCGCCGACTCTACCAATGTGGAGCGTCCCGGCTTCACCCCGTCCGAAAAGGTGGTGGGCGCTACGTTCATGCGCCAGTTCCAAAACTGCGACGAGCGCATCATCGTCACCACATTTGCCTCCAATGTCCACCGGGTCCAGCAGGTGCTGGACGCCGCCGCTCAGTGCGGCCGGAAGGTGGCTGTCACCGGCCGCAGCATGGAGAACATGATGAAGGTCTCCACGGAGCTGGGCTACATGAAGGTCCCCAAGAACACGCTGGTGGACATCAACAAGCTCAAGGGCCTGCCCAAGAACAAGCAGGTCATCGTCACCACCGGCTCTCAGGGCGAGGAAATGAGCGCCCTGTACCGCATGGCGTTTTCTACCCACAAGCAGGTGGAGATCGGCCCGGGGGACAAGGTCATCCTTTCCGCCTCTGCCGTTCCTGGCAACGAGGTCACGGTAGGCCGGGTCATCAACGAGCTGTTCCGCAAGGGCGCTACGGTCATTTATGACCGGGCCGATATGCTCCATGTCTCCGGCCACGCCTGTCAGGAGGAGCTGAAGATCATCCATGCCCTGACAAAGCCCCGCTTCTTCGTCCCGCTTCACGGTGAGCAGCGGATGCTCCAGATTCACTGCCAGCTTGCTCAGCAGATGGGTATGGACCGCAACCATATCGCCATTGCCGACAACGGCAGCGTCATTGAAATCACTGGCAAGAGCATGAAGCTGGCCAACTCCGTCCCCGCCGGAGAGGTGTATGTGGACGGTTCCGGCGTGGGTGATGTAGGTGCCGTGGTCATGCGGGACCGCAAGCGTCTGGCCGAGGACGGTATGGTGGTGGTGGTGCTTCCCATTGCCACGCAGGACGGCGCGCTGCTCTCCCCGCCGGAGATCATCACCCGGGGCTTCATCTATGTCAAGGAGTCCGGCGATCTCATGAAAGAGTTGCAGAACGTGGCTATGGACGCCGCCGACAGCGTCAGCGGCCGCAAGCGCGGCCGGGACGACAGCGAGCTGCGAGGCGCGGTGAAATCCGCTGTCAGCAGCTATCTGTTCAAAAACACCAAGCGCAGCCCCATGGTCATTCCCGTTGTGACCCGGCTGTAAATACAAAAATAGAAGCCTCCGTCTGCATAGCAGACGGAGGCTTTTTTCATTTGCTTACAGGTGATGCTCCCGCAGGAGCTTTTTCGCCTGCTCCCACAGCTCATCGCTGACGGTCTGCACCACCGCCACCTTTTCCACTACCTCCGGCAGGGCGGCGGTCAGCTCCGCCTCCACAACGGTCTCGTTGGTAAGGTCCGCCGAGGGGCACCCGGCGCACTGGCCCAGCATCTTCACATACAGCGTCTTTCCCTCCAGACGGTCGATGGCAATATCGCCGCCGTGGGCCCGGAGAGCGGGTCGCACCTTCTCCTCCAGCGCCGCCTCCACGCGCTCCAGATTGCTCATATCCATTCCTCCTGTGCGTTCTTTTTGCTCAGTATACCACGCCGCACCGCCACCGTCCACGGAAAGTTTTGAAAATACCTCTTGACATCCCGGCTTTAACTGTATATGCTGTATATGTACAGTACGAACGGGGGAATTCCATGGAGCTCATTATCCGCAATACCGACAGCCAGCCTATTTACGAGCAGATCGCCGCACAGCTCAGGCGGCAGATTCTCTCCGGGGCGCTGGCGCCGGGAGAGGCGCTGCCCTCCATCCGGGGGCTGGCCAAGGACCTGAAAATATCCGTCATCACCACAAAACGGGCCTACGATGAACTGGAGGCCGCGGGCTTTATCAACACCGTGGCCGGAAAGGGCTGCTTTGTGGCGGAGCAAAATCTGGAGCTGATACGGGCGCAGCAGCTCCAGCAGCTATCGGCCCGGCTGGCCGAGGCCGTGGAGCTGGGCCGGAGCTGCGGCATGACAGAGCCGGAGCTGACCGCGCTGCTGCGCCGAAAATGGGAGGATACACCATGACAAACGCCATTGAGTTGTCGCACATTCAAAAAACCTTTCCGCAGTTTGCCCTGCGGGATGTAAGCCTCGCCGTTCCCACCGGCACCATCTGCGGCCTTGTGGGAGAAAACGGCGCGGGAAAATCCACTCTCATCCGCATTCTTATGGGCGCGCTGCGGCCGGAGAGCGGCAGGGCCACCGTCCTTGGCGCCAACACCGCCGCCCCGGACTTTCCGGCTGTCCGGGAGGACATCGGCGTGGTGCTGGATGAGGGGTGCTTTCCGGAGACCCTGACCGCGCCGCAGGTAGGGCGCATTATGGCCGCCACCTACCGCCGCTGGGAGCAGGACACCTTTGACGCCTACTGCAAGCGCTTCGGCCTGCCGGAGAAAACCGCCTTCAAGGATTACTCCCGGGGCATGAAAATGAAGCTCACCATCGCCGCGGCCCTGAGCCATCAGGCAAGGCTGCTGGTGCTGGACGAGGCCACCGCCGGGCTGGACCCCATCGTGCGGGACGAGATTCTGGATATTTTCTATGAGTTCACCCGGGATGAGACCCACTCCGTCCTCATTTCCTCCCACATTCTCAGTGACCTTGAAAAAATCTGCGATTACATTGCCTTTCTCCATGAGGGCCAGCTGCTGTTCTGCGAGGAAAAGGACGCGCTGCTGGAGACCTACGGCATTTTCAATGACACGGCGGAGCAGGCGGAGGCCCTGATACCGGAGGCTGTTGTGGTCCGGGAGACCACCCCCTACGGCGGCGTCCGGGCGCTGGTGCGGCGGGCATTGGCCCCGGCGGGCTTCCGGCTGGAAAAGCCCACCATTGAGGACATCATCCTCTTTCTTGCGAAAGGAGAAAAGAAATGAAAGCACTTTTGCTGAAGGATTTCTATGTTCTGCGAAAGCAGGTGTGGGTCTACGCGATCATTGTTCTGGCGTGGGGCGTTGTCCCCCAGGCATGGCTGAATCTGCTGGCCGTGGTCTACGGCTCCATTATCCCCTATTCCGCCATGGCCTATGACCAGCGGAGCCGCTGGGATAAATTTACCCGAATGCTGCCCTATTCCGACCAAGCAGCCGTCATGAGCCGATATGTGCTGGGCTGGATATTCATTCTTGCCAGCGCTGCCATTGTGATGCTGAGTCAAGGCATTCTCTCCCAGCTTTCCATTCCGTTGGCCTTTTTCAGCGCACTCCCTCTCCGTATTCTTTTCGTTGCCCTGTGCATCGGGTGCCTGCTGCTGGCTCTGAATATCCCGCTGATGCTCCGCTTCGGCGCGGAAAAAGCCCGTCTGGTCTCTGCACTCACTACGTTTCTCGTCTTTGCCTCCGCAGGCGCTCTCAGCGGGCTGGCAGACGCCGAGAGCACCGCTCCCGTTATGCTGGCTTTGCCGGTGCTGGCGGTTCTTGCCATCATCGCCACCGCCGTTTCCATTCCCTTGTCCCTGAAGATTTATCGTGAGGGCTACTGAAAAAGTGCATGAACAAAACAGGAGCGCCCGTTTGCAGCGGGCGCTCCTGTTCGTTTTTTAATCTTTAGAAAAATTTTGCGGGGTTGATGCACGTTCTCGTGCAACAAATGGGGAATTTTCCGGGGAGAGTAAAGCCCCGCTCACTCGGACTGCCCCACCTCGTCCCCGGCGTGGCACAGCCGCCACTTCAGGCCGGAGTAGCGCTTCTGCCGCTTATCGTTGGCCGCCATGGAACGAATCGCCGCGTCGTCCCCCACGATGACCAGCAGCTCCCGCGCCCGGGTCAAGGCGGTATACAACACCCCCCGCACCATCAGTCCCGGCGCGGCGGGCATGGCCGCCAGCACCACACAGCGGTACTCGCTGCCCTGGGCCTTATGAACGGTCTGAGCGTAGGCAAGGTCAATTTCGCTGAGCATTTCCACGCTGTAGAGGGCCTTCCGTCCGTCAAAATCCAGCGCCAGCCACTCGCCCCCGGCGTCAATGTCCGCAATGCGGCCCACGTCGCCGTTGAACAGCCCCGTGCCGACGGTACCGTCATCCTTTTCCCACATCACATCGTAGTCGTTCCGGGTCTGCATGATGCGGTCCCCCACCCGGAACACCCGCTCGCCCCACGTAAGCTCCCGTTTGCCGGGGGCCTTTGGATTCAGGGCGTCCTGCAAAAGCCGGTTCAGATTGACGGTGCCGCAAGGACCCTTTCGGGTGGGAGTAAGCACCTGAATCTGCTCCGCCGGAATGTGCATATTATCCGGCAGCCGGGTGCGGCACAGCTCCAGCACTGTAGAGACTGCCCGCTGGGCGTCCCGGCGGCAGAGGAAGAAGAAATCCCCCTGATTGCCGGAAAGCTCCGGGCTCTGGCCCAGATTGACCCGGTGGGCATTGCGGATGATGGCGGACTGCTCCGCCTGCCGGAACACCTCACGCAAAAAGACCGTTTCGATTTTTCGGCTGCGGATGAGATCGGAGAACACGTTCCCCGCGCCCACGGAGGGGAGCTGGTCGGCATCCCCCACCAGCACAAGGCGCGTGCCGGGACGCAGCGCCCGCAGCAGCGCGGAAAACAGCGCCACGTCCACCATGCTCATTTCGTCCACAATCACGGCCTCGGCCTCCAGCGGCTCCTTTTCCGTTTTCTGGAACGTCACCTGATGGGCCGTTTCGTTCCATGTGGTGCCGAGCAGACGGTGAATCGTCTGGGCCTCCATGCCCGTCAGCTCGCTCATGCGCTTGGCCGCCCGACCCGTGGGCGCCGCTAATACAATGCTCAGTCCCATTTTCTGAAACAGCGCTACAATGCCCCGCACCGTGGTGGTCTTGCCGGTGCCTGGGCCGCCGGCGAGGAGCATGACGCCGGCTTTCGCCGCCAGCGCCACCGCCTGCCGCTGCATGGGCGCATAGGTGATGCCCTGCTCCCGCTCGATTTCCGCCACCGTCCTTTCCGCGTACCGGCTCTGGTCCGCGTCCATGTCCAGCAGCGCCAGCAACCGGGCACAGGCGGAGCTTTCCGCCTCCCACAGCCGCCGGAGATACACCGCCTGCACATTGGCGATGTGCTCGATGACCACGGCGTGCTGCTCCGTTAGCGCGTCCAGCGCCGCCTCCACCTGCTCCAAGCCGCAGTCCAAAAGCTGACAGGTGGCGGAGAGCAGCTTGTCCCGTGGCAGGAACACATGGCCGTCATTTTCATTGAACGTCAGCTCAAAAGTCACGGCCGCCCGGAGCCGCTCACCGCAGTCCTCCGCAAAGCCCATGGACAGCGCCATAGTGTCCGTTACGGAAAAATCCACGCCGCACACATCGTCCGACAGCAGGTAAGGGTTCCGCCGCACCATTTCCAGCGCGCCGTCCCCATACTGCTGCCGCAGCCGGATAGCCAGCACCGGCGGGAGCTGATACCGGGAGAGGAATTCCATGAGACGCCGCAGCCCCATGTGCTGACGGAACATCGCGCCGATCTCCATGGCCTTTTTCGCGGTGATGCCGCGAATCATCTGGAGCCGCTCCGGCTCCGTTTCCAGAATGTCCAGCGTATCAAGGCCGAAGCGCTCCACGATGCTCCGCGCCGTGGCAGGGCCGACGCCCTTGCAGATGCCGGAGGACAGGTACGCTAAAATTTCGTCTTCCTCCTCCGGCAGGCTTCGCTCCAACTCCTCCGCACGGAGCTGCTCCCCATGCTGGGGGTGGGTCTCCCATGTGCCGGTGACGGTCAGGTGCTCCCCCGGCGCCACGCAGGGGATGCACCCCACAACGGTGACGATCTCCCCCTCCTCGGTGAGCAGGCGAAGGACCGTATATCCATTTTCGGCGTTTTGAAAAATAACGCTATGTACCGTGCCCTCCCGGCAGATCAGTTCCTCCATGGTATGCCTCTTTCGTTCTCTCTTTTCATTCCAGCCGGATATCCGGCCCGGCGGTTACGGCGGCATTTTCCTCACGGGCCGCCAGATACTCGGCAAGGCCCCGGGCATCCTCCGTCAGCCCGCAGTCCGCGATGATAAGCCTTGCTCCCGGCAGCGTCCCCTGCACCCGGCGCAGCTCTCTTATGTCCGCCTCCAGCGCCGGCGCCTCGCCCCGTACCGGCAGCACCAGCAAAAGGCCCGGAATCGTGGGCCGGCCCGCGTGGAGCACCGCTCCCGCCAGCAGCCATACCACCGTGGTCATCCCCACGGCGGAGAAAAAGGCGATCACGCCGTCCCGAAATACGTTCATCCCATCACCTCAGGACAGTATATGGCCAGATCTCCGCCTGTGTGATACACTCAATCTATATCGTGGAACGTATCCAGCTTCGCCGCCACAGTATCCAGCTTGATCTCCGCGACTTCCTGCCGTCCCTTCACTGTTTCCAATTCTGTTTTGACCTCTTGGAGGGTCTTGGACACCGCTTTCAGCGTTTCCTCCATTCGATCCAGCTTGTCCTTCAGACAGACGGCTCCCGCCAAAACGGCTCCCACCGCCAGCATCCCCAGCAAAAATGGTGCGACATCTCCCCCGCCGCCGCTGAACATCCCTGCCAACAGTATCGCCGGCACACAGGCAAGCAAAGCGAACCCAATCGTATATAACGCGAATTTTCCCATATCAGTCCTCCCGGGTGATCCCCAGTTCTGCCAATATAGCTTCCTCTCTTGCCCGCATCTGCTTTTTCTGCGGGCCTTCGTCCAGATGGTCATAGCCCAGCAGGTGCAGCACGGAGTGCACCACCAGATACGCAAGCTCCCGGCGGTTGGAGTGGCCGTACTCCTTGGCCTGCGCCGCCACGTGCTCCATGGAGATCACCATATCCCCCAGCGGCACCAGTCCGGTGCCGGGGTCGGCATCTTCCGCTCCGGGCAGCTCACCGGGGGTCAGCTCAAACTCCGGAAAGCTCAGCACATCCGTAGCCCGGTCCACCTCCCGCATATCGCGATTGATCTGGTGGATGGCCGCGTCATTGGTCAGCAGCACATCCACCTCGCAGGGAAAGTCCACTCCCTCCGCCGCAAGGGCGGTGCGGATGACCTTGCGGATAAAGGCCCTTTGGGAATCGTTCACCCCCGGCACATCGGCGGTGATGGGAATATAGTGCCGCTTTGCCATCACTTTTTCCCCTTTCCGCCGTTTTTGGCGTTTTCGTAGCTCTCATAAGCCCGGACGATGCGCTGGACCATGACATGGCGCACTACATCGGCGTTAGTCAGCTCGCAGATACCGATGCCCTCCACATTTTTCAGCACCCGCATGGCCTCCCGCAGTCCAGACGCTTTACCGTCCGGCAGGTCGATCTGGGTGACGTCACCGGTAATGACGATCTTGGAGCCGAAGCCCAGCCGGGTCAGGAACATCTTCATCTGCTCCCGGCTGGTGTTCTGGGCCTCGTCCAAAATGATGAAGCTGTCATCCAGCGTCCGGCCACGCATATAGGCAAGGGGCGCTACCTCGATATTGCCCCGCTCCAGATACTTCTGGTACGTCTCCGCCCCCAGCATATCAAAAAGAGCATCGTACAGCGGCCGGAGGTACGGGTCCACCTTGCTCTGCAAGTCGCCGGGAAGAAAGCCCAGCCGCTCGCCGGCCTCTACCGCGGGCCGGGTGAGGATAATGCGGTTCACCTGCTTTTCCCGGAACGCCTGCACCGCCGCCGCCACGGCCAAATACGTCTTGCCGGTACCGGCGGGGCCAACGCCGATGGTAACGGTGTTTTTCAGCACCGACTGGATATATTCCTTCTGGCCGATGGTCTTTGGCTTTACCGGGCGGCCCTTGGCGGAGATGCACAGCACATCCCCCGCCAGTTCGCTGATCTGTTCTTCTTTTCCGGTGCGGACCATGTCGATGATATAGCGGACGTTCTGCTCCCCCAGGGCCTCCCCCCGGGAGGACAGGGTCAGCATGGCCTGCACCGCTTTGGCGGCGTGCATTACGTCCTCGGCCTCGCCGCTGATCCGCAGCTCGCCGTCCCGGTTGGTCACCGTTACGCTGAATTCCTTTTCCAGCAACCGGATATTTTCATCAAAGGAGCCGAAGATATTCACTGCCTGCTCCATCCGCTCAATGCTGATTCTCTGTTCCATGGACTCACTCCTATCGCTCTATCCGGGCGCTCCGCCCGGTTCTTCGGTTGTATAAATGGGAACCCGCGTCCCCAGTTCCTCCCGGCACTCCGCCGTCAGCGTCACCGTCAGGACATCGCCCCGGACGCGGGAGGATACCTGCGCGGCGGTCACGGTGCCGTAGGCGTCCACAAGGCTGTGGAGATACTGCTCCAATACGGCGCCGGTCTCCGCCTGCCGCTGTGCCGGGTCACAGGCCACGATCTCCGTTTCGTAAAAGCGGAGCGTTTCCGTTTCCAGCATCACCGGCAGCGGGAGGCCGAACACGCACACAGGAGTTCTTACGGTCATTTTATCACATTTACCGGCGTCAATGCTACTGTTTGAAAAGAATTTTATCCGCCGGGTACCGAAAATCAATGAGCAGAGCCGCTTTTCCTCCCCCGTGTACCGCTTGGCCGCCTCAGTCAGCGGCACGTTGGCGGTCAGCGTATACCAGGTCCGGCCCTCTACCCGGCCAAGTCCGGCGGTCAGCCGTGCGCCGTAGGGGGCCGTGTCCTCTACACCAGAGATAAGAAGCTGCCCCCTTGTCACCGACATTCCCCGCAACACCGCCGCCGTGCCGCCTAACGCCTGCACCCGCAGCACCAGTCCGTCCCGCCGCGCCACAAGGTTGCACGGCTCCCGGCGGTCCAGCAGCGCCGGGGCGGGACGCCGCTCCCGCACCTCTACCTTGGCCCGACAGCCGGAAACGTTGACGTTGATCCAGCTCAGCGCCGGCAGCTCCAGCAGAACGTGGTTGCGGATGTCCTCCCCGTCCAAACTCATACCGAAGCGCCCCAGCGTCACGCCGTTATGCTCCAATGCCTGTAAAATGGCCTCCTTCGGCACGGTCTCGTTGCCGGTGATCTGAATATCCCAGATAAAAAACGAGCCGATGACCAGCGCCATACCGCACACAATGCTTCCCACCGCCAACGCCTGACGCCGCCGGAGCCGCGCCAGCGCGTAGGGTACGCCCTCCCGGCCCACCACCTCCAGCCTGCAGTCCAGCTTTTCCGCCGCCTGCCGCAAAAGGTGGAATTCCTTCCGGGAAATGCGGCAGGTGAAGGTCTCCGCATCCTCCCACATAAGGTCCCAGAAGGCCAGATTTCGGGCGGAGCACACGTTCAGCACCCGCTCCGGGTAGGGACAGCGCACCCGCAGCCGCACCTGCCCCCGCAGGCGGTTGATAATTTCTCTCAGCATCCCGTCACCCACTCCACGCGGTCGATCAGCCCGCCGATTCGCAGTTCCTCCCCGGTCATGGCCAGCAGCGTCAGGCGCTGGCCGCTGACACGCAGCACGCCGAAGCCGGTGTTGGCGTCAATGCCGGTGTCGCTGTAGCGCAAAAGTCCGGTGTGGCCCTCCAGATACAGCTCCCGGTTCCCCACCAGCTCCAGCCGGGGCAGTCCCGCCACCACATCCGCCGGCAAATCGAAAAGCTCCGCCACGCTGCCCAGCACGCCGCCCTGCTCCCGTCTTTTTTCCATGCTCTCACCTCGAAAAACTCTATGCGCCGCCGGGGCGTTCCTTGCCTGTCCCACCGCATAAGGCCGCTGCGGGGCGCATAGTCTCCCATGGGTGATGGAGATGAAAAAGGGATACCGGGCGGATGCCTGTTTGGTGCTGTGCGGCGTACTGCTCTGGTTTTTGGCGGACGCCGCCCGCCTTCGGCTGGAGGCGCTCAAAGCCCTGACCCTTTGCGCCGGGACGGTGATTCCGTCCCTGTTCCCCTTCATGACCGTCACCGCCCTGCTGGTGCGTCTGGGCTTCGGTCAATGGCTGGCGCCTCATACGGCTGGCCTGATGGCGCCGCTGTTCCGGCTGCCCGGCTGTGCCTCCTCCGCGCTGCTTCTGGGGCTGGTGGGGGGCTATCCCATCGGTGCCCGGACAGCAGCGGAGCTGTACGCCTCTGGCGCGCTGACCCGCGCCGAGGCGGAGCGGCTGCTGACGTTCTGCAACAATTCCAACCCCGTGTTTCTCATCAGTGTGCTGGGCGTGGGCGTGTTCGGCAGCGTCCGGGCGGGACTGTGGCTATGGCTCCTTCATATCGCCGCCGCGCTGCTGACGGGACTGCTGCTTCGAGGACACGGTACCGACCGCCGCAGCGTTCCGCCGGCTATTTCATTTCAGGCCCCTTCCCTCTCCGGCGCCTTTGTGTCGGCAGTGCGGGATTCCGCCTCCGGGATGCTGTCCGTCTGCGCGTTTGTAACGCTCTTTTATGTACTGGCCGCGCCGCTGCGGAGCCTGCCCGGACCTTGGGCGGCGCTGACCGTGGGCGTTACGGAGCTGTTCTCCCTGACGCCGCTCTTGCACTGTGACCGCATGGGCTTTGTACTGGCCGCGGGCTGCGCCGGGTGGGGCGGGCTGTCTGTTCTGTGCCAGACCGCCGCCATTTTGGATGGCACCGACCTTCCGCTGCGGCCCTGTGTACTTGGCAAGCTGATGCAGGGGCTCCTCTCCGCCGCGCTGGCGGTCCCTCTTTCCCTGTGGCTGCTTTGACAGCAAAAAAGCACCGCTGACTGCGGCGCTTCAAAACCGAATTTCATAGCAAAAGCCGCCCGAAGGGATTTCCTTCGGGCGGCTTAAGGCCGTTGATTGCTTTATCGCTGTCCCTTATCGTAGGGGATGCCCTCTGCCTTGGGAGCGCGGGAGCTCTTGGAGGTAAAGGCCAGCACAATGAGGGAGATGATATAGGGCAGCATATTGTACACGGAGCTGGGAACGTTCAGCGCCTTCAGGAAGGCAAAGCCGGTATAGACATTGCCAAGCGCCCGGAAAAAGCCGAACAGCAGCGCCGCCAGCGCGATGCGCTGAGGCTTCCACTGGCCGAAGATCATCACTGCCAGAGACAGGAAACCGAAGCCCGCCACGCCATACTCAAACCGCCACTCGGACACGCCGGCGGTGATGAACACGATGCCGCCGATGCCGCCGAGGAAGCCGGAGATCAGCACACCGGCCCAGCGCATTTTGTACACGTTGATACCCACGCTGTCCGCCGCCTGGGGGTGCTCGCCGCAGGCCATGAGCCGCAGGCCGAAGCGGGTCTTGTACAGCAGCACGTAGGACGCCGCCAGCAGCAGGGCCGTTACCAGCATGAACCAGCTGAACTCAAAGGAGCCGAGGTTCACGGTAAACGCCTTTTTCGGCGCGGCATACTGGATGATGGAGGATACATCGTCGGGGTTGGCCGCCGTGTTGATGGCCTTGACAATGACGGTGGCCCCGGCAGTACCCAGCAGGTTCAGCGCCGTACCCACCAGCGTCTGGTCCGCCTTGAAGTTGATACAGGCCACCGCCAGCAAACAGGAATACAGCATTCCCACCGCCGCAGCCACCAGAATGACCGACAGGATAATGACAATAGCCGGTGCGTCCGATGGGAGATAGCGCATGGTCAGCGCGCCGCCCAGCGCACCCATAATCATGATGCCTTCAAGGCCCAGATTGATGACGCCGGAGTGCTCGGCAAAGCAGCCGCCCAGCGCCACCAAAATCAGCACGGAGGCAAAAATCAGCGTATATTGCAGCAGCAGTGTCATTACTGATTGCCTCCCTTCCCGTCAGCTTCCGCAGCTTTCGCCCTTTGAATCGCCTTTTCCTCCCGTTTTGCGATGGAGGCGTTCATGGCGTACTTCATGAACAGCACAAAGCCGCAGAGATAGATGATAATAGCCGAGATCAGATCGGAGATTTGGGCGCAGTACATGGTCTTATCCACATAAGCGCCGCCGGCGGTGATATGCTGGATGAAGAAGGAGGCCAGCACCGTCCCCAGCGGATTCAGTCCGCCGAGGAAGGCGGCGGCAATGCCGTTGAAGCCCATGGCGGGCACGGAGGAGGTGGCGCACTGCCACTGCTCATAGCCCGTGAGGTACAGCAGCGCCGCGCCCATACCGGCCAGCGCGCCGGAGATCATCAGGCTGAGAATCACATTCCGCTTTTCCGCCATGCCGCAGTATTTAGCGGCGTTTTTATTAAAGCCGGTGGCCTTGAGCTCATAGCCGAACTTCGTCCGGCCCAGCACCACCCATACAAGAAGCGCCATGACCAGCGATAGAGGAAGGGCAAAGCCCACATACTGATTGTTGTCAAACAGCGCCCCAATGCCAAGAGAGGGCAGCAGCGCGGAGGGATTGGTGGTGGACAGCACCAGCGTATAGGGGCTGGTATCCTCCTTCACCGTGGTCAGCAGCATATTGGTAAGGTACAGCGTGATCCAGTTGAGCATAATGCCGGAGATAACCTCGTTGACATTGCAGTAGGACTTCAGCAGTCCGGAAATCGCGCCCAGCACCGCGCCGCCCAGCATGGCCGCTATCAGGCAGGGCAGCCAGCCCCAGCCGAGGCCCAGCGCCGCGTACAGGCTCAGCGCCGCGCCCATGCAGTATTGGCCCGCCGCGCCGATGTTGAACAGGCCCACCTTGTAGGCAAACAGGATGGACAGTGCGCACATCAGCAGCGGAGCCGTTTTCACCAGTGTATTGCCGAGATACTTCAACTGGGAGGAGGGGCGGTTATACGTCAGGAAGTTTTTGATAACGGTGAGGATGGCCTCGCCCGCGCCGGCGGGATTGATAGCCAGCAGCACCACGTAGCCCAGAAACAGGCCCAGCACCACGCACACCAGCGAGGCAAGGAGCGACTGGACACCGTCATTTTTCAGCAGGTTTCGTTTCATGCCTTCACCTCATCTCTCTTGGCTCCGGCCATGTAGAGGCCCAGCTCCTCCTGCGTGGTCTTTTTCGGGTCAAGCTCGCCTACGATCTCGCCCTCGTACATCACTAAGATCCGATCCGGCACGTCCATGACCTCGTCCAGCTCCAGACTCACCAGCAGCACGGCCTTTCCGGCGTCCCGCTGGGCCACCAGCTGACGGTGGATATACTCAATAGCGCCGACGTCCAGACCGCGGGTGGGCTGCACCGCCACCAGCAGCTCCGGGTTCTTGTCGATCTCCCGGGCGATGATGGCCTTTTGCTGGTTGCCGCCGGACATACTCCGGGCAATGGTCACAGGCCCCTGACCGGAGCGGACATCATACTGCTCGATAAGCCCCTCGGCGTATTTGCGGATATTTCCCCGCCGCAGGAAGCCGGCCTTATTGGTGAACTCCGGCTCAAAGTAGCGCTGGAGCACCATATTGTTCTCCAGAGAATAATCCAGCACCAGACCGTGCTTATGCCGGTCCTCAGGGATATGGCTCATACCCAGCTTGCTGCGCTTGCGGATGGAGGCGTGGGTGATGTCCTGTCCGCAGAGGGTAATGCTGCCGCTGCTGAGGGGCTCCAGCCCCGTCAGGCCGTAGGCAAACTCCGTCTGGCCGTTTCCGTCGATACCGGCAAGGCACACGATCTCGCCCCGGCGGACCTTCAGCGACACGTTTTTCACCGCGTTGTTCTTATGCAGCTTGGAGGCCATGGTCATATTCTTGACCTCCAGCACCACCTCGCCGGGCTGAACGGGCTTCTTTTCCACATGGAAGCTGACGTTGCGGCCCACCATCATGGCGGAAAGCTCCTCCACCGTTGTGTCCTTCGTGTTGACGGTGCCGATGTATTTGCCCTTCCGCAGCACCGTGCAGCGGTCCGCCACCGCCATGATCTCCGCCAGCTTGTGGGAAATAAACAGGATGGACTTTCCCTCCGCCGCCAAATTCCGCATGATCTGCATCAGCTCGTCGATCTCCTGCGGTGTCAGCACAGCGGTGGGCTCATCGAAAATGAGAATCTCATTGTCCCGGTACAGCATTTTCAAAATCTCGGTGCGCTGCTGCATACCCACGGTGATGTCCTCGATCAGCGCGTCCGGGTCCACGTGCAGCCCGTACTTCTCGCTGAGGGCCAGCACCTTTTCCCGGGCCTCCTTCTTTTGCAGCAGGCCGTGCTTCGTGGGCTCCACGCCCATGATGATATTATCCAGCACCGTAAAGCACTCCACCAGCTTGAAGTGCTGGTGCACCATGCCGATGCCGAGGGCGTTGGCGTCATTGGGGTCCTTGATGGAGACCTCCACACCGTCCTTTTTGATGATGCCCTCCTCGGGCTGATACAGTCCGAACAGAACGCTCATCAGCGTGGACTTTCCCGCGCCGTTCTCACCCAGCAGGGCGTGAATCTCACCTCTTTTTAATTGAAGGGTGATGTTGTCATTGGCGATGATACCCGGGAACCGTTTCGTGATATGCAGCATTTCGATGGCATAAGGAGTTTCCAAGTCAAACCGCCCTCCTTCCGTTTTGATGGCCCGCCGCGAAGTCCCTGCGGGGACGGAAACCACATGAAATCTCCGGCGATGGCCCGCAGGCCATACCAGTTCATAATCCAGTATACTATAATTTCCCGCAAAAGCAAAGGCAATTTCGGAAATGGCCGTGATTTTTCCTTTTCCGTGCGTCCCTTGCGCAAGCGCAGCGCCGTTTTGCGGGGCAAGGACGCCTCAGTCCGCCTTTTTGGCGGTCTCGATGGCCTTGACCTCCTCCAGCGTCCAGCCGGGACCGGTGAGGTCGGCGGTCATCACCGGGTTCACCGGGACAGCCAGATACATATTGTTGCCATAGGTATAGGCGCCGGAGGTCACGGCAATGACCTGCCCGTGGGTATTCAGCAGCGCGCCGCCGCTGCTGCCCCGGGAAATGTCAGCAGAGTTCACCACGCAGGGCAGCGCGTAGCGCTCCAGCTCATGGGCGGTAGAGGCAATGATGCCGGAGCTGATGGCAAGGCCCAGCCCCAGCGGGTTGCCGATGGCATATACGGAGTCGCCGGGACGGATGTCCGCCGTTCCCACCAACTCCAAATGGTTGAAGGCAGAGGTGGTGCGCCGGGTATTCTCGGCGGTTTTGGATACCTTGATGACTGCGATATCAATGGCGGTATCGTAATAGAGCACCCACTCCACGCCGTAGCGTTCGCCGTTAAGAAGAACGATGTCCGCCTTGATGGCGTCCTCAATGGAGTGGTAATTTGTCACGGCCAGACCGTCCGCCGTGATGAAAAAGCCGCTGGCGTTGGAGGCCACCACCTCATCGTGGACCTGCTCCTCCGTTTCGTATATCTCCATCTGGAACCCGGCGGAGAGATAGCGGTCGGCGATCTGCCGGGCGGTATACTCCCGGTTCAGAAGGCCCAGGGCATTGGCGGCGGAGGCGGTGCACACGCCGCTGTCGATCAGCCGCGCCAGCACTGTGGTCTCCGTTCCCTTATAGGGAAAATCCAGCGCGTCATACATGGATTCATAGAGGTCGCCGCAGTTCAGCGTGCCGGTGAGCTGCCGCTCCGTGACGCCGATACGCCACGCAAAGGCGGCGGCATCGGAAATTTCAAAATCTCCGGCCTTTTCCGTGTAGCCCAGCATCCGCAGCAGCATGGCGCACCACGCATCGGCGTTCAGCGCGCCGTTCGGCGCAAAGGACACGTTGCTGACGCCGGAGACCCAACCCCGGCGGGCAGCGTAGTTCACAGCGGTGCGGGCCCACTCCGGCACATCCCGGAAGCCCGCGAACCACCCGTCGGTATCCGGGTGCTTTTCACCGCCGGAAAGGCGCACCAGCAGCACCGCCGCCTGTGCCCGGGTGGCGGGGGCGGTCAGGTCCCGGTCAGGCTCCTCCGCCAAAATATGGAGCACCGTCAGGGCATCGGCCATGCGGGTATCATCCCCGCTCTGGGCGCTGGCCATGGGGACCGCACAGACAAGCAGCATCACCGCGCACAGCGCGGATAACAGTCGTTTTTTCATGGAAGTCGCTCCTTCTCAATGGAATAGCACTCATTGTAGCACGCGGGGACAGGGATTGCAAGCCGCGAGGGCTGTCGGCAAAGGTGGAAACACGGCGGTAGACAGCGGCGGGAAAAGCTGGTATGATGAAGCTGATCAATCGCTTTCCATTCTGAATTCTAAAGGAGTGACTTGAAATGGAACTGAAGGACATTTTGAGCAAATGCGACCATACCCTCCTGTCCCAAACGGCGACATGGGACGAAATTCGCGGCATCTGCGATGACGGCATGAAATACGGCTGCGCCAGCGTGTGCATCCCCGCCAGCTATGTCAAGCAGGCGGCGGAGTATGCGGCGGGCAGGCTGCCTATCTGCACGGTCATCGGCTTCCCCAACGGCTATGACACCACCGCCGCCAAATGCTTCATGGCCACGGACGCCGTGAATAACGGCGCGTCCGAGGTGGACATGGTCATCAACCTCGGCTGGGTAAAGGACCGGAAGTGGGATGACCTGCTCTCTGAGATCAAGGCCGTGAAGGAGGCTTGCCACGGCAAACTGCTGAAGGTCATTATCGAGTGCTGCTTCCTCACGGATGAGGAAAAAATCAAAATGTGCGAGATCGTCACCGCCTCCGGCGCGGACTATATCAAGACCTCCACCGGCTTCGGGGGCGGCGGCGCCACCCGGGAGGATGTGGCCCTGTTCGCCAAGCACGTTGGCCCCAACGTGAAGATCAAGGCCGCCGGCGGCATTGCCAATCTGCAGGACGCCGAGGACTTTATCAAGCTGGGTGCCTCCCGTCTTGGCACCAGCCGGGTGGTCAAGGCCGTGAAGGCCATGGAAAAATAAGGAGGATGCAGCATGGGAACACCGCACAATGAAGCAAGCAAGGGCGATTTCGCCAAGACAGTTCTGATGCCGGGCGACCCCCTGCGCTCCAAATTCATCGCGGAGAACTTCCTGACGGAGCTGAAGCTGGTAAACAACGTTCGGGGCGTACAGGGCTATACCGGGCTTTATAAGGGCACGCCGGTGAGCGTCATGGCCTCCGGCATGGGAATGCCCTCTATCGGCATCTACTCCTATGAGCTTTATACCCAATATGATGTAGAAAACATCATCCGGGTGGGCTCCGCCGGGGCGCTGCGGGCGGATCTGGAGCTTGGCAGCGTGGTGGCCGGTCAGGGCGCCTGCACTAACTCCAATTATATCAACCAGTATGAGCTGGGCGGATCTTTTGCTCCCATCGCGGATTTCGACCTGTTGATGGCGGCGGTGGAGAGCGCAAAGGAGCTGGGCGTCAAAATGCCGGTAGGCAACCTCTATTCCTCCGACACCTTCTACGATGCCGCCGGACGGAATATGCGCTATCAGAAGATGGGCGTCATGGCGGTGGAAATGGAGGCGGCGGCCCTGTACTGCAACGCCGCCTATACCGGCAAGCGGGCGCTGGCCATCTGCTCTATTTCCGACAATCTGGTAACGGGCAAGGAATTGTCCCCCGCTGACAGGCAGACCACGTTTACGAACATGATGAAAATCGCGCTGGAGGCCGCCGTGAAAATGGAGGCCCGCGCCCGGCAGTAAACGGTATGCTCTCCCGGTGGGACGGTCCCCGTCCCGCCGGGGATGTCCCTTCGGTGTACGCAAACGTTTTCTTTTCTGTCGGAATCTGTCTAAAACAGGCTGCTTTTACAGCAGATTTACAAAAATATGACCAAACCGAAAACAATTTTGAATTTCGGTTGCATTGCGAAACGGAAGTTGCTATAATGAAGACTGGCCTGAAAGGCCACGTCCTCCGTTTTGCCTGTACATAGACTGCGGACGAACGCGGCGCATCTGTTTTTCGGATACCCGCCCCGGCCGCGCTTCCACAGGCGGCGGAAGGAAAATCAAACGGAAAGAGGTAAATTCCAATGAAGAAGTTTCTTGCATTGACTCTGGCATTGGTCATGTCTCTGTCCCTTGTCGCTTGCGGCAGCAAGAACGAGGAGCCCAAGACGGACGACACCAACGGCACCCAAGTTGAGGAGCCCACCGAGGGCGCCTACAAGATCGCCATGATCACCGACTACGGCGACATCACCGACCAGTCCTTCAACCAGACCACCTATGAGGCCTGCAAGGCATTTGCCGAGGACAACAGCATTGAGTTCAACTACTTCAAGCCCGCCGGCGACAACACCGCCGACCGTGTGGCCATGATTGAGAAGGCCGTGGACGAGGGCTACAACGTCATCGTGATGCCCGGCTACGCCTTCGGCGGCGCCATTGTGGAGACCGCTCCCAAGTTCTCCGATGTGAAGTTCATCGCTCTGGACGTCTCTGCCGGCGATCTGGGCGATGGCTTTGAGGTCCCCGATAACCTGTACTGCGCAGTCTATCAGGAGGAGCTGTGCGGCTACATGGCCGGTTACGCTGCTGTGAAGATGGGCTATACGAAGCTGGGCTTCCTCGGCGGTATGGCTGTTCCCGCTGTTGTCCGTTACGGCTACGGCTTCGTGCAGGGCGTTGACGCCGCTGCCGCTGAGACCGGTACTGAGAACGTGACGCTGAACTATGTTTACGGCGGCCAGTTCTTCGGCGATGCCGACATCACCGCTGTGATGGACACCTGGTATCAGCATGACGGTGTTGAGGTTGTGTTCGCCTGCGGCGGCGGTATCTACACCTCTGCTGTGGACGCTGCCAAGAAGGCTGACGCCAAGGTCATCGGCGTGGACGTCGATCAGGCCGGTGTCATCGCCAACTATGCCGAGACCGAGGGCATGACCATCACCTCCGCTATGAAGGGTCTGTATCCCACCACCTATGATACGCTGAGCGATGTCATTCTCAACGATAACTGGAGCAAGTACGCCGGTCAGATCGCCACGCTGGGCCTGGTCTCCGCTGACGATCCCGAGGCCAACTATGTCCAGATCCCCATGGGCGACGGTACCCAGTGGTGCGACACCTTCACACAGGACGATTACAAGGCCATGGTGAAGGCCATGTATGACGGTGAGCTCACCGTGTCCAACGATATCACCAAGTCCCCCGCCGACTTTGCTACCTGCATCGCCGTGGAGGATCAGGGCGCTATCAAGGGCTAAGCCTGAGTAAATCCAAAAGCATAAATAAGACCGAGACTGTCGATAAAGTGGTAAATCCTCCGCAACGGTAAGGAAGGGTGTGCGCG
>ENA-OVGQ01001742-OVGQ01001742.1-human-gut-metagenome-genome-assembly--contig:-NODE-1742-length-22158-cov-3.841379_pt1 | contig 22158 bp, 18 predicted proteins | sample MGYA00237774_ERZ505427 | MGnify/ENA primary metagenome ERZ505427 (study PRJEB26158, sample SAMN06016404) | human gut metagenome | biome: human gut; feature: ankylosing spondylitis patient; material... | reverse complement strand
AGATCGTGATGTGACTGGAGTTCAGACGTGTGCTCTTCCGATCTTGTTAAATCCTCTTGACTTTTCTCTTGAGGAGACGGACAATCTCTTAGAGCTTGCCGCCGACATTGAGAAAGACCGTTCCCGATACGCACACGTGTGTGACGGAAAGAAATTAGCAACCCTTTTCTATGAGCCAAGCACAAGAACCCGTTTAAGTTTTGAAGCGGCCATGTTAAACCTCGGAGGTTCCGTTCTCGGTTTTGCTTCCGCCGATTCCAGTTCCGCGACCAAGGGTGAAAGTGTTTCCGATACGATTCGTGTTATTTCCTGTTACGCAGATATCTGCGCAATGAGACATCCAAAAGAAGGCGCAGCCTATGTTGCCTCCACCAAATCTTCGATTCCTGTTATCAATGCCGGAGACGGCGGTCATCAGCATCCCACACAGACTTTAACTGATTTATATACGATCCGTTCCTTAAAGGGCAGACTTTCCAATATGACAGTCGGACTCTGCGGAGATTTAAAATTTGGCCGCACGGTCCACTCTCTGATCAATGCACTCTCCCGCTATGAGGGGATCCGCTTTATCCTGATCTCCCCGCCGGAATTAAAGGTACCGGATTATATCAAGGAGAGTGTCCTTGATGCCAAAAATATCGAGTACCGTGAGACAACCAGTCTTGATGACGCAATGGAAGAACTGGATATCCTCTACATGACAAGAGTCCAGAAGGAACGTTTCTTCAACGAGGAAGACTACATCCGCATGAAGGACTGCTACATTCTCGACAAAGAAAAGATGAAACTCGCAAAACCGGATATGTACGTTCTGCATCCGCTCCCGCGTGTCAATGAGATTTCCGTCGAAGTCGATGATGATCCGCGTGCCGCATACTTTAAACAGGTCCAGAACGGCGTATATGTCCGTATGGCTCTCATTATGACATTACTGGAGGTAGAAAAACCATGTTAAATATCAGCGGAATCCGGGAAGGTGTTGTCCTTGACCATATCCAGGCAGGAAAAAGTATGGATATCTACCGCTACCTGCGTTTAGGCGAGCTGGACTGCACCGTCGCGATTATCAAGAACGCGAGGAGCAACAAGATGGGCCGGAAAGACATCATCAAGATCGAGGGACCGCTCGACGCCATCGACCTCGATGTTCTCGGCTACATCGACCACAACATCACCGTCAACATCATCCGCGATGACAAGATCGCCGAAAAGCGCACCCTGCATCTCCCGAAGATCTTAAAGAACGTGATCCACTGCAAAAACCCGCGCTGCATCACCTCGATCGAGCAGGAGCTTCCGCATATCTTCTATCTCGATGATAAAGATCATGAAGTGTACCGATGCAGATATTGCGATGAAAAGCATGGCTGATCGGTGAGATCTGGCTGACTGTTGTTGATCAGACGATCTGGCTTAATTTTAGAGACCGCAGCAATCCAGGTATCGATTGCTGCGGTCTTTCTTGTTGTCTGCTTTTCTTGACAAATACACGTATACCTATCATATAATTTATTTTTGTGTTATATTTAAATTTTCATCCCAGAATATTGGTCATGAGAACATGAGAACTTTACCTACACCTTTCCATATTTCTGCGCCTTTCTTCTCAGACGCTTCATGGCGGATTTTCACCCGGAAGAAGAACCCGGACAAAATTAGATCGATTTTTGCACAATAAGTAAAAAAAGACCACCTCCATCCGGCTTTTCAGCCAGACAGGGTGGTCTTTTTTCTTAGAACTGGATCACGCCAATCAGCGTTGATAAGATCAGTACCGCAATGCTCGCCGGCCATACAAGGCGCAGGGAGTAGCGGATATGCTCGCTGATGGAGACGTCTGCAAGACCGAGGCCCACGTATACAGCTGCAACGGACGGGCTGATCGGAGTTGCCATTGTGGCTGATAAAAGGAAGGTTGCCGCTACCGTTTCCGGCGTGATGCCGAACGGCTGTACTACGCCGATAATGATCGGGAGAAGTGCGTAGTAGAAGGCATCCGTTCCAAGGATCATCAGGAGCGGTACGGAGAAGAGTGCCATGAACCAGTGCATGTGCGGTGCGATCGCTGCCGGAAGCGCGTTTACGATCGTCTCAGCCATCGCTTCCACCATGCCGGAGTCCTTGATTACTCCCATGAAGATTCCGACAGCAAATAAGGTGACAGTCATGACCATGGCATTGGAGCCATACTCTTTGATCTTTTTGCTCTGTTCCTTGACGCTTTTAAAGTTTACGATCAGGGCGATCGCGTAAGCAACCATGAAAATCGAATATAACGGAATCGGAAGATCCATGAATAAGAAAACGAGCATCACGATCGTGAGGATCAGGTTAAACCAGTAGATGGCGTCATAGGTTACCTTCTTCTCCTCTGCTTTTTTCTGTTCGGTCTCGATCTTTGCCGCATTTCCGGCGCCGTTTTTCTTTTCGATCATGGCAACCACAAATACGATCACAAACGCCATGAGAACCAGGCATGCGACTCCCGGAATGATAAAGCTGTAGAGATCACCGGCTTCCACACCTGCAACACTCGCTGCACGCATCGTCGGACCGCCCCACGGAACGATGTTCATCACGCCGTAAGCGCCGCACATTGCGCCGAGCAGAGCCTTCGGGCGGATTCCCATCTCCTTGCAGATCGGTAAGAACGCCGGAACTACGATTAAGAATGTAGTCGCACCGGATCCGTCTAAGTGTGCGACGAAGGTTGTGAGCACTGCCGCAACGAGGATCGTTGTCACATTCGTTCCCGCTTTTTTGATCAGGAAATTGATGATCGGATCAAAAAGTCCTTTATCGGACATCAATGTGAAATATGAGATGGAAAAGACGAACAGGATCGCGGTGCTTAACATGGAATTCATACCTGTTTTCACAAAACCTGCGATATCTTCCATTCCGAATCCTGCACATGCCGCTGCGATCAGTGGGAGAAGGATGAATGCCACAGGCGGAGCCATCTTTTCCCGGATGAGCACGTACATTAAGACGATCATGAGTACAAAGCCGATAATTGCCAGTTTCATATGTAATACCTCCAAATATTCGTGATACCCCTGTTTTTCCAGCCCGCGGTCAGCGCGCAATTTCACGCTGACCGGACCGGCAGTATTTTATTATTTTAATATTTACGCTTCCTTATAGGAATTGATCAGGCTTCCCGCTAAGAGAACCTTCTTCTCTGCCTCGGTCACGCCGTTTAGCTCTAACTCAAGGTCGCGGACTGCGCCGTCTTTTCCGATCACTTTTGCCGTAAATCTTGTCGCACCGTCTTCCACTGCTTTGCGGATTCCCGGAAGATACAGGTACTCACCCGGCTCGAGAACGATCTCTTTTTCCGGACATGTGAACGGCAGGATTCCCCAGTTGACGCAGTTGCTGCGGTATCTCTTTGTCGCATACTCGATGCAGATGTTTGCAAGACCGCCGAGTACTTTCTGGCAGCTTGCCGCATACTCTCTCGCAGAACCGTCGCCCGGTCTCTTTGCGTAGAGGACAGATCCGATCCCGGTTGTCTTCATGAGTTCCTCTACCGGAGTGTCAACACCGACCGCCTTGAGTACCTGATAGAAGGTTCCTGCTTTCTCCTTATCGCCTGCAACTCTCGCCTTCTCGAACTCCTGTGCCGCTTTCGCGCGTCCCACATACTGCGGATCCTTACGGATCAGGGTAAATTCGGAAATCTTGTACGGGTTGGAACGGTAGGAAGCTGTCTCACCGGACGGGATCAGCTCATCTGTTGTTGTCACCTCATCGCGGATCACGCTGGCAACCTGAAGAAGAAGGTTCTCGGTCAGTGCCGGCATCTTCGGCCAGTCTTTGATGGACGGACCGTAAACGATCTCTGTCTCCGGTTTTGCTTTTCCAAATCCATTATAAACGATGTTGTCATAAATGTGCTCATTGAATTCATACTCCGGAGTCTCGTAAACAACCGGGCAGTCCTCGGCGGAAGTCAGATAACCACCGTTAAATGCGGTCGCCGCGATGGACTTGGAATCCATCAGCGCTACGGATGCGATCTGTCCGTTTGCCGGGTTGGAACCTTCTCGGTTCGGGAAGTTTCTCGTGCTGTGGCGGATGCAGAAATCATTGTTTCCAGGTGCATCGGAAGCTCCGAAACACGGTCCGCAGAATGCTGTCTTTACGCGGACGCCGTAGTTCATCAAGTCGTTTAAAATGCCGATCTTATTTAACTCGTACATGATCGGCTGGGATGCCGGATAGATGTTGAACGGGAAGGTTCCGAGACCATGGTTCATTTTCTTTGCGATCTGGTCTACCGCGAAGATGTTCTCAAAGGAACCTGCTGCACATCCAGCGATCGCTGCCTGGTCAACCTTGATCTTACCGTTCCGGATCTTGGAGTGGAGGTCAAGATGAATGTCCTTGTTGTTCTCAAAGACACGCTCTGCCTCTTTCTCTGTGAGTGTCATGTATTTTTCCGGATCAGCGATCACGTCTGCTAACGGATATGCGTTGCTCGGATGGAACGGAAGTGCGATCATCGGAACGATCGTGTCGAGGTTGATCTCAACGATTCCGTCATACATGGCTGCATGGCCCGGCTTCATCTCCTTGAAGTCATCCGGACGCTTGTGGATCTCGAAGTAGCGCTTTGTCTGCTCATCTGTCGCCCATACGGAGGAAAGACATGCGGACTCCGTCGTCATCGTATCGATTCCGTTTCTGAAGTCCATGGACATGCTGGAAACACCAGGACCGACGAACTCGAGGATCTTATTCTTTACGAAGTTGTTCTTAAATACTTTTCCGATAATGCTTAAGGCAACGTCCATCGGACCTACCCACGGCTTCGGTTTTCCGGTTAAGAAGACCGCGATCACGCCCGGATATTCGATCTCATAATATTTTCCGAGCATTGCCTTTGCAAGCTCCGGACCGCCCTCTCCGATGGAGATGGATCCCTGGGTTCCGTAACGGGTATGGGAGTCGGAAACGATGGACATTCCGCCGGATTTTACGATCATCTCACGCATGTACTGGTGGATAACAGCCTCGTGCGGCGGTACGAAAATTCCGCCGGATTTCTTACATGCGGACTCCGCATATTTGTGAACATCCGTGTTGATCGTTCCGCCTACCGCGCACAGACAGTTGTGGCAGTTTGTGAATACGCACGGCATCGGGAATTCCTTTAATCCGCTGGCATATGCGGTCTGCAGGATTCCGACGTATGTGTTATCGTACACACCCATGGAATCAAACTGGATCTCCAGATTTTTCATGTTTCCGGAACGGTTGTGAGCCGCTAACACCTGATAAGTCAGAGTCTCTTTTCTTCCTTCTTCCTCGGAAAGATTTGCAGCTTCTTCGGCTGTTGCGATCCTCTCGTTGTCAATGATGAACTGTTTTCCTTCATGCAATGTCACCATTTTTATTTCCTCCTGATTTTATTTTCTATTATGAAACTCTTCGCTGTACTTTTGGGGTACTATCCCTGCGGGGTGCGGTATGGAGCTGACACCTCGCAGGAATTTCAAATTGAAGGGTTCTTGGGGGCTTTATTTATTCTCTTACATATACATAGCCATCCATGATGCGGCGCGCAGTTCTTGTGACGCCGCCCTTGATGACATGGTCGCCGTCGATCTTGATGTCTACGGCAGTCACGCCGCTGGCATGTCCGAGGCGGACGATAGACTGACCCTCTTTCGGCTGGACAAGATCATTGACGATCGTTCCCGGAAAAAGTGCCGCAGCTCCTGTTCCGATGGAAACCGTGATCGGATATGCCTTGTGAAGGGAGCCGACAGATACTGCACGGACGCAGATGTCCATCGTGTCAGCCGGTGTCAGATTTCCGTCCATGTCTTTATAATCCTGCGGCTCAGAGATGATGGAAACCTTCGGCAGGGATGTTGATTTTGTTCTTGCGTCCTCCCAGTTTTCAACAAAGCCGCACGCCTTTGCTGCAAAACAGCGGACCCGTTCAATGTGTTCCATCACATCTTTGTTTGCATTTAACTCGGTAAGCTCGGTTCCCTTGATCCCAAGATCTTTTGCACGCATAAACACGATCGTATTGGAGCAGTCCACGATGGAAACCTCGATCGGACCGTAATCCGGAATATCAAATACATCCTTACGGTTGCCTGTCGGGAACAGCTTTCCGGTTGCTGCACCGGCTGGTTCCATAAAGTACATGTCGATCCGGCTTCCTGTCCCCGGAACTCCGCGGATCACCTCATCTCCGTCCACCATCGCGTGACCGTCCTTCACACGGACATGCTCCTCGATGATCTTGTTTGTGTTGGTGTTGAGCACCTTTACGACCGTGATCGGCTCCACCGCCGGAACAAGTCCTTCATCGATCGCAAACGGACCGACCGCGGAGGAAATGTTTCCGCAGTTTGCCTTTTTATCGACATTCGGGATCACGATATCAACCTGTCGGAAGGAATAGTTGACATCCACATCCTCACGGTCGGATGGGGAAATGATCGCGATCTTGCTTGTGGAGGAAACGGTTCCTCCCATGCCGTCGATCTGCTTGACATCCGGGCTTCCCATCACTTTTAAGAACAGCTCGTCCCACTTGGACTGGTCCTTCGGAAGATCCTTCTCATGGAAAAATACAGCTTTGCTTGTGCCGCCGCGCATATAAACGCATGGATATTTTGTCATATACATTGTCATTGCTCCTTACATTCTTTTTGTTTATATGATATACTGAATTTAGATAACTAATTTTGATGATATCAGGACAGACACCACGAACTCAAACATTCTTCTGCCCGCATTTTTTAATTTTTTGCCTTTCCGGATTCATAAATTCGGGTTCATTACTAAGCAGCCCTTGAAGTCGCTGCACCTGTTTCACACAAACCGGGGCAAATTGCAGATATAAAAGGGATTCTGTGTAAACCAAACCGGTATCATATTTTAAGGAGGTTACAGCTTTATGAATGAACAGGACTATCAGCTTTTGATCGATCTCTATGAGACGAAAAACATCACAAAAGTTGCCGACCAGCACTTTCTGACCCAGCCGGCTCTTACGAAGCGGATCCGCCGCATCGAGGAGGAACTTGGTTCTGAGCTTCTGATCCGGTCCAGAAAGGGCGTGGTCTTTAACTCCGTCGGAGAATCTGTTGTCTCCTACTGCCGGCAGATGTGCGAGATGAATGAACAGCTCCGCAACTCCATTCATGCATCCAAAGGAGTGGTCGGAGGTTCTTTATCCATCGGTACTTCCATCAATTACTGCCGCTACCGTCTTCCCAGCGTTATGCGCCTTTACACGGAACAGTATCCGCAGGTCGATATCAGTATCTCGACCGGTCACAGCCAGACGCTGTTCCGGCAGCTTTCCGAGAGAAAATTTCCGCTCGCGATCCTCCGCGGGGAATATCCCTGGGAGGAAGGACGGATTCTCCTCTCCTCCGAACCGGTCTGCTTTGTCTGCAGCCGCGAGAACGCCGACCGCGATCCGGCAGAATATCCGTATATCAGCCACCGCACCGACCCGGATGAAGAAAAACGTCTGAGCCAGTGGGTCCAGGAGAACGGATTCAACATCCAGAACTCCCGGATGGTACTTGACGATATCAACAGCTGCCGTGAGATGGCTGCCGCCGGCCTCGGCTGGTCCACCCTTCCCGCCATCTGTCTCGGAGATTTTCCGGGAAAGGTGGTTCCGCTGTTTTTGAAGGATGGAACTCCTCTGCGCCGGAATACCTGGCTTTTTTACCACACAGAAAGCTATGAGCTTTTGCAGGTACAGAAATTTCTGGAGACCATCGAACAGTATGAGCGAAGTACTGGGATCCAGGTGGCTTCCGGATCAGGATTTCGACCCTACTAATGCGTCGGGTTTTCATGAACGGCCTACAAACATCTACCCGTTATATTTCTTTTCAAGGAACTCTCTGCCGACCTGCGGGAAGATCGCGTAGGTAAGGATATCTTCTTCTGTTCTTGCGATGTCCTTACACTCTTCGCAGATCTTCTCATATCCGGCCGGGATCAGGTCTGCCGGACGGCAGGTGATCGGCTTTTTGTCATCGCCGAGGATCCGTTTCTTTAACTCTTCACTCACCGGTCCCGGAGCTTTTCCATACTTTCCTTCCACATAAGCCGTTACTTCTTTCGGGATCATCTGGTAGCGGTTTCCGGAGATCACATTGATCGTTGCCTGAGCACCGCACATCTGGGAGAACGGAGTTCCAAGAGGCGGATATCCGAGATCTGCGCGGACTCTGATAACTTCTTCTAAAACTTCCGGGAGCCGCTCCGGCGCTTTCATCTGTGCCAGCTGAAATTCCAGATTGGAACGCATGCCGCCCGGGATCTGATGACGGACAACGTTGATGTCCACTCCCTGAAGCTTCGACTCATATTCTTTATATTTCTTCCTGATCTCCTTTAAGTAGGCATTGATCGGTGCAAGCTTCGTATAATCAAGTCCTGTATCTCTCGGCGTTCCCTTTAAGACTGCAATGATGCTCTCCGCCGCCGGATGACTCGTTCCGAGTGCAAATGCGGAAACATCGACGTCAAGGACATCTGCTCCGGCCCTTGCGACCTCCCAGTAAGTAATCTCCGTCATTCCGCCTGTGCAGTGGGAATGATAATGGACCGGAACATTGACGGCTTTCTTGACTGCCGCAACGGTCTTTGCCGCTGTCGTCGGGTCGATCATTCCGCCCATGTCCTCCAAGTGAACGGCTGTGGCACCGATGTTCACATAGTCTTTTGCAGTCTGGACAAAGGACTCGATCGTGTGGACCGGACTCGATGTGAACTGAATGTTTCCTTCCACACGTTTTCCGGCTTTCAACGCTGCCTTTGCGGCACATTCACAGTTTCTGATATCGTTCAATCCGTCAAAGATCAGGAAGATATCCATTCCATCCTCTGCCGTCTTTGTCACGAATTTCTCGACTACGTCATCCGGATACGGGGTGTACCCCAAAAGGTTCTGACCACGTAAAAGCATGCGCAATGGAGTATGGGTACAGACCTTCTTAAATGCTTTCAGGCGCTCCCACGGATCTTCATTCAGATACCGGATGCAGGAGTCAAACGTCGCACCGCCCCACATCTCGATACACTCATATCCGAAGTTGTCCATCTGCTCTAAGACCGGAAGCATGTCCTCCGTTCTCATTCTCGTTGCGATCACAGACTGCTGACTGTCGCGGAAATCCACCGATGCAAGTTTCACTGGTCCGTATTTTTCCGTTCCTTCCCATGTTCCGGGAGTATCGGCAGTTTTTGCTTTCTTCCAGAATCCCATAATTTCATCCTTTCCCTGTGTATGATCTTGTCTGACTGATCAACCATTTCTCTTTTTGAATTCATCATATCATCCGATTATCATAAAGTAAAATTTCGTTTTTTTATCTAATTACATAACTTTTTTTCATCGTTAAGGCGTAAAAAGACCGCCTTCCAAAACCTCGCGTTTCCGCTAAGTTTCAAAAGACGGTCTCAATTTCTTATTCAATTCTGAGCAAGACGATAAGCCGGGTTATGTCGTTGGATGGTCATCTATCTAGACCGTCCGTCACCGGACGGCTCAAGCGGCCTACCCGGAAGCAGACGGGCCGCCTTATGCTTCCTGTTTGGCCTTGCTTCGAGTGAGGTTTGCATGTGCCCTCCCTGTTACCAGTGAGGCGGTAGTCTCTTACACTGCCTTTCCACCCTTACATGTTTCCATGCGGTTTATTTCTGTTGCACTGTCTCTGAAGTCGCCTTCGCCGGACGTTATCCGGCATCCTGCCCTTTGAAGCCCGGACTTTCCTCTCCTGCATCCCTGAGAATTGCAGCAGCGACCATCTGTCCTACTCAGAACTTGTTTATTTTAGCATATATTTATTTTGATGTCCAGACGTGTGTTTATATTTTTTTCGTTACGGCTTTTACAGATAATGTCCATATGGATGCACACTCATATGAAAATGCCACAGAAAAAACGGATACAACTACACGTTTAGGCAGCTTCCCCCAATAAACTCCCTGAGAATCGAAGTCTTCGGGATCACGTCACTGTCGATGGCAAGGAAATAGTCCAGAAACTTGAGGAGCCGTTTTGCCTCATCATACTCTTCCCGGTCTCTCGGGATATTGAAGAGCAGTGGTTCCGCATAAAGCTTCAATACCGCAAGCTCATACACAAGCGCGGAGTTGAACATCACATCGGCACTCTCCTGGTACGGGAAGATATTCTTATCCTCACCGCGGCGTACCGACGGCCAGCGCTCGATGGTCTCTAACGCGGAGGTTCCTCTCGTTCTCGCGTCCCGCACCATCCGGCGGATCAGTCGTCCGTCAGTTGTCGGGATCCGGTTGTGCTCATCCACATTCAACTGGGTCAGGGCGCTGATGTAGATCTTAAATTTACTGTCCTTCGGAAGTTCTGAGGACATCGCGTCATTCAGGCAGTGGATACCCTCGATGACGAGAATATCCTTTTTTCCAAGCTTCAGCATTTCGCCTTTGTATTCTCTCTTACCGGTCTTAAAGTTAAACCTCGGAAGCTCAATCGTCTTACCGGAAAGCAGGGCGTTCATATCCTCATTAAACTGCGGAATATCCACGCATCCAAGCGCCTCAAAGTCCGGCTGCCCGTTCTCGTCAAGCGGATACTCTTCCCGATTTCGGAAATAGTTGTCCACGGAGATCGGATGTGGGTTGTATCCCAGCGCCGCAAACTGGGTTGAAAGCCTGTGGCTGAAGGTTGTCTTACCGGAAGAAGACGGACCTGCGATCATCACGATCCTGCGGTCCGGATCCTTCACGGCCTGTTCCGCAACCTGACCGATATTCTTCTCCTGGAGTGCCTCTTGCATCAGGATCAGATCCTGTCCCTTCCCGTCCGCGATCATCTTATTCAGAGCACCGACATTCGGGACCTCAAGACTGTCACTCCACCGATACGATGAACGAAGGATCGAGAACAGCTTCTCCCTGACCGCCGGATGCTCCACATGCTTCGGATCCGATTTCACCGGAAGCAGCAGCAGAAATCCCGCATGGCACGGCACCAGATCAAAATACTTCACATAACTCGTGTCCGGGACCATATACCCGTAAAAATAGTCCTCAAACTCTCCGATACTGTAAATATTCACCCGCGATGCCCGCCGATACTGGAACAGCTGCTCCTTATCATGCATCCCATGCTTTCCGAACAGCTCCACCGCATCATCCGTGTTGATGCTCCGCTTCTTGACCGGGATTGCCGCATCCCGCAGCTTCTCCATCTGCGCCTTTACCTTTAAAAGCAGCTTCTCATCCACCGGGACATCCCCGACAAGCTCCCCGTAAATTCCGTTTCCAAGCGCAAAATCGATCTGGATCTTCCTGATCTTCTCTCTCGGGACTACCTCATAAAACGCCTTCAGCATCAGAAAGATCGCACTGCGCTCATATGTCTTATACCCGGCATTCCCCTCCGCCGTGATAAACGAAATCTCCGAATCCTCCGTCAGAGTCTTATCCAGCTCCCTGAGCTTTCCATTCACTCTTACAAGCAGAATGTCATTCTCATACTGATCCTGAAAATCCCTCGCGATCTCCAGATATGTAGTCCCCTCCGGATAAACCTTCCCGATTCCATTCGCCTTCACAACTGCCATAAAACCGCCTCCAATCCATCCTATATCACCACCGCCGGAAACTTCACCGCCATCTTCTCGATCGCAACTTCCTCCGGCAATTTATCCCGCAAAAATCCCTCCATAAAGTCCATAAACACATGCTCCAGCCCATAATGCCCCGCATCAATGATCATCATCCCCTGGGCCGCCGCATCGATTCCCTCATGGTGACTGATATCCCCGGTAATAAACACCTGCGCCCCTGCCCGAAGCGCCTCCCGGATCTCACTTCCTCCGGCACCCGGACAAGTCGCCGCTCTCGTCACCGGCTCATTTTCATAAAGCTCACTCCCGTAGACCGTGACAAACGGCAGTCCAAACCGGTTCTTCACCTCTCTCGCAAGCTCCGGACCCGTCATCGGTTTCTTCAAAGTTCCGGTCTTTCCGATTCCATAAGCAGTTCCCGAAAGCTCTCCCATAAGCTCCAGCGGCTTCTGATCCACAAAATTCAGCCGGTCCGCGACAATATCCGCCATACATCCCGGCGCCGAGTCAAAATTCGTGTGCATCGCATAATAGGATACATCCGCCTGGATCAGGGAGACAAGACGTCTTCCGATAAAATCCTCATCGGAAACATGCTTCACCGGCTTGAAGATCAGCGGATGATGACTCAAAAGCATATCCGCACCGATCTCTTTCGCCCGCTCCACCGCCGCATCATCCGCGTCCAGTGTCAGCAGGATCTTCTTTACATCCTTATCCATACGCCCAGCAAGAAGTCCCGGATTGTCCCAGTCACAGGCACAGGACTTCGGCGCAAGCGTCTCTAAAATCTCAATGATCTCCCTGCATTTCATGCTGTACCTCCTGATTTTCCCTCAACTGTACTTTTAACCCCGAAACGACCACCGAATACGACCTTCTGCTCGCCCTCTGCAAGCTTTTTGTACTCCGCATAGAGAATTCCATTCTTTTCATCATTAACCGGGTAATACGGCTCATCTCCAGGCTTCCATTCCGAACTGTACTCACGGCCGATCACTTGCGGAAAGATCCCCGATAAAACGAGCGAGCTTTTCCTCTTCCTCTTTCAGATATGTAAGAAGCACCGGATTTTTCGTCCGGATCAGATAATCCCCGTAGAGCATCCGGCTGTCCTCAGAAAGTCCGGAAAGCCCACTGGCGGAGGCTGCATCCTGCGCATTCCCATCTGCCTGATCTGCACCTTTCAGAGCATCTGCCGCCTGATCAGCGTCACCGGAACCTCTTCTTCGGACATCCATCACCGTATAATACTTCCCGTCCTCTAAGAGCATATCTTCCCTGCGGATCTCAAACCCGTTTTCCAGAAGCCATCTGCGGACCTTAAAGATCTCCGACTGCGGGGACAACACCCACTGGGACACGGAATCCCACATGTGCCTTCCGTTCTCCAGGATCTTAATGATCAGCTCACCGCCCATTCCGGCGATCACGACCGAGTCCGCCTCCCCAGGCAGCAGCTTTGCCACCCCGTCTGAGAGTCTTGTCGCGATCTTCTCCGAAAGTCCTGCGAGCGCAATATTCTCCGTTGCACGGGAAAGCGGTCCCTTCCGCACATCCATCGCAACTGCCTTTTTTACGATTCCTCTCCGGACAAGTTCCACCGGCACATGCCCGTGGTCCGTCCCAACGTCTGCCGCGGATTCTCCCGGTTCCACGAACGAGAGCACCATCTCCAGGCGTTCTGATAATTTCATATATGTTTCTCCATTCTTTTTTCGCTTATTCGTCCAGATAATCCTTTAAAACCTTGCTTCTGCTCGGATGGCGCAGTTTCCGGAGCGCCTTCGCCTCGATCTGCCGGATCCGCTCCCTCGTCACATTGAACTGTCTTCCGACCTCCTCCAGCGTCCTCGGTCTCCCGTCATCCAGACCAAACCGCAGCCGCAGGACCTTCTGCTCCCGCTCCGTGAGCGTTGAAAGGACCTCCATCAGCTGTTCATGGAGCAGTGTGTACGTCGCGGCATCCGCCGGCACTTCCACGTTGTCATCCTGGATAAAATCTCCAAGATGGCTGTCCTCCTCCTCACCGATCGGCGTCTCCAGGGACACCGGATCCTGGGAGATCTTCATGATCTCTCTCACGCGGTCTACCGGCATATCGAGCTCTTTCGCAAGCTCCTCCGGCGTTGCCTCTCTTCCGAGTTTCTGTACCAGCTGGCGCTGTGTTCTCACAAGCCGGTTGATCGTCTCGACCATATGGACCGGGATCCGGATCGTTCTCGCCTGGTCCGCGATCGCGCGGGTGATCGCCTGACGGATCCACCAGGTCGCGTAAGTGCTGAACTTGTATCCCTTCCGGTAATCAAACTTTTCCACGGCCTTGATGAGTCCGAGATTTCCCTCCTGGATCAGGTCCAGAAGCTGCATCCCGCGTCCCACATAGCGCTTTGCGATGCTGACCACAAGACGTAAATTGGCCTCGGCGAGCTTCTTTTTCGCCGCCTCATCCCCAAGCTCGATCTTCTTTGCCAGCTCGATCTCCTCATCCGGGGAGAGCAGCGGCACTTTCCCAATCTCCTTTAAATACATCCGGACAGGGTCATCCACGCTGACTCCTTCCGGAACTGAGAGGTCGATATGTTCCATATCGATCTCATCCTCCGGGTCCGGATCTTCATCCTCTGTGAACAGATCCGGATCCATATCGTCATCGTTTGACATTTTTAAAACATCAACATGCTTTTTATCCAGGAAGTCATATATGCGGTCCAGCTTCTCAGGTGTCAGTTCTTCCCCCGCAAACGCATCGTGAATGTCCTTCTCTTCCAGGACATTCTTTTTGCTCTTTGCGAGTTCCAGAAGTTTTGATAACTTCTCGTCAAATGTAAGTGTCTTTTCCTCCATAATTCCATCCTTCCCGGCTGGATTCTAGTCCAGTGTGATATTCAGGGCAGCAAGTTCCGACTGCTGCCTGATAATTTCCTGTAATTCTCTGATGTCTGCAGTCTTTCCCTTCACATCCAGACTGTGTTTCTTGATCTTTTTGACTGTCTCGGAAAACGCTCTCCTCTGCTCCTCATTATTTAAGGATTCACTGAGTGTCGCATGGAACAGGGCAGCTACTTCCCTGTATTGTTCCTCGCCCTCGATGAAATGATTCAGGATCTGGGCAGGGTTCACGCCTCCTGTTTTTTCATATTCCTCAAACACCATGGACGCTGCTTCCCGATAGAGTTCATCATCGAAATCCTCCGGCGTGATGATGCCGCGGATCTTTTCGAACAGCTCCGGCCGCTCGATGAGCCATGTGAGGAGCAGTCGCTGGGACTTCCGGATCCCGTCCTCCTTCTCCTTTTTCTGTCGGATCCGCTCTTTGTCATACTCGCGCTCTCTTGTCGTCACTCCGATGAGTCCGCCCATGGAATTCACGAGATTTTTGAGGTCTGCCTCCGGGATCATATACTCCCTTGCGACGGCTTCCGTATAGTTATCCCTCTCAAGCTTTTCCGGGAATTCCAGCAGCTTCTTCGCGACGGCATTATAAAATCCTGTCTTTGACTCCGGATCCTGCATGTTGTACTGGTTCCGGATCACCGAGATCTCGAACATGAAACTCCCGACTGCGTTGTCGATCCGCTTCTGGAACTCCTCTTTTCCGAGGTTCTTGATAAACTCATCCGGATCTTTATACGGATTCATGTTTAAAACCTTGATGGACATCCCGACTTCTTTCAGGATCGGGATCGCCCGGAGCGCCGCTTTCACGCCGGCTCCGTCGCTGTCGTAAGTCAGGATCACCTGATCCGTATATCGCTTTAACAGCATCGCGTGCTGGGACGTAAATGCGGTCCCTAAGGACGCCACGGCATTCGTAAAACCCGCCTGGTGCATCGCGATCACATCGACATATCCCTCGCAGACCAGCATATATTTTGCCCTGGACGTTCTTGCGAAGTTCAATCCATAAAGATTCCGGCTCTTATCGAAGATCTTCGTCTCCGGGGAGTTTAAATACTTCGGCTCCCCATCCCCCATCACACGTCCGCCGAAGCCGATGACGCGGTTGTTGACGTCCAGGATCGGGAACATAACGCGGTTCCAGAACTTATCCCTTGCCCCGCGCTCATCAATAAAGAAGAGGCCTGTCTCTTTTAAGATATCATCGTGATATCCTTTCGATCGCATATACCGGTACAGATCATCCGGCACTTTGCTGGAATATCCAAGCCCGAAATGGCGGATCGTATCATCGCTCAGCCGCCGCTTTTCCTTCAGGTAATCATATCCGATCTTGCCGGATGGCTGCTTTAGCTGGTAATAAAAGAAATTTGCGGCAAGGCGGTTGATCTCCAGGAGCGTATTTTTTAAGCTTGCCTGGGCCTTTGCTTCCTTCGAATATTCCATCTCCGGCAGCGCGATCCCGGCGCGGTCCGCCAGCATCTTCACAGCCTCCACAAAAGTATAATTTTCATATTCCATCACGAAGGAGATCACGTTTCCTCCTGCTCCGCAGCCAAAACAGTAGTACATCTGCTTCGATGGGGAGACAGAAAACGACGGGGATTTCTCGTTATGAAACGGGCACAGGCCGAAATAGTTTGCGCCCTTTTTCTTCAGATTTACATACTGGGACACGATATCCACGATATCATTCCTCGTCCGTACCTCCTCGATCACTTCTTCCGGATAATACACGTTTCATCCCTCCCACAATGCGTATTTTTTATATCTTCCATGCCTTCGGCACAAATAATTCCTCAAACCGGTCGATCGCGTATCCGTCGCTCATCCCGGCAATATAATCGCAGACGACCCGCTCTTTCTTCTCACCGCGGGTCTCCATCATCATCCGGAATTCCTCCGGAAGCTCGTCCACATGTTTCAGATAATATTCATAGAGCGTCACGATCAGCTGCTGCGCTCTTCCCTCCTCGCCTTTTGCGGCCGGATTCCGGTAGACATGCTCGAACATCCACTCTCTCATCCCGCGCATCGCCTGCTCCACATTCGGAGACATGAAGATCGACGGCTTGTCCATGCTGTTGCTGATGATATCATGGATCATGATATTCAGGCGGTCCTTTACCGTATCACCGAGGACATCCGCAAACTCTCTGGGGATATCTTTCTCGGTGATGATCTTCCCGCGGATCGCATCATCGATGTCATGATTGATGTACGCGATCTTATCAGAGAAACGGACGATCTTTCCCTCCAGCGTCGCAGGGTTTCCTGACGTTCTGTGGTTTAAGATCCCGTCGCGTACTTCCTTCGTGAGGTTTAATCCCTGTCCTTTTTTCTCCAGGACCTCCACGATCCGGACACTCTGTTTAAAGTGGGCGAAACCGTCCTCACAGATCTCATTTAATATGTACTCGCCGGCATGTCCGAAAGGCGTATGTCCGAGATCATGTCCCAGCGCGATCGCCTCCGTCAGGGATTCATTCATCCGAAGCGCCTTTGCGATCGTCCTGGCGATCTGGGAGACCTCCAGCGTGTGCGTCAGCCTCGTGCGGTAGTGGTCGCCTTCTGGGGCCAGAAAGACCTGTGTCTTGTCTTTCAGGCGGCGAAATGACTTGCTGTGCAGGATCCGGTCACGGTCCCGCTGGTAGGCAGGACGGACATCACAGGGGACTTCCTCGCGGTCCCGCCCCAGCGTCTCACTGCTCAGAGCAGCATACGGGCTGAGATTCTGGCGTTCCCATTGTTCCATCGTTTCCCTGATATTCATATCCATCCGCTCCTTTCTGCCGTGAAAACACATCAGCAGGCTCCACGACCGCAGCGACATCTTACGGAATCTTCAATTCAGAAAATTTCCGCCACCGAAAGCAACCATTTGTTCTCCTATCTGAAAATATACTTTTATATTATACCACATTTTTGCGTGTTTTAGAACCGCGATTCCTATCTTTTCGCTGAAAAATGTGTAAAAAATCTGTAAATTGGCGAAATCTGCAGATATGGTTTCATTTTACGGAATTGGCCGAAGTAACAAGTGAAAACATGCTTCGCGTGTTTCCCCTTGTTATCGCGACAGTCGCCAAGGTCTCGCGCAAGCGCGGACTTTGGCTCGTTGTCCGCGTAAAAAGCCGGACAGCTCTGTGCAGCAAACGTCTGCTGCATGATCTGTCCGGCCGGACTTACGACCAGTCTATTCTGTTTTCGTAACCGTCTGCACCATTACATCTTCTCGCCCGGAACGACCGGAACCGCATCCTTCGGGATCGGGCAGATGTAACCGCCATAGCGTTTCATCTTCTTATTGAACTCATCTTTCGCCGCCTGAAGAACTTCCGGCTTCTCCATGAGATCGATCGCTGTCGCTGCGATAACTTTTCCTGCCAGCAGCATGTTCTTGTGGGCAATGGATGTCCGTCCGCAGGAGACATTCTGCCAGGAATGTCCAGGCGCCTGTGCCGGGAATGTGGAAGTGTTGATCTGTGCGGTCGGAACGCACCAGCTCACATCACCGACGTCCGTGGAGCCCATTCTCGGCTTCTCAGAGTACAGGTACGGAACAAGGAACTCATTCATCGGCACGGTGCCATGTTTGGACTTCTCATCCACAAACTCGTAGATCTCATCGCTGTCCTTCGCCGCATCTCCCGGAAGATCCGCAGACTTCATCTCAACAGAATCGTAAAGTGCCTTCGCATACTTTAACTCTTCCTCTGTGTAATGGCAGACGCCGAGGTCATTGAAGTTTTCCCACATCAGGGATTCCAGGACCTTGTTCGGGACTGTGTTGGAGCAGCCGTCGATGAACTTTTTCTCCATCTTTGTGTCCGTCATCATGGATGCCGCAAGCGCGATTCTGTCGACACGTTCCTGAAGTTCCAGGGCATCTTTGACCCAGATAGAGCGGACCATGTAGAGAACCTGTGCTCTCGGCTGGACAACATTCGGAGAATCTCCGCCGGCATCCGTGATCGAGTAGTGGATCCTGGAGCTGTCCGGCATGTGTTCTCTTAAGAACTGGACGCCGATGTTCATGAGCTCCACCGCATCGAGAGCAGAACGTCCCTTTTCCGGTGCACCGGCTGCATGGGAGGCAACTCCGGTGAACTTATACTCGCTCTGGATACAGGTGTTGCAGGTTCCGGATGTGACCTGGTTCACATTTCCCGGATGCCAGGTGAGAGCCGCATCACACTCAGCGAACACGCCGTCTCTCGCCATGAATGCCTTTGTCGCAGCGCCTTCTTCGCCCGGGCAGCCGTAGAATACGACCTTGCCGCTTCCCTCGCCTTTTTCTTCCAGATACTTTTTAACTGCAAATGCTGCCGCCATGGAACCCGCTCCAAGAAGGTTGTGGCCGCATCCGTGGCCGTTTCCGTCTGCGACCAGTTCTTCCCTCTTCTCTGAACCTGCGACCTGGGAAAGGCCTGTCAGAGCGTCATACTCGGCAAGAATTCCGATGACCGGCTTTCCGGAGCCGTAGGAGGCGCGGAATGCAGTCTCAATATTGTCGAACGGGTGATCCACGGTGAATCCCTCTTCTTTTAATACCTTTGCGTAGAGATCGCCGGACTTGTACTCTCTTAAAGAAAGTTCCGCGTAATCCCAGATCTTATCGGATACGTCTGTGATCACGCCGGCTTTTTCATCGATATAGTCGAATGCTGTCTGTTTGGATGCTGACATGTGATATTCTCCTCTCTTAAAAAAATCCCGCCAAGACCGGATTTTCACATTCTGGCTCAGCGGGATCCTGTTCCTGCATATCGTACTGCAAAACAGCTTTCCCGCTGCTTTCAGATCAATCTTTTTAATACAATACCTTGCTCAGGAATTCCTGTGTACGCGGATTCTGCGGATGGTTGAAGACCTCCTCCGGAGTTCCTTTCTCCGCGATCACACCGCCATCCATAAAGAATACACGATCGGAAACCTCTCTCGCAAAGCCCATCTCATGGGTTACGATGACAGTCGTCATACCGGTCTTAACAAGGTCTTTGATAACATGAAGAACCTCTCCTACCATCTCCGGGTCAAGCGCGGAAGTCGGCTCGTCGAAAAGCATTACATCCGGCTCCATGGCGAGCGCACGCACGATGGCGAGACGCTGTTTCTGTCCGCCGGAGAGCTTTTTCGGGAACTGGTTCTCCTTGTCCGCGAGACCGACACGGTTTAATAATTCCCGCATCATCTCGTCCGCTTCCTTCTGGGTCTTTTTTCCGAGAAGGACCGGAGCAAGAGTCACATTCTTGCCAACGGTAAGGTTGTTGAATACATTAAAGTGCTGGAATACCATTCCCATCTTCTGACGGTGAAGGTTGATATCGACATTCTTGTCGGTGATATCGGTCCCCTCAAAATAGATCTTACCGGATGTCGGTGTCTCGAGAAGGTTTAAGCAGCGTAAAAAGGTACTTTTACCGCCGCCGGACGGTCCGATGACGGAGACGACCTCTCCATGATCGACATGCTCGGTAACACCTTTTAATACCTGAAGACTGCCGAAGGATTTGTGCAGATCTTCTACACGGATCAGTTCTTTTTCATTAGCGCTCACTTGCGTTCATCCTCCTCTCCAGTAAAGCAATCAGTTTGGACATGATAAATGTCACGCCGAAGTAAATGATACCAACGATGGTTAACGGCTCAAGTACACGGAATGTAAGACCGTTGATGGTCTTAAACTGGGTCATAAGTTCTCCGATAAAGAACGTGGATGCCAGAGATGTCTCCTTGACGATCGCTACGAACTCGTTGCAGAGTGCCGGAAGAATATTTTTAACTGCCTGCGGGAGAACGATATGGATCATGGTCTGGCGCGCGTTTAAGCCCAGAGAACGGGCAGCTTCTGTCTGTCCGACATCGACAGCCTGAATACCTGCCCGGACGATCTCACAGACATAAGCCGTGGAGTTTACACAGCATGCGGTCATGACACATGTAAACTCGCTCAGGTTTAAGAACGGCAGCCATGTCGGCAGCATAAAGTAGAAGAAATATAACTGCAGCAGGATCGGCGTACCGCGGATAATTTCGACATAAACGGTAGCGATCAGCCGGAGCGGCTTAAATTTTCCGATGCCCACGTTGCTGCGGCGCATCAGTGCCATCAAAGAACCGAAAACGGTACTGATGAGGACAGTGAGGAGACCCATAAACAAGGTCATTCCGAGACCCTGTAAAAATAAGCTCCAGTACTTCATCCAGATCTTTAACATGACGTTAAGAAACTCCATCTGGAAAACTCCTTTCGTAGATAAAACTTGAAAACAGACAAAGGTCTTTCCGGCATCTTCACCAGAAAGACCGAGCTCTGTATTTTCTGTAACCTGAAGCGAAAACCGATTCCGTCCTGCGCCGATCTTCCATCACGGAACGAAACGATCTGCTCCGAAATTAGTGTGTCTCGATACCGAGCTTCTCAGCAAGGGCAACTGCCTCTTCCCTCCACTGCTCATAGAGACCTTTCTCGTTAACTTCAACGATCACTTCGTTGATCGCATTTAAGAGATCATCATCGCCTTTCTTGACCGCGATAACGTTACCTTCACTTGAATAGTCAAACATGAAATCTGCCATTGCAATATCATCATATGTTTTTGCAAGGGATTCACCGTTATCACCGGATACAGCGAGTGCGTCAACCTTGCCTGTTGTTAACATCATAACACCGTCTGTTATATTTGTCACTAACTGGATCTGAACGTCAGACGGAAGCTGCTCTGTAGCAAGCTTGTTCTGTAAGGTTGCGTTCTGGGTAGCAACCTTCTTGCCTGCGAAGGACTCTGCTGTATTGTACTGGGAAGCAAGCTCCTTCTTAACTAAAAGTCCCTGACCTTTCTTCGTGTTTACATTATAACGCTCGGAAAGTCCCATAGCCTCAGCACGCTCATCTGTGTAAGCGAAACCGGAGATACCCATATCGATGTTTCCGGAAGTAACTGCCTGCTGGATCGCGGAGAACTCCATCGGCTTGATCTCAAGCTCTACACCAAGCTTCTCAGCGATGTATTTTGCAAGCTCTACATCGGCACCGACATACTCGGTCGTTCCACTGCTGACATCCTTGAATTCCCACGGAGCGAAATCCGGAGATGTTCCCATTGTGATCTTTCCTGCCGCAAGAACTTTTCCGAGATGACCATTCGGATCTACATTCTCAAGTGCCTTTAAGGAACCTTCCGCTGCGGCTGCTGCCTCTGTCTTATCTGCTTCCTTTGATTCAGCAGATGTTGTCGCGTCAGCTGTTGTTGTCTCGGCTGCCGTTGTTGCTGCTGCCGTTGTCTCAGTGCTCTTGGAGCTTCCGCAACCTGTAAGAGCAGCAATGACCGCTGCTGTTGTCATAGCTAAAACGATGTTCTTCTTCATAATCGATCCTCTCCTCTTCATTTCTATCTTTTTCTATGTCTCACATGTGTGATGTTGATACGCATTATAATGTATAATTATTCTTTTGTAAAGCACTTTTTTATGTTTTTTTTACATATTATGCATTTTATACAACTTTTAGTGTATAATTATATTGTTTCATGCAGTTTTTCCAATGTTTTATACATTATCAATGCATATATTTATCTTGGTAAAGCGTTAATATTTCTTTTTTTTGCGTAGCGCGGCACCTCTTTCAATTTTCCAG
>ENA-OVGQ01001710-OVGQ01001710.1-human-gut-metagenome-genome-assembly--contig:-NODE-1710-length-22450-cov-3.160706_pt1 | contig 22450 bp, 16 predicted proteins | sample MGYA00237774_ERZ505427 | MGnify/ENA primary metagenome ERZ505427 (study PRJEB26158, sample SAMN06016404) | human gut metagenome | biome: human gut; feature: ankylosing spondylitis patient; material... | reverse complement strand
AGCGGGCCATCGCCATGATGTTCGCCGCCGTACTGATATGGGTATTCGAGATACTGCCCGTCGCCGTCGCCTCCGTGCTGTTCGCCGTACTGCCCGCCGTGGCGGGCATCCTGCCTCTGCCCAAGATGATGCAACTGTTCGCCACGCCGACGATCTTCTTCGTGTTCGCCATGTTCTGCATCGCCATCGCCTTCCAGAACTCCGGCCTGAGCCGCCGCATCGTCCTGTGGACGAGCCTGCGATCCAAGGGTTCCCCGGTGCGCCTCCTGCTGCTCCTGATGATGGTCTGCGCGCTGCTCTCCACCATCCTCGCGGACATACCCGTCGTCGCCATGATGCTGCCCGTGGCTGTCCTGCTGCTCGAAAAAAACGGCTGTGTGAAGGGAACCAGCAATTTCGGCAAGGCGGTTATGCTCGGGCTGCCCATCGCCTGCCTCATCGGCGGCGTCGGCACCCCGGCGGGAAGCGCCATGAACATGCTGACCATAAGCCTCCTCCAGAGCACCGCCGACGTACACATCGGGTTCTTCGAGTGGACGGCTATCGGGATGCCCATGGTCCTCGTGCTCACGCCGCTGGCGTGGTGGCTCGTCATCCGGGCCTTCCCCCCGGAAATCGGGCGACTCGCGGGCATGGATCTCGTGGAGCGGGAATACGCCGGACTCGGCGGGCTTGGGCGGAGGGAAAGCGTGTTCATCGCCGTGCTGGCCGTGAACTTCATCCTCTGGAGCACGGAAAAGCTGCACGGCATCCCGCTGCCCGTGGCGGCGGTCATCGGCTGCGCGATCTTCTCGCTCCCGGCCGTCGAACTGCTCACATGGGAACAGGACAAGGGCCGGATCGGATGGGACAGCCTCATGCTGATCGGCGCATCCAACGCCCTCGGCATGGCTATCTGGGAAACGGGCGGCGCGGCGTGGAGCGCCCATGCCTGTCTCGGCGGCGTCGCAGGTATGCCGCTTGCAGGTGTTATAGCGGTGATTTCCCTGTTTACCGTGGTTATCCACCTGCTCATCCCGGTGAACACCGCCATCGTCGCCGTACTCCTCCCCGCGCTGGCGGCCCTTGCCGGGACCATGGGCGTCAACCCCGCCGTCCTTGCCATACCGATGGGCTTCAGCGTGTCGGCGGCATTACTGCTGCCGCTTGATGCGGTCCCGCTGGTGACCTACCCCGCCGGATATTACAGGATGTTCGACATGTTCAAGCCCGGGTGCCTCATTTCCGTGGTCTGGGTCGTGGTCATGACCCTCGTCATGTTCGCTATCGCCGTACCGCTTGGGCTGCTGTAGAGGAGAAAAGCTGAGGGGGCTCATCGTCCCCTCAGACTCCCCCGGCAGGGGGAATGATTCCCCTTGCACCCCCGGACGGAGGGAACGGGTCGTGCGGAGAGTCCCTTCGGATTGAAGGCAAAAGAAGGGAGCACCAGCAAGTTACGCAAACGTGGCCTTATTCCGAGGAAAACTGAGCGGAATCCCACTTAGAGCATTTCCATTTTGCGAGTGCCATATTCCAAAAGATAACAATGAACACAAAAGCCTTTGGAAAGGGCGAGGCAGGCGCGAACTGCGCCGGCAGTTGGAGAGGAGAGCGTTGCTGAAAAAACGCCTCCTTCCCAGCTGCCTCTATATCCTTCCAGAAACTCATCTGCCCTCACGTCGGCCCGACGGCCTGACGATGCCCATTTTCTTCATCTTCTTGCGCAACGTATCCGGATGCACCCCGAGTAGTTCACCCGCGCCTCCCGGGCCGTGGATCTTCCCGCCCGTACGGTCTAGGGCGGCCTCGATATGTTCGCGTACCACGTCATCCAGTGAACGAAGCGCTGCTTCGCTCCGGAATTCCGAAAAGCCTTATGCCGCCCCCACAGACGCCGCTCCCGTCTTCTCGGACAGGCGCGCCTCACCACGTCCGGCGGCGTTGTCCAGCCTGTGCTCCCGGCCCGAGCGAGACGGAACCGGGCCCCCCGCTTCCGGCGGCATCCCCTTTTCCATCCACTCCGCAAAACAGCGCCGCACCAGTTCCCGCACCCGCCCCTCAAGCGCCTCGCCATGCTCCGGCGCGGGACGTCCGGGAACGGCACGTTCCAGAACGGGCTGGAGATAGCGATCGAGCTTGAGCTTGCTGTTGTAATCCAGAATCACCGCCCGCTCCACGAGGTTTTCCAGTTCCCGGACGTTGCCGGGCCAGTCATATTGGAGGAGCCGTTCTGCCGAGTCCGGTTCGATGCCGGAAATAGGGGGCAATCCCAGGCGGCGCGTGGCCTTGTCGATAAAGTGCCGGGCCAGCGGGAGCAGATCCTGCAGCCGCTCACGCAGCGGGGGGACGGAAATGGTAAACACATTCAAGCGGTGATAGAGATCCTCGCGGAACGTACCCTCGCGCAGCATCTTGTGTAGATCTCGGTGGTCGCCGGATCATTAAAAAAAAAACACCGGAATGGAAGTCGTGCTGCCCACACGCTCGACCACATGGTTCTGAAGGGTCCGCAGGAGCCGCACCTGCGCCTGAAGCGAAAGCTCCCCGAGCTCGTCGAGAAACAGCGTGCCGCCGTTGGCCAGCTCAAATTTGCCCCCCACAGCGCAATGCGCCCCGGTGAAGGCCCCTTTCTCGTGCCCGAACAGCGTGCTGTCCATGAGCGTCTCAGGGATGGCCCCGCAATTGACCTTGATGAAGGGCTTGCCCACGCGCTGCGATCTGGCTTGGATCGCGTTGGCGACAAGCTCCTTGCCCGTGCCGGTTTCCCCGAGGATCAGCACCGGCGCATCGGTCCCCGACAGCTTGCGCACCGTTTCCATGACGTTCCTGAGCCCGCCCGAAGTGCCTATGAGCTCGGCGGGCGCGTCGTCCTCGTGCGGCGACTGGGAGGGCGTATCGTAGCCGTGCGCGGAGAAGAACCGCTGCACCTCCTCTTCGCGGAGCACCTTGACCAGCGCGAAACTCAAGGGAATCGCCAGCAGGCCCAGCCTCCGCTCATGCTCTTCTGTAAAACAGCCCACCTCCGTCCCGATGAGCCGCAACAGGCCGAGCGGCGCGCCCGCCCCCTTGAGGCAGCACACCAGGTGCGCTCTCGGTCTGTTTTCGATGTACTCCCGCAAGTCGTTGTTCACGCTCTCGGCGGTCCGTACCTCTTGGCTGTTGGGGATGGCATTGACGCCCCCGGTCAGCGAAAAGGCCCGGAGAAACATGGTCTGCTCACGGGAAAACGGAATGAACCGCCCGAGGACGTGGATGCCGCCGTCGTGGATGAAATGGAGTTCCAGCAGGGACTGCGAGGAAGGCAGAAAATGGTGCATGACCATCCCTTCCAGCGGGAACGTCCCTTTCAGGAGCTTGTAGAACGCGATGAGCGATTCCCTGACGTCCGGCATGGCCAGAATCCGTGCGGAGTTGTGAAAAAAAACACCATCCTGATACGCATCCGGCATATAATCCTCCCTATCGGCCTATAGTCCGATTTCTGCGCCGGATTATAGGCTTATTTTCCGCATATTGTCACATCCCAAAAGTCTTTTCTTGTAATCATCAAAAATAAAACAGTTTTTATACATGGCACGGAACTTGTTATATCAAATACAAAAAGAAACACATGTGTCTCTCAATGGCCCAGTAACGCGTCATCAGGCTTCCGTTGTTCTTCCGTATGGGTGTGCCTTCGTATCGCACTGTCCATAGTATGAAACGAAACGGATATATTGAAAAACACATATATGCATATCTGTATGCGTTCTTCACTTACACGAACGGAATAGCGATATGCTGGAAACAGGAAGCCTTTTGCTGCTATCCTGTATCGCCTCTCCCCAAAGCCTTTACCAATCCGTATCTCCATGCCCGCATCGGTTCATGGAGAAGAGGGATGTTGCGCCATCCGGCATCGTAAGGACCTTCTGCAACAAGAAGCCCTCACGCCGGACGCGGGTCCGGCGCGCCGCAATGCCGCATGGATTCCGGGGAAACCGTTTCCCACGGAATGACGTCTTTGAAACGGCACCGTTTCAAGGAAATTCCGCTCCAGGGAGGATACAATGACTCATATGCTCAGTCTGCTCCCCAAGTCGCGTTTCGAGGAAAGCGGCGTGGAGATTCCCGGCGGACTTGCTTTTCTTGCCGACTACAGGCCAGACGCCATCGCGGAGGCCTCTGCGGGCATTGAAGGCCTCTTCATGCCGCCTTCGCACCCCCGCCTCGACGCCGATCTGCTGGCCCGGCTCGGCTCCGTGCGCATCATCCAGACGGCAGGGGCCGGATTCGACAGCGTGGACCACGCGGCGGCGGCGAAGCTCGGCCTCATCGTGTGCAACTCACCGGCACAAAACGCGATCACCGTGGCAGAGCACGTCATCGGGGCGGTGATCTGCCTCCAGCGCGAGCTGGCCTACGCGGACGAGACCATCAAGTCCGGCGCCTATGCGCAGGCACGGGAACGCATCCTCGGCCGGGGCGCCTGCGAACTGTTCGGCGCCACCGTGGGCATCGTCGGGCTCGGCGGCATCGGCCGGGCGCTGGCCCCCCGCCTTGCGGCCTTCGGGGCAACGGTCGTGGCCTCCGACGTCTTCTGGCCCGAGGATTTCGCGCAGGAGCACGGCATCCGGCGCGTCAATCTCGACGAACTGTTCGCCGTCAGCGACATCGTCACCCTGCACTGCCCGCTCATGGACGCCACGCGCGGCCTTGTGGACGCGGCGCGGCTCGCTTCCATGAAGCCCGGCGCGATCCTCGTCAACGCGGCGCGCGGCGGCATCGTGGACGAAACGGCCCTTGCCGCCGCCCTCGAACGCGGCGGCATCCGAGGCGCGGCCATCGACAACTTTGAAAGTGAAATCCCTTCGCCCGGCAATCCCCTGCTCCGGCTTTCTCCGGAAGCGCGCCGCCGGGTGCTGTTCTCTCCCCACCTCGCGGGCGTCACCCGCGCGGCGTTCGCACGCCTGATCCGTCAGGCCATCGGCAATCTGGAAAACAGCCTCCGGGGACTTCCCCCGCAGTTCTCCGTCAATGGGCTCTCGTCCATTCGCCCATCAGCATGAGGAAAGCCGGCATGAACGACAAGAAGACCGTAAGCTTCGGTATGGCTCTGGCGATTATCTTCCTTCCCATTCTGGTCATCCTTCTCGGCGGGCTCGTCCTGCGCGTGGGGTTCCTCGTGCCGCTGATGCTCGCCACCATCACGGCCTCGCTCCTCAGCATCATGGCGGGGTTCACCTGGAAAGAGGTTGAAGCCTGTATCGTCAACGGCGTGCACCGCATCATCATCGTCACCTGTATCCTCTTCCTCGTGGGCACGCTCATCGGGGTCTGGATTCAGGCCGGTGTCATCCCCCTGTTCCTCTACTGGGGCCTGAAGCTCCTCTCGCCCTCCATGTTCCTCGTCAGCACGGTGCTTATCTGCGCGGTCTTCTCGCTCATGACCGGCACCTCCTTCGGGACCATCGGCACGGCGGGCCTGGCCCTGCTCGGCGTGGGCGAGGCCCTCGGCTTCCCCACCGGGCTCACCGCCGGGGCCATCGTGTCCGGCGCGTACTTCGGCGACAAGATGTCCCCGGTTTCCGACACCACCAACCTCGCCTCGGGCATCACCGGGACCAACATTTTCTCGCACATCGGCTCCATGCTCTACACCACCGTGCCCGCCACCCTCGTAGCCCTCGGCCTCTACTGGTACCTCGGGCTCAACTACAGCGGCGGAGCCATGCCCGACCTGACCCCGATCACCGACGCCCTCTCAGCCAACTTCAACCGCTCGTTCCTCCTCGCCCTGCCGCCCATCGTGCTGGTGGCCCTCGCCATCCGGGGCATCCCGCCGCTGCCCACGCTCGTCATCGCCATCCTCGTCGGCGTGGTCTGCGCCTTCGTCATTCAGGACGGCATGACCGTAAAGGGCATGTTCAAGGCCTCCACCGACGGCTACGTTTCCCAGACCGGGCACCCGCTCGTGGACAAGATCCTCTCCCGAGGCGGCCTGACCAGCATGTCCTTCGTGGTCTTCCTGCTGCTCATCGCCATGACGCTCGGCGGCATCCTCGAAGGTACCGGAGCACTCGGCGTGGTCGTGGACCGCATGACCCGCTCCGTGACCTCCCCCGGCGGGCTCATCCTCGCCACGCTGGTTTCCTGCTACCTCATGACCATCGGCACGGGCAACGGCATGCTCTCCATCATCGTCCCGGCCCGCGCCTTTGAAAAGAAGTTCCGCGACATGGGCATCCAGTCGCGGGTCCTCTCGCGGACGCTTGAGACGCCGTCACCCGCGGCAGCGCGCTGGTGCCGTACTCCATGGCCGCCTTCTTCATCGTCGGCGTCCTCAAGATCGACGCCATGCAGTACATCCCCTATGCCTTCGTCAACTGGATCGTCCCCATCTTCTCCCTCACCTACGGCTTCACCGGGTTCGCCATCTGGAAGATCAACAAGGATGCCGGCAACTCGCCCGCCGAATCCGAAGCCTAGCCGCCGGGGACTCCCTGCGGGAATGCGGCCTCCGCAGGGCCCCGGCTTCAACCACGCAACCCCATTCCGGGCATAAGCGGCCCCGGAGGAGCCTCCCCTGCGGAGCACGGCTCCCCCGGCAACGGGAAGCCGTTCCCTAAAAACGGCACGCCCCGCCGGGGCCGCCCGGAACAGCAAAGGAACCCTTATGGACACGCAAAGATTTTCACGCATCGCCAACGGCCTCAAGTCCGCTTCCATCAGCTCCGTCACCCAGACCGCGGACGCCCTGCGCCGTGAGGGAAAGGAAGTGCTCGTGTTCAGCATTGGCCGCCCGGACTTTGACACGCCCGAGCACATCAAGGCCGCCGCCAACGACGCGCTGGCCAAGGGATTCGTCCACTATACGCACAACCGGGGCATCCTGCCCATGCGCGAGGCCGTGGCCGCCTACCTCAAGCGCCAGAACGGGCTGGACTACGATCCCAAGACCGAAATCATGATCACCGCCGGGGCGCAGGAAGCCCTCATGCTCTGCACTCATGCCCTGCTCGATCCCGGCGACGAGGTGCTGGTGCCCTCGCCGGGCTTCCTCCTCTACTATTCGAGCATCCCCATGCTCCATGCCGTACCCGTGCCCTACGTGCTCAAGGAACCCGACTACGACTGGGACGGCGCGCCCGTCAGCGACCGGACCAAGCTCATGCTCTTCAACAACCCCAACAACCCCACGGGCAAGGTCTTCGCCGCAGAAGAAAAGCGCGACGCCCCCGACTTCGTGAAGAAGCTCTATCTGCACGCCATCAGCGACGAAGCCTATGACCGCCTGCTCTACGGCGACGCCAGGCACCGCTCGCTGGCCGCCGAGCCCGACATGCGCGAACGCACCCTCCTCGTCGGCTCGCTATCCAAAACCTATTCCATGACCGGCTGGCGGCTCGGCTACGTGGCTGGCGCGCCGGAACTCATCGAGCGCCTGGCCCGCCTCCAGCAGAACTACATGCTCAGCGTGACCTCCTTCGCCCAATACGGCGGGGCCGAAGCCCTCAACGGCCCGCAGGAATGCGTGGAAACCATGCGCAGAGCCTTTGAGGAACGCCGCAAGGTCCTCATCGAAGGGCTGACCGGCGCGCCGGACATCCGTTTCAACAACCCAGAAGGCGCGTTCTACCTGTTCATCGACCACCGCGACACAGGCCTCGACTCGGTGACGTTCTGCAAGCGCCTCCTTGAGGAGCAGCTTGTGGCCTGCGTGCCCGGCGACGACTTCGGCCCGTCCGGCGAAGGCCATATCCGCATTTCCTACGCCACCAGCACGGAAAACTGCGCCGAGGGCGCGCGCCGTATCCGCGCCTTCCTGAACAACCTCTAGAAACAAGGAGCCATTGCGATGCAAACCCATCGTCATCAGGCGGACATATTGATCATCGGCGGCGGCGTGTGCGGCCTCAACGCGGCCCTCACCGCCCGGGAGCAGGGCCGATCCGTCATCGTCATGGACAAGGCCGTCATTGAGCGCAGCGGACACATCGCGGGCGGCATCGACCATTTCCTCGCCTACATGGACACCGGCGCGGAATGGGATACCCGCGAAGCCTACCTCGAATTCACCGACAAAAGCGCCCGGGGCGTGACCAACATCGACGTCGTGGATTCCGTGTACTGTCAGGAACTCCCCCACGCGCTCAAGCGTTTCGAAGAAATCAACTGCACCCTCCGCCAGCCCGACGGCACCTATTACCGCACCAAGTCCTACGGGCAGCCCGGCCCGTGGTGGATCAACTTCAACGGCAAGAGGATGAAGCCTCTCCTCGCCAAGGCCGCCCGCAAGGCCGGGTGCGCCGTGCTCGACCGCGTGGTCACCGCCGATCTGCTCACCAACGGCGGTACCGTCTGCGGCGCGGCGGGCTTCGATATCCGCACGGGCGATTTCCATATCATCCGCGCCGGGGCGGTCATCATCTCCACGGGCGGCACCAACCGCCTCTACAGCAACCCTTCCGGCATGAGCTTCAACACATGGATGTGCCCCGCCGACACCGGCGACGGCGAAGCCATGAGCCTGCGCGCAGGCGCGGAACTCGCCAACATCGAATTCCTGCGCATGACCGTGGTGCCCCGCAGCTTCAACGCCGCCGGGCTCAACGCCCTCTCCGGCATGGGGGCCGTGCTCATCAACGCCAAGGGTGAAGCCTTCATGGACCGTTACCACCCCCTCGGCATGAAGGGCCCCCGCTACAAGATGGTGCAGGGCGTGCTCAACGAAATGCGCGAAGGCCGCGGCCCCGTGTACATGGACTGCCGGGGCATCGCTCCCGAAGCCCAGAAACATCTCATCGCCACCCTTTCCTGCGACAAGGATTCGTTCAAGGACTACTTCGAACAGCTCGGCATCGACCTTACCACCACCCCTATGGAGGTGGACACCTCCGAAGGTATGCAGGGCGGGCCCAACGAAGTCTGCGGCAGCGGCGTCAAGATCAACAAGGACTGCGGCACCAACGTGCCCGGCCTCTACGCGGGCGGCAACGGAGCCGACCAGTGCCGCAGCCTGCACATGGCCGTCACCAGCGGCATCCATGCCGGACGCATGGCCGCGCACTACTGCGCCTCCCTCGCCTCCGCCCCCGAACCGGACGAAGCCCAGATCCAGCGTATCCACGAGCGCGTCTACGCGCCCCTCGATCCCGAACGCTCCATCGGCTGGAAGGAATTCGAAATGACCCTCCAGCGCATCCTCACCGAAGGCGCGGGCCCCTGCCGTACCGAAAAGAAGCTGCTCCGCGCCAAGGAAAAGCTCGAACAGGTGCAGGCCGCCAGCGGGCTCGTCGGCGCGAAGGATCTCCACGATCTCCTCAGGCTCCACGAAGTCCACAACCTGCTCACCATCGGACGTTGCACCGTGGACGCGGCCTTGTACCGGCAGGAAAGCCGGTTCGGGAACTGCCATTTCCGCGAGGACTTCCCTGAGCAGGACGACGAACGCTTCCTCGGACAGGTGGTCGTTTCCGCCGAATCCGACGGCAGGCTCAAGCTCGAACTCCGCCGTACCGACAACCTATATGCGTAACAACCAGCATATCTGAACAGACGGAATCGCTGAACGCCATCCCGCGCCGCGACCGGCGTTACGGTTTCGCACACTCCCCCGCAGCAAGCGGGAATGCCCCCATCGGGGCCAAACGCTCCGTCGACGGAGCCCTTTTCCGGAGGCCATCCATGCCCGCCATGATCGACACGAAGACCTGCACAGGCTGCGGAAGATGCGACCGCTCCTGCCCTCTGGACGTCATCTACTACAACAAGGACGAGAAAAAGGCGGAAATCCGCTATCCCGAAGAATGCTGGATGTGCGGTTCCTGCCGCCAGGAATGCCCGTCCGGGGCCATCACGCTGCGCTTCCCGCTGAACACGCTCTACAACGCCAGCAGCAACCCCTACATGTAAGGAGCCGTCCATGTTGTATATCGACGCCTTCAACCACATCCTGCCCAAGAAGTATCAGGCCGTCCTCGAACAAAAGGTGCCCAACCGCGACATGAGTTCCAACCTGTCCCGGTACGCCGAAACGGTCCCCACACTGCTCGACCTCGACGCCCGTTTCCGGCTCATGGACAGCGTGGAAGGCTACATGCAGGTGCTTACGCTGGCGGCCCCCACGGTGGAATCCGTCGCCTCGCCCGAAGTCGCCGTGGATCTGTGCCGCTTCGCCAACGATGAAATGGCGGAACTGGTCGAAAAGTACCCCGACCGCTTCGCCGCCGCCATCGCCGCCCTGCCGCTCAACGATCTCGACGCCAGCCTTAAGGAAATCGACCGCGCCATCCGCGATCTCCGCCTGCGGGGCATCCAGATGTACAGCGACGTAAACGGGATGCCGCTCGACGCCGAGGCCCTATACCCCATTTACGAAAAGATGGAACGTTACAACCTGCCCATCCTTATCCATCCCAAGCGCTCGCCCGCCCTGCCCGACTATCCCGGCGAGGAAAATTCGCGCTACCGGGCGTGGACGAAGCTCGGCTGGCCCGTGGCCTCCTCAATGGCGATGTTCCGGCTGGTCTACGGCGGGGTCATGGAACGCTTCCCCAACCTCAAGATCGTCACCCACCACTGCGGCGGCGTCATCCCCTATCTTGCCGGGCGCATGGAGTGGAACGACGACTTCAACGAGATGCGCATGGGGCACAAGGACATCCTCTTCCCCCACAAGCCGCTCGAATACTTCCGCCGCATGTACTACGACACCGCCAACAACGGCTATCCCGCCGGGCTCCGCTGCGGCATGGATTTCGCGGGCATCGGCAAGCTCGTCTTCGCCACAGATCTCCCCTTCTGCAACCAGAAAGGCCTGCGCCTCATCCGCGACTCCATCGCCGCCGTGGACGCCCTCGATCTCGCCCCGGGGGATCGCCGCAAGGTTTTCCAGAGCAACGCCGTGGATCTCTTCCGGCTGCCGTTGAGCACGTTTGTGTGACGGATGATGAGGAGACGCGACGTGCCGGGGAAGGGAAAACCCTCAGAAGAGCGGGGAACACCCGCACAGGTTATCCCTCCCCCCGACCGCCCCACCCTTCCCAAGACTTTCGATTGGTGGGGAGGCTGCGCGGTGGGCGTCCCGTTGTGTGGAAGTATTGGCAAGGCCGGTTGGGTGTATGTAGCTGCGGGGAGAATTTATTTTAATGCATGTAGAAAATACCGGTAGCGACGAGGACGACGGCAAGGAGTTTGACCGCGGAAAATTTTTCCCCAAGGAAAAATACGGCGAGGAGCATACCGAAAATGACGGATGTTTCACGCAGGGCCGCGACCATCGCTATGGGGGCCTTGGTCATGGCCCAAAGGGCTACGCCGTAGGAGCCGAGGCTGCACAGGCCGCCGAACAGGCCGTGTTTCCAGCGGTTGCAGAAATAGGGGATGTAGGTTTTGCGCTGTCTCAGCAGCAGGATGACGTTGATGGGGAACGTGTTGATGACGTAGAGCCAGCATACGTAGCTGATGGGATTCCCGCTGGCCCGGGCGCCGTAGCCGTCGAAAAGGGTGTAGCCCATGATCACGACGGCGGTTCCCACGGCGGCCAGCGCGCCGTTGATGTTGAACTTGCCGTTCTTAATGTTGTCGCGGGTCAGGGTAAGGACGCCGGCGCACAGGCTCAGGATGCCGAGCCACCCGGCAAGCGGCATTTCATGGCCGGAAAGGAGCATGAAAACGGACGTCAGGAGCGGGGCCGTGCCGCGCATGATGGTATAGGCGAACGACATGTCCACATTGCGGTAGGCTACGGCGATACAGAGGTAGTAAGCGATATGGACGGTGCAGGAGCCGGCCAGGAACTTGAGGCTTTCCAGCGCCGGAAAGGGGAGGAAAGGGACGATGAACAAAACGCCGACGCCTCCGCCGAAGCAGTTGAGCCCCGTTTCATAGAGCTTGTTGGAGCCGCCCTTGATGACGGCATTCCATGAAGCATGGAGCAAAGCGGCAAGCAGTATGAGAAGAATGATTTCGAAAGACATGAAGCCCCCCATTTTTTTCGCGGGAAGCTAGCGCGAAAAAAGACGCTTGTACACCGATCCTTTTCTTTTGCTGACCGGTATGCAAGCGTCTTTATGCTGAGATCAAAATAGGTTGTGTTGTGACGTTTTCGTGTCGGTTTTTTTGTTGGAGGGGAATGGAAAAGATTCGTTTTCGAAATAAATATTCGTATACGAAACTACTTCTTGTGATGTTCGGCTATCCACGCCTTGAATTGGCGCATTTCCTTGGCCTGGCTGATAATGATGTTCTCAGCGAGGTTGAGGATCTGAGGATTGTTGGAGCCGAGAAGGGCGGGGACGGACATTTCCAGCGCCATCGCGTGGTGAGGCAGCATGAGCTCCACAAAACGCATGTTCGCACCCAGATTCTTGCCCTCTTCGAGCATGTGCTGCATGGCCTTCTTCATGGGCGCATAGGCCGATTCTTCGATGCCGCCGAGAGGCTTCAGCAAATCCTTCATTTCGGCGATTTCTTTTTCCTGCACCTTGATCACGTCGTCGGCCCATGCCGTAACCTGAGGATCTTGATCTTTCTTTGGGGTTGCAAGGAAGACTTTGGCCATATCCACCGCGCCCTCATGGTGCGCGATCATGCCGGAAAGGAAGGCGCGATCCGAATAGTGGGCGGCGCCGGAGCCGTGATCCATAGCGGCCTGAGCGGGCAGGACGGAAAACAAAAACGCCGCAACGAGCGCAAGGACAGTCAACGAGGCGGTACGCATAGTTTTTTCTCCCAGATAGGACGTGAGCCACGGAACGCCGTGGCGGGCCCCCACAATGGGGGCCCGTCCGGAGCATACCGGCAACCTTACATGAGATGTAACTATTTTTTATCGGGCCCGCCCGTGCGTACCTCGGCACCACACCTCGCGCCTCATAATATCGCGGTGACGGGTTACGGCGTTCCCCGGAACCGGGGGCAGGGATTCGATAAAGGAAAAAGCCTCCGGTGGGAGAGGGATGGGTTCCGTTGGCAGGTTTGGAAAAGGAGAGGGCTTCTCATTCAGGAAGAGCCCATCTTCCTTCCCCAATTTCCAATCTTCTATCGCCTCTTCACAGATGAGGTGCCGGAAGCGCAGGCATTGACCATCGGCACATAGGTTTCGCTTTCCGCGTCGAAGTAGAGCAGTTCGCCTGAGCCCATATCGAAGTACAGGCCGTGCAGGAGCAGCTCGCCGCCATCGACGGCGCTCTTGATCCACGGATATCCCATGAGGTTGTCCAGCGAGAAACGCACGCCCCACATTTCGCAGGCCCGTTGCCGTTCGTCAGGATCGGCCCCGGGCAGGGAGCTGTCCACCTCGGCCTTGGCGCGGCAGGCGAGGTTCATCCAGATGTTGAGGAATTCGTCGTCGCTGTGCGAAGCTTCAAGCAGGCTGGTAAAGCCGCCGCATTTCGCGTGCCCCATGACCATGATGTGGCCGATGTGCAGGTGGCGGACCGCGTATTCCAGCGCGGCGCTGACGCCGTGGTGATGGGAGTCCGGTTCGTAGGGAGGGACAAGGTTGGCGACGTTCCGGATGACGAACAGATCGCCGGGCGTCGCGTCAAGGAGCAGGACAGGGTCAACCCGGGAGTCGCTGCAGGCGATGACGAGGGCGTAGGGATGCTGGCCGACGCGGAGGTCTTCATAAATATTGTTTTCAGGACAATACCATGTCTTTTGGAAGCGCTGGAATCCGGCGGAAAAGCGTTTGAGCAGGTCGTGCGATACCATTTGAGGGTCCTTTGCGGCAAAGAGGATCGGAAGGCGGGCTTGTCATTTCGTGGTGGAGGCTTTATCTCCCTAAAACAGAGGAGTCAACGCAACCGATTGGAGTATTCTCCCATGCCCGATTTTTTGAGATGGATCATCGCCGGCGTTACGTCCGTGGTGGTGGCGGGGCTTGTGTTCCTGCTTGCCACCGTGGGGATCGTCGTCGCCTTTTTTGTGTTTTTGGTGCTGTTCGTCGTGTTTGGGCTGGCCATGCGCCGGGCCCGCAAGAACGTGCAGTACGGTGAGGACGGCAGCCGGTTTATCATTTATACCAACATTCCCGGAGCTGGGACGGGGAATGCCGACCGTGTGCGCCGGGACGATCCCGACACGTATGAGCTGTCCCCTGACGAATATACCGTGGAAGCGGCACCTTCGAAGAAGCCCGGCGACACGGACCCGAAGGCCCTTGGAGATCACGGGAAATCGTGACGGCGTGCCCGGACGGCAGGTCTTTTTCTGGCGTAAATTCACTTGGATAGCAATATGTTTCTGCACGCGTGTCTTAGAGTTGTTCGGCTCTGGCGAATGGGCTGCCTTGTCCTGTGCGGCTTTTTCCTGTGCTTTTGGGGAGGTGCCGCCGCGTTTGCCGCCCCTTCCGTCGAAGAAATGGCCGGGCAGATGCTGCTCGTGGGTTTCAAAGGACAGGAGCCTGAGGAATGCGGAGCTATCCTTAGAGATATTCAGGCCCGCCACCTGGGCGGGGTGATCCTGTTCAAACGGGATGCGCGCAACGCCAAGCTCCCTCGCAATATCCGCGATGCGGCGCAAGTGAAACGGCTGACCGCCGCGCTGCGGGGGGCCTCTGCGGGGCATCCGCTTTTTGTCGCCGTGGATCAGGAAGGCGGCAAGGTGGCCCGCTTCCAGCCGGGCGACGGTTTTCCGGCGTACCCTTCGGCCGCGGAGCTGGGCCGGGGCACGCCCGATGCCACGCGCCGCACGGCCCTCGGCATGGGCCGCATGTTGCGGGAGCTCGGGGTCAATCTCAATTTCGCCCCCGTACTGGATGTGAATGTGTATCCCGCTTCCCCGGCCATAGGCCGTCTCGGACGCAGTTTTTCGTCTGATCCTCAGGCCTTTTCCGCGCATGGGGCGGCTTTTGCGGACGGCCTGAACGACGCGGGCATCGTAGCTGTTTTCAAGCATTTTCCCGGACACGGCAGTGCGCGTGCGGATTCGCATAAAGGGGCCGCGGACATCAGCGCGACATGGAGCGAGCGCGAACTGTCTCCGTATCGCTCCGCGCTCGGGCGTCCGGGGCAGCGTATGGTAATGACGGGGCACCTTTTCCACGCCGGGCTCGATCCCGCCTTTCCGGCCACGCTGTCGCCTTCCGTCATCAACGGGCTGCTGCGCGGGCGTCTGGGATATGACGGTGTGGTGGTGACGGATGACCTGCAAATGGATGCCATCGCCGCCGAATACACGCTGGAGGAAGTAGTGCTTCGTGCCATCGGGGCCGGAGCGGACATCCTGCTGTTCGGCAATAATCTGGAGTATGATCCCGCTATCGTCGCCAAGGTTCAGGCCGTCATCGTCCGGGCCGTCGAGGACGGAACCATTTCCCGTGCCCGGCTTGAGGCGTCGTGGAGGCGGATTCTGAAGCTCAAGCAGCAGATGTCCTGATGCTTCGGCGGAGGCCGCCTGCGGAGACGATTTTCTGGAGCCGGTCGCGGTTTCGAAAAGGCTTTGGGCTGTTGCCGCCCGGGAGACGGCCCCCCATGAAAAAGAAGGGACCTCGTTTGAGGTCCCTTCCGTCGTTTTACTCGTCGTCTTCGTCCATGAGGGAGTCGTGCAGGGCATCGGTGAAGATGTCGAAGGCGACCTGCTCGATGGGCGTGCGGGGTTTGTAGGTGAGGGCCTCTTCGGGGACTTCGCCGTTTTCTTTGCACAATTCGTCGAAACGGTCCGAATAGGCGGCGATCAGGCGTTCCACTTCCAGCACGATGGGATCGTCGGAGGGGATGACGCCGTCATCGCTGTCTTCGCAGCTCCCTTCGTCGTGGCTGCATCCGCAACCGCATTCTTCCTCATCGCCTTTGTTGGCGTAATATTCATCAACCTGTGCTTCATAGGCATCGATGGCGTCGATGACCTGCTCCTCGGTCAGTCCGGCAAATTCCGGTTTGACTACAACGGTCTTCATACGATCTCCTTGGATGGCGGCGGGCGTCGCCGCTGGTGCTGTTTTTGTCTTCATGCCCGTCCGGACCTGTCCCGGAGGAACTTTTTCGGAACGTGTGCCGAGCTGTCCGGCGAGTTCCGTTCTTTGGGATTCATCACGCAAAGGGACAACATCCCGCTGCCACTCCGCGCTTCCCTGCCTTTTTTCCTATTCTCCGCGCATCGTCAAGGAAATGCGCTTGCGGGGGATGTCCACGTCGAGCACGGTGACGAGCACTTCCTGATGCACTTTGACGACTTCGTTGGGATCGCGCACGAAGCGGTTCGCCAGCTGGCTGATGTGGACGAGCCCGTCCTGATGCACGCCGATGTCCACAAACGCGCCGAACGCTGTGATATTGGTGACGATGCCCGGCAGCTTCATGCCCTGTTTGAGATCCTGCATCGTGCTCACGCCTTCGGCAAAGGAAAAGGGCTTGAAGGGGCCTCGCGGGTCGCGTCCGGGTTTTTCCAGTTCCTTCATGATGTCGGTGAGCGTGGGCAGGCCGAGCTTGTCCGTGACATAGTCGGAAAGGCGGATGGCCTTGCGGCGTTCGGGGCTTTGCATGAGTTCGCGGACGGTTGTGCCCGTATCCTTGGCCATGCGCTCGACCACGGCGTAGGCTTCCGGGTGCACGGCGCTGGCGTCGAGGGGCTGCTTGCCGTCCCGGATGCGCAGGAAGCCGGAGCACTGCTCAAAGGCCTTGGGGCCGAGGCGGGGCACCTTGAGAAGATCCCGGCGGGTCTGGAAGGGGCCGTTTTCGTGGCGGTGAGCCACGATATTGCGGGCGAGCGTGGGGCCGAGGCCGGAAACGTAGGTGAGGAGCTGCTCGCTGGCCGTGTTCAGATCCACGCCCACGGCGTTGACGCAGCTGACGACCACGTCGTCGAGGCAGCGCTTGAGTTCGGACTGGTTGACGTCGTGCTGGTACTGCCCCACGCCGATGGATTTGGGATCGATCTTGACAAGTTCCGCCAGCGGGTCCGCGAGGCGGCGGCCGATGGACACCGCGCCCCTGTAGGTGAGATCGAGATCCGGGAACTCGGCGCGGGCCGCTTCCGAGGCGGAATAGACCGAAGCCCCGCTTTCGCTGACCATGACCACGGGGATGCTCCAGCCGGGGAGCGCCCGGATGAAGGCTTCGGTTTCGCGCCCGGCGGTGCCGTTGCCCACGGCGGCGACTTCCGCGCCGTGTTTCTTGGCGAGGCGGAGGAGCGTTTCCCCGGCTTCGGTGCGGGCCTTGTCCGATCCGGCGTGCGGGTTGATGGTCGCGTATTCGAGCAGTTTCCCTTCACGGTTGAGGCAGACGATTTTGCAGCCGGTGCGGAAACCTGGGTCCACGGCGAGGATGTTCTGAGCGCCGAGGGGCGGGGCAAGCAGAAGCTGGCGCAGGTTTTCGGCGAACACGCGGATGGATTCGGCGTCGGCGCGCTGTTTGAGCTGGTTGCGGAGTTCGGTCTCCAGCGCGGGCGCGAGAAGCCGCCCGTAGCCGTCCAGCGCGGCTGCGCGCACTTCGCGCCCGCAGGGGCCGTCGTTGCGGACGAAGAGGCGGGCCAAAAGGTCCTGCGCCTGCTCCTCATTGCGGGGGCGCAGGGAGAGGCGCAGGAAGCCTTCCTCTTCGCCCCGGAACATGGCGAGGATGCGGTGGGAAGGGGCTTGCGCGGCGGGTTCGTCCCACGCGAAATAGTCGCGGTACTTGGCGGCGTCGGGAACCTCTTCCTTGCCGGAAACGGCTTTGCTCCGCATGAGCCCTTCGCGCCCGAAGAGTTTACGCAGGCGTTCGCGGGCGGGCTGATCCTCGGCGAAGCGCTCCGCAAGGATGTCACGCGCCCCGGCAAGCGCCGCATCCGCATCCGGCACGCCCTTTTCGGCGTCGACATAGGCGGCGGCCATCGCTTCGGGGAGGGTGCGATCCTGACGGGCCAGCTGATCGGCCAGCGGTTCGAGGCCGCGCTCCTTCGCCATTGAGGCGCGGGTGCGGCGCTTGGGGCGGTAGGGCAGGTAAATGTCTTCAAGGACGGTCAGCGCATCGGCGGCTTCGACCTTGGCACGCAGTTCGGGCGTGAGGAGGCCGCGTTCCTCCAGCGAGGCGAGGATGGCTTCGCGCCGTTTGTCCAATTCCTTCAGGGCGGCGAGGCGATCACGGATGGCGGTGACCGCCACTTCGTCGAGGCTCCCCGTGGCTTCCTTGCGGTAGCGGGCAATAAAGGGGACCGTGGCGTCCTCGTCGAGCAGGCGGATGACGGCTTCGGTTTGCTGTGGGCGTATATTCAGTTCTTGGGCTATGATGGATGCGTAGTTCTGCACGCGTGTTCCTTATCTGTTTGACGGATTACGGGAAGGTCCGGCACCGTTATGGGTGCCTGGGCGGACATGCCGGATGGAAAAGGAGGCATGGCGCCGAGCGACGGTATGCTTTTTCGCGGAAAAAGAAAACGCCCGCCGGATTCCGGTGAAACCCTTGACCTTGGGGCCCCGGGTGACCATAGTAAAGGATATTTCCCTCTAAGGAGTTTTCATGAACACGCCATCTTCAGCCCTTTCCGATGAAATGAAAGGGGCGATGTCCACTCTGCTCAATGCCGTTATTTTTGAACAATGGCTCCGTTTTTCCTGGATTGAGGAAGACGAGGAAGGGGATTTCTGCATCCAGATCCCCGCGGAGACGGTCAGCGAACTTGTGGAGGATTACCCCGAATACGAGGGGTTGATCGCCCAGCTTAACGGGACCATCGTGGATGCGGACATGGCCTGTTCCGCCGTCCTCGGCTATGCGCGGTCCTCGCTTGGGGAACAGAGCCTCGCCGTGCTGGAGCACAACGAATTCCAGAATATGGTGGGGCGTTTCCACCAGTGGCTCAACGACAACGTGGAAGCGCTGGATCAGGACCCGAAGAATTTCGATCAGTGGTGCGAGCTGTTCCTCGCCGACTTGCAGCAGGCCAAGGACGGCAACGCGTAAGGCTTTGCCGGGCTTCGGCACCGACGGGTTCCGCTCACGGGAATGGAGTACCTTTGAAACGGTACAGCTTTCAAAGGTCCCCGAGACTATCGAGCGGGCGGTCTGTGCCGTTTTAGAGAAAGGCGGGAGCGATGTTCCCGCTTTTCTCTTTTGGGCTGCAGGAAAAAGTCAGGCCGCCCTTGCGTGGAGCGGCCCTGGCTTGGAAAACATGGCGGGGGGCCCTGTTTCAGCACGATGAGGTGTGGGGTAAGGAAAGGATACGCTTGACGGAACGGTGTTATTTGCCCCAGAGCGAAAGGCGCGGCCCGGCGTCAGCCAGCGCGTCGAGGGGGATGTCCACGACCTGCGACCCGGCGGCCCACGGAGCCACCTGATACGGCTGGAAGAAAATGCGTATGCCCTCGGGCGTGAGCGCAAAGCTGGAAAAGTTTTCGGCTTCGGGGGCGGTGCCGCTGCGGAGCATGTCGTCGTTGTACATGTCGCCGAGGGATTTGGTCAGGGCCTTGGTGCAGTAGCGGCTCATGACGTCGAGCGCCGTATCCAGATTTTCGAATACGTCATACAAATCGATGAGCGCGCCGCTCTTCATATCATAGGTCGTCGTGGTGATTTCCAGGTTGCCGTGCGCGCCGCCGGTATAGCTGGCGGTCTTCCAGACTATCGAAAGGACGGACGGCGTGGAACGGGTCGTGCTGTAGGTCGTTTCGAGTTCGTAGGGCACGCCCAGATCCGGTTCTTCGCCATAGGTATTCTGGAACGTGTCCACCGCCTGATGCGCCCAGTCGGCCACATCGGCATCCACGCGGGCATTGCCGGTTATCGGGTAATGGACCCGAATCTGAAGCTTGCCGGTTTGCCGGGAAACCACGGCGTCGCGCTCGTTCAGGGCGTTGGCGTACGTGGGTATCGCCAGCGCAACGGTACAGCACAGCAGGAGAAAACGGACGAAGTATGACATGGGAAATCCTGTTCCGAATGATTTTGCGGCAGACATGACATCCGGAAGCCGTTTTGTCCAGAGGTTAGAGATCAGATCCGGCACGCCCCGTACAGGCGGGCCAGCCACGGCCTCGAATAGATTTCCAGCCTGAGCCTGAGCCAGCTCCACCCCGCGTCGCGTACTTTGAAGCGGTGCACGGCCTCGGGAGCGGCAGGCGGGTTGGCTCCCATGCGGGTGGTGAAGAATACGGAAAATCCGGCTTTCCGCCCCTCTTCCCGCGCAACCTCGGACCCGCTTCCCCACGGCCAGCATAGCGAACGCACAGGATGCCCCAGTTCCCGGCGGAGCGTTTCCGCGCAGGCGCCCAGTTCTTCGTGCACACGGCTGCGGCGGGCCGCTTCGCTCTCCAGCGTACCCAATCGATCCGGGGAAAATCCCGCTACAAGCGTTTCCAGCGCGGCTACATTTCCCGCCGATTGAAAGAAAGTACGGGCCTCCGCCGGTTCTTGCGGCACGAGGCGCTGCACGGCGGCGACCAGATCAGGGGAAGGGATGAATGCCCGGCTGTACAGGAAGGGGCGTTCTTTGAAGCGGGGCAGGCCCCAGACTTCGGGGAAGTCGACCGCGTTGAACGTGTTCGCCCGCGTTCCGGGGACGTGGAAGCGTTGCCCGGCGGCTTCCAGTGCGGAGGCGGGCTTCTGGTGCCTGTCGTGGCGGTTCACCGGGCCCCATTCCGGACCGGCGAAAACGGCGAGGTGGCGGGCGGAGTGCGCGGCCACGGACATGACGCCGCTGGATTCCATGTGTCGGGCTTCTTCCCAGGAAAAGAACATATCGCGGCGTACCTGATAGCCGAAGGGGGTGTCGTGCATGGGCGCATCCACGGGAGGGAGGCTGGACGGAGGCAACCCCTCCCAGACGTCGGCAAGGGTCGGGCGGCATTTTTTTTCAGCCTCCATCCGTTCGGTGACGGCAAAGACGACGCCTTTGTGCCCGTATTTCCGCAGGATGGGCCATGCGTAGACGTAATTGTCCAGGTACCCGTCGTCAAAGGTGATCAGCAGGGAACGCGGCGGCAGCGGTGCGCCCTTCAGCAGAAAGCCCTCCGCTTCATCAAGGCCGATCCCGCGCCAGCCGTGTTCGGCCATGCCTCGGCACTGGTCTTCAAAATGTTCCGGGCTGACGGCGATAGCCCCCGGAAATCGGCTGACGTAATGGTACATGAGTACAGGAAGGCTGTATGCGCTCATGGGGCATCCTTGAACTGTTTGGAGGGAATTCGGGGGAATGGTCTGGTCTGCGGAGGGGATGGGGCCTTGCCTGTTGTTCTTCCCCGCCGGAGAGGGATGGGGAAAACGCCGTACACCGTGAGGTGCGCTTCCGAACACCGTGCGTACCGCTTTTTTATGATGAAGCGCGCAAGGTTTCAACCATGCTCTGATACAGAAAAAGGGGCGGCCCCTTCATCGGAGCCGCCCCCGGAAGGGTGGATCAAAGGTTGCCGCTGCGTTTGCGCTGTTTGGTTCCTGTGTTTGATGCCCACTGGTGTTCGTGCGTGAGGAACTGCATCGGATTGATCGGCTTATCGCGGAGCCGCACTTCAAAGTGCAGGTGAGGGCCCGTAACCCGCCCGGTCCTGCCGAGATTGCCGATATACTGGCCTTGCTTGACCTTCTGGCCTTTCCGGACTCCGAGTTTGTCCAGATGGGCATAACGCAGGGTGACGCCTTTTCCGGCATCGATGTCGATGGTCAGGCCATAGGAGCCTTTGCGGCCGCTGTACACGACTTTGCCGGGCGCGGAAGCAACGACTTTTTCCCCGCGGTTTCCGGCGATATCCACGCCCGCGTGCATGAGCCGCCTGCGTTTGACGGGATGCTTGCGGGGGCCGAAGGACGACGTGACCCGGATAGTTTCCTTGATGGGCTGGATGAGCGAAAGAGCCGGGTAGAGCGACGGTTCCTTGAGCAGTTCCGGCGTGACTTCAATGTCGCCGTCGTCGAATTCTTCATCGGGGATGGGAGTGAAGCGGACGTTGGAACCGTTCTGGCTGACGGCGGCGCCGGCTGTCTGGAGTTCGCGGCGGGCCGTGTAGGAAAGCGCTTCGCGTGTCGGGGGGCGATAGTCATGCAGGGCCGTCAAGGAATCCTGATAGCGGACGATGGAATACTGGTGGTGCTGCAAGCCGGATTGTTGTGGAGCGCAGGCGGTGAGGAGAAGGAGGCAAAGGAGGGGGGAGAAAAGAGCAAGCCTTTTTGCTGCGCTGAAAGACAAATACGAAGGTTTGAGCGTCATGAAGGATTCCTTGTTTACAGGGGCCGTATGCATAGCGGAGGAGAGGGGGGGCGCCCCGGTCGTGATGTCATTGCGGAAAGAAGGAAGCACGTTAGCATCCCGGGCAAAAGCTGTCGAGTCGTTGGATTTTTTTGAGTACGCCTCAGCCAATCAGCTACAAAAAGGAGCGGTTACGGTGGGATAGCGGATGGTTTTGTCGTTTTTCCGCTATCAGGTTTAAAAAACTGTACATATTTTTCCCTACATGATTTTTCAATGATCATGGCGGATAAGAACGGCCTGTTGGAAACCGCAAAGGGAGGAATTTTTTTTCGGAAAAAGAAAACCCGTATTATCGTAAATAGGAACTTTTCTGAATGGATTAGCCGTCCAA
>ENA-OVGQ01001704-OVGQ01001704.1-human-gut-metagenome-genome-assembly--contig:-NODE-1704-length-22505-cov-6.426860_pt1 | contig 22505 bp, 18 predicted proteins | sample MGYA00237774_ERZ505427 | MGnify/ENA primary metagenome ERZ505427 (study PRJEB26158, sample SAMN06016404) | human gut metagenome | biome: human gut; feature: ankylosing spondylitis patient; material... | reverse complement strand
TGCCGCCTTAGCCGTATAAAGTCGCTTGTCAGCAGTTGTGAATATCTCGGTTATCGAGTTGCTGCTTCCGTACACAGCCACGCCTGCACTGAAAGTAAATTCTTTTCCTTTTTCTTTCTCGGAAAACTCCGAATAGCTTTTGCGTATCCGCTTCATAACCGTCATAACAGTTTCGATATTATCCGTATCAAAGAGAATCATGAATTCCTCTCCGCCGAATCGTGCTATAAGGTCATTTTCCCCGATATTCGTTTTGACCGCATTTGCAAAATGCTTAAGCACATTATCACCGAAAACGTGTCCGTATGTATCGTTTACCGACTTGAACAGATCGAGGTCAATAAGCGCCGCACAGTGTTTCTTTTTCTCGTCCTGCGAAAGCTGATTTTCAAGATATTCTATAAGATAACGGCGGTTTCTTATCTCGGTCAGCGGATCGGTATTTACAGCAAGCGTAAGCTCCTCGCCCATTTCGCTGAGCTGTTTTGCCTGACGTTCAAATTGTACTATCACTATTGCGACCGCAACCATTATGCCTATAAACGCTATTATAAATGAAAACAGCGTGTCAAGCTCCTTATTATCATTAACCATATTCAGCTGAGGAAATTTGCTTCTGACAATAAATGCGGCTATATCTGCAATGAACACCGCCGCTCCCATTATAACTCTGTGCACCGGCTTCATAAAAGTAATAATACCGATTTCCGCAACAAGCATATACACTGCCGTGCTTGCGCCGTATGAAATATACAACATCGGAAACTCGACAAACCCAAGCACAAGAAGTATTATAAACGTAGCGACATAGGTCCTTCCGGTAAAGAAACCGACCAGTGACGATACTATAATTACAAGTGCGCAAGCCGCACAGAAGAAGGTCTGCGGGGTAAATCCGAATATCACCGCATTTGCGGTAAATCCCGCTATATTCGATATACAGCCGGTTAATGCCAATACTATGAACAGCTTGTCACGAAGCTCTGAATTCACAGTATCTGATTTTTTATTCATTGTTAGTGCTCTCTTTCGTTCTTACTTTTCTTTCTGTTTTCTGCCCGTCAATGATGCCGTTTTTCTATATCGGCAAGAATATCATCTATATCATATCTCTTGTCCTCGTCATCTCTGAATACAAGCGATATATCAGGCTCGGAGCCGCCGTGCGTTACTTCAGCCGTACCCGTTTTTTCCGTCATTTCGGGCAAGGCTTTTTCGTTTTTAACATTTCCGGCTTCAGTTTTCTTTTCCTTTTGCTGCTCTGCTCTGTCCGATTCCATCCTTTTTCTTGCTCCGGCGGAAAAATCCGCTCGGTCTTTTATGTTATCGGCACTTGCCGCTATATTCTTTTTACTGCGCAGATGCTCCGTGAAATCATCCGTTTTACCGTGAGAGCTGTCGGGGACACGATTATGCGGCACTTTTACGTTATCGGATAAAGACGGCATAGCGACCTTTTTCGCATCGGCCTTGCTTGCTTTTGGCAGCTTGTGTTCCTCGCTTTCAGGAGGAACATACACAGGAGCTTCTTCCTGCAACTTGACCGTTTCCACCTGCGGTACCGGACGCTTTGACATAATGAACTTCACTATCTCAAATGCTACTATTGCGATACACGGCAGTATGGCGATAGCCATAACGCCAAACGGCGACATTGCAAAACCGATAACAGCACCCCAGAAATCACTGCAATAGTTAACTCTTGCAACAAGCTGGCTTTGTGATATTGTGATATTTTCTCCGCCTTGAGTTTCAACATCAAAGCTCATAACGCCTTCCTTAAGCGTGGAGGAATTTACCTTCGCAAGCTGTGCTCCGCCGTTTTCATACCGATTATATATTATAAGCTCTCCGTTGTTTACCTCGTCGGGCCACACCTTCTGCGCTATAGCGGCTGTGCCTGCCTTAAGCTGATAGAAATCGTTGTCACGCACTATGTAAACATTATATCCGAAAATATCCGGTGCAGCAGAGCCACCGAATGAAAACAGCATTGATGTAACTACGAGAAATACCGCAAAAACAATTAGCAGTACGCCGATAACTACACCGATACACCTTGCCACAGATGTTTTTTTTATCAAATTTTCCTCGTTTCCGTCAAAAAAGCTATTGACAACAAATCAAAAATACGATATAATAATATAGTCATTTTGGAACTGTATTCCGAAATATGACCATATATATTTTACCACATCGCCTCGCTCTTTTCAAGTGTTTATTGTGCATTATGCAATGTTTTGACTTGTGAAGCGGACGCTTTCGGAAAACGGAAAATGTGTGTAAATATATCAGAATATCAGAATAAATATGCTTGTGTAGCACAGTTGGTAGTGCAGCTCATTCGTAATGAGCAGGTCGCAGGTTCGAGTCCCGTCACAAGCTCCATAAAAGTAACCGCCCGGATTTAATGCCCGGGCGGTTTATCTGCTTATAACGCTTGTGTTCCGATTCTTATCATAATCTTTCTGATACGCTTTTTATGGCAGTATGCTTTTTTATTGTTCATAATTTTTCAGCAAATTTGCAATGCTCCTGCCGGCAAGTTCGGCTGAGTATCGAACCTGCTCAATATCATTTGCCAACGCTCCGAATTCTATAACCAGTGAAGCCTCAGCCAAATCCTGATTATAAAACCGATAATCGAAAAGCATAGGTCGTGTTATGCCTTTGTTATCTTTTTCTATCGCATTTTGCAAATATGACGCAAAGCGGAGGTTATCCATATAATCCGGCAATATATCCGTGCCGTCGTCACATCCGCATATTATCATTATCTGCGCCGCTTTTCTGCCGTTGATTTCTGCAACGGGAGCTATTCTCACATCTCCGTCCGCTATTCCGTCACGGTGAATATCCAGCACTATTTTTATTGACGGATACTCTTTCAGCAACTCCTCTGTTCGTTCCCTGCTTCTTGAATAAGAGTAGTTGTAAACGGGATCGTCAAAGACCGTTCCGTCGTGCAGCGTACTTATTCCGTTATCAGCAAGCGTCTGCGCAAGCACCGCCCCTACTCCCACAACACTGTTTGCAGGGCAAAGCGATCTGCCGTCATAATCGGTATCGTAATATCCGTCACTGTCACGTTCGTAGCTTTCGGTCGTATGCGTATGTATTATAAGCACCTGAGGTTCGTTGCTGTCCGACAGCGTGACAGAAGGCTTTTTCTCAGCCTCAGCACCTATAAGTTCCGACGGCAGCTTGGTGCAGTTTCTTATCTGACCGTTTTCGAGGTCTATTACATTGTCGCCGCCGATCTTCCCGTAGTGCTTTTCCTTGACCGTACCGTCCTTTGCCGTATACTGCGTAAGATCGTCCTTGTCCTTTCTTATGTTGACGGAAATCAGCCGTGTTTTTACATCGGCGGGAGCGTCGACCGGCACCAGCGTTTCACCGGAAATATCCTGCGTACTGCTTGACGGATTATCGTTCGCAGGCGCTTTCTGCTCCTGCTTTTCAGTCTTTGTTTCATTGTCCGGTTTCTCTGCGCAAGGCTCGGATGAAACCGCATCTTCATCCCTGCCGTCAAATTCGTTTACAGGAACAGCAAGCATAACGCTCAGTGCGGTAAGCTGTCTTAGTCCGTCTGAAACGCTTTTGCCGCTTACCGCTCCGGTTACGGCGTTTTCAGCTACGCCCGTCAGGGTAAACGATAATACCGCCGCCGTAAGCCCAATGCCAAGAACCTTTACAATACCTTTGTTTTTATTACCTCTCATAAGCCTTTCCTTTCGCCAAGTGTTTTCACGGTTGGATTTTTCTTGTTACAGCTTATGATTCATTTTCCGCAAATATTCAGGAATAATTCATCAGCATTGATATGTCGCTGTATGACAGTGACGGACACAGACTGCGGTTCAGCGCACAGGATATTATATGTGCGTACCTGCTTATCTCGGCATCTATATCATATCTTGTCACAAAAAATCTGTCGTTATCGCTTTCATACTCCATAGTGGTAGGAACGCCTACAGCGATTACCGGTATGCCTGCCGCCGCTCTGTCAAGACGGTTACTGTTGCCTGCGGTACTGCCCGGCGTTATGCCGGTATCCGTGACCTGTATGCTCCTGCAAAGGCGCTCCGGCTCACTGCACGCAAGGCTGTCTATCGCTACAATATAGTCCGCTTTTATCTTCTCCGCACAGAATATTGCGTGAAAGACACTGTCTATACCGGAATTTGCCGAAACATCCGTCCTTATTACCGACACATTCCCTATTCCGTCCGCATTGTGCATACCTTCTATAAAATGCGAGGTCGCAAGTACCCTGCCTGCCGCTCTCCAGCCAAGACTGTCAGACGCTACAGACGGGTTTCCAAGCCCCGTGACAAGACATTTTCCTTCCGGAAGGAGCTTGTTAAGCACCGTACACAGCGCATGGATCTGACCGTCAGCATAAGGAACGTCCGTACTGTCAACGGTAAAATATCTTCCGCAGGGGCGGTTAAAAAGAGCGGTATCCTTTTCGGAAACGATTATTTCGGTTATCTTTTCTCCGTAAAGCTCATAGCTTTCACATCTTATTCCGTTTTTGCCCTTTACAAACTCCGCCGCCATATCTGTTCTTCCCGTAAGCTGCATAAAATTTCCTCCCGAAGAATTTTTTCAAAAAAATCGTAAAAAAGTATTGCATTTTCGTTTTGGACGTGCTATAATAAAGCGTATTGTGAAATATAACTATGATTATATGTAGATCTGTATAAAGGAGGTGCCGTAAGTGCCTAACATTAAATCTGCCAAGAAGAGAGTTTTAGTATCTGCTACAAAGCAGGCTCGCAATAAGGCTGACAAGACCGCTCTTAAGACTATTCTGAAGAAGGTTGACGCTGATACTAATGCTGACAACATTAAGGTTGCAGTTAAAGCAGTTGATAAGGCAGCAGCAAAGGGTATTATCCACAAGAACGCTGCAGCTAGAAAGAAATCTCAGCTTGCTAAGAAGTTAAACGCTGTTTCCTAAGAATAACGATTTAACGTAACGCTCCTGCGGGAGCGTTTTCTTTTTTGTGTTAATTGCGGTGATACAAAAGCATCGGCTTGCATTATTATGTGCCGATGCTCTTTTTTTATCCCGAAATGCTTTTTACCGTATATCCGTTATCAAGCCAGTAGTCGATGACATCGGGCAGTATCGCCGTATTTGTTTCGGATACCGCATGGAGAAGATATACAGCCCCGTTGTGCGTTGCGGACGTTATTCGCCTGTACGCCGTGTCCCTGTCGGGCTGAGCGTCAGTATTCCAGTCGTTGTACGCAAAGGACCACAGCACAGTATCATAACCCATATTTTTGGCAATGCGTAATGTTCTGACCGAAAATTCTCCTCTGGGGGGACGCATCGTAACGGTTTTGTAACCGCCGAAATTATCGGAAATATAAGTTTCAAGTCCGTGGATTTCTTCAAACACCATATCATCGCTTATATCCGGCAGTGACGGGTGGGTACAGCTGTGATTTCCCACCTCATGACCCTCGTTTATCATACGCTGTACAAGCTCAGGACTGCTTTTTACATAATCAAGCGTCACATAGAACGTTGCCGTAACCTTCTTTTCCTTCAGAATATCCAGTATTTTTCCGGTACAGCCGTTTTCATAGCCCTCGTCAAACGTCAGGCGGATTGTCTTGTCGTCTTTGCCGAATATGAATCTTCCGCCGTATGACCCGTATTTTTCCTGTGCCTGTATTGCTCCTACAGGACGGTTATCGCTATCGGTTTCATAGCCCTGACCGTAGCAGACCTTCTCTTTTCCGTCCGTCAGAAAAGCCGTTTCTGCAGGCGTTACGCCTCCTCTGTCATTATGTCCGGCGCTTTGTCCGACAGTATTCTTGTCGGACGTGCATCCGCACATGAACATTGCCGTCAATACCGTAAATACTGCGGCAGATATTTTTCTGTGCAAAAAAATCACTCCTTTACAGATATAGTATCCGTAAAGGAGCGGTTGTAATTCATTGAAATAAATGGCGGCTTTCATCAACTGCCGAGATAATTCTTGACCATTGCCTGTAAAAGTTCGTCACGATCAATATGACGGATCAGGCTACGTGCGTTGTTATATGTAGTTATATAGGTAGGGTCTTCGGACAGAATATAGCCGACGAGCTGATTTATAGGATTATAGCCCTTCTCCTTGAGCGCACCGTAAACCGTTGTCAGTATTTCCTTCATCTCGTTTTCTCTTTCATCCTTGAGCGAAAACGGCATAGTTTTGTCGATCATCAATATCAGTCCTTTCGTTAATATCTTTTAAAAACCGAAATTATTTTAAGGTTGTTATACTATTATACACTACCGTTCAATAAAATACAATAGCCGATAGCGAATTTTCGTTAAAATCACCAATAGCGGCTCTCATTTTTGGGTAATTGATAAAACTTTACAATTCGCTATTGAATTAATGAATAATTTTTGGTATAATAACAATAACCAGATTTTTCAGGGGGTACAATAATGGCAGAACAGAAAAAGGCGCCATCTACAAACGGCGAATTCAAAACCTCTCCGCTCGGCTTCGACAAAGCCGAAGTAATGGCATACATAGTACAGCACAACAAAGAGCGTAAAGCCCTTAAGGAAGAAAATGAAGAGCTGAAAAGAGCACTCGAAGAAAAACAGCAGACGAATGAAGGTCAGAACAATGAGCTTACAGCAGAGCTTGAAAAGAAAAAGGCTGAACTTGACGCACAGATCCTTGAAAGCAGAAAGCAGGTTCTTGACGAAAGACGCAAGCTGGCTCAGACCGAAAAAGAACTGCACGTTATGCAGGACAAATACTCTGCCCTGACAGAAGAATTCGCAGAATTCAAAAAACAGGCGGCAGCAAAAATAGATAAAGCAAAGCACAGCGGCGGAACGATTGACCCCGCTCAGCTTGCAGAAATTTCCGCAAAAGCAAATGCCGATGCAAACGCTGTAATAAATGACGCACAGAGCAAAGCAAACGAGATTATCACAGCCGCAAAAGCATATTTTGCCGATACGGTAAAGAAAACATACGATTACAAGCAGTCTGTGCTTGAAAAGGCGGACACATTCGCAAATGGAGTTACATCAGGTGCGGCGGTTGCTCCCGCAATAGATATTCAGGCTGTTCTTGCCGGCATAACCGCCTCAGTAAATGAAGCCGTTGAAAAGGCACTTGCCGGAGCAAATGCCGTAAACGATGCGGTTGCAAAGGCTGTTGAAGATACAAAAGCTGTAAACGATGTACTCGCTAAGGCTGTTGAAGAAGCCTCACAGGCAGAAACAGCCACCGATAACACGGCTGACGTTCCCGAAGAAAAGCTGTCCGATGATGAGGAGCTTATCAACGCAAAAAGCGAGCTTGAAAATATCGGCGGACTTGACGAGAGCGAGCTTGATGCCTACGCTCCTATGGAAATCGAGCCGTATAACTTCGAGCTTAAGCTGGATATGCCGGCTCAGACGGACAATGACGATGACGACGATATGCTGACAGACAACAACGGTCTGCTCAGCTCATTTGAGATAGTTTCGGGTGACGATGACATTTCTGCGGATAACGTAGATACCGGCGATCTGCTCGTTGAGGAAACTCCTGCGGCAGATGATATAGCCGATTTGCTTGCAGAGGAGCCTGTTGTAGCATCTGCTCCCAAAGCCGATGCTGCTCCTGTTGCGGATGATTTCACCGACCTTCTCGCAGAAGAACCTGCGCCTGCTCCCACAGCTAAGGCAGAACCTGCTCCTGCAGCCGATGATTTCAGCGACCTGCTCGCAGAAGAGCCTGCTCCTGCTCCCGCAGCTAAGACTGAACGTGCTTCCGACCGCAGCGGTGATAAACCTAAGGAAAAGCTGAATGAAAGTCGTTCAATGGGTGTTGCCGGCAAGGAAGAAAAGGTGAACGATCCCTGGAAGGATCTCGAAGCACAGATGAACGGCATGACGATTACTCCTCCGCCCTCATCTAAACCGTCTGACGATGACGGAATGACTTCCTCGTTTGACGATCCTACCGCTCCCGCAGCTTCCGCTAAGGAAGAAAAGATTGATATGTCCGATTATTCATCCATGCTCGGCGGAATTAATGACAATATGACCACCAACACGGCACAGTACGATCCTTCGTGGGATCTCAAGATGATGGAAGGTCTTAACGACAATGACGATGACGACGACGAGATGAGCTCGGATAATGTGGGATTCTTCGACCTTTAATCAAAAGTAAATATCATATGCCGGGAAGTGTATGCTTTCCGGCATAATAAATTCAATGCGAACAGGAGTACAAACTTGGAACTTAACACAAGCGAACTTAAAGAAAAGGCAAAAACGCTAAGAGCCGGCGACAAGATAGAACTGAGCGGTACTGTATACACCTCCCGTGACGCCGCACACAAGCGTATAAAACAGCTTATTGACGAAGGCGGAGAACTGCCCTTTGAAATAGACGGTGCGGCTATTTACTACGCAGGCCCGACCGGCACTAAAGAAGGAATGGCAATAGGCTCATGCGGTCCTACGACATCGGGCAGAATGGACCCCTACGCTCCCCTGCTGCTCGATATGGGGTTATCCGCAATGATAGGAAAGGGAGAACGCAAGCCTGCCGTAGCAGACGCCATAAAACGCAACGGTGCGGTATACTTCTGTGCCATAGGCGGTGCAGGCGCACTCGCCTGTCAGTGCATAACCGGGTGTGAGGTAATAGCCTTTGAGGATCTGGGCTGTGAAAGTGTGAAAAAGCTGACTTTCGATAAATTCCCTCTTATCGTTGCAATCGACGCTGTCGGCGGTAACATTTTTGAAACCGGCAGAAAGCAGTACGCAGAGGTCTGATTTAAGGATTTTTATATAAAATATCACGGCGTTTTTGAAGAACGAAAAAAATCGAAAAAAATTTTAAAAAAGTGTTGACAAACGCAAAGCGCTGTGATATAATATAAAAGTCGCTAATACAGAGTGACAAAAAACAGAAAGATATGGCGGTATAGCTCAGTTGGCTAGAGCACTTGGTTCATACCCAGGGTGTCGTTGGTTCAAATCCGACTGCCGCTACCATTTCTACGGCCCGTTGGTCAAGCGGTTAAGACATCGCCCTTTCACGGCGGAATCATGGGTTCGATTCCCGTACGGGTCACCACACTACGATACTCCCGAATGGCTTTACATAGCCGTTTGGGAGTGTTTCTTTTTGTACGGATTTTGGTCTTGGTCTTTATTGCAAAGCAACAAGGTTCTCGTTGCTGTTCGAAATCTTTGATTTCGGTAACAGCAGAGGTTCTTATTTTGAATTTATGGTCTTTAAGCAGGGAATTCGGCTTTTTCGCCGCCCTGCTTTTCTTTTTTGTCAAAGATAAGTGCGTCGGCGATTGCCTGGCTCGTCCTTGTCTGTGCTTCTTGGAACATATGGCAGTAGATGTTCGTTGTCGTTGAAACCTGCGAGTGTCCCAAATCCCCCGATACTGCAACCACATCAACGCCCGCATTGATGAGCAGGCTTGCGTGTAAGTGCCTTAACGAGTGAATGTCGCAGAACCTTATGCTGTTCTTTTCGCAAAACTCCTTGAACCAGAAGTAGGGAGTATTGTTGTTCATAGGGCTTCCGTCCCACTTGATGAACAGACGGCCGTAGTTCTGCCACTTGTCGCCAATTCCGGCGCACTGTTCGTCCTGTTCCTTTCTCAGCTCCCACAGCATATCCATAACGTACTGCGGGTACTTCTGCGTTCTCTGGGACTTCTTTGTTTTCGTTGTGTCGGTATAGATACCGTTCTTTGCCGCCTGCACCCACCCGTACAGCGTTCCGTACGCTATCTTCAGCCCCTCGCCGGTTCGCTTTAACCCTATTTCCAGCACCGGCTTTACTGAATGCTCCTTGTAACTCCTGTCGTATTTCTTTGCTTCTGACATGTCCTTCACCCTCCTGATTTCAGCATATTATTTTGAGCGTGTGGTGTCAAGTTTTATTATACAACATCACCTTTTAATTTCTTTTGGCTTTTTTCTTTTAATTAAAAAACATATTGCAATACGTGTATTTATGTGATATAATAAAATAGATTAAACGCCTTGCATAAGGCAATAAATGTTCAAAACAGAAAAGGAGTAATTATATGGCTGCTTTAAAATCTATGTTTCATGAAGGCGCACCCTATGCTTTTGTTTCCTACTCGCACAGAGATGAGATCGTGCTTAAGACGCTAGAACAGATTCAGCAGGTTTACAACATCTGGTGGGATGGAGAAATGCTGGCCGGAGACAGGTGGGACAGCGAAAGAGCAATGCCTGCAATTGAGGGCTGCAACTGCGTTCTTGCTTTTTACAGCCACAGCTATATCAACAGTATTCCCTGCCGTAACGAGATCGAAACCGCATTGAAGTTTGATAAGAAGATCATTCCTGTTTCGGTCGAAGGCGTAAGCCTCCAGCAGCTCATTCTTGACGTGGAGTCAAAGCTGGACGCTGAAAGTGAAGATCTGAAAAGGATCCACAAACTATGCATGGACATCGGCGGCGGAGAAAAATCCACTAGCGGCAACAAGAAGCTTTACGTGAACCTTAAAAGCACGGAGTGGTCGGACACACTTTACAGGTCTCTTGAGCCTTACCTGAAGCCTTCCGTTTACATGAGAGACTGACTGGTAAACACCGAAGAATACAAATTAATGACAGAATACCTGACAATGCTTGAAAATGGTCTCGACCCCGAAGTTGATTCGGATGAATCCGATGAAACAAGCACTGAATATATATTCCGGTTCCTTGCTGGTATGAGTTATGCGCTGGAACACAAGGGCGAGGTAATGCCAAAAGAGCTTTCTCATGAGCTCGGCGAAGAACTGATGTGCTACTACGGATTTGATGAAGACAGCGAGATCACCGTAAGCGATCTGTCGTGGGTGCTGTACAGAATGATATTTGAAACACGCTGCATGGAACCGTTCATGAAAAAAGGCGGCGATTATGTTGATCTGTATTCTGCCGAAGCAGCCTTACATACGCTTAAATGGATGCATGACAGAGGCATGCTGAATGGTGTGTTCAACTTCTTCTACTATAATAATCCTGACACACCTGTATGGAAATCCTGTTCTGTTGTAGAAACAGTTGAGAATTTATTAAAGTATATGGAAAAAACATATCCCGAAGCGCTCAAAGTATTCGTACTGGGGAAGCAATCTTCCTGCTGCTGATTTGCAGTCATGGCATTAATTAGCTCCCGCGCCGCGGGCAAATGATACTTTTTCAACAAGATGTGAGACGCTGTAAAATAACTCAACACCCAAGCCCGAGCAACCATCCTATGGAAGCTCGGGCTTGCTGATACTACAAAAAAGGATAATGAACCGAAAAAAGCGTATGACAAACAAGCCGGCAGGGAAATGCCATGCACAAAATGTAATAAATATTGAATCAGGCAGCAGACCTGAAAGCCATTCTTTTCAGATGTAACTTATGAAGATTAAAACCGCAGGAAATCATGCCGAACTCAAGAAAAAGCGACTTTAGCCCCCGGCACGGGAGCTAATTAATGCCACGACTGTAAAACAGCTCGTTCTTCATTCTCGCCCACATGCTTTCGCAGCGGGCATTTTCATGACATCTCCCTCCGACGCTGTTCATGCTCTGCTTTACCCCTATTTCCAGCGCCGGCTTTACTGACTGCTCTTTGTAACTCCTGTCGTATTTCTTTGCTTCTGACATGTCCTTCACCCTCCTGATTTTAGCATATTCTTTTGAGCGTGGGGTGTCAAGTTTTATTATACAACATCAAAAAAACAGCAGCCCGAAAAAGAAAAAGCCGCACAAGGTCGGACCCCTGTGCGGCTGAAACGCATTGAATGTATCAGTTTATTTGAGCAGTTTGTTTTCTACCCTGAAATAGTCCACGTCGACATAACCTCCCGTCTGCTTTGTCGGGAAATTGAATATCGCATAACGGTATCCCATAAAATGCAGACCATAATAATTCATTTGCAGCGTGTCTCCTATTTTTGTCCAGTTCTCGCCGTCGAGGCTGTAATAGAAATACGCCTTGTCCGTCGCATCTTTGAAATCGCAGTCGACCCGCAGATACACTTCGTTTTCCGTTATTTCGACCCTTTCCGTTTCAAATTCCTTTTCAACATCGTCGTTATCGTCATACCAAACCGTTACGATATATTTTTTCCCGTCCTCGATTTTTACGGCGACATAACCGTATTTTTCCGCGAAGGCGGCAAACCCCGCAACATCGCCCTCTTTCATTTCTGAAACGTCGAGCTTTATATATGCGCCGCATTCCGGTCCGAAGGTTCGCTGCGAAATGGTGTTTCTCGCATTGGCAACTGTGCCGCAGACATCGACCGTTCTCAGCCTCAGATAGCCTTCCCTCTCGGTGAGCGACCAGAGGCGGTTGTCGGGATTGTGGTTCCATTGCCATTCCAACCCGAGGTTAGAGCCGTTATAATCGCTCTCGCCCGCTTCCTCGGGCGTGTCGGCAAAGCTGTGATAGGATCTCACTATCTGTGAGTTGATAAATTCGTCGCTTGTGACGATGCCCTTTTTCTCGTGACCCGCGATAGGAATCTTGTCGGTCGTTGGCACCTTTCCGTTAACTCCGACTACCGGCCAGCCGTCCTCCCATGTCATGGTCGACACAACGGGAGTCCTGCCCACCGCCCCGTGATCCTGAAATACAAAGCAATACCAGTTGCCGTCCTTATCGTCGACGATACCGCCCTGAGCGGCACCGTCATTCCTGAAGCCCATATTATCTCTGATTATCACTTTCCTTTCCCACTCGCCGTCGAGCGCTTCGCTTCTGTAACAAAGCTGCGTTCTTTTGCTATTAGGAGGCCATGTTATGATAAAAATATAGTAATATCCGTTCAGCTTATAGACGTGAGAACCCTCGGCAAGGCAGCCCTTGACAAGTCCCGCGTTGTTGATGAGTTTTCTCTTGGTTCCGGGCTTGACCGCACTCAGATCCTTTTCCAGTTCAACGCACCATATCTCTCCGCCGCCGTAGATAAGATACACCTTGCCGTCGTCGTCGAACAAAAGACTCATATCATGGAAGCACTCGTCATACACGAACCTGTCCCATTTTCCGTTTTCTATATCGTCGGTATGATAGATATAAGTTTTTCCGGTGGAGAAGGAAGTGAAGCCGGCGTAATACACACCGTCGTTATATCTGAGGGTAGTCGCCCACTGACCCTTGCCGTAATTGTTTTCCCCGTTTCTTAAGGCAAGTTTATCACTGTCCTCCAGTGTATCAAAAACGTAATTTACTATTTCCCAGTTTACAAGGTCGTAGGATTTCATTACGGGACACCCCGGAGACAGGTGCATGGTCGTCGAAACCATATAAAACGCGTCGTCAACGCGGATTATATCAATATCGGGCACGTCGGCGAAAATAACGGGATTTGTGTAGTTTCCGTTGCCGTCGTCGGTTGAAGTTATCGTGGATTTTATGATATCCTTATCAAGCACTTTGGGGTCCTCCTCTTTTTCGGGCTCGGTGGTGACGCTCGGTAGCGGATTCGACGTCGACGTCACGGAGCTCGTGCCAACTTCCGCCGTGCATGCCGTCAGCGTCAATACCGCCGTCAGCGCCGCGGCGAACCTAACAAGTCTTTTCATCTTTCCTCCTTATTTTCCGTTGCCGCCGTCAGCCGTCAAGCTCAAGACCGCTTACGGTGACATTGTAGGTGATGGATGTGAACGGCGTCTCTTCGCCGTTTACTTTAAGCGCCAGACGATAGTTTATCCATGTTATGTCTGTTTTCGCTGCGAATATTCCGCATTCCTCCGTGCCGTAAATCAGCGATCCGACCTCGGAGCCGCCCCAGCCGTTTGCAAGCCCATTTTCCGACGAGCTTGCTGGATCGAGTTCCTTATTTACGGGAACTTCAACCTCTCCGTTTTCGGTTGCCAGCGTCAGCGATCTCACAAGCACCTTATACTTCGCATTGGTATCGGTATTAATAAACCCGAGGTTGACTATGGCGCTGTCCTTTTCAAAAGAAGAGGATTTTATGGAATAGTCCCCGTCCTTCGGAATGTCGAGCATCGCAGAGGGGCTCGGTCCGGGCTCGGTCTGTCCCGATAATACCAGCGTCATGTAGGGTATATCGGTGGAGGCTATGTCCTCTTCAGGACGAAGCTGCTCGTCGCCCTTCGAAAACTTCCACGACTTAAGCTCTATATCGGAGCCGGAAAATACGAAATAAACGTCATGGTTTCTTCCGTCAAACTTCGCAAAGCTGTCCGAGCGTATTTTGGTATAATCCGCGCAGTCGAACTCGACGAACGCAGCGGCTTTGGAGGAGATATCGTCAAGACGAACCTCTATTCTTCCCTTGCCCTTGACCTCAGCGATAAACTCTGATGCCCCGTAGCCGAAGTCTGCTCCTCTTACATATATCCACGCGCCGTCGGCGGTGCTTTTTGCGGCAGGATCAGTTACCTTGTCGTATCCGATATCCGCACAGGTGAACATCAGCGCGCCGCTGTTATAGGTATAGGGGTCGACCAGCTTTATCTGCGCTACGCCCTTCTTGCTTGCCGCAGTTATGGGGATATCGCCCGTTGCCTTGTCCATGGGCAGATAGTCTGCCATCATACTGCGGAAGCCCGCTTTTCCTCCCATAAGCTCCTCCAGAAGAAGCGTATGGTGAATGATGTAGTTTACGCCCTTATATTCAATGAAATGAGTGTGGTTGTTAGCCCAGCGAAGTCCGGATGCCCCGTCGGCGTTCTCTCCCGCATTATAGAAATAGGGTCCTCTGCATTCCCAACTATCTGCGTCGAGAGGGGTCTTGGTGGTCATATACGCCATGCTGCACGCGGGCGGAACATCGACCCCCTCGTACTCCTTCCAGCCGGTCTTGTGATCCTGCCAGTCGGTGCAGTATGTATAGTAATATACTCCGTCGATATAGTTCAGCTCGCTCGCCTCAAAAAAGTAGGGAGCGTCAATGGAAACAAATTCGCTGTCAAAGGAAAGCATATCCTTTCCCAGCTTTGCTATCTTCGGGATCTTGGAGTGCATAGTGTTGCCGTCTGCCGGTGTGCCTCCGCCGAAGGAGAGCCAGCCTACGCCATTTTCGTCAATGCACACGCCCGGATCAAAAGGTGCGGGGCAATTCTCCAGCCCAGGCATATTCTGATAAACCAGAGGCTCGCCGAGCGGATCGGTCCACGGCCCCACAGGGTCGGTGGAGGTTATCACGCCCACGCCCGCGCCGCCGTTTGAGAAGTAAAGGTAAAAATGCGTAAGTCCGTCGTCTTCAACGCGGGAAGCTATCGACGGTGCCCACGAGTTATTTATCCACGGCGCGATCTCTCCGACCTCTATCCTGCCGTGATATATCCAGTTTACCATATCGTCGGTGGAAAATACCACAAGCGATTTGATATAGGCGTAGTCGTTCTTTGTTCCCTCTTCCGCCTGCTGTTGGTCGTTCGTGCCGTAAACGTAAAGCCTTCCGTTATATTCAACCGCGGTGGGATCGGCGCAGAATATGTTCGGCGAGATGGGATTTGCATTCATCTCGTTCTTATAAACGTTACCGCTTACGCTGTCGATAATTATGCCGTTGTTCAGACTGTCCATAATTTTCTCCTCTGATACCGTGCCGCTTTCATTCGTTTCGGAATTCGAAGCGCTGGAAACGTCCGCGGTTCCGGAGGAGCCGGAAGCGTCGGGCTCGGAGCTCCCGCTGCTTGTTTCGCCGCCGTTCGAGCAGCCCACCGTCATAAACAGAGCCGCTGCACACAAAATAGCCGCTAATTTACTTGTGATCTTCATCGTTAAAACCTCCGTTTTGTTTCTCGTGTCCAAAGACACCTTTAAGTTTATTATACCAATAAACAACACAAAGTCAATAACCGATATCTGTTTTGTCCACCTTTTAATCATAATATGCACCTTTTCGGTTGACATAACCGCGTGAATGTGAATAAGTTACAATTTATACGAAAGCTTGTTTCCGGCATACTCTGTCGCTGAACACGTCAAAAATCCTTCCCCGTCAGCGGCAGAATTTACCGCAGAGCGGGGGTTGATGTGGTTGCGGGAACGGGCTTTTTATGAACGCGTGAAAGGACGAACGAAATGTCAAGAAAAAAATTGCCGTAATAACCGCAAGAGCCGACGACCGCACCCAGAAGGATATCATATGCGGGATAGCCGAGGCGGCATTTGCCGCGGATACGGACGTGGTGATGTTTTCAAATATTTATAATCACCGGATAAGGGACGAATTTCTCAATTTTGAAAATATCATATACGATTTTTTTGATCCGAGCGGCTTTGACGGAGTTATTGTCACTGCGGAAGCGTTTCTGGACATTTCCACCACAAAACCTCGCAAAGAGATCTGCGAGGTTTTTGTTTTATGTATTTTGTCGCTTTTGTCTTTTAAAACGTATGGCGGTTTTCCGCAAGCCATGCAAGGCAAGGTAAAAACCACTTTCAGCAGATTTTATATCTGAGGTTATCATATCACAAATTAGTGTTGCTCCGCATTTTCTGTTCAATTTCCTTACGTCACCACTTATGTTTATCAGTTACTTTGCAGTTTAATCTGCAAAATAACTTGTTGCTATGCAAAAAATCCACCGACCTTAAAAGTCAGTGGATTTTAATATTCTCTTCAAAAAATCTGATAAGGGTATCCATAACTCCGCCTGCCGCCTGAATACTGCCAATCATCAAGAGATCGGAGTTAAGCGATGAATAATCAATATCATAACCGGCATTTCTGATAAGCAATACAAAGAAAACTCTCTCCGTTCTGCCATTGCCCTCTCTGAACGTCGGTTATCGTAAAACCCTCCATTTCTGTGGAAGCAATTGCGTTATCTACAGCACGTTCAATCGTCATAGCAGTTATAATAATCACCCCGTTTCATTTTTATTATATTATACTCCTGTTTGCCGATAAAAACAATACTTATCCCCCGCAATTTCAATTTAAAATGATATTTGTTTCTTTATTGCAATGAAAATTTGACATACCAATATCAAAAATCGGAATGCCCGTAAATATTGACATACCCATAAAAAAGTGATATAAATTAGTCGTAAAAGCAGATAATAATGTCTGTATTTTATATCATTCTACGGAGGTGTTTCAATTATGATGGGAAGACTCAGAGCGATGCGTGAGCCGCTCAAATATGTACAGGGCAGAGATGCACTGCTTAAATTTCACGAAGAAATGGGTTATATGGGCAAGCGCTGGCTGTTTGTATGCTCAAACAGCGGTTACAAGGCCTGCCACGATAAAATAGAAAAGAGCTTTGAAGGGCTTGATGACTACAGACGTTACGAGGTATTCGGCGGAATATCCAGCAACGGCGAAATAAATAAGATGAAGGCTATCGTAGAGCAGGACAACATTGATACGGTAGTAGCTGTAGGCGGCGGCAGTGCCGTTGATACAGCAAAGGCTACCGCATACTACAGCGGAAAGCACATTGTAATCGTGCCTACAGTTGCGGCTACGGATGCTCCCTGCACTGGACTTTCCGTAATTTACAATGATGACCACAGCTTCGATAAATATCTGTTCTACCCCACAAATCCCGACGCTGTAATGGTCGATACGACCGTTATCGCAAATGCGCCCGTCAAGTTCCTTATTGCAGGTATGGGCGATGCACTCGGCACATATTTCGAGGGTCGTGCTTCTATCCGCACCGAATCCGCAAGCCTTGAGGGTACGGGCATCACAAGAGCGGGTCAGGCACTTGCTCGTCTTTGCTATGACACACTCCGTGAATACGGCAAGCAGGCTATCGAGGCTTGTAAGGTACACGCCGTTACTCCCGCACTTGAAAATATCGTTGAAGCGAACGTTTACCTTTCAGGTGTCGGCGCCGATAACGTAAACTGTGCCGCCGCTCATTCATTCTACAACGGCGTTACTTCTCTCGGCATAAAGCATGCAGATCACGGCTGTTGCGTTGCACTCGGCACGCTTGTACAGCTTGTGCTTGAGGGTGCGCCTAAAGAAGAATTCAAGGAAGTGCAGGACTTCTGCCTTGAGGTCGGTCTTCCCGTAACGCTTGAAGAAATCGGCGTTACAACTCCTGAGCAGGTAAAGACTATTTCCGAGAACGCTTGTATCCCCGGCGAAACTATCCACAACCTCGCCGGCGATGTACAGCCCGTTGAGCTGTATGACGCTATTATGCAGGCTGACGCTATGGGTAAGATTGCACTCGGCAAATAAGCATAACCGAATAACGAATAACAAAAATCACCGGACCTTTAGCACTGTGCGAAAAGGGCCGGTGTTTTGTTTTGCTGAGTATGCCGACAATGGCTTTAAGCCTTTCAAGGTTTTAATATCGGCATAAAACAAAACCGCATCAGAACGATGCGGTTTTAATGGCTGGGGTGGAAGGATTTGAACCCTCGAAATGGCGGAGTCAGAGTCCGATGCCTTACCACTTGGCGACACCCCAATATTCTTTAAGTTATCACTGCCGTGACAACGTAGATTATTATATCACACTGAAAAGCCGATGTCAAGCATTTTTTGAAATATTTTTCGATTTTTTTGGTTGTTCCCGTTTTTTGAATTACTTATAGTTATATTCCGAACAATTTAAACAATCCGTCAATTTTTCTCCCCCATTTTGTTGACTATAAATATACCTGCGCTGACCAGTACAAGAGCAATCAGCGACTCAAGGCGGAATGCCTGCTGTGCCTCTCCGAGCAGAAGCGCAGAAAGAAGCACACCGCAAACCGGGTTCATAAAGCCGAAAACAGCGATTTTCGATACGGGGTTGTACTTTAACAGCAGGCTCCAGATCGAGTAGGCGCAAGCGGAAATAAACGCAAGGTAAAAAAGCATCAGTACGGCAGGCAGGGGCGATTCGGGCAGAGTTATGCTGCCGCCTGCAAGTAATCCGATAACGGTCATGACCGCACCGCCGAGCAGAAATTGCCAGCCGCTGAGCATCATAGTGTCGGTGTCTTTAGAAAAGCGTTTTATAAGCACGGAGGAAATCGCATAGGCAATGGTGGAAAGAAGAATAAAGCCATCTCCTGTAAGGCTGAATCCGCTGAGCAGAGAGCGGTCGAGATTTATAACTACTATTCCCGCAGTGCCAAGCACACAGCCGATAATCTTGAATTTTGTCAGCTTTTCAAGGCGAAAAACAAGCGATGAGATAAGTATGCACACAAACACGCTCATGCCCTCAATGACGGAAGATTTCACGCCGCTTGTATTGGCAAGTCCGATATAGAAGAACAGGTACTGTAAAATCGTCTGAGTAAGGCTCAGTGCCGCCACCTTCGGCAGTTCCTTGATTTTCGGAACAAGCGGTTTTTTGTGCATTATGCTTCCTGTTATAATAACCATAATTCCTGCTGCGAAAAAACGTATCCCCGCAAAAAGTATCAATGACATCGGTTGTGAAGTGTCAACGCCAAAAAGCCCGTAACCGATTTTTACGCAGGGAAAAGCACTGCCCCACAAAGCAGAGCAGAATATTGCGAGAATTGCGGCTATCCAAGTTTTTGTCAGAATATCGGCTTTCATAATGACCTCGTTATATGCACAAAATAAGCGGTGTACCTTCGGCACAAACGCACAGACACACCGCTATATATTTTATCACTCTGAAAGAACAAGGTCAATACTGTTTTTTCTGATATTCCGACAGCGTTGCGGAACGCACAGCATCATCCGGAATGTTATCTGCTGAGCCGCATTGCAATCACCGATATATCGTCGCTCTTTTCGTCACCGGCATAGAATCTGGCAGTATTGGCGACTTCTTTAGAGAATTCCTTAAGGTCGGGCTGTTTATCCATTTCCCTGTAAAGCCATTTCTCGTTCAGCTCTGCACCGTCGCTTGTCATAACTATCATATCCCTGCTTCCTATCGTAAACGTTCTCCTGTCGTAGACAGGCTCATCCTTTACTCCTATCGGCAAGCCCTTACAGCCTATGGTGACAAAGCGGTTTCCGCACTTGATATAAGTGTTGGCACTGCCTGCCTTGTATAAGTCAATCTTTCCGCTGTAAAGGTCGACAGCACATATTTCAAGAGTAGCAAAGCTCTCATCGGAGGATTTGCACACAAGCGATGTATTGATTACGCTGATTGCCGCCTCTACTCCGACACCTGCCTGCAAAAGACGTATTAGCATAGCGCAGGCAAACGATGAGTCAACTCTCGCCCTGCCTCCGCTGCCCATACCATCCGATAATACAACATACGCTGTACCGTTCTTATCTATGAAGCTCTCGTAATAATCGCCGCAGGCAGTACCCTCCGTCTTGCTTATCTGACATATTTCAACGTCAAGCGTGTAGGTGGTTCCTGAAAAAAGACTCAGCTTACATGCCCCTCCGACACGGCTCAATGTCGGCAAATCAAAGCGGCGGCGGAAAGCAAGCGTCATAGCCTCGCATATATCCTGCTTTGATGCGAAAAAACCGGTATCGGAATATGCCTCGACAAACATTCTTCCCTGCTCGCCAAGCTCCACATTCACTGCGTCTGCATCTTCACAGCCGAGCTTCGACAACACATTGCTGGCTGTTTTATTGTACTGAGGCTCTATTTCTCCGCTGTTTTCAATCTCATCGGATAACTGCGAGAGAATCTGCTCCGTTGCCGACAGCTGAGCCGTCAGGATATTACGCATACGGGCAATTCTTCGTTTTTCCGTACTGCTCGCTATATAAACATCACACAGCCTGCGGATTTTGTCAATCAGTTCCTGCTTTTTAGGGCATCGTTCGCTTAAAGGCTCAGAAAAAGCATCCGGATCGGCACTTTCACCGGACTTTACCATATTTGTAATCTTCGCAAACTGTTTAATGCTGTCGCCGTACTCCTTGCCCCAGCATTGCATATTATACCTGCACTTACGGCATATTTCGTCACAGGCTGTATTGTACACCCAGCTTATATCGCTTCCTATATTATTATCCAGCTTTTCGGCAGTGATACCGACCGTTCTTCTGACCTCGGCAATCGCTCCTCCGGCAAATTTCAGCCGTTTTGAAAACAGTTTTCTGACGCTGTTTTCACCCGCTTTAACTCTGGCAATATCGCCCTGCTCGGCTGTAAGCTTTGCCGGTAACAGCATAAAGACCGCCGACGACATGAATATGCAGGCAACAACGGCGAGCTTTGAATTATCCATTCCGAACAGCGCAGTGCCAAGCGTTGCGGTCAGCACAAATCCTCCTGCGGCACTCAGCTTTCTTCCGCCGCTGAACATACCTCCGACAGCCGCCGCAGGAGCAACAACAGCCGCAAGAAAAGCGTAGTCGGCCGTGGCAACCGCACACCCGAGTGCAGACACCGCACCGCACACAGCACCTGCTCCCCTGCCGTACTTCATAGCACTGCAAAGAGAAAGGCAGGATGCGAAAATTATTCCTATATTGAAGATGCCGACGCTGTAGTGCGAAAGTATACCGGACACTATAGCACAGCCGCCCAGAACGCAGATAAAGCTGTGAGGATCGCTGCGGACGGTTATCTTTGCTATCTCACGCTTTTCGGCAAGCCGTGACAAGCGTAAAGCGACAACCGCACCTCCGCCTGCCATGACCGAAAGAACGATGCAGTTCATCACCTCGCTTACGGTAGACGATGTGAGAAAATTCGCCGCAAAGACTGAGCCTGCCGCCGTGACAGCCGATACTATCTCAGACACGGCTGATTTTCTGCGTGAAACTATCATACGGATAGCAACAACGGACAGCAGAGCGGATGTAACGGTAACGCCGTCGGTATAATTTCCGCCGAGAATATAGCCTGCAACACTTCCCACAAATGCGCTGATGCAGTCGATTCCGCTCATAGCCGCCGCAAACGATGCCGCAAACGGCGATGGCTTTCCGAGCACTGTACTCATTGAAATTACCGCCGCCGCTATCATTACAGCCGTACATCTTATTACCGAATGTTCACGGATATTTATCTTATCCTTTGTTACTGCCCTTGACATTTCAAACTTCCTTTCGCAAACAGACATCAGTCACCGACTATGTAATTATTTTACAGTTGTCCGACAGCGTTTTTTGTCGCAACGGGTAATGATATTACGCAAAAGAAAGGAGGTGCTGTCGTTTACGATATAATGCGATTTCAAGCGATTATTTTCGGTAAGATTTTCTGCTGAGCGCCGACATAAACAACGCCGAAAGGTTGTGATTGTTATTTGTTTATATTTACAAATTTTGTTGTTGAACATTTACAAAAGCAATTGTAAAAGCTTGATTTCGTACAATAAAAATGTTAATCTGATAATAAGGAAGTGTTTCTTTATGCAAGAACAGGAAGTCAACACAAGAAACAAAAAAACATAATAAGAAAAACGGGGTGAACTATTGTGAAAAAACTTACTAAAACAGCAATTCTAATCTTATCGGCACTTATGTTATTCGGCTGTACAAGTAACTCTGCAACCGGTGGCGTAGGCGATACTACTTCGCCTGTGGAAAATTCGGTTACCGACAGTAAAAATGAAAGCAAAACCGAAAGCTCGGCTACA
>ENA-OVGQ01001702-OVGQ01001702.1-human-gut-metagenome-genome-assembly--contig:-NODE-1702-length-22535-cov-9.144484_pt1 | contig 22535 bp, 18 predicted proteins | sample MGYA00237774_ERZ505427 | MGnify/ENA primary metagenome ERZ505427 (study PRJEB26158, sample SAMN06016404) | human gut metagenome | biome: human gut; feature: ankylosing spondylitis patient; material... | reverse complement strand
AGTTAGGAGTTAGGAGTTAGGAGTTAGGAGTTAGGAGTTAGGAGTTAGGAGTTAGGAGTTAGGAGCATTGTATGCAGGCTGAGCCTTCCTGTCAACTGCTTTTTCTTGTAAATTCGCTTATTCTTGCTTTCTATTTGCTTCTTTGTTTGCTTTTATCTGCCCTGCATTTTGTGCTTCTGCCGGAATGCAGGGTTTATTTTTTATAGGAGATTGACATAACGAACGGGGTTTGTTATAGTGCTTTTAGGTTCCTATTTCATGTTGCTTTTTATGTTTTGTGAGGTATTTTTATGGCATATATTTTTGTGAACGTCAACCGTTCGGTTGGCACCATCAACCCCAACATTTACGGTCAGTTTTCGGAGCATCTGGGCCGCTGCATCTATCAGGGCATTTATGTCGGTCAGGCTTCTGATATTCCCAACACCAACGGCATGCGCAATGATGTTGTATCCGCGCTGAAAGCCCTGCATGTGCCCGTGCTGCGTTGGCCGGGCGGCTGCTTTGCCGATACCTATCACTGGCGCGACGGCATTGGCCCCAAGGAGAACCGCAAAACCATTGTAAACACCAACTGGGGCGGCGTGACCGAGGATAACAGCTTTGGTACCCATGAATTTATGGAGCTGTGCCGCCAGATTGGCTGCGAAGCATATTTCAGCGGCAATGTGGGCAGCGGCACCGTGCAGGAATTTTCGGACTGGGTGGAATACTGCAACATGGGCGGCATTTCCCCCATGGCATCAGAGCGCCGCGCCAACGGGCAGGACGAACCGTTCAACGTAAAATACTGGGGCATTGGCAATGAAGCCTGGGGCTGCGGCGGCAGTATGCGTGCCGAGTATTATGCCGATTTGTGCCGCCAATATTCCACCTACCTGCGCAACTACTCGCCGGAGCACAAAATCTTCAAGATCGCATCCGGCGCCAACGTGGCAGATTACCACTGGACCAAAACCGTGATGGAGCGCGCCGGGCAGGCCGTAGATGCGGTATCACTGCATTACTATACCCTGCCCCATCAGGATTGGCAGCACAAGGGCTCGGCCACAGACTTTACCGATGAGGAATACTATACCACCCTGCACAAGACCCTGCGGATGGAAGAACTGGTGGAGAACCACACCCGCATTATCAAGCAGTATCAGGGCGACCGCAAAGTGGGCCTGGCCGTGGATGAATGGGGCACCTGGTACGATGTGGAACCGGGCACGAACCCCGGCTTCCTTTACCAGCAGAACACCATGCGCGATGCGCTGGTGGCGGCCATCAACCTGAATATCTTCAACAACCACTGTGATACCGTCTGCATGGCCAACATTGCCCAGATGGTCAACGTGCTGCAGGCCATGATCCTGACCGAAGGCAGCAAGATGGTGCTGACCCCGACCTATCATATATTTGAAATGTACAAGGGCCACCAGGGTGCCAAGCAGCTGGAAAGCTATGCGGAGACCACCCTGCTGAACCACGATGACCAGGCGGTGCCCGATCTGCATGTCAGTGCCAGCCAGCAGGCAGACGGCAGTATTCTGGTCACTGCGGCCAACCTGAACGATACGGCAGCTATCCCTGTTACCTGCATGCTGGGCGGGGCCAAGCCCACCGGTGTAACAGCCCGCGTGCTGGCCGGTGCCCCCGCCGCCCACAACACCTTTGCCGCGCCAGAGCAGGTTGTCCCCGCGGAACTGAACACCAGCCTGACGGCAGACGGCTTTACCGCCACCCTGCCGCCGTGCAGCGTAGCCGCTTTTGTGGTGAACCAGTAATGGAAGCCCAGCCCAAGCGCTGCCGCCGCTGCTTATTGCAGGATATGGCGGACGAAAACGACTATTACGCCAGCGTGGTGCGCTACCGCGCCACCATGCCCCGCCGTGTGCGCACCCCGGATGCGGAATACACTGCCCGGCTGGAACATTGCCGCACCTGCCCCAGCCTTAACGCCGGGACCTGCATGCAGTGCGGCTGCTATGTGGAAATGCGCGCCGCCCGCACAGACATGCACTGCCCGCTGGATAACGCGCCCTGGTAACAAACCTTTCTATCATTTTCCCCCGCACCGGCAGCCCGCCCGGTGCGGGATTTTTTGTCTGCAAAGGCAGTATTTTGCTCTTTTGCTGCAATATTATGCCCCTTTCCCCCTTGTATCCCCCATTTTCATTTGTTATAATAACAATTTGTTGAGCAACTTAGGATTTTAGGCTCCGCCTGGTTTTCAGGCGCAAACCCACCCAAGCCTGGCGGTCTTGGGCGCGGTCAAAATCTATCCGCCGGAGTGTAATTTTATGTCTACTAGCAAAAACAAACTGTCCGATCAAACCCTGGTACGCTGCGCCATGATCGCCGCAGTTTACACCGTGCTTTGCCTGGTATTGCAGCCGTTCTCTTACGGCGCGGTACAGGTGCGCGTGGCCGAAGCATTCTGCCTGCTGCCGGTGTTTGGGGCCGAATACATTGTGGGCGTTACCCTGGGCTGCCTGCTGGCAAACCTGCTGGGTTCCACCATGGTGGATGTGGTGTTTGGCACCGCCGCCACCCTGATTGCCTGCCTTGCCACCTATGCCCTGCGCAATGTGCGCTGGAAAGGGCTGGCAATTCCGGCGTCTTTCCCTCCTGTTATCGCCAATGCACTGATCGTTGGCGCGTTTGAAATCACTGTGTTCTTCTCGGATTCTGCCCCCACGGCCACCATGGCGGTATTCAACGCCGTTGCTGTTGGCGTTGGTGAGATCATCAGCTGCTGTGTGCTGGGTGTTGCCCTGGTCAAGCTGATCGAGAGCAACGAATCCCTGAACAAAATTTTTGCAGAACAATAACCGCTTTCCCTGTATTCATTAAAAGGAGCTGCCATGAAACCGAGCCTTGTTTTATGGGACTGGAACGGCACCCTGCTGGATGATGTTGCCCTTTGTGTGGACGCGCTCAACCGTCTGCTCCGCATCTATCATTACCCGCAGCAATACAGCCTTGCCCAGTACCGTGAGATTTTTGGCTTCCCGATTGAAGATTATTATATTCGCGCAGGGTTCGATTTTTCCAAAAACTCCTACAAAGAGCTTGCCGATGATTACATGCAGGATTACCTGGCCCGCGCCGGGGCCTGCCCGCTGGCAGAAAGTGCTGTGCCCGCCCTTTCCCTTTTGAAAGGTGCCGGGGTGCAGCAGGTCATTCTTTCGGCTTCCAACTTGCCGGTTTTGGAACAGCAGGTCACGGAGCGCGGAGTGCGCCCCTACTTTGACCGCCTGCTGGGGTTGGATAATATTTACGCCCGCAGCAAAGTGGAAGTCGGCCTGGCTTATCTGACTGAACTGAAGCAGCGCGGTGCCGTACCGGCGCAGGCTATTATGATCGGGGATTCTGTCCACGATTTTGAGGTTGCCCAGGCGCTGGGCGTGCGGTGTGTGCTGCAAACCGCTGGGCATCAGAGCGCACAACAACTGCGTGCCACCGGTGCCCCCGTTGTGCCGGATGTTTTGGCCGCTGCGCAGTATTGCCTGAACGAACTGTAACAAGTTTTGGGATAGGAGATCATAACGAATGACGGATAGCGTAAAAGGCGCTCTGCTGACAATGTTCGGCGGCATGTGCTGGGGTGTTTCCGGCTGCGTGGGGCAGTATCTGTTTACCCGCCAAGGCATGGATTCCACCTGGCTGGTGCCCATCCGGCTGTTTTTGGCCGGTGTGATTCTGTGCATCTATTACGGTGTGCGCAACTGGCGCCAACTGGTGAACCCCTGGCGCAGCTGGCGCAACGCGCGCGACCTTGTGATCTATGGCCTGGCTGGCGTCAGCTTTTGCCAGTTCACCTACTTTTTGACCATCCAGCTTTCCAGCGCCGGTGTGGGCACCATTTTGCAGGATCTTTCCCCCGTGCTGATTCTGCTGGTGGTCTGCATCCAGCAAAAGCGTGCGCCGCGGCTGTTTGAGGTGTTCTCCATTGTGCTGGCGCTGGGTGGTGTATTTATGCTGACCACCCACGGCAGCCTGACCAACATGGCGGTTTCGCCCGCTGCGCTGGTCGTTGGTATTATCAGCGCGTTCTGCGTTGTTATTTACACCATATGGCCCCAAAACCTGCAAAAACAGTACCCCACACCTATGCTGCAGGGTTGGGCATTCCTGATGGGCGGCACCTTCTTTGCGCTGGTGTTCCGCCCGTGGCGGATGAACTACGTACCCAACGCGGCCGGCATTGCCGGTATTGCGGCGGTCGTGCTCATCGGCAACGTGCTGGCGTTCAGCTGCTACATGAGCGGCGTCAAGTACATTGGGCCGCAGAAATCCAGCCTGTTCAGCTTTGCGGAACCGGTTACGGCGGCCATCATCAGCACGCTGGTGCTCGGTTCCCCCTTTACCGTGTGGGACGCCATCGGCTTTGTTTGCATCTTTTTGATGCTGGTGCTGCTGTTCATCAGCAACGAAAAGCAGGCCAAAAGCGCTGCAAGCGCATGATAACCGGCCAAGTTTCAACAAAAGCCGCTGAAACAGTTTAATATTTGCATTTTACACCCGCGCAGGTTTGACACGGTACCCTGCGCGGGTGTATTATATTAAAGTATAGCATTGTATCCAACAGGGGTTCCCCTGCTGATCCATTCGCCGCCATGCGGCAGAAATACAGGTGTTTACTTATGTCTTTTATGGAAAAACTGTTCGGTAATTTTTCCGACAAAGAGCTCAAGCGCATCAAACCCATTGCCAACAAGGTGCTGGAACTTGAGCCCGAAATGCAGAAACTTACTGACGAAGAATTACAGGCCAAAACCCCGTACCTGAAAGAAAAGCTGAAAAACGGGGCCAGCCTTGACGATATCCTGCCCGAAGCGTTCGCCGTCTGCCGCGAAGCGGACTGGCGTGTGCTGGGCCTGAAGCCCTACCCGGTGCAGATCATCGGCGGCATTGTGCTTCATCGTTCCTGCATTGCCGAGATGCAGACCGGTGAAGGCAAGACCCTGGTGGCCACCATGCCCGTTTACCTGAATGCCCTGACCGGCGAAGGCGTGCATGTTGTTACCGTCAACGATTACCTGGCCAAGCGCGACAGCGAATGGATGGGCAAGGTTTACCGCTTTCTTGGCTTGACGGTCGGCCTGGTTATCCATGACGTACAGCCGCAGGACCGCCGCAAGGCTTACCTGGCGGATGTTACTTACGGCACCAACAACGAGTTTGGCTTTGACTACCTGCGTGACAACATGGTGGTTTACAAGGCCAGCATGGTGCAGCGCGGCCATGCTTACGCCATCGTGGACGAGGTGGACTCCATCCTGATTGATGAAGCCCGTACCCCGCTGATCATCTCCGGCAAGGGCGAAGATTCCAGCGTGATGTACAAGCGCGCGGACGACTTTGCCAAAACGCTGAAAAAGTCTGTCATCGTTGAACTGGACGACAAAGTGGAAGCCGATGAACAGGTTGACGGTGATTACGTTGTGGACGAAAAGCACAAGACCTGCACCCTGACCGAAAGCGGCGTTAAGAAAGCCGAAGCATGGTTCAATGTTGAGAACCTGGCCGATGCCGACAACATGACCCTGCGCCACTATATTGACGGTGCCATCAAGGCCCGCGGTGTGATGCACCGTGATACCGACTATATCGTGAAAGACGGCGAGGTCATCATCGTTGATGAATTCACCGGCCGTCTGATGTATGGCCGCCGCTTCAATGACGGTCTGCACCAGGCCATTGAAGCCAAGGAAGGCGTGACCGTTGCTGCTGAGAGCAAGACTTTGGCCAGCATCACCTTCCAGAACTATTTCCGCATGTACAAAAAGCTGGGCGGCATGACCGGTACGGCTTCCACCGAAGCGGACGAGTTCAGCGAAATTTACGGCTTGCAGATCGTATCCATCCCCACCAACAAGCCCCGCGCCCGCAAGGACCTGCCGGACAGCGTGTACAAGACCATCAACGGCAAGTATAATGCCGTGATCGAGCAGGTTGCCGAATGCCACGCCAAGGGCCAGCCCGTTCTGGTTGGTACCGTCAGCGTGGAAAAGAGCGAGGCGCTTTCCAAGCTGCTGAAAAAGCGCGGCATTGAGCACAATGTGCTGAACGCAAAGCAGCATGAGCGCGAAGCCGAAATCGTTGCACAGGCCGGTAAGCAGGGCGCTGTGACCATCGCCACCAATATGGCTGGCCGCGGCACCGATATCATGCTGGGCGGCAACGTGACCTATATGGCAAAGGCCACCCTGCGCAAAGAGCTGACCCGCCAGATGAATGCCGACCTGGAAGTGCTGAAGGACGAATACGAGCACGCCAAAGCCCGCGCCAAGGCACAGGGCCTGCCCATCCCCCCTGCCCCGGACACAGCCTATGAAGCAAAAGTTGAAATGCTGATGACCGAGTGCGACGGCCATGCCGACACCCAGGATGCTGATATTCTGGCTGCCCGCAAGCGCTTTGACGAGCTGGTTGCAGAATATGAACCGGAAGTCAAGCGCGAAGCCGAGGCTGTGCGCGAAGCTGGCGGCCTGTTCATCATTGGCACTGAACGCCACGAAAGCCGCCGTATTGATAACCAGCTGCGCGGCCGTGCCGGCCGTCAGGGCGACCCCGGTGCATCCCGTTTCTTCCTGAGCCTGGAAGATGACCTGATGCGCATTTTCGGCGGTGAACGCGTGCAGGGACTGATGGATACCCTGGGCCTGGACGAGGACATGCCCATCGAGAACAAGCTGATCACCAACACGATCGAGAGCGCCCAGAAAAAGCTGGAAGCTTCCAACTTTGCCATCCGTAAGCAGGTGCTGCAGTATGACGATGTCATGAACCAGCAGCGCGAGATCATCTACAAGCAGCGTCAGATGGTGCTGGACGGCGAGGATATCTCCGACAAGCTGCACGAGATGATGAAGCAGTCCATCGACGAGACCTGCGAGTCCTTCCTGAGCGGCGAAACCGCCGACGATTGGGATTTTGCCGCCCTGCGCCGCCACTACCTGAACTGGCTGTGCCTGCCCACTGATTTTAACTACACTGCCGAGCAGCTGAATGATCTGAAGCGCGAGGATGTTGCCAAGGTGCTGTATGAGCGCGGCATGAGCATTCTGGAAAGCAAGGAGCAGAAGTACGGTGCCCCCATGATGCGCGAACTGGAGCGTATCTGCCTGCTGCGCAATGTTGACTCCAAGTGGATGGAGCACATTGACAACATGGACCAGCTGAAGCAGGGCATGAGCCTGCGCGGTTACGGCCAACGCGACCCCATTGTGGAATACCGCATTGAAGGCTTTGCCATGTTTGACGAGATGATCGCCACCATCCGCGAGGATGCCGTACACATGCTGCTGACCATTGAAGTGCGCCAGCAGAACCAGGAGCCGAAACGCGAACAGGTTGCCAAGCCCACCGGCGAAGGCGCACCGGCTCAGGCTGGTGCCAAGGGTGCAACCCCTGTGCGCGTGACCAAGATTGGCCGCAACGATCCCTGCCCCTGCGGCAGCGGCCTGAAATGGAAAAAATGCACCTGCAAAGAGTATCACCCTGACCTGTAATTGAACCTTTTCCACCGTGCGGCGCGGGACTGACCCCTGCGCCGCACATTTTGATTTTATGATTGCTGCCTGCCCGGCTGCGGGCAGGCATAACGAGGTATTGTTATGAAAGCCAGAATCCAGCAGGAACCGCGCTGTGTGCTGCTGTGGCAGGTTGCCCCCGGCAGTGCCGAGCACGCTGCGGTGGAACACGCTGCACGCCTGAGCCACCTGAAAGTCCGCCTTTTGACCGCCGCCGACTTGGGCACCACCATGGAAGCCCTTTGCACCGGGCGGCACACTGGCGGTGAAGCCGCCCCCGCCCCGGATGTACCGGAGCGCCCAGCCATGATTGTGAGCGGGCTGCGGCATGACAACGGCGATCTGGGCCAGTTTGTGGATGAAGTGCGCCGCGGCGGGGCGGTGATCCCGCTGCGCGCCATGATAACCCCCACCAGCCGCGGCTGGACCCTTGCTGCCCTGCTGGCCGAACTGAACCGCGAGCATGAACAGGTGGGAGGCCAGGCATGAAGCGCCGCCTGACCTGTGCGGTGCTGGCGCTCTGCCTGCTGCTGAGCGGCTGTGCGGCAACTGGAACCACCAGCCCCCAGCGCTACAGCGTAACTTGGTGGGATGTGTTTGACACCGTTACTGTCATCAGCGGCTATGCCGACAGTGAAGCCGACTGGAACACCCAGATGACCGCCCTGCATGCAGACCTGCTGCGGTATAACCAGCTGTATGATATTTACAACCACTATGACGGCATGACCAACCTGGCGGATGTAAACGCCGGAGCCGCCGCTGCCCCCGTTGCCGTTGGGGATGAGATTATGAACCTGCTGACCTTCGCGCAGGAGATGTACCAGGCAACGGACGGTGCCTGCAATGCCGCTGCCGGGGCGGTGCTGCGCTACTGGCACGATGCCCGCACCGCTGCGGGTGATGGGGCTGAGGTAAGCGCCGATATCCTGCCCAAAACCGCCGACCTGCAGGCTGCGGCTGCCCACTGCAATATGGATGATTTGATTTTGAACCAGAATACCGGGACGGTGTATTTTGCAGACTCGGAATTGCAGCTGGACGTTGGCAGCATTGGCAAAGGCTATGCGGTGGAGCAATGCGCCCAGGCAGCCGAAGCCCGCGGCCTGACCAGTGCCCTGTTGAACGTGGGTGGCAATGTGCGCGCCATTGGCACCAAGCCCAACAGCAAGCCCTGGGTTGCCGGGGTCGATAACCCTTGGCCGGATCAGGACGGCCAATACGCCACCGCCAGCTACGTGGCCACTGTAGAGTTGCAACCGGGGCAAAGCCTTGTGATCAGCGGGGACTACCAGCGTTACTTTACCGTGGACGGTGTACGCTACCACCACCTGATCGACCTGACCACCCTGCAGCCTGCCCGCTACATGAACAGCGTTGCCATTGTAAGCAGTGACAGCGGCCTGGGGGATGCGCTTTCCACCGGTGTGTTCTGCATGCCGGTAGAAAAAGGACAGGCTTTGATCGAGCAGCTGAACGATGTGGAAGCCCTGTGGATGCTGAGCGATGAAACCATGCTGCAAAGCAGCGGGTGGGGAAAGTGAACGGCATTATTCCCCTGTAGAAACCTTTGTTTTTTATACAAACAGGCAAGCGTTTCGCACCCCGTGCCCTGACCTCATTGTTCCGTGGAGAATTTTCGCTTAATTTTAAGGCAATACCGCATAATTCTAAGTGCCGATACGGCGAGCGAGGTGCGGCAGATGCTAAGCCAAAAGCGCAGATAATACTGGATGTCTTATCGAGCATTTTGGCAACGCAGATGCCGTGCCGCAGCCGCCGGAGCGGTGCTTAAGCCGTAAGGCGGGAATTGTGCGGTGTTGCCTTAAAAGAACAAACAGAAAAATCCGTATCCTCCTGCCCTGCTTGGCATTCGGGATACGGATTTTTGTTATATTGCTGATTTCATGCACTGGGCATGTTATTTCTGTGCAAAAAAGTCTTTGACCACCTGCACCACGGCTGCGCGGTCATCTTCGGTCAGACCATAGTACAGCGGCAGGCGGGTCAGGCGGTTGCTTTCCTTTGTGGTGTATTCATCCACACCGGCAAAGCGGCCGTATTGGATGCCCGCCGGGGCGCTGTGCAGCGGCACATAATGGAAAGACGATGCCACACCGTGGGCTTTCAAATAGGCAATGAACGCGGTGCGCTGTTCCAGGTCCCGCAGCTTGACATAGAACAAATGCCCGTTATGCACACAGCCTTCCGGCACGGTGGGCAGCTCCAATAGGCCTGCTTCAGCCAGCGGTGCCAGCTCCTGTGCGTAATAATCCCAGCTGTGGGTACGGTCTGTATTGATGGTATCGGCCTGTTCCAGCTGTGCCCACAGGTAAGCGGCATTCAGATCACTGGGCAGGTAGCTGGAGCCATAAGAAACCCAGGTATATTTATCTACCTGGCCGCGCAGAAAACTGGCGCGGTTGGTACCCTTTTCCCGCAGGATTTCGGCCTTGGTCACGGTTTCGGGGTCATTGATGACCAGCGCGCCCCCCTCCCCCATTGAGAAGTTCTTCGTCTCATGGAAAGAGTAGCAGCCAAAATCGCCGATGGTGCCCAGCGCCTTGCCTTTATAACTGGCCATCACTCCCTGGGCGGCATCTTCCACCACCTTCAGGTTATGGCGGCGGGCGATCTGCATGATGGTATCCATATCGCAGGCCACACCGGCATAGTGCATCACGCAGATGACTTTGGTTTTTTCGGTAATGGCGGGTTCAATTTTTGCTTCGTCAATGTTCATGGTGTCCGGGCGGATATCCACAAACACCAGCTTGGCCCCAGCTAAAACAAAGGCCGTTGCCGTGGAAGAAAATGTGTAGCTGGGCAGGATCACCTCATCACCGGGCTGGATGCCGCACAGCAGGGCAGCCATTTCCAGCGCGGTGGTACCGCTGGTGGTCAGCAGCACCTTGCCCGCATGGAACCGCTGTTCCATCCATTCATCACAGCGGCGGGTAAAAGGGCCATCGCCGCAGATTTTATTGTTTGCCATGGCCTGGCGCATATAGCCCAGCTCTGTACCAACCTGCGGGGGAATATTAAAAGGAATCATTGTTTTATTGTCAACTCGCAATCTATTATAACCACTCGGTCTTACTGGGCGCGGGTAGTATCACTTTCCGGCGTTTCGGGTTCAAAATTCAGCCGCTTTTCTTCCACCACCAGGGGGCGGTCCATAATACGGGCGTTCATTGCCATGATGTACTCGCCCAAAAATCCCAGAAAGGTCAGCTGCACACCACCCACAAAGAACACAGCAATAATCATCGGGGCATAACCCGCAGCAAAGGTATTCCAGTGGATCAGCTTTGCCACCAGGAACACAAGCCCCAGGATAAAGCTGACCGCCGCGCAGAAAAAGCCGAAGAACTCCGCCATCCGCATCCCAATCTTGGTGTAGCTGGTAAAGCTGAGCATGGCGGCATCAAACAGGCTGTACCAGTTGTTGTGGGTCTTGCCCGCCCGGCGCTTGGGCTGGGTGTATTCAATCTCCTTGCGCTCGGGGCCAAGCTCCGCCACAATCCCGCGCAAAAACGGGGTGGGGTCGTGCAAATCACGCAGGGTCTGGATAAAGCTTTTATCGTACAGGCCAAACCCGGTAAACTGCTCGATCATTTCCACATTGCTCATCTTTTTGATGGTTTTCCCGCAAAAAGTACATGACAGGGTTTTCCTGGCTGGTGGTCTTTTTGCCGATTACAATTTTGTAGCCTTTTTCCCATTCAGCCACAAACTTTGGAATCATCTCCACCGGGTCCTGGAAGTCCGCGCAGATGGTAATGGTGCAGTCCCCTGTGGTATGGATCATACCGTAATAGGGGCTGTTGAACTGACCAAAGTTCTTGCTGTTAAAAATGGCTTTGACCTTGGGATCCTGCGCGCAGATGTCCGTAATGATCCGGCGGGTACGATCCTGGCTTTTATTATCAATAAAAAGGATCTCATAGTCATAATCCGGGCAGTCCTTCCGAATCTCATCTCGCACCGCCTCATAGATGGGGCGGGCGTTCTCCTCCTCGTTATAGGTAGGGATCATAACAGAGATGACTTTTTTCTTCTCGCTCATGCAGGTTTCATTCCTTTAAGTTTAGTCTTTGGCCCACTGCCGCAATAGCCGGGCAGACCCTTATCACTATACACTATTTTGCAAAATAGGTAAAGAACAATTTATTTTCACAGTTTTGCGTTTCAAAGTTCAGGCTTACAGGGCGGTCCGCCAGGGTGTAGGGCTCCTCGTTTTCCAGGCAGAAAGTCCCCTCTTTGGCAATGTGGCAGATGCCGCGGTAAATTTCCATGGCCGGGGTGCAGGCACCGATCAGCAGCGTTGCCGCCAGCAGAATGGTCACGGCATGCTGTGCAAGCGTACCGTCCCGCCATTGGGTGCCCACCAAGGCGATAAAGTACCGGGCACAGAGGGTCATCAGGATAAAGATAGCCGGGATGGACACCCGCATGCAGAAATCGCACCCCTGTCCCACCTTAAAGAACGGAATGATGAAGAGCGACACGGCGCAGGTATAAAACAGCCAGCTGCGGCGGTTCTGCCGCCAGAGCAACAGCAGATAGATGCCGGCATCCAGCAGGTAAAATACCAGCATGCCTTTTTGCAGGCTGGTCAGAACGTTTTGGCCAAAAGTCTGCTGCGCTGCCTGGTTCCCGGCGACAGTTTCGCCCAGAACGCTGTAGCCAAAGGCGTTATTGGCCAAAAAATAACTGGCCGTAATGCTGAGCACCACAACCAGCACCAGCACATTGGCCGGGGAGAACGCCGATTGCAGCACGCCTTTTTGACGCTGTGCCAGCAGAACAATGCCGCGCACCACCATAAAAATAACCAGCCCCACAAATGGGAAGGGGCCGCACATCAGGCAGGCCGTGCCCAGCAGCAGGTAGTTGCGGCAGTCTTTCTCCTGCAAAAAGCAGACGGTTGCCAGCCATGCCCCCACTGTCTGGTTGAACACCCAGAACAGGCAGGTCGTCAGGGAGCTGAACTGGAAATCATTCGTCCACCATTCCAGGTGCATAGCGTTATAGGCCAGCAGGTCCGGCAGTCGGCTGCTGTACAGCGCGCCCAGAATATCCATGCCGCTGAAGAAAATCAAAAACAGCAGGCCGATCCCCTGCTTTTTGCCGGTATCGGCACGCAGGTAGACCAACAAATTCAGCGCCGCCAGATAGGTGCCCAGCGCCGTCCACCCCCAAAGGGCCATACGGGCGAACATCCAGGCGGCATCCAGCCCAAACAGGGCGTATACCGGTTTGGTCAGCGCCGCCGGGACCAGCCAGTGCCCGATATAATACACCAGCGCCGTATCCTTTTGCGGGTAATACACCGGCCAGCTGTTTGTGATCAGATCCCGGTAAATGGCGTTGCGGTAACCCCAGTCCGAGTTCTGGTAAAAAAAGCCCGTCTGACCGCCCAGGTAGCCCCACAACAGCATCAGGGCAAACAGCAGCACCAGCTTTGGCACCGAAAGCGTAATGCCCTGCTCTTCTTGCCCCACTTGCTTAACCTGCGGCGTTTTGCACACGGCATACCACCAGGCAAAGGCCAGCACGGCCAGGCCCGCAACGGCAAACGGCGCGCGGAGATACCCCGCAAAAAACACCGCCAGCGGCGCGGTGAGATAGGATAAGGCAAACGGCTTTAACTTTTGGTAGGTCAACTGCATAAATACTGTCTGGCTCCTGTTCGTCCATGCGGGTCCTGCCCGCACGGACGGGGTTATTCCTTATTGGCTTAATTGGTTTGCTTTTGCGTTTTTGCCCACGCAATGGTGGCGCGGATGCCATCGGCAAAGGCGGTGCGCGGCGCAAAGCCGGTATCCGCCGCAAGCTGGGTGATATCCGCCTGCAAAAACATGACCTGCTGCGGCCCGTAAGGGATTTTGCCCAGGCCAAGCGGCAGGGCCAGGTCGATGGCATCACGCAGGGTCTCAATATATTCCCGCAGGGGGCGGGCGGTGCCGCTGCCCACCGGGTACACGGCACCGCTGCGGCCATGGCAGGCCATGCGGTACAGTGCATCCGCAGCATCGGCGGAGTAAAGATAATCCCACTTCTGCTCCCCTGCCGTCAGGTCCGGGCACTGCCCGGCCAGCAGTTTTTGGATGGTGGCGGTGATCATCGTGTTGGGGCCGTCATGCGGGCCGTAAACCGAAAGGATACGCGCCCACACATGGTCCATGCCCAGGGCGGCGGCCTCGGTACGGCTCATCTGGCCTGCACACAGCTTGGCCATGCCGTACCCGTTTTCGGGGTTTGTGGGGGTATCGGCCCGCAGAACACCGTCCACACGGCCATACTCTGCCTGGCTGCCGGTACCAACAAACACACGGCAGCCCATTGCCGCCGCGGTGCGCACGGCATCAATGGTATAGCGGATATTCTCAATCTGAGCCGGCATATCATTGCGGCCCGCGCCAATGGTGTGCGCCCACGCCAGGTGGAAAAAGGCATCCGCCTGCACGGGCAGCCCGGCTGCGGCCATGCACTGCGGCAAATCCGCCAGGTTGGCGGCATCGCAGGCAACTACATACAGGTTTGCATCCTTGGGCAGCGCTACGGCCCGCGGGCTGCCGGGGCGGCAGACCGCCACCACGGTACACCCGGCCTGCAGCAGCCGGCTGCACAATGCTGTGCCCACGGCCCCGGTGGGGCCGGTTACGATTACGGTTTTAATGTTACGTTCTATCATCATTCACTGCTCCGGCACCAGGGGGATAAACATCTGCTTTTCCAGCTCTTCCCGCGGCAGGAACGGTGCCAGGTCCTCCAGCGGCGGGCTGACCAGTGTGCCGTCCGGCAGGCGCTTGGTGGCGCTCTTCGGCTCCCAGACCTGCTGGGTATCGGTAAAGATCTCGCAGAAAGTCGGGCCTTCTGCGGCAAGGGCGGCATCCACCACCTGTTTCATCTCAGCGTTGGAATGTGCGCAGGAATACGGGTAGCCGAACGCTTCGGCAATTTTGCGGAACTCCGGGAAGGACAGATCCCCGCTCTCCGGCCCAATGCCGATCTTGCAATGGTCTTTGAACAGGTTGTTCTGGGTCAGGCGGATGGAGTGGTAGCCGTTATTGTTGATGAGGAAAATCTTGATCGGCAGCTTATTTGTCAGGATGGTCTGCAATTCCTGCAGGTTCATCATGATAGAGCCATCGCCTTCCAAGCAGATGGTGGTACGGCGGCCGCCTGCAATGCAAGTACCAATGGCGGCGGGCAGGCCGTAACCCATGCTGGCAATGGCGCTGTTGTTGGCCATGCGGCTGCCTTTTTGGATGACATACGCCTGATTGCCTACCACGCAGCAGGCGCCGTTGGAAACTGCGGTCAGGCTGTTTTCCGGCAGACGGGAACTGAGGTAGCGCACAAAGGCGTACACATTGGCGGTGGTGCCGTTTTCTTCCCACTGGCGCGGCAGCACGGCGGGGTAATCTTTTTTCCATCGCTGGCAGGTTGCCAGCCAGTCCGCTGCCTGGCTGACAGGGGTCAGCGGCGCTGCAGCGGCATCCAGCTTTTGCAGAAAGTCCTTGGCATCCGCCCACACGGGGTGCTCCACATGCAGGGTGTGCTTTTTCATCTCGGCGCGGTCAATATCCACCATGATGACTTCCGCCGCGCGGGCCCAGGTTTTCCAGTTATAGCCCACCTGGCGGATGGAAATGCGGGTGCCCACAGCCAGAATCAGGTCTGCGTTCTGGATGGCCCAGTTGCCAGGGCGGTCGCCCATATTGCCGGCACGACCGCAGTAAAGCGGGTTTTCGTCCTCGATCAGGTCCACGGCGTTCCAGTAGGTCACAATGGGGATGTTCAGCTTTTCCGCCACGGCGCGGAACGCTGCGTACCCGCCGGAAAGCCGGATGCCGTATCCGGCGTGGAGCACCGGGCGCTTGGCGTTGCGGATCTTTTCCAGCACCATCTGCACGGTGGCATCGTCCACCGGGGGCGGCAGCCGGGCATCGTCCTGCGCCGGGTCATAGCCGGGCAGGCTGTCGGTTTCAATGTAGCCGCCCTGATAGTTGACCGGGATATCGATCCACACCGGGCCGGGGCGGCCGGTCGTTGCCAGGTGCCAGGCTTTTTCCAGCACATAGCGGATCTGGTTCGGGTCTTCCAGCATGGTGGCGTATTTGGTCATGGGGGCAACAGATTTGGTGATATCGTATTCCTGGTCGCCCACCGCGCGCAGGGGCAGGCCATCGGTAAACTGCGCGGCATAGCGGGCCGTGGTATCGTACCGAACCTGGCCGGAGATCACGAACATAGGGATGGAATCCAGCCAGCCGCCCACCACACCGGTCAGGGCGTTGGTGCCGCCGGGGCCGGTGGTAACGCACAGGGCGGCAATTTTGTTATCAATACGGGCGTATGCTTCCGCCGCAATGGCGCTTGCCTGCTCGTGATGGTTATAGGTAACATGCAGCGCCGGGTGGTGGCCCAGTGCATCATTCAGATGCATGGCACCACCGCCCACCACGCTGAACACATCCGTAACGCCGTGCGCCGCAAGAAAATCGGCCACATAATCGGCCAGACGCTGTTTCATTGAGAGTGTCCTCCTTTTATTTGTTTTTAATCGAATAATCCATTGTGGCCTTTTTGCTATGTGAACCCTTGAAACTATCTCCTTCTTATTTCAATTTCCTTTTAGATGTATTGAAAACCGCCTAACCACATGCCCACCATTAACAAGCTCTGTAAATCGTATTTGACCAATTTCATCTCAGATGCAGCATGAATTTCCATAGGTTTCTTTCCTATTCAGTGTAAACACGATTTGGTTTCTCTTCTGCCTTTATTTTATATACAGACACATCGCCGAACTCACCAATTAATTCATATTGCATTGGCAGGATTTCATCGAACATATTTTCAATTTTGCGCTGTTCAAGTGGTTTTCCATCGCGGAATTCCCTCTCGTGGACTTCTTTGCAATTCGGGATATCCTTCCAAACCACAATATCCGGCAGCTTTTCCTTCAACAATTCCTTTTCTTCTTGCACGTATTTGTCATCTACTACATCGTAAAACAAAACGGGGACAAAAGTGTTCATATTATAGTTATCCGTCAGGATATTGAAAATTTTTACGTAAGGGTATCCAAAGATGACAGCATCTTCCGTCGTGTTTTTTTCAATCAGTTCCGTAACGCCCTCAAACATTTCTTTATCTTCTTTGGAGAATTTGACCCCCTTCAGTGCAGGAATGTCCGTAGTGTACGTCTTGAGATTTCGGGGTTCTTCCTCAGTGCCCCACCATGAGTACGAACAGATTACTTTTTGCGCCATACAACTGATTGACATCAGCAAACAACCAACAACTACAATACCCCGGACAGCAAATTCATTCCAAACATCTGCACCACAGAAAGAAAGTGCTGCGGCCAAAATGACCGGAACTGCAATCATTGTACAGAAATACGGAATGCCACTTGTGCCGGATGACATAATGCCGGAATACATCGTACTAAGTGCCGCACAGTACAGCCAGAACAGGCTTTCCTCATGGTGCCTTTTTTCTCTTCTCCCTAGTTTTGCGCCCCAGTGGATTAATTGTATAATTGTCAGCAACAGAACCACATAGTAGAATTTATTTTGTACCGCCTGCCAAACATTCGTATCATGGTACAGATTCCGAAGGAAGTCATTACTGTCAGGGTTTGCTCCGCCGCAGAAAATAAAGGTTGTTATCCATGTAAAAATCAGCAGCAAACCGCCACCTGCTTGGAACAGGACATGTCTACTAGGTACATTCTCTTTTAGACGGAAATATAGCAACAGCCCTACCAGCGCCATATCAATCAGCAGGATCACTTGCATCTCGCGACTTTTTTCCAGCACCTCTAAAAACGAGGATATTTCGTTTCCATAATTGATATAGAGCAAAAAGAACAACAGTGGGAGCAGCACGGATTGGGCCCGGATTGCGTTCCCTCTAAAAGCCGCTTCATCCGTGTTTACCGCAAGAAGCATCGCTATTATAACAATCAACCAATTTCGGACGTTTGTAACCGCCGTAAAAAGGCCGCCAAATAAAATAGTAAAAATGGAACCCTTGCCGCCTGTGTGCATGAATACCTGCTCTACAAATGGAAAGAATGCTCCATTAGCCAGCAGATAAACCGTTGCGATGGCCAGTGGAACTATGGCACCAGCAACTACAAAAAGGCAATACCAGCCAAAGCGTGCATCTTTTTTCCTGCTGCAATAAAATGCAAGGGCCACAAAATACACAATACCTGACGCCAAGAAGATTGTTTGCTTATTCAGAAAAATCAGTCCCAGCACAAAGCCTGCCCCAAAGAGTTTGGTGTAGCGTTGCTTGTTTGTGTTTGCCTCATGAAAGGCGATCACACAATATGAGAGGATAACCGAAAGTAGGATAACCGTTTGGTTGTAATCTCCCAACAGATCATAGACAGATGCCGCACAGAGCATGATCGAAAACAGGCATGCCACAAACGCGCTGACCATGTTGATGTAGCGCGAAATCAGGCGGAACAGCAATGTAAAAATAGCTGCGCGTTGCAACACCCACCAAAATCGATATACTAAAAGGCTTCCAAAAGAAAGTTTCCAAAAAACAGCATCGACCAGTAGGTTCAGCGGGGGCAAATAGTAATAGAAATCCCGATATGGCACTTTTCCATGCCATATAAGCTCTACATAGTTGACGTTCCAGCCTTCGCTAATGGGAAATGTATTATCGGCGTAAATTGCTGAATAACATACCACTGCCAAGAAAATTCCAATCGACAGCATATTTTTTATGGTACTTATTTTATGTGCCGGTATTTTCTGCGCTTTTGGCGGCACAGCTGCTTGCATTGGTCCTCACATTCCTTCCTTCTTGCCATTGTGTTTTCTGTGCATAGCAAACTTTCCACATGGACATCTATATACTTTAAAGCCAATTTGGCTTTTTCGTTTATCTTTCCTTAAATGTCCACAACTTGTTGATGATAAAATTCAGCGGAATCGTGACCAGCAAATTTACAATCGGCGCAATCGTTTTGCTTACGCTGAAGAACGTAACCTCTATCCAAAGCAAAACATTAGAAAGGATCGACGTGCCGCCATAGCTGACATATGTTTTTCCAAGGCGTCTCAGTTTGCTGCGCCAATCGTTTGCATTCCCGGTAAACACAAACTTATCGTTCCAAAAAAAGGCATTGGCAATGCTCAGAATTGTTCCCAGAACGCTGCCTACCATATACAGGTCTGGGCTGATCCACAAAAAGATATAATACACCGCCATCGATACCGCCGTGTTGCTTACGCCAACAAGGCCAAACTTGATAAACTGTGCAAGCAGCGCAACAAATTCCTCTTTGCTTTTTGCTCCCAACAGTGCCAACATTTTTTGCATGGATCCCGTTCCTTTATTATTTTTTTATAAGCAATCAAAAAAGCAAAGCCTGTATTGATAATTTACCGCAGTGCAGCAGCCATTTTTTTCTTATCAGCACGGCTTTGCTTTTTCTTATTGATTCATCTTATCAGCGCTTTTTACTGGTTCACCGCTTCAATAATGATCTTTGCCATATAGTCGATCATCTCATCGGTCATGCCGGGGTACACGCCGACCCAGAAGGTGTTGTTCATGATAAAGTCAGTGTTGGTCAGCTCCCCTGCCACGCGGTAGGCGTCGGTGCCGCGGATCTGGTCAAAGCAGGGGTGCTTGATCAGGTTGCCGCTGAACAACAGGCGGGTCTGGACATTGTGGTCCTCAATATAGCGGGTCACGGCGTTGCGGTCCAGGCCGGATTCCGGCTTGACCGAAATCAGGAAGCCGAACCAGGACGGGCGGCTGTTGGCGGCCGGTTCCGGCAGGATCAGCTTATCGGCGGCCGGTTCCAGGGCTGCGCGCAGGCGGTCCCAGTTATGGCGGCGGCGCTCGATAAAGCTGGGGAACTTTTTCAGCTGTTCGCAGCCGATGGCGGCCTGCATATCGGTCACTTTCAGGTTATAGCCAAAGTGGCTGTAAACGTACTTGTGGTCATAGCCTGCGGGCAGTTCGCCATACTGACCGTCAAAGCGGTGGCCGCAGAAGTTATCGTGGCCAGACGGGCAGATGCAGTCGCGGCCCCAGTCGCGGTAGCTCTTGATCAGGCGGTTCAGCAGCGGGCTGTTTGTATACACGCAGCCGCCCTCGCCCATCGTCATGTGGTGCGGCGGGTAGAAGCTGGAGGTGCCGATATCGCCCCAGGTTCCGGTAAAGCGGGTTTCGCCGTTGATGGTGTACTGGGTGCCCAGGGCATCGCAGTTATCCTCCACCAGCCAGAGGTTATGGGCATCGCAGAAGGCTTTGACGGCGGACAGGTCAAACGGGTTGCCCAAGGTATGGGCGATCATGACTGCCTTGGTCTTGGGGGAAAGGGCAGCTTCCAGCTTGGTCACATCAATGTTGTACTGCGGCACGGTCACATCCACAAACACCGGCACAGCGCCATACTGCAGCGCCGGGGTGACAGTGGTGGGGAACCCGCATGCCACAGTGATGACCTCATCGCCCTTTTTGATCTGGCGGTCGCCCAGTTCCGGGGCGGTGAGCGCCATAAAGGCAACCAGGTTGGCGGAGGAGCCGGAGTTGACCAGGTTGGCGAACTTTACGCCGATCCACTTGGCAAACTCTTTTTCAAATTCATCCGCAAAGCGGCCGGTGGTCAGCCAGAAATCCAGCGTTGCATCGGTCAGGGCGCACATTTCTTTTTCATCAAACACGCGGGATGCATAAGTAACGCGGTCGCCGGGCTTGAAATCCGTCTTTTTCTCCTTAAAGTCATGGTAATATTCTGCCACCAGCGCCTTGATCTGCTCGCGGGCTTCGGCCTCATTGCTCCAATTTGCCATCGTCTGCTCCCTTACTCACTCAAAAATTCCTTGATCTCTTTGTCCATCTCCGCCGGGATATCCCCGCCGGAAAGCCATACCTTGCTGAACGCAACGGTCTTTTGCATACATTCCGCCATATGCCAGCGCGGTTTCCAGCCGAAGGTGGATTTCAATTTGCTGCAATCCAGCTTCAAAAAGTTTGCTTCATGCGGGGCGTTTGCCTCAGCGCGGTTTTCCCATGCAGCACCATCGCCCCACGCCTGGCAGAACAGGTCTACCAGGGTGCCGGTCGTCACACAGTCGCAGTCATCTGGGCCGACATTATAATAGCCGGCGTGCCGGTTATCCTCATACTGGCGCTGGGCGATCAGCAGGTACGCCGCCAGCGGTTCCAGCACATGCTGGTATGGGCGGGTGGAATACGGGTTGCGCACACCGATGCTCTCCCCTTTTGCCATGGCACGCACACAGTCTGGGATGATGCGGTCATTGGCAAAATCGCCGCCGCCAATCACATTACCCGCGCGGGCGGTGGAGATGGCCACGCTGCCATCCGCAAAAAAGCTGTTTTTATAGCTGTGGGTCACCAGCTCCGAGCAGCTTTTGCTGTTGGAGTAGGGGTCGAAGCCATCCAGCGGTTCGTTTTCGCGGTAGCCCCAGCACCATTCATTATTCTGGTACACCTTATCCGTTGTTACGTTCAGCACAGAGCGCGGCGGAGTTTGGGCGGTACGCACACATTCCAACAGGTTCACGGTGCCCATCACATTGGTTTCATAGGTATAGCGCGGGTCCTTGTAGCTGTCCCGCACAATGGGCTGAGCCGCCAGGTGCAGCACGATTTCCGGCCGAGCGGCATCAAAGGCCGCTTTCAGGCTGGCAAAATCGCGGATATCACCGATCACGCTGGTCATTTTGCCTTCCAGCCCTGCCAGAGAGAAGATGTTGGGGGTTGTGGGCGGTTCCAGGCTGTAACCCGTTACCACCGCACCGATCCCTACCAGCATGCGGCAGAGCCAGCTGCCCTTAAAACCGGTATGCCCGGTTACAAACACGCGTTTGCCGCGGTAAAATTCCAAGTTCATTGTTGGTTCCACACTTCCCAGGGCGCACAGCCAGACGCCCACATTTTTTCCAGCATACTTTTTTCGCGCTCGGTATCCATGCACTGCCAGAATCCGCGGTGCACATAGCTCATCAGCTGGCCTTTGGCTGCCAGCTCGCGCAGCGGGGTCTGCTCAAAAATGGTATCATCACCGCTGATGGTATCAAACACTTCCGGTTCCAGCACCATATAGCCCGCGTTGATGATAGCCCCATCGTTGATGCTCTTTTCGCGGAAGGCCTGTACAGTGTTATCCTGGCCGATATCCAGCACGCCTTTCTGCTGTTCCTGCACAACGGCGGTCAGAGTGGCTAGCTTGCCATGCTGCTTATGGAACTTGACCAGTTCGGCAATGTTCACATCACAAACGCCATCACCATAGGTCATCATAAAGGTTTCGTTGCCGATATATTTCTGCACCCGCTTGATGCGGCCGCCCGTCATCGTGTTCAGGCCGGTATCCACCACCGCCACGCGCCACGGCTCGGCGTGCTGGTCATGCACGATCATCTTGTTGCCCTGGGTGAAGTCAAAGGTCACATCACTGGTATGCAGGAAATAATCCGCAAACCACTCCTTGATCATATGCTGTTTGTACCCGGCGCAGATCACAAAATCATTAAAGCCATAGTAAGAATACTCTTTCATGATATGCCACAAAATGGGCATACCGCCGATTTCGATCATCGGTTTTGGCTTGAACTTGCTTTCTTCCGAAATACGCGTGCCATAGCCGCCGGCAAGAATTACAACTTTCATATTTTTCACTCCCGTAAGCCTGCGGCGGAACCCTGCTTGCAGTCCCGCAAAAACTGTCCGCCCCACCAGCATTTCAACCGCCGGACAGTTTGGTACACACCCAGCTTATTTTTTATTACTATGATAGTATATCATTTTCACGTATTCAGTGCAACCGTTCCAGGAAATTTATCGCACTTAGTAGGCATGCTTTTTATTCCGCGTTTTGCTCTTTGTTATCACATTTTAACGCCGCTTCTGTTGTCGCTGTGCAAACAATATTCTTTAGGCAACACCGCACAATTCCCGCCTTGCGGCTTAAGCACCGCTCCGGCA
>ENA-OVGQ01001641-OVGQ01001641.1-human-gut-metagenome-genome-assembly--contig:-NODE-1641-length-23102-cov-3.499197_pt1 | contig 23102 bp, 19 predicted proteins | sample MGYA00237774_ERZ505427 | MGnify/ENA primary metagenome ERZ505427 (study PRJEB26158, sample SAMN06016404) | human gut metagenome | biome: human gut; feature: ankylosing spondylitis patient; material... | reverse complement strand
CGGAGTGGAATTTCCACTATTTTTTTGAAGAAAATTATGATAAAATGAAGATCAGTGAGTGCAATGCACAAAAGAAAAATAAGCGGATGCCTCTGGAAGGCCTGTGTTTCCGGGAAAAAGGAAGCCGGAGCGAAGGCGCACCGGGCAGAACGGATCGTTGGAGGAACCATGAAAAAGACGATGGAGCAGATCATCCTGGAAGGTCAGGTCGCAAAATGCCGCTCCCTGGAGGAACTTTATGTGCTGTGGGAACTGATGCAGCAGATGGAGGAAGATCCGGACGGAAAGACCTGTTATCCGGAACTGGATCAGAGAAATTTTCATATTGACGGAATCGTGGATCCGGTGCACTATGACGGGACCCTTTATATATTAAAAGAGACGAACATGCGGAAAACGATCCAGAAAGGCGAGACGATGCCGGTGGTCTCGGATATCCGGGGCGACTTTCTCTCCGGAAAGAGTCCGTCTGGCCGGGTGGAATATCTGGAGTATCTCACTGGCATGCAGAAGGTCCTCTGGGAGGAACGTCATCCGGGGGAAGAGTGCAGACTTACCGGGAAAAAGCTCCGCGAGAAGGCGGCGGTACTCTATCTCAATAAGCGCGGCGGAAAGGGCGCGGCCGATGAGGTCAGCCTGGATTATGGTCAGTACTATATGGAGTTTATCAAGAAGCAGATCCGGCTCTTAAACCCGAAGACCGTGGTCTGCTGCGGAGAGGATCTCTTCCGCCTGATCGTGATGGAAGTGTTCCAGAATAAGAAACAGAAAAAGAACCGGGAGATCTACATGAAATGGAAAGATCTGATCCAGGGAGATGTCTTTTTTGCAGACCGGGAATACCGTCCGATAAAAGAGGCAAAGAAAGACGAGGCGACTGTCCGCGTTGTGAGGATGTGGAATCCGTCCTACCGGGTGAATAATGGACAGTATGTGTCGCTGGAGGAGTATCTGAAGGAGTTCCGGAGAAGACTTTCCGGCGGGAAAGAGGATGAGCAGGAGAATCTGCAAAGCGCGGAGCCAGATGAGGAAAACACGGAGTCCCCGATGACGGAGGATCCGGCTGTGGAGAAATCAGAATAGTGCAGGGATACAAGGGAATTCTGGAAGTTTGAAAAAATGGACAGAGTTCCTTTTTCTATGACAGAAAATTTCAAAGGAATTTCCCACTGCACAAAAAATGCAATGTATGAGAGATGTACACTTGTACGAAGAGGAAGGTCTTCGCTGGAGACTGCACAAAGAGCACGAATGTGACAGGTCATATTTCTGATCTGTAAGAATTGCTTTTCACAGGAAGAAATTTTCTGAACAGATGATCTTAAAACAGACAGGAATCATCATGGATTTCGCCAATCTGAAACATGGTAAGAAATTGTAAGAATAATTAAGTAATTTTATATAGTCAGAACATGATGCAGGCAGTATACTTGAGGTACAAAAAGAACTTTGACGTCAAGATGAAACGTCAGGAATGACAGGCGCGGCGGAAAAGAATGCTGTGTAAAAATTGTAGAAAAAGGAGGCGGACGGATGCAGCAGAGCGACGAAGCGGTGATCCGGGTAAAGGATCTGTACAAGGTATACCGCATGGGCGAAGAAAAAGTGTATGCGCTGAACGGGGTCAGCTTTGAGATCCACAAAGGCGAGTTCTGCGCGATCACAGGACCGTCCGGATCCGGAAAATCGACACTTTTAAATATGCTGGCGGGACTGGAACATCCGACAAAGGGCGAGATCGTGATCGCCGGAAAACATATCGAAAAGCTGAATGAGAAACAGCTTGTGACCTTCCGAAGAGAGCGGGTCGGGTTTATCTTCCAGTCCTACAACCTGATCGGGACGATGGATGCGGTGGAAAATGTGGCGCTGCCGTTATCGTTCCGGGGGATACCGAGGGCAGCGAGGATCAAGCGGGCGAAACAGTATTTAAGGCTTGTGGGACTTGAAAAATTTATGACCCACATGCCGAACCAGATGTCCGGCGGACAGCAGCAGCGAGTCGGAATCGCGAGAGCCCTGGCGATGAACCCGCAGATCATCTTCGCGGACGAGCCCACGGGAAACCTGGATTCGAAGACAACGATGGAAGTATTAAAACTCATGCAGAAGGTCGTAAGGGAACAGAAACAGACGCTTGTGATGGTTACCCACGACAATAATCTGGCGACCTACGCGGACCGGATCTTTAAGATCATCGACGGAAAGATCGTGAGCATCGAGGAGAATCACCATGAGGTGGATCTTGTGCAGCTCGAGGAGTCCATGCAGGCGGCGGCAGAGGCGCAGGCGGAGAGAAAATCTAAGAATCCGGCAGCAGAAGAGCAAATAGAGACAGTTGTGGAAGCAGAAGAACACCGGATAGAGGGAAAGTCAGAATAACAATCGACAAAATTTTGGAATAAACGCAAAAATATGGAAAGCTGGCACAAATAACTAAAATAGAACAGCCAAGAGGAGAGGAACAGTATGAAAGTAAAAGGATTACGCTGGATGGCAACATTCCTTGCTGCGTGTATGCTGATGGGCGCAGTCCCGGCAACTGCATTCGCGGCGAAGGAGACAACAGAAGCGGCGGAGACGATCCCGCAGGTCTACCGGATGGACGATGACAATGATACCGTCCGCCTAGTGATTGGAAAAACACCGACTTTATATATCGGAAAAAACGGAACCGTTTCTGTGACACTCATGAACATGGAGGACAAGGACTGGATCGAGACGGAGATCTGGATCGCCTCCGAGGATGATTTCCGGAACCACTACTCCGATGAGATCATAAAGACGGAGGACCGCGACAGCGAGGAGAGCAGCATCGTTCAGTCTATGAAGACGATCTATCCTTTTGAGGTGACGGATTCCTTAAACCGCCATTACAAGGTTGGTCATGTAAACAAAAAAGCGAAAAAGACCGTCAACCTGAATGTCAATGTAAAAAAAGGTCTGGAAGAGGGATACTATCCGATCCTGATCTATATCTCGAAGCGCGCTCAGGGCGAGGACGGAATGTCATCCGAGTACGCAAAGACTATAATGGCGTGGATCGAGACAAAGAAGACAACAGGAACCAGTGAGACAAATGAGGACAACTCCGAGCCGGTAGCATTCGCCCTCGGCGAGAATCAGTCCACCCCGTCCGCGAACTATTCCGAGGTCATGAATTTCGATGTAAATGTGAGAAATACCGGTTATAAGACCGCCTACGATGTGCGTGTCGATATGGAGCTCTCTGAGGATATCACGAAGTTTCCGTTTGAGATCAATGACGGAAATTATGACCGGCAGATGGGAAATATGAATCCGGATCAGACGGTGGCGGTTCCATTCAGCATGGCAGTGCGGGAAAAGGCGAAATCCGGCTATTATCCGATCAAGTTTAAGATCCGTTACCGGGAAAATGAGAATGGAAACTTTGCTGCTCCTGTGGAGGATACCTTTTATGTGCGGGTTTATGGAAAAGACGAGGATGATTCGCTGGATTCTGAAGCAGGCGAGAACGAAAGAACAAAGGCGCGTATCATCGTCGACAGCTTTGAGACGGATCCTGCGGAGATCTATGCCGGACAGGATTTTACGCTGAAGGTGCGCATGAAAAACGCTTCCAACAGTATCGCAGCCAGCAACATCCTGTTTACCTTCGAGTCGGAAGCAGTGAGCGACAGTCCGGTATTTACGACGGTGAACGGTTCAAACTCCGTGGTCGTCAATTCTCTGGCACCGGGAGCATCCGACACGCTGACGATAAAATTTTCCTCAAGTCCCACAGCGGAACAGCGTTCCTACACGATCACGATCAATGAGCAGTATGACAGCCCGGAATTCAAGAACGCGAAGGAAGCCGTAAAGATCGCGGTTGGATTAAAGCAGGAGGCACGGTTAAATACCGGTACCATCGAGGTCATGCCGGATGCTATTTCCGTAGGCGAAGAGTCAAACGTGATGTTTTCCATCAACAACACCGGAAAAGTCATGCTCTATAATGTGAACGCGGTCTTTGAGGCAGACTCTATCCAGAAGAATGAGGCTTATGTTGGAAATATCGAACCCGGAAAAAGCGGAAACGTGGATACGATGATCAACGGAATTGCCCCGACCACGGATGATGGAAAGGTAAAACTCTCCATTACATATGAGGATGAGAACGGAAAAGTCTCCACGGTCGAGAAGGAGATCCAGCTTATGGTAAATGAGGATCAGAGCATGGATGAAAGCAATGTTGACGATACCTGGAACAGTGACGATGTACAGCCGGAACCGTCCACGACGGATAAACTGAAACATCTCGCAATTCCGGTGGGAATCGTGGGAGTGGTCCTTGCAGCTGTGATCCTTGTGGTCATCAGACGCAAAAAGAAGAAAGCGGGAATGGACGATGAGATTCTTTGATCTGCTCATCATGAGCATCAATAACCTGCGCAGACGGAAACTCAGGACGGGACTTACCGTTCTGGGTGTTGTCATCGGCACGGCCTCCATCGTAGTCATGGTCTCTCTGGGAATCGGATTGAAGGAAAATACCGTGGAATCCTATGCTTCCTTCGGAAGCCTCACAAGGATCCAGATCAGTTCCGGATACGGGAACCAGTCCGAGGACGATTACCTCGTGGACGCCACGGTGACGAAGCTTGCGAAGATCCCACATGTGAAGAGTGTGTCCCCGATTCTGGAGACAGATGTGAATCTGAAGCAGGGAGTTTATCAGGGATATTCGAACATTGTGGGAATGCCCAGAGAGGAGCTGGAACAGATTCCGCTGGCGGAGGGAAAACTTCCGAACAAGAATGCGGCGACTCTGGAGTTTATCGTCGGAAATATGGTTTCCGATAACTTTTATAACAGCAAGACCGGAAAGGGAAGCTGGGACGGAGAGGATCTTTCCAAAGTGGATCTTATACACAAGCCGTTTTTTACCATGTTCCAGAATATGGGAAACGGGGATGAAAGCAGCCAGAAAAAGTATCTTTTCCCGGCCTGCGCTCTGGTGGATGGCGGCGAGAACGGATTTTCTGAGTATGGATACCAGATCTACACGGATATCGATCTGTTAAAGACCCAGCTGAAAAAGATCTACCGGAAGAACCCGATCCCCGGACAGCCGACAAATAAAAAGGGAAAACCCTACAATTATTTTGTCTACAATATGATTTACGTGAATGTGGACGATATGGAGCATGTGACGGAGGTCCAGAAAGCGATCACAGATATGGGCTATGAGGCCTACAGCAGCATGCAGTGGCTCGAACAGGCCCAGCAGCAGACAGATATGATCCAGGCGGTACTCGGAGGCATCGGTGCTGTATCGCTGTTTGTGGCGGCCATCGGAATTGCAAACACGATGATGATGTCCATCTATGAGAGAACGAAGGAGATTGGTGTGCTGAAGGTTTTGGGATGTGCGCTTGGAGATATCCGGACGATGTTTTTGATGGAGGCAGGATTTATCGGATTTATGGGAGGCGTTCTGGGACTTGGCTTAAGCTACAGCGTCTCTGCGGCCATCAATAAGTTTCTGGGAGCCAGTCTCTCCGGCATGACCGGCGGTTCTGGAGCAATCTCAAGGATCCCGCTGTGGCTTTCCGGATCCGCTGTGGTCTTTGCGGTCCTCATCGGCATGCTGGCCGGACTTTTCCCGGCACTGCGGGCGATGAAATTAAGTCCGCTGGCGGCGATCAGAAACGAATAAGATAAATGAGTCCTGGGTGCGCTGACACCTTAAAAATCTGACATTTCATCCAGTCCGCAGGCAGGTTGGGGAGCAGCAGAAAAACTCCAAAGTTAAGCCGCGCATGGAAAGGCGGACGGTTGACAGGCAACAGAAAAATCGGGATTAAAAGATCCGGTAAAACATAAGACACGCCATACAGATTTCACTTAAAACCTGGATGACGTGTCTTTTTCAATTCTTAAAATATCTGATCATTTACCCGGCACTTAAGCCTTGGCCGCCTTCTGTCTGGACAGTGTCTGTACACCTTCAATAACAAGGATGATCGCAAGGAAGATCAAAAGGATTCCGAGGATCGTCTGTGCCCACGGACCCCAGTCAGCGCCGCCTGCGGCAATCATGCCGATCTGGTTCTTAACTGTGAGTGCAAGGGAGGTGATCGTAACGATGATCATGAATGCCATCGGGATCAGGAACATCTTGTTGTTCTTGCCCATGTTTCCGAGCCATGTGGCAACGGCTAAGAGGCCGATACCCGCGAGAAGCTGGTTGGCAGCCCCGAACAGTCCCCAGATCTTTCCGTATCCGTTCATGCCGAGAAGGATGCCAAGGACAACTGTGAGGATCGTAGCGAAGTACGGATTTACCATAACCTTTTTCCAGCCCTCTTTGATGTCGGCAGCAGTTTCACCCGGCTCAAGCCAGAATTCCTGGAACATGAAACGCGCAAGACGTGTTGCGGTATCAAGAGAAGTAAGACAGAACGCGGAATATGTAAGTACCAGTAAAGAGTTTAAGATGCTGTAGCTTCCCGGGATGATATCGTCGATCATGTGAGCGATACCGCCGCCGAAGATCGCTGTCGCGCCCTTTAACGCCTGGTCCGGATGAACCGCGTTCCACTTGTAAGCGTAACCGATGGCGCAGAGAGTTAAAACTGCGAGAACACACTCTAAGAGCATTCCACCGTAAGCGATCGGTTTCGCGTCAGTCTCTTTGTCGAGCTGCTTGGATGTGGTACCGGAAGATACCAGAGAGTGGAAACCGGAGATCGCACCGCAGGCAACAGTCGTAAACAGTACCGGGAACATGTACTGAGTACCATTTCCATTGTCAACTGCAAAGCTTGTCACAGCTGGGAAGGTGGAGTCGAAGGTCGGATGAGCGACGATGACACCGAACGCTGCGACTGCCAACATCGCGTAGAGCAGGAAGGAGCTTAAGTAGTCACGCGGCTGGAGAAGGATCCATACCGGTGTTACAGAAGCGATGGCGATGTAAAGACCAACGATCCACATCCATGCCTTTGTGGAGAGGTAGATCGGATGAAAGTTCATTCCGATCGCCATGATCAGAACGATCGCAAGAACGCCGAATACGGAAGCGATACCCATCGGCATGTTGCGGCGGTATACACAGAAACCGAATACGATTGCGATCAGGATGAACAGGATCGAGATCATCGCTACGGTTGCCGGAGTCGCGGATTTCGCCATATCAAGTGCGCCGCTCTCATCGTACACTGCGCCGAAGGTGGAAGCAACGATCGAAGCGAAGGCTGCTACGACTAAGATCAGTGTCAGGTAAGAGAAGATGATGAAGAGCTGCTTTGCACGTTTGCTCATGTTTGCGGAGATGATCTCTCCGATGGACTGTCCTTTGCTGCGGACAGATGCGAACAGTGCGCCGAAGTCATGGACACCGCCGAAGAAAATACCTCCGATGAGGATCCATAAGGTAACCGGGAGCCAGCCGAACATGGCTGCGCCGATCGGTCCCGTGATCGGGCCTGCGCCTGCGATGGAGGAGAAGTGGTGTCCCATCAGAACCGGAGCTTTTGCCGGTACATAGTCAACACCGTCTGCCATTGTGTGGGCCGGTGTCTCTGTTTTGCTTTCGCCTACGCCCCACTGCTTGCACAGCCAGCCGCCGTAGCAGACATAGCCGATGCCAAGAATGGCAACGCAGACGATGAGAAGAACTAATGAATTCATTGTTGATATCGCCCTTTCTTTTAAAATATAATAATGTTGGGGTCAAAAGTTTTTGACCCCTTTGATACCGTATTGTTCCGCACTTTGTGCTCTCACAATACTCAAAAACATTCATAATCCGCTCATTTTTCTGCGAAAAATGGCTGCTTATTCATGTTTTTGGCGGGGTCCAAGGTCAAAAAACCTCTTGCAGGCAAGCCTGCATCGGATTTATGACCGTTTCCCCCTGGTATCATATAATACTTTTTTCAAAATTTTCGCAACATGGTGACCGCTTGCGTTTGAAGTGACCTTCCCGTCAGCCACCTCCACCAACGCCGCATGAAAATTCATCCAGCCATGCAGGGAAAAATGAAAACTTTTGTAAATACGGCATTTTTTTAAAGCTTTCCTTGCGTCCTCATCACAGGTATCGCAGACAAAGACTGCCGTAATATAGGAAGCCATATGGCCCGGACCGACATGGATCCGTTTCATGCCGTCAGCATGGATCTCGGATTTTAATTCCTCGAAGGTCTCTAAAGTCAGATGCGGAATGTTGACGAGATAGAGAAATTCCTCGTTTTCCGCGGACCATAATTCTGACTTTTTTGAGATGACATACTGGCCGGAATGCTCAAAAAAATCGCAGCGGGCTGTGATTGGAGAGCGATCGCCATAGATCATCATATGAATATCGTAAAAAGGTTCGTAGTTTTTTAACAGCCGCTCGATCGCGGACTCTCTTGTGTATTGCATTCGGCTTCCCATTTCTAATATTGATTTTGTGCATGAATTATTATACTTTTATGAAAAATATAAAAATTTTATAAAAAGCTTTATTATTATAACTCTGAATACATAATTATGCAAGTTTTTTACGAGATAAATAGGGAAAGAAACAAAAAATTAGTTTTATAAATTAAGTGGAGGGGAAAATGGATAGGAACCGTGTGCGGGTAATTTGGAAACCAGGAATGCATTTGACAAATATTTGTGAAATTCCTATACTACAATGTAAGTACAGAGTTTCGATCCGGAACCAGGAGCTATCGGTTAAAGAAGGAGAAAAAGAGATGTTTATAAATTTTTCAAATCATCCGAGCAGCATGTGGGGCGAAAAACAGAAGACGGAAGCAGAAAAGTACGGACTGATCGAGGACCTGCCTTTCCCGGCGGTGAGCGCCCATGCAGACAGGAAAGCGGTTCAGGATCTGGCGGAACACTATGCAGCCATGATCCTTGAAAAGCAGCCGGAATGCGTGATGTGCCAGGGAGAATTCTGCCTCAGCTATCATGTGATCGAAAGGCTGAAGAAAGCCGGGGTACGGGTTGTTGCTGCCTGCAGTGAACGTGTGGTGGAGGAAGTATATGGAAAGACGGGAACGGAGAAGAAGAGCGTCTTTCAGTTTATCCAGTTCAGGGAATACTAAAGAGTTCTGTCTGAAGCAGCAAAAATGACTGGCTGTTTTGAAAAATGGCCAGAAATTAGGAGTAACGATATGAGAAAAAATGAGGAAAACATGACGTGGATGGACATCCCGTATATCACGCTGACGTTTTGTCTGAGATTTTATCAGAGAGTCGCGGTGCCGGAGAACAAGGTTTCCGCGCTGCGAGGAGGTCTTGGGGAGATGCTGCTCCGGAAAAACTGCATTGCGGACCGGGACTGTGAAGCGTGCCGGTTTCAGGACAACTGCATGGTCTGGAATGCCTTTTACACACCGATGCGGCTGAAACCCGGGTATGTGACGGGAAAGGAGAGTCTTGGGTACCTGATCGAATGCGACAATCTGGATACGCTGATGGACGAGGGGCACGGGTTCGTGTTCCGCCTGAAGCTTTTCGGGCGCAATATCCCGCTGTTCGCCCAGTATCTGGATGCGTTCTGGCGCCTCGGACAATGCGGACTCGGGAAAGAACAGGCGAAGTTTGAGATCGCGGCGGTCTACACGGAAGAAGAGCAGCTGCTTTTGGATGATACAGAGATCCATATGGAACATTTCCGGGTACACACGGTCGGAGAGTATATCCGGAAGAGAAAATGGGAACTTTCGGGAGAACAGCCGGCGCAGAACGGCGATTATCTGGTTCATTTCCTGAGACCCCTGGCACTGCGGAAGGACCGGATCGATCTGAAATGTTTTGATGCGGAAGCGATCTGGCGTGCGATCCACCGGAAGATCCAGATGATGAGCGCCTTCGATGAGATCGGGACAGAACTGGAAAAACCGCAGACGTGGCCGCAGATCATCGACGCGAGATCGGCAGAGACCTCGGTCAGACGATATTCCAGCACGCACAGAAAAGGAATGGAATTAAGCGGAGTTCAGGGATATGTGATCTTCGAAGAGGTTCCGGAGGAGAGACTGGAAGAACTTCTGGCAGGAGAACTGTTCCATATAGGAAGAAATAACAGCTTTGATTTTGGGCGGTATGTGGTACAGAGACGATAACCTTTATGCCTTTGCAGGCAGAAAGTGCTGAAAGCCTGTGAGGTGAAGGACATCGCCCAGACACTGGGAAGAGAGCTGGGATATGAGCTGGCCGCAAGCGGAGAAAATAAGGAAAAGATGTAAAAGCACCCGCCGCGCGTCCACCGCATAAAATAAAGTAATGAAGCTTAAGGCGGCTTTCTTTGAAGACATTTCCGAAACCACTGAGCGCGCAGGAAGAGCGGGAATACTTAAGACGCTGCAAAGAGGGCGACCTGGAAGCCAGAGAGGTGCTGATCAGCCGGAACCTTCGGCTGGTCGCACATGTGGTCAAAAAATACCAGCAGTCCGGATATGAGACGGACGATCTTTTGTCAGTTGGAACCATCGGCCTGATCAAGGCAGTCAATACGTTTAATGCGGAAAAAGGATCAAGACTGGCGACCTATGCCGTCAAATGCGTGGAAAATGAGATCCTGATGATGTTCCGGTCGGGGAAGAAGTTCTCCAGGGAAGTCTCCATCTATGACCCGATCGGTGCGGATAAAGACGGGGAGACGGTGAGTCTGTTTGATGTTCTGGAATCCGGAGACCGGGAAGTGCTGGAGACGGTCATCATCGGACAGGATGTGAAGATACTCTATGAGGCATACCGGGACCGTCTGACGGAGACGGAAAAAAAGGTGATTCGGATGCGCTACGGTCTGTTCGGGGAAGATGAGCACACGCAGCGGGAGATCGCCGGACAGCTTGGAATTTCCCGATCCTATGTATCCAGGATCGAGAAAAAGGCGGTTGCCCGCATGCGGGAGGCGTTCGGATACGGAGAGTGAAACGGACGGTATGAGTCCGGATCATGGAAAAACAAAAGACAGGATCGGGAGAACAGCATGATGGTCTGGAAAAGGATCATTGTGCTGTTTTTGTTTGGAAAGAAATTTCCGGACTGCGGGACCCGATCCTGTGCCGTTTTTTATATGTGTTCGCTCTGGATTTATAAAAATGCAAAAAAGAATAAAAGACCTCTTGCATAAATATACATATAGAATTATAATTATGCATAATTATTCAGAAAATATTCAGCTTTATGCATCTGCCCCCACAAAAACATGCAGAGAAGAAAAGCTCCGGTCCCTTTTTTAACATGAACCGGAAGGAAAGCTGACGGGGATCCAGCAAATTATGACCGAGAGGAGAAACGATTATGAAGCCAAAGGTATACATTGACGGAAAAGAAGGAACCACCGGACTCCAGATTTATGAGAGACTTGCATTGAGAAACGATATTGAACTCCTGCTGATCGATGAGGCAAAGAGAAAAGATGCGGATGAGAGAAAGAAACTCATCAACGCTGCGGATATCACGTTCCTCTGTCTGCCGGATGCGGCGGCAAAAGAGGCGGTGAGCTTTGTGGAAAAAGATTCCGCAAGGATCATCGATGCATCGACGGCACACCGGACAGCTCCCGGCTGGGCATACGGAATTCCGGAACTTTCCGACGCACATAAGGATGCGATCGTTCACGCGAAATATACGGCAAATCCGGGCTGCCATGCATCGGGATTTGTGATCCCGGTCTATCCGCTCGTTGCGGCGGGGATCATCCCGAAGGAGACACCGCTCACTGTATTCTCCCTGACCGGCTACTCCGGAGGCGGAAAAAAGATGATCGCGGAATATGAATCTCCGGAGAAACCGGCGCTCTACAATACCCCGAGGATCTACGGCTTAAGCCTGAAACATAAACACCTGCCGGAGATGCAGAAGATCTGCGGACTTGATGTTCCGCCGGTGTTCTGCCCGATCGTGGATGACTACTATAAAGGAATGGCAATCACCGTGATGCTGCAGAACTCGATGTTAAAGGGAAATCCGACTGCAAAGGATATCCATGAGGCACTTGCAGTTCATTATGATGGAAAGAACGTTGTAAAAGTCCATCCGTTCGGCTGGGACGATCCGATGATCGCGGCGGGAACTATGGCCGGAAAGGACAGCATGGAAATCGTGGTCAATGGACATGAGGATCAGACGATCATCACGGCGCTGTTCGACAATCTCGGAAAAGGCGCATCCGGTGCAGCTGTCGAGAACATGAACCTGATGCTCGGATTTGAGGAGACGGCAGGACTAAATCTGTAAAAAGGAATGGCTGTCTGCAGAAAGAAAAGATGCAGGCGAGTCCGAAACAGTCAGAAACGTGATATAGATGATAAGAGGGGAGAAAAACGTTATGGAAAATCTGAAACCGGAAACAAGAGCTGGCGTTCTCGTTGAGGCGCTCCCATACCTTCAGGATTATTATGGAAAGATCGTGGTCGTCAAATACGGCGGAAATGCCATGATCAATGAAGAATTAAAACAGGCGGTCATCCGCGACATTGTTCTTTTAAATCTGGTCGGCATCAAGGTCGTTCTGGTTCACGGCGGCGGTCCGGAGATCGGGGAACTCTTAAAGAAGACAGGAAAAGAGTCCAAATTCATCAAGGGACTCCGCTACACCGACCAGGAGACCATGGAGGCAGTCCAGATGGTCCTCTGCGGAAAGCTCAATAAGAACCTTGTGACGCTCTTAAAAAATGCCGGAGGAAAAGGCGTCGGCTTAAGCGGCATGGACGGCGGATTATTTGAGGCAGTCAAATTAAATGATCCGGACGGCACCGAGTACGGCTATGTGGGCGATATCGTAAAGACAAACCCGCAGATTGTTCTCGATATGCTGGAAAAAGGCTACATTCCGGTTGTCACCTGCGTTGCAGCGGGAATCGATGACACCTGCAACTACAATATCAACGCGGATACGGCGGCGGAGAAACTGGCGATCGCGCTGAAGGCGAAAAAGCTGATCATGCTGACTGACGTGCGTGGACTGTTAAGAGATCCGTCCGATGACACGACACTTATCAAGCGCCTGAAAGTTTCGGATGTTCCGTCCCTGGTCAAGGAGGGCGTCATCAAGGGCGGCATGATCCCGAAGGTCAACTGCTGCGTGGAGTGCGTCCGTCAGGGCGTAGAGCGTGCGAACATCCAGGACGGCCGTGTGCCGCACTCGATCTTAATCGAGCTGCTCACAAACGAAGGCGTTGGAACCATGTTTTCATAGGAGGAACAAGGAATGACTGCAGAAGAGATCAAGAAAAAAGATTCAGAATATATCATGCATACCTACGGGCGGTTTGACATCGTCCTTGACCACGGAAAAGGCGCGACGCTCTGGGATGCAGACGGAAAAGAATATGTGGACCTCACGTCCGGGATCGGCGTCAACAGCCTGGGACATGGAAATGAGAAGATCGTCGGTGCGATCACAAAACAGGCGGAAAAGCTCATGCACGCGTCAAATCTCTACTACACGGAGCCGATGGTGAGTGCTGCTGAGAAGCTTGTGACGGCAACCGGCATGGGAAAGATCTTCTTCGCAAACTCTGGAGCAGAGGCGAACGAGGGCGCGATCAAGGTTGCGAGAAAGTATTCCTTCGATAAATACGGGGCAGGGAGAAACAAGATCGTGACACTGATCCAGTCCTTCCACGGAAGAACCGTGACGACCTTAAAGGCAACCGGTCAGGAGAAGTTCCACCAGTATTTCTTCCCGTTCACGGAAGGTTTTGACTATGCGAAGGCAAATGACCTGGCGGATGTAACCGCAAAAGCGGACAAGACCTGCTGCGCGGTCATGATGGAGATGATCCAGGGTGAGGGCGGTGTTCTCCCGCTCGACAAAGAGTTCGTCCAGGGGGTTGCAAAGTTCTGTAAGGAACATGACATCCTTCTCATCGTGGATGAGGTCCAGACCGGCATCGGAAGATGCGGAAGTCTTTTTGCGTACGAGCAGTACGGGATTTCCCCGGACATCGTGACGATGGCGAAAGGACTCGGCGGCGGACTTCCGATCGGCGGCGTGCTCACATCTGCAGCGTGTGCCGACGTGATGGGACCTGGAACCCATGGATCCACATTCGGAGGAAACCCGGTGAGTGCAGCGTCCGCAAATGTCGTTCTCGACACGGTGAATGATCCGGAATTCTTAAAAGAAGTTCAGGAAAAAGGCGCTTACATCAAGGAAAAAGTCCTGGGATTCCACTCCCCGGTAGTCAAAAATGTCCGCGGCATGGGACTCATGCTCGGCATCATCGTAGATCCGGAAAAGCGTGCCGGATACGTTTCAAAGCTCATGGAAAAGGGCATTCTCGTGCTGACAGCCGGAACGGACGCGATCCGTCTGCTCCCGCCGTTAGTCATTACATATGAAGAGATCGATAAGGCACTTGAGGCCATGAAGGAGGTATTTTAAATTATGAATCATTTATTAAAATTACTGGATCTGAGTACGGAGGAGATCACCGGGATCCTGGATCTCGCGGACCAGTTAAAATATGAGAGAAAGCACAACATTCCGCACAGACAATTAGAGGGACAGACTCTGGGAATGATCTTCCAGAAGTCTTCCACAAGAACGAGAGTTTCCTTCGAGACAGGAATGTATCAGCTGGGCGGACATGCCCTGTTCCTCTCATCAAAAGATTTGCAGATCGGCCGCGGAGAGCCGGTTCAGGATACAGCGCGTGTATTATCCCGCTACCTTGATGGCATCATGATCCGTACCTTCGAACAGAAGGAAGTAGAGGATCTCGCAAAATTCGGCTCCATCCCGGTCATCAACGGTCTGACTGATTTCTGCCATCCCTGCCAGGTACTTGCGGATCTTATGACGATCCGTGAGAAATTCGGAAGCTTCACAGGTCTTAAGATGTGCTACATCGGCGATGGCAACAACATGGCAAACTCCCTGATCGTCGGCGGCTTAAAGGTCGGCATGAATGTTGCAGTTGCGACACCGGACGGTTATAAGCCGGACGGAGAAGTCCTTGAGTTCACAAAGGGCTACGCAGATAAATTTGCCCTGGAGACAGACCCGTTCATGGCAGCATCCGGCGCGGATATCGTGATCACGGACACATGGACTTCCATGGGTGAGGAAGCGGAGAAAGAGGAGAGAAAGAAAGTATTTAAGGATTACCAGGTTAACAAACAGCTCCTCGCAGCCGCAAATGCAGGTGCGATGGTCCAGCACTGCCTCCCGGCTTACCGCGGACAGGAGATCACAGAGGAAGTCTTCGAGGAACATGCCGATGAGATCTTCAACGAGGCGGAGAACCGTCTTCATGCACAGAAGGCTGTTATGGTCAAGCTGATGAAGAAAGACTGAGCGGAAAAATAAAAATCAGAAAGTTCCCTGTGGGTGCGGGAGTACCTGCGGGGGATTTTTTGTTCAACAGGAAAGTTCGATGGAACTTCCCTGTTGAACAAAAAGGCACTACGTGCCAATGATGCGCACTCGCGCGAAGATGAAGATCGTCGCGAGCGACCGCGCTCGGCGCGAGAATGTGCCGAGGCACATTCTTTTTTAGGTTTATATAAACTTTATGAAATTTTAACAGATGTTTCCTGGGGAAAATACGGTATGCGTGTTATACTTATAGACAAGCTGAACACGTATGAAAACTGGCGAGGCATTGATCCTGACCGGAGACCGGATCCCGTCTGCGGATCCTGCCGACGGCAAAAAGATCTGGTGTGAGGAGGGAGAAAAATGGAAATTCATGAATTTTATATTCCGTCCAGCAGTGGGATCGCGAATCTTCACTGTATGGAGTGGATCCCGAGCGGTGAGGTGAAAGCGATCGTTCAGATTGCCCACGGAATGATGGAACATGTCGGAAGATACCGGGAGTTTGCGGAATTTTTAGCGGGACACGGGATCTATGTTCTTGGAAATGATCAGCTTGGACACGGAAAGACCGCAGCGGCAGCGGAGGACCGCGGATACTTCGGGGAGCATGGCGGAGCCGTCTCGGTGATCCGTGATATGCGCCGCGTGACGGTCCACGCACAGAGAAAATATCTGGGTGTGCCGATCTTCCTTCTGGGACACAGTATGGGATCTTTTTTCGCGAGACGATATCTGACTGTCTATAAAGACGGGATCGACGGAGTGATCTTACTCGGGACCGGAGCTCCGAAGGACGCGGAGGTCCGGCTTGGCTATCTGCTGGCGGACACGATCTGCAGACAGAGAGGAACACGCTGCCGGAGCAAACTGCTCTATGAGATGTCCCTCGGAAATTACAACAGGAAATTTAAACCTGTGAAGACGCCGTATGACTGGCTCTCCAGGGATGAAAAGAAAGACCGGGATTTCGGAGACGATCCGCTGACAGATTTTATCTTCACAGCCGGGGCGTATCGTGACTTCTTTGAGGTGATCTTGAAAACGGCAAAGCTTGAAAAAGCCGGAAAAATGCGGACAGATCTCCCGATCCTGATCCTGTCCGGAAGCAAAGACCCGGTGGGAGAGGAGACAAAAGGCGTGCGCCGCGTCTATGAGCGATACGACAAGGCAGGAGCGGAGGATCTCTCCATCGGCTTCTATGAAGATGCGAGACATGAACTTTTAAACGAACTCAACCGCGACCAGGTATCCGCGGATATCCTGGAGTGGATCGGGGAGCATGAGGGCTGATTCCTGTCAATGACGGCGAAAACATGGATGAAAGCTCAAATGGTAAGGCCACGCGGCGGGTGTTTGCCCGCGCGGTGGGAGGACGATGCATATGGGGCTGGCGGAAATAGGGAGGAATCCTCCGCCGGACGCCCCATATTCGAGAGGGAATCCGCTCTCTTCTGCAGGCGTGAGAGGGGAACGGATACAGGGTTCGCAGTCTAAATTCTTAAAATTCTTAAACCATATCTATTTTATCAAAAACGGTGAAAATATTCTCGATTTCAGGGATGATTTCAACTAACAACATCAAGGATTCTCCTATCTCTATAGGTGGTGAGATGACAACCAAAGACTGGAAAGGAGTATTTTTTGTTCAGCAAGATCAACAGCATATATCTCCTCGGAATGGAGGGGAAAAACGTGACCGTGGAGGCGGACGTCAGCGACGGACTTCCGGGGCTGATCCTTGTGGGATATCTGGCCTCGGAGGTCCGGGAGGGCGGAGACCGGGTGCGGACGGCGATCAAGAATCTTGGACTCTCCCTGCCGCCAAAGAAGATCACGGTCAATCTGTCTCCGGCAGATTTCAGAAAGGAAGGGACCGGCTTTGACCTGGCAATCGCCGCGGCGATCCTGTCATCATACGGAGGATTCCAGGCAAAGGACCTGGAGGATGCGGTATTCTTCGGGGAACTGGGGCTGGACGGGACTGTGCGGGGGATCCCGGGCGTTATGGCGCTCACGGCACAGGCACGGGAGAGCGGATTCCGACGGGTATTTCTTCCGGCTGAGAACGTGAAGGAGGCATCCTTTATCGGCGGGATTTCGCTTTATGGTGTCCGGGATCTGAAACATCTGGTGGATATGTTGTCCGGAAAACAGCCGATGTGCCCGGAACCGCCGGTAAACATGAAGGATCTGCAGGATACGATGAACCGCTATGATGTGGATTTCGCGGAATTATCGGGACAGCCGCTCCTTAGGCGGGCGGCGGAGGTGGCAGCCGCCGGAAAGCACAACCTTCTGGTCGTGGGGCCTGCGGGGGCCGGAAAGACCATGCTTGCGAGGAGAATGCCGACGATCATGCCGGGGATGGACGTGGAGGAGAGCATCGAGATCTCGAAGATCTACAGTGTGAGCGGACTTCTGACGGAGAAAGAGCCGCTTGTAAAGATCAGGCCGTTCCGTGCACCCCACCACACGGTATCGGTCCAGGCACTGACGGGAGGCGGGAGGAGACCGAAGCCGGGGGAGATCTCGCTTGCCACCGGCGGGATCCTGTTCCTCGATGAATTGCCGGAGTTTTCCAGAGCGGCACTCGAGACACTCCGACAGCCGCTCGAAGACAGGGAGGTGACAGTCTCGAGAGTGGAGGCCACGGTGACATATCCGGCCAACTTTCAGCTTGTGGCTGCGATGAACCCATGTCCCTGCGGTCATTTTCCGGACCTTGCGAGGTGCCGGTGCACGGAGGGACAGATCACGCGGTATCTACAGAAGATATCGGGACCACTGCTGGACAGGATCGATCTCTGTGTGGAGGCATCCCCGGTTACTTACGGGGACGTCAGAGGCGGCGGAGAAAATGAAGCCTCCGGCGCAATCCGGGCGCGGGTGGAGCAGGCGAGAGAGATCCAGAAAGAGCGGTTTATGGAGGAAAACATCCGCTGTAACGGGGAGATGTCGGGGCGGCATATCCGGAAATACTGCGTGCTGGGGAAGGAGGAGGAGACCTTTATGGAGGAGGTCTTTGAAAAGCTTGCGCTTTCCGCCAGAATGCATGACAGGATCTTAAAAGTCGCAAGAACGACGGCGGATCTTGCGGGTGAGAGTAAAATCCGGCTTTCAGATCTGTGCGAGGCGGTGTCCTATGTAAAAAGCCGGGAGAAGTTCTGGGGGAATTAATGCCTGAAAACGAAGCTTGCCCGGAACTTTTTGGGTGCGGAACAGTTCTATGAATGGAAGGAAAGGGGTACATAAGATCATGGCTTACAACACACTTACCGAGCGGGAAGCGTTTTACTGCCTCTGCCATGTCCCGGGGTTCGGCAGTACGACGATCGGGAAGTTAAGGGAAAGGTTCGGAACATATCAGGCGGTCTGGACGGCAAAGGAACAGGAAATACAAAAAGCGGGAGTTCTCACAGAGAAGCGCGTGATGGTCTTTTTGCAGGCAAGAGAGCAGGAATCTGCATGGCTGAAGGAATTTTATGGGCTGGAACGGACGGGGATCCGCTTTATCGCGGAAGGAGACACAGACTATCCGGAACGTTTCCTTCCATATAAAGACCGCCCGGCGGCGGTTTTCGTAAAGGGAAATCTTCCGGAAAACGAGGTCCCGGCGGTTGCCATTGTCGGCGCCAGAGCCTGCACGGAATATGGGAAGGAGGCGGCCGGATTTTATGCCGGGGAACTTGCCAATGCGGGAGTCAACATTATCAGCGGCATGGCGGCGGGAGTGGATGGCTGTGCCCACAGGGGCGCGATCGAGCGCGGAAAACCCACCTACGCGGTTCTGGGATGCGGGGTAAATATCTGTTATCCGCGGGAAAATTACAAAATTTTTCATGCCATGGAGGAAAACGGAGGCATCCTCTCAGAGTTCGTCCCGGGGACCCGCCCTGTGGCAATGAACTTTCCGCTGAGAAACCGGATCATCAGCGCTCTCGCTGATGCGATCATAATAATAGAAGCGAGGGAGAAGAGCGGATCGCTGATCACAGCGGATTTTGCGTTGGAGCAGGGAAAGGAGGTTTTCGCCCTTCCGGGACGTGCAAATGACCCGTTGAGCGGGGGCTGCAACCGCCTGATCCAGGGCGGTGCGAGCCTGCTTTTAAGCCCGTCGGATGTGCTGGAATTCCTCGGGATGAAATACGAAAGAAAATTAACGATTCATAAATTTTCACAAAATAGGCTTGCCAAGAACGAAAATTTGGTGTATGCTTCGGTTGATTCGCGCCCCAGACATCTGGAAGAGGTCGCCGCATTGAGCGGACTCTCTGTGACAGAATGTATGGAAGCCCTTTTAAAGCTGGAGCTTGCGGGACTTGTTTTTGGAACCGGGAATCAATATTATAAAGCGGAATGATTGCAGAAGGATGTGAAAAATATGGCGAACAGTCTTGTGATTGTGGAGTCTCCTGCAAAGGTTAAAACAATTAAAAAATTCCTGGGAAGCACATATGAGGTGGACGCGTCCAACGGACACGTAAGAGATCTTCCGAAGAGCCAGCTCGGAATTGATGTGGAAAATGATTATGAACCGAAATATATCACGATCCGGGGCAAGGGCGATATCCTTGCGAAACTCCGGAAAGAAGTGAAAAAAGCAGATAAGATCTATCTCGCAACTGACCCTGACCGTGAGGGAGAGGCGATTTCCTGGCATTTGATGAAAGCGCTGAAGCTCGATGAGGTAAAAGATAAAAAAGTATACCGGATCAGCTTCAATGAGATCACGAAAAACGCGGTAAAGGCGTCCTTAAAGGCGCCGAGAGATATCGATATGAATCTTGTGGATGCCCAGCAGACGCGGCGTATTCTGGACCGTATCGTGGGCTATAAGATCAGCCCGATCCTCTGGGAAAAGGTAAAACGCGGACTGAGTGCCGGCCGTGTTCAGTCGGTGGCACTCCGAATGATCTGTGACCGTGAAGAGGAGATCTCCGCGTTTATTCCGGAGGAATACTGGAGTCTCGATGCGATGTTGAAAGCACCGGGGACAAAGAAGCCGGCAGCGGCCCATTTCCATAAAGATAAGGATGGAAAGACAGAGATCAGGAGCCGTGCCGAGCTGGATGCCCTGTTAGAGTCCTTAAAGGGACAGAAATTTATCGTAAATGATATCAGGAACGGTGAGCGCACGAAGAAGCCGCCGCTTCCGTTTACAACGAGTACCATGCAGCAGGAGGCGTCCAAGGCGTTAAACTTCTCCACCCAGAAGACGATGCGTCTCGCACAGCAGCTCTATGAGGGCGTTGATGTGAAAGGACACGGCACGGTCGGTCTGATCACTTACCTGCGTACCGATTCCACCCGTGTCGCGGAGGAAGCGGAGAAGATGGCAGGCGAATTCATCGCTGAGAACTATGGGGAAGCATATCTGTCAACGGGAGAGAATTCAAAGAAGAATAACGGAAAGATCCAGGATGCGCACGAGGCGATCCGTCCGACGAATCTTTCTCTGACACCTGTCAAGGTGAAGGAATCTCTTTCGAGAGACCAGTTCCGTCTTTACCAGCTGATCTGGAAGCGGTTTACCGCGAGCCGGATGTCTGCAGCTGTCTATGAGACGACTTCTGTTAAGATCATGGCGGGCGGAAATGAATTTACGATGACAGCGTCCAGACTGAAATTTGACGGCTTCATGTCTGTCTATATCGAGGCGGACGAGAAGGAAGAAAAGAATCAGATCCTCTCGAAGCTGGAAAAGGGCGAGGAGCTGGAGCTTGCCGATCTTGTAAATGCCCAGCACTTTACTCAGCCGCCGGCCCACTATACGGAGGCATCGCTTGTAAAGGCGATGGAGGAACAGGGCATCGGACGTCCGAGTACCTATGCTCCGACGATCACAACGATCCTTGCACGCCGGTATGTGGTGAAGGAAAATAAAAATATTTATGTGACTGAGCTCGGCGAGGTTGTCAACCGGATCATGAAGCAGTGCTTCCCGAGCATCGTGGATATCGCTTTCACGGCGAATCTGGAGTTCCTGTTAGACAGCGTCGGAGAGGGACTGACCCCGTGGAAGACGATTGTCAGAAACTTCTACCCGGATCTCATGGCAGCGGTGGATGAGGCCCAGAGAACGCTTGAGACGGTTCATATCGCGGATGAGGAATCGGATGAGATCTGTGAGGTCTGCGGAAGACGGATGGTCATCAAGTACGGTCCTCACGGTAAGTTCCTCGCATGTCCGGGATTCCCGGAGTGCCGGAATACGAAGCCGTATCTGGAGAAGACCGGCATCCCGTGTCCGAAGTGCGGAAAAGAAGTCATCATCAAGAAGACGAAAAAAGGCAGAAAGTATTACGGCTGTGAGGCCAACCCGGACTGTGATTTCATGTCCTGGCAGAAACCGTCCACTGAGAAATGTCCGGAATGCGGAAGCTACATGGTGGAAAAAGGAAACAAACTCGTCTGCGCAAATGAGCAGTGCGGTTTTGTGATGCCGATGAAGGAAAAGGAAGAGGAAAAGACTGCAGCTGAATAATCTGCTGCCGGTTACAGAATGAACGGCAGTGATAAAAAAGCTCCGGCGGGATGTGCGAGACACATTTTGCCGGATGTTTCTTGTAAGAGCTGTGAATCAAACCTGCATACGGCGGATGTTTCAGGCATCGGGTCAGCTGGTGTGGAAAGTGAAATGTCTCTTCTGACAGTGAAATTTGCCGATAAATGCACTGAACTGCATAATTATCGCTACAAATGATACAATTCAGACAGTTTGAACTTCAAAAAATTGATAAGGACTTGACAATTTATTTCGATTTATCCTAATTATCCGAAAAAGTCTTGAAATTCTGGAAATATCGTGTTACAATTTAATCGATCAAATATTATTCGTACGATATCAGAAAGTAAAGGAGGTTTTCGGAAATGAGTGTTGAATTATTGGATAAGACCAGAAAAATAAACAAACTGCTCCACAACAACAATTCGCACAAGGTCGTATTTAACGACATCTGTAAAGTTTTAAGCGAAATTTTGCTGTCGAACATTCTCGTGATCAGCAAGAAAGGAAAAGTCCTGGGTGTAAGCATCTGTCCTGGTGTCGATGAGATCCATGAGTTGATTGAGGACAAAGTTGGCGGCTATGTCGATAAAATGTTTAACGAACGCCTCTTAAGTGTCCTTTCCACAAAGGAAAATGTAAATCTTGCGACTCTCGGTTTCGCTGAGGAGAACGTGAAGAAATACCAGGCGATCATCGCTCCGATCGATATTGCGGGAGAGCGTCTTGGAACTTTATTTATGTACAAATCCGACGAGCAGTACGATATCGATGATATTATTCTCTGCGAATACGGTACTACGGTTGTCGGCCTTGAGATGATGCGTTCTGTAAATGAGGAGAACGCGGAGGAGACAAGAAAGGTACAGATCGTGAAATCTGCGATCAGCACGTTATCGTTCTCCGAGCTGGAGGCAATTACCCATATCTTCGAGGAGCTTGACGGAAACGAGGGAATTCTTGTTGCCAGCAAGATCGCAGACCGGGTTGGTATTACGAGATCTGTTATCGTGAATGCGCTCCGGAAGTTTGAGAGTGCGGGTGTTATCGAGTCGAGGTCTTCGGGTATGAAGGGAACATACATTAAAGTTTTGAATGATGTTGTGTTTGATGAGCTGAAGGCGTTGAAGGCGGTTAATGCGAAATAACTGATAGAAGTGGTTTTGGTTGTAATTGAAGAAGATGTAAAAAGAGGTGCGGCGGGATTTAGGGCTGCGCCTCTTTTTTTGGTGGAATGGGGGGAGAATGTCTTTTTGGTTTTCTTGGCGAAAGGTACGCGGTGAGTTTCCG
>ENA-OVGQ01001639-OVGQ01001639.1-human-gut-metagenome-genome-assembly--contig:-NODE-1639-length-23117-cov-6.378458_pt1 | contig 23117 bp, 14 predicted proteins | sample MGYA00237774_ERZ505427 | MGnify/ENA primary metagenome ERZ505427 (study PRJEB26158, sample SAMN06016404) | human gut metagenome | biome: human gut; feature: ankylosing spondylitis patient; material... | reverse complement strand
CACTCACTGCCACCTGAAGACAGCGCGTCTACCATTCCGCCACACTCGCAGACAATCGACTAACTTACACCCGGCTGGGTAATCATGCAATCTTCGGCGTGTCGCATGGGCGGCAGGGATATATCGCTTGTGGGTCTCCTGCGGGCGCCGTGATCTTTGAGGGTGGCGGCACTCCCCTCAGTCACTTCGTGACAGCTCGTCCGCAATTAAGGACGGGCCTTGCCTGCAACCTGCTGGTTCGACTATCGTCTCACCTTCGACTACAAACAGCCCACTGGGCTGTTTGCTTAACGTCTCAGCCTCAGCGGGGGAGCAGAGAGAAGTTCGGCACAAGCCGCAACGAAGGAGAAAAACTCACAACCCTGGCCGGCGCTCGCCGTTGCCGTAGAAGTGGGCCAACGCTTCGTCGCGGAACTCATCAAAGTATCCGCCGTCGATCGAGGCGCGGATGTCGTCCAGCAGCTTCACGAAGAAATGCTCGTTATGGATCGTGGCCAACGTAAACCCGTTGAACTCGCGGGCGCGCAGCAGGTGGTCGACGTACGCGCGCGAATAATGCTGGCATGTGTAGCAGTCGCATCCCTCCTCCAGCGGTCCGAAATCGAACTTATGCTGGGCACGCTTGATGTTGTACCGGCCGGCGCGCGTGTAAATCGCGCCGTTTCGGGCGCAACGTGCGGGGGCCACGCAGTCGAAGGTGTCGCCGCCGTTCTCCACGCAGGCGAAGATATCGTCCACGGAGGCGATGCCCAGCACATGGCGCGGGCGGTTCTCCGGCATCGCGTCGCAGATCCACGCGCAGGTGTCTCCAATGATGCGCTTCTCGATTGCGCCGCCGATTCCCACGCCGTCGAAGTCCAGCGAGGCGATCTGCGAGGCCGCGCGCCGGCGTAGATCCTCGTAATTCGCGCCCTGCACCACGCCATACAAGGCCTGATAGGGCTTGCCCAGCCGCTCAGCCGTCAGCCGCTGGTGCTCGTCCACGCATCGGCGGGCCCAGCGGAAGGTGCGCTCCACCGAGTCCTCCTGGTAGGAGCGGGTGTTCATCAGCGTGGTGAGTTCGTCGAACGCGAACATGATGTCTGCGCCGATTTTGTGCTGGATGCCCATCGAAATCTCGGCGGAGAACCGGTGCGAGTCGCCGTTCAGTGGTGACTTGAACGTCACGCCGTCCTCATCCACCCAGGCCATGCGCTCCTTGCCCTTGGCGATGATGTCGTCCGACTTCATGCCGGTCACGTCCATTGCCAGCGTCTTCTTGAAGCCGACGCCCAGCGACATCACTTGGAAACCGCCAGAATCGGTGAACGTGGGCCCATCCCAGTTCATGAAACGCGCCAAGCCGCCGGCCGCGTCCAGCACGTCCTCGCCCGGGCGCTCGAACAGGTGGAAGGCGTTGGCCAGCAGGCACTGTGCGCCTAGATCCTTCATCTGCTCGGGCAACACGGCCTTCATCGCGGCTTGCGTGCCCACCGGCACGAAGGCAGGCGTGCGAATATCGCCGTGGGGCGTGTGAATGATGCCGGTGCGGCCGTATCGGGCACCGTCTCGCCCAAGCCCGCTGGCCGTGGATGGCAGGCGGGTGATCGTTTCGAAATGGAAGGCGCTGCGGTCGCCGGGCTGTCCGGGCTGTGCGCCCAACGGATGTTCAAGAAGGCTGATCGTCATATGTTCACTTTAGGCAGAAGGGCCAGAAAAGGGCCGGAAATTGTGAAGAACTCGGTTTCGAGGGGCGGATTTCGCCGCTCCCGAACGTCTACTTCCGCTTCAAGGGGCTCCCGGTCAAGTAGGCCGGCTGCAAAAATGGCGGAATGGCGTTAAATGAGGGCCCTTGATACTCGGAATTGACCGCGCGAACAGCCCCTTGAAGTGCAAGTAGATGTTCCCGAAACAGGAAATCGGCCCCTCGAAGCCGAGATGCCCATAAGACTCTGCGATGATTACGCATAGACTTTCAATCAATGTTCAGAAAACCTCCAGATTGACTGCCTTTACTACTGAGGTAGCACACGAGAAGTGGCAATGGGCAAGTGCCCGAATAGCCGCCGAACAGACGTGATAGGAATTTAGGAAAAGGAGCAGCAATGGCTGACGAATTTAACCCGCAGGGCGTCGACCAGACCCCGCGGAATAACGAAAACCCCAATAGTACTGCCGATACCGGCAACGCCGAGCCGAAGAACCCGTTTGTGAGTGGCGACTCGGTTGATGCCGGCAACGCCAGCGATTCCAGCGAGCAGCAAGCCCCGGTTTCCTCGGCCGCCCTCGCTGCCGATCAGCAGCCTACGCAAGCCGCTACCGACACTGCCGCCACCGAGCCCATCCCGGACTACGCCTCCGCCAAGGGCGAGAGCACGGTGGTCTCCTCCTCGCCGGCTTCTCCGGCAGCACCGGCCGCAGGCCAGACCTCGGCCACAACTCCGCTGTATCGTCCGGCCCCGGAATATGGCGCTTATGGTCCGACCCCGACTCAGGCACAGGGCCAGCAGGGCGGCCAGGCCGGCAGCAATGCCCAGCCCACGCAGCAATTCCCGTTCGGTCAGCCTGCACAGCAAACCCCACAGGGCCAGCAGGGCAACCGCAATCCCTACTACACCAATAACCCGCAGCCGCAGGGCAACGGCAATCCGTTCAATCCGCCCACGCAGCCGCAGCAGAACAACGGCAACCCGTTTGCCAGCCAGTCCGGTCAGAATGGCCAGAATGGCCAGCAGCCCCAGCAGGGCGGTCTGTTCGGTTTCGGCGCTCCCGGTACCGGTACGCCGAACGGTCAAGGTCCGACCCAGCCGGGACAGCCCGGTCAGCCCGGTCAGCCCGGCCCCGCCAAGCAGGGCATGTCCAAGACGGCGAGCAACATCCTCATCGCCGTGGTCGCCGCCGTTCTGGCTGCGGCCCTCTGCCTGGGCCTCGGCTACGGTGCCCTCACCAGCGGCCTGATCACCTTGCCGACCAGCAACTCGCTTACCAACGTCAGCTCGAATAAGTCCGGCTCCGGGTCCGCCACCGCCAAGAGCGGCGAAGCCCCCGACTGGCAGACTGTCGCCAGCGATGTCTCCGGCTCCGTGGTCTCCATCCAGACCGCGTTGAGCAACGGCACCGCCAAGGGCTCCGGTGCCATCATCGACACCGAAGGCCACATCATCACCAACAACCACGTGATCTCCGGTGCCCAGCAGATTCAGGTGACGCTTGCCAACGGCAACATGTATTCCGCCACGCTCGTCGGCACTGACGCCACCACCGATCTTGCGGTCATCAAGCTCGACAACCCGCCGAGCGACCTCAAGGCCGTGGAATTCGCCGATTCCGACAAGCTCGCCGTCGGCGAGAACGTGATGGCCATCGGCAACCCGCTCGGCTACGACGACACCGCCACCACCGGTATCGTCTCCGCCCTGAACCGCCCGGTGACCGTGACCGACGACAACAACAACGAGATCGTCACCAACGCCGTCCAGATCGACGCGGCCATCAACCCCGGCAACTCCGGCGGCCCGACCTTCAACGCGGCCGGCCAGGTGATCGGCATCAACTCCTCGATCGCCTCCACCGCCACCTCCTCCGACTCCGCCGGCTCCATCGGCATCGGCTTCGCCATCCCGTCCAACCTCGTCAAGCGTGTGGCCGACGAAATCATCAAGGACGGCAAGGTCAAGCACGTTGCCCTCGGCGTGGTCATCAAGTCCGACACGGTTGAAGCCGACGGCGTGACCCGCGGCGGCGCGACCATCACCAAGTCCAGCGCCACCGGCAGCGCGGTCGTCTCCGGCGGCCCGGCCGACAAGGCCGGCCTTAAGGAGGGCGACACCATCGTGGCCTTCAACGGCAACGCCGTGAACAACAACTACTCGCTGCTTGGTTACGTTCGTGCCGCGGCTTTGGGAGACAAGGTGACGCTGACCATCGTGCGCGACGGCAAGACCATGAATGTGGACGTGACGCTCGATCAGGAGGAGTCGTCGGTGAACGGTTCGTCCGGCTCCGATTCCAACGGCAACAGCCAGAATAACCAGAACAACCAGAACGGCAATGGCCAGAACGGTTACGGTAATGGCAATGGCAACAGCGATGGCGGCACCGGTGACGGCGGCGGCTTCTCCGACCCGTTCGGCCTGTGGTAAAGCCGACTTGACAACGTCACACGGTGTTGAGCGGTAACCGCTGAACACCGTGTCAGACAAGCAAAGGCCCGTGGCAGTGAGCAAACTCCTGCCACGGGCCTTTCGTATGCGCTATTGTGCCCTGCGCCCATGCCGCCAACGTAGTTTCGATATCCGGCATGTCGCACAACGCTCGTTGATAGGGTAGGTCAAGCACTGAGTTCGGGCGGTGCTCCGAACAAAGCGCATAATTCAATACAAAACTGAACATTTCTTTACGCCGTGTATCGGAAGGTCGCGCGGGAGCCGAGCAAAGCGAAGCCCCAGGCAAAGCCGCCGGTGGGTTAACAAGGCGTGACCGCAGCGCCGATTGCGCGGGCCACGCTTGCCGTACCGCAATCGACTCCGTATACGAGCGTAAGGAGCAATGATGGGCGCACTCATCAGATTCTTCACCAAAATTCTCGACATCTGCAAGCTTGTGCCGATGCTTCCGGTCGTCGTCATCGCCGCAATTCCGCTGGCTTTACTGGGCGATTGGCGTCCGTGGGGCAATGCGATGGCGATTCCGGTACTTGGCAATCCGGGCTTCGGCCAGTGGCTGGTTATCGCATTGGTGCTGATTATCGTGATTGACACTGTGCGCGGCATGATTGACGATTTGCGTCATGGGCAGGTTGGAGTCGATGTGCTGGCCGTGGTCGCGATCCTCTCCACCGTGGCCGTCGCCGAATACTGGGCAAGTTGGGCGGTGACGCTGATGATCACGTCCGGCGAGGCCATTGAGGAATACGCTCAAGCCAAGGCCGAGCGCAGCCTGACCGCGCTGATGGAGGCCGCGCCGCAAACCGCGCACGTCGTCAACCTGCCTGGCGTGGGGCGTGGGTTTGCTGCCGGTAAGGGCGATTCGTCCGATGGCTTCCGGCGTGTGGGCTTGGCATCGGCTGCCGCCGCCGCGCACCGCTTCGACACGGTGCCGGTCGAGCAGGTGCAGCTGGGCGACGTACTCATGGTGTTGCCGGGCGAAACTGTGCCGGTTGACGGCGAGCTGCTGTCCGGCACGGCCACGCTCGACCTGAGCAATATCAACGGTGAGCCGGTGCCGCGTGAAGTGTTCGCCGGCGCCCGTGTGATGTCCGGGGCGGTGAACGGCTCGACTGCATTGACCATGCGTGCCACCCAGGTGGCCGCCGATTCGCAGTACCAGCGCATCCTCGAGCTCGTGGCCTCCGCGCAGGAGTCGCGCCCGGCCGTGGTAAAAACCGCCGACCGCTTGGCTGTGCCCTTTACCGTGCTCTCGCTGATGATTGCCGGCATCGCATGGGCGATGTCCGGGGTGCCGACGCGATTCGCCCAGGTGCTGGTGCTGGCCACGCCCTGCCCGCTGCTCATCGCCGCACCGGTGGCGTACATCGCCGGAACCGGACGCCTCGCCGCAGCCGGCGTGCTTATCAAAGCGCAGGACGTGCTGGAAAACCTTGGCCGCGTCACGCAGGTGTTCTTCGACAAGACCGGTACGCTCACCGTCAAGCAGCCGCAGGTCGTGCGCGTCGAGATGCTGCCCGGTGCCGCAACCCGTCTCAACGAAGACCATGTGCTGATGATGGCCGGCGTGGTGGAAAGCTACTCGGTGCACATCCTGTCCAAAGGCATCGCCAAGGCCGGAACGGAGGCGATGGCCCGATTGCGCCAGCGGTTCGAGGACGGCCAGCGTCTCTGCCCCGAACCAGAGGCCAGCTGGCCCGGCCACGGCCGCGAATATCCGGTCATCAAGAATATCAATGAAGATGCCGGCAAAGGCGTTTCCGGCGAGGTGAACGGACATGCGGTGCGCGTTGGCCGGCTGTCTTTCGCGGCCGCCGGGGAGGAAGGATTCTTGGCGGTCGATCGGACCGCCCCCAGTCGGTCTGAGGATGACCTGCGCACACGATTTGGGCTGCTTCAGCCGGACGAAATGGCGTCGTATGTGTCTGTTGATGGTCAGCTGATCGCGCGCATCGTGCTGCGCGATGTGCCGCGCGCCAACGCCAAGGCAGCGCTCGCCAAACTGCATGAGTTGGGCGTCACCAAGCTCGCCATGCTTACCGGTGACAAGCGGGCTTCCGCCAATATCATTGCCAGCGAAGTCGGCATTGACGAGGTTCACGCCGAACTGTTCCCGGAGGATAAGGTAGCCGCAGTCAAGGCCGCTACAGGAGCCGGCAAAACCGTCACGATGATGGTCGGTGATGGTGTGAACGATGCCCCGGTGCTCGCCGTCGCCGATATCGGTGTGGCCATGACCGACGGCACGTCCACCGCCGCTTCCGAAAGCGCTCAGGTGGTCATTATGAATGACAATATCGCCGCCGTGCCGCGCGCCATCGCCATTGCACGCCGCACCGAGCGCGTGATGCTTCAAGCCGTAATCGCGGGCCTTGTGCTTGCCGCCATCGGTATGATCGCCGCCGCGTTCAACCTCATTCCAGTGGTCGTCGGAGCCTTCCTCCAGGAAGCCATCGACGTGGTGAGCATCCTCTGGGCTCTCACTGCTCTGATTGATCGGGATTGATTAAGATAAACCGGAATTGATTGGAGCCGCATCCGGATTATGTGCAATATAACAAGTTGATATCAATATTTTGTGTGTGCTTACCGGATGCGGGTGCCGTAGGTGGCAGTCTATTAGACTAAAGGCTGTTTGCAGCATCATTTAGGGGCATTGAGGCCCTTGCCAGAGGAGTCGATATGTCAGAGGGTGAGGAAGAGCTCAATGTGGGCGCAGTCCGTTTGGAGGAAGTGGCATCGGCGGCTAATGTATCGCTGTCCACTGCGTCCAAGGCCTTGCGTGGAAAGCCTCACGTCAGCGAGAAAACCCGTATTCGAGTGATTGATGCTGCGCAGAGGTTGGGCTATAGCGCTGCAGAAGCTATGGCATCGATGGCAAGGTTAAGCGTCAGGGATTCTCACGGCGTGCAGGATTTTCGCGTTGGCATCATTGGCGTTGATATGAAAGGCGTCTTTTCCCCGACCATTCTTATTGGAGCGGAGAATGCGTTTCAAGCGCGCTCAGCCGCAGCGCTACTGTTCAATGCGTCAGGCAATGAGGCATTGTTCCACAGTGGTATTGAACGAATGTTGGTGCAAGGAGTGTCGGGACTGTTGATTATCAGCAGGCGTACGGATCCGGTGCCATACTACGTGGATTCTCCGGTACCTGTGGTCTACGCCTATGGCCCGTCCCGTGATCCCGATGATTGTTCCGTGGCACAAGACAATGTGGAATCAGGGTGTTTGGCCGTTCGCCACCTTCTTTCCTGCGGGCGCACTCGTATTGCGATTATTGCTGGCGACTCCGAGTACTCGGTTGCACATGAACGGATGCGGGGTGCGCTCAAGGCCTTGCATGATGCTGGATTACAGTTGGTTGGCGAAGCGCGGTTCGGTTCATGGGAAGCGGAATGGGGGCGCGCCGCTGCCCGTCTGCTGCTCAATGACGGTGCTGCATTCGACGCAGTGATATGCCAAAACGATGTGTTGGCTCGTGGCTGCATCGAGGAATTGGAACGTAGCGGATGTCGCGTGCCGCAAGACGTAGCGGTTATCGGGCACGACAACAGTCCGGATTATGTGTCGTACGCGCATCCGTTGCTTACTTCTATTGATGACAACAACGAAATGCTGGGGCGTCAAGCTGCCCTATGTCTACTGGATGCGATTGCGGGGCATCCTCACCATGGTGTGGAGCGTGTGCCGGTGAAGCTAATCCAACGCGAGTCAACGTTGCCGTTGGATTGATAACGTCACCGGATAGGCGGCAGCAGCCGGTTTACATCTTGCGTGGCATCATCCAGACCTTTGCGAATATCATTGATGCCGGAATCCCGTACAAGGCCGTGAACGTCGATGTTGCTTTGTTCGCTCAACGCTTGGCCGCGTACGCGCATGCTATGGATAAATCGTCCGACCTTGCGTGCGTAGTCGGGCAGCTTGTCGGGGCCTACCAGCACTAAAGTGATGACAAGAATCACCATGAGTTCCGTGCCCGAAATGCCGAACAACATATTATTCTCCTTCTGCAGTTATTGTTGCAGGGGCTTCCTGTTTGCCGGTGCGCTTGGCTTTGCGCGCCGCGCGAAATGGTAACGCGGCGCGCATTTTATGTAAAAGTTTGAGAAGTTTGGGTTCTTCGCCCGCCGCGCGCATGACTTTCCATAGCTGGATGTGCTCGTATACTGCGCATACGGCTATGGCTGCGAAATAGATTGCGATGATGGGCAAAGCGAGTGCGCATAATGTTCCTGGGTCGCCGGTTGGCGTGGCCACGGCCGCGAAGATAAACGCTATGACCGTTGCGAGACGCCACTGCTTCAACCATGTTCGTGTTTCGACCGCATTCATCATCGTCAATGCCGCCATAACTACGGGTAGCAGGAATGAGAGGCCGAAAGCGACTGTCATGCGCAGAATGAAATCAAAATAGACGTCGGCGCTGAGCAATGTGGCGGTGTTTGCGGGGGCAAAGCCGGTAAGGATCGCCACCGCTTGGGGCAGCAGATACCATGCCAGTCCGGCTCCGGTGAGGAACAGCGGCACTGAGGCTCCGATGAATGTAACCGCGGTCCAGCGCTCTTTGCGCTTCAACCCTGGATTAATGAATGCCCACACTTGGTATGACCACCACGGGCAGGAGGCCGTCAGACCAAGGAAGAACGCAATCTCCAGCTTTACGTTGAATGCGGAGACCACGCCATTGAATGTGATGCTCATCAGTCCCTGTTGCTGCCCGGCCGCCGTCAGGAACGGTTGTTGCAGGATACGAAACACCTGATCGCTGAACATCCATCCCACTATCGACATGATGATGATGCCGGCAATGGCCCGAACAAAGCGTTTGCGAAATTCGACAAGATGATCGGCCAGAGGCATCACCGCATCGGGGTTGCGGGGCTTGCGCGTTTTGGACTTGCGCCCTACACCCCGCTTCCACCGGCGTGTAGGGTGTTGCGCACCCGCGCTGGCCTGCTGCGTGGCCTCGTGTGAGTGATCGATGAGATCGTCGAGGTCAAGATGTGTATCCCGATCGCCGGGATGCATCGCCGGTGCAAGGGGTGCCGGAAGCGCGGGGTTTCCGGGAACCGTGCTCATCGCTGTTCGGCTCCGGTTGCTGTAGTCGGGGCGGCGGTGGCGTTCATCGTGACGGCTTGGGGTACGGCGGGAGCGGGAGCCGGTGCTGCCGCCGGAGCTGGGGCAGGGGCGTCGCTGACTGTATTGACGGTTTGTTGTGTTGCCGGGTCATCGGTCTTGGTCTCGGCACGGAAAATCTTCATCGATTGGCCAATGCTTTTGGCTAGCTCAGGGAGCTTCTTCGCGCCAAACAGCAGCACGATGATAAGTAGAATGATAATGAGCTCGGTGGGGCGAAGATTAGGCATGATAGTATGTCCTTCCAATTTCTGTGTTGTGACAGGGGAAGGGTATACCTCATTAACGCACCAATTTATCAGTATAGCGAGGAATGGTGTGTTGTTCAAGTTGAAGTGCGGTGTTGCGTTTGAGCTGCTTGTGAGAGTTGCTCGGGAACATGTTAATTTGAATGCATTTACTGTGTTATTGGTGAGCATATGTGTTTGGGTTCGTTGGTTTTCGCAAGAGGAAAACAAAAGGAAAATTACGAAAATAGCATGGCTGGAAATGCTGATAAAGACTGATTTTCATTGGTATTGTGCGCTACGAAAACCAGAGAAAAAATGAGTGAGTCGCTTTCTTTGACGCATGGTGAGAATCGTCTGTTTGAGTTATTGTGAACGCGCACAACGAAGACAAGCGGCATGGAGGGCGCGCAAAAACTCGAATAATCGCATATGGTAACTGTTTGCTTTACCGTCATCTCTCCCATACATACATGACGACGGGGACGCACCACAATGATGTGATGGTAAAACGGGCAGTACCAGACGATTCCGAGTATGTGTGTGCCATCCACTGACGCATCTTACCTGCGTCGTCGGGCCATTGAATGGATTAAGTGCATTGAATGGTTGCGAATGCGGCAGAGTGTCTTCGTCCGTCATGCCTCGCAATGAACGCGCGGCAGTCCAACGAAGGAGCAAGATGAGTTCAACGGAAGCAACAAACGGCATCTCTCGCCGTGCTGTGCTCGCAGGCGCGGCCGCCATCGGCGGCACCATCGCCGTGGCGAGTGCATTGGGTACAGGAGTGACAACGGTGCAGGCAGCGCCATCCGTCGCTGGCACGGCAGGTGCAACGGGCGCGAACGGCGCGGGCGGCGTGGCCGTTCCCGCAGCGCAGCGCACCACGAAAAGCGCGAAGACCATTACCGACGCGCCCGCTCTGCCGGGCTGGAAGGTAGCTCCGTTCCCTCTGCGGAACGTCGCCATCACCTCGAACAGCGTGTTCGATCGTGCCAAGGAAGGGATGCTCGACTATGCACGCAACTATCCGGTAGACCGCTGGCTGGTTTGCTTCCGTGCGCAGGCGAACCTGCTGCCTAAGGACAACACGACGCAGCCTTCCGGTGGCTGGGAGAACTTCCCCAGCGGCTCGCTAGACAAGGCTGTTGAACAGCAATGGGGCGATGCCGAATACACGCGTGGCCAGAACAAGAACGGTGCTGATGGTCTGTTGCGCGGCCACTTTGCCGGACATGCATTGCACATGCTCTCCCAAGCGTATGCCGAAACGGGGGAGGAAGCGATTCTCAACAAGATCAACGAGTTCGTCTCCGGCCTGAAGGAATGCCGAGATTCCCTGCGCGAGATGAAGTATAACGGCAAAGCCCGCTACAGCCACCCCGGCTTCCTTGCCGCCTATGGCGAGTGGCAGTTCAAGGCATTGGAGGAATATGCTCCCTATGGCGAGATTTGGGCACCGTGGTACACGGAGCACAAGATTCTTGCCGGTCTGATTGCCGCTTACGAGTTTGCCGGTAATGCCGACGCGCTCGACCTGGCTGAAGGCATCGGACATTGGACCTATGCGCGTCTGAGCAAATGCACCAAAACCCAGCTGCAGAAGATGTGGGACATCTACATCGGTGGTGAATACGGCGGCATGAATGATTCGCTGGTGGATTTGTACAACGTCTCCAAGGACAAGGACCGTAGCGAATTTCTTAAGGCCTCCGCATTTTTCGACACTGACAAGCTCATTGACAACTGTGGTGCTGGTGTCGATATCCTCAACAACTTGCACGCCAACCAGCACATTCCACAGTTCGTCGGTTACGCCAAAGACGCGGCCATGGGCGACGCGGATATCGATGCTGATGCTCGTGCGCGTTATCTCAAGGCCGTTGAGGGGTACTGGGGCATGATTGTGCCCGGCCGTATGTATGCTCACGGTGGTACTGGCGAAGGCGAGATGTGGGGGCCGGCACATACTGTGGCCGGCGATATCGGCAAGCGCAACGCGGAATCCTGCGCGGCATACAACATGCTCAAGGTGGCTCGCTATCTGTTCTTTATCGAACAAAAACCTGCCTACATGGACTATTATGAGCGCACGATTCTCAACCATATTCTCGGAGGTAAGTCCCGTGACCTCGATTCCGGCACGGCCCTCACGCCGGGCAACTGCTACATGTACCCAGTGAATCCGGCTACGCAGAAGGAATATGGTGATGGCAACATCGGCACTTGCTGTGGCGGCACCGCTTTGGAAAGCCACTCGAAGTACCAGGATTCCATCTACTTCCACTCGACGGACAACAAGGAACTGTACGTCAATCTGTTCACAGCTTCCACACTCGACTGGACCGACACCGGCCTGAAGCTCGCACAGGAAACCAACTATCCGGAGGAGGAGACCTCGACGATTTCCATTACGGCCGCGCCGAAGAGCGCCGTCACCTTCCGCATCCGCATCCCCGCGTGGAGCAAAGGTGCGAAGATCGAGGTGAACGGCAAGGCTATAGATGGCGTCACCGCTGGCGAATACGCCACCGTGGCCGGCAGCTGGAAGGTCGGGGACAAGATCGTCGTCACCATCCCGCTGCAGCTGCGCACCGAGTCGACTGATGACCGCAAGGACATCCAGACGCTGTTCTACGGTCCCACGGTGCTCAACGCGCTCAACCCATCCACCAAGTTCATCCAACGCGGCTTCTACGAGCGCAACGGCTTGGATGGCACCATCAAACTGGGCGTACAGAAGAAGGAAGGCACGAAGAACTACTTCATCATTGACGGCGACGAGTTCGAGCCCGCCTACAACGGCGACAACACCCCGTACCACATGTACTTCCAGCGCAAGGACGAGTATGTGGGCTTCGCAGGCAAGCTCACCGATGTGCTGAACCCGAAGCGCCCGGCTGCACAGGACCGTAGCGAGAGCACGCTGATGGATGACATCTGGGCGGGCGCGCCGTTCAAGGACCGTGCCGCCTTCATCAAGAAGGTGCAGGAGGTCACGAAGACCTATCAAGACGAGGGGCTGCTTTCCAGTCGTGATCGTCAGGTGGTTCTGCTTGCCTCCGCTCGCGCCAAGATGAGCTGACGTTTTCCTGCGACCAAACCGTCTCCCGTAGTGCACGACACGGCGGGAGATGAGTGATACAAACCATAACGCCTAACAGAAAGAATATTATGACCATCGAAAGCACTACTTCGGCCGTGAAGGGCGGTGTGGCGAAACGATTCGCCGCACTGTTCGTAGCTGCGGCCACGCTGCTGGCTGGCGGTGTCTTCTCCGTATCGGCCGCGCCGAGTGCACTGGCGGACGACGCTGAAACGAATGTTGCGCTCAATGCAGAAAAAGGCAACGACAATGCACCAGACGTTCAGGTCAGCTATGTCACTGGCTGGAACAGCACTGCTGCCATCAATGACGATAGCTTGGACGGCAACGCCAGCTATGGCGGTTGGGGCACTTGGGGCAACACCAGTGCCAGCGAAACTGCCACTTACACATGGAATCGCGCCGTGACCACGTCCAAGTCTGTGGGCTACTACTGGACGAACGTCAAGACCGGTGATGGTGGCGTGCCGCTGCCCAAGGATGTCTCGATTGAGTATCTCAATGCTGATTCCGGCCAGTACGAGACCGTGCCGAACCTGAAGGTGGACAAGACATTCCCCGCCGACGACGAGCTCGACGCCACCAACCCGGTGTATGGTCCGTATACCTACACCTTCGACCAGGTCACCACCAAGTCCATGAAGCTTGTGGTGAACAAGAAGGCCAATGACAACAAGGGTATTACCGTCACTGAGTGGCAGGTGTTTGGTACCAGCGCTGCACTACCAGTGGATCCGGGCGACCCAGGTGCTTTCTTAGACGTGCAGCAAGTTGCCGTGCGCACCACGCCGGGCGTGGACCCGACCTCGAAGTTGCCTGCAGAAGTGTGGGCGACACCTCAAGATGGTCCCAGCATTAAGGTTCCAGTGACTTGGGAAACCGTTCCGGCCGACGCTTATGCTACAGCTGGTACTACCGCCGAAGTCAAGGGCACTACTGCTGCCGGTACCTATGACAACATCAAAGTTGCGGCCGGTCAGGCGACGGCCACTATTGGTGTCTACGACCAGCTCAACACCGAGGTGACCGACGCGGAGTACGTCTCCACCATCACCGCTCCCGGTGTCAAGCCGGTATTGCAGGATACCGTGGCGCTGACCTACGCTGACGGCTCGGTCGAGTCGGGTCACAAAGTGACTTGGGACAGTATCCCGGCCGCCGAGTATGCTGAAGCCGAACAGGTCGGCTTCGTGGAAGGCTCTATCGAGGGTGTCGGCAATATCAAGGCGGAAGGCACGTTCTTCGTCGTCGCGCCTTCCGACCCGAAAGCCCAGCCGATTGTTGCTATCGATTTCGACTCCGCGGCCCCCGGCTCCGGCTGGTACACCACTGCCCCGAAGTTCACCATCACCGCGCAGCGCGGCGTCTCCACCGTGCCGATAAAGACGATCGAGTACAAGATCGGCAAGGGCGAGTGGACCAGTGGCAAGGGCCCGATCAGCGTGACCGCGCAGGGTTCCGTGACCATTTCCGCCCGTGCCACCGATGAAAACGACAACAGCCGCGAGGTCTCCCAGACCATCAAGGTCGACACCAACGTGCCGGTGGTCACCGCTAAGCAGGAGAGCAAGAACGGCAACGATGTGGTCGTCTCTCTCACCGCTGATGACGGTGCCGCAGGCTCCGGCGTGACCCGTGTGCTGTACTCCACCGGCCCGTCCAGCAACCCGAAGTCCAACGAGAACACGATGTGGGGCACCTACACCGACGAGGACAAGGTGAAGGTGCAGCTCTCCGCTGACCACGACACTTACGTGCACTTCTATGCGCAGGATGCCGCCGGAAATGAGTCCGACTACGCCAACATCAATCTCGGCAAGGGCGAAGCCGTGACCCCGACCCCGACTCCGTCTGTGGATTCCGTTGCCGTCTCCGGTGATGGTGTCAAGGATGGCAAGCTGGCGCTGGTCGCTGGTGATACTGCCCAGTTGTCGGCCGAGGTGAAGGTGACCGGTGATGCGGCCAAGACCGTGGCCTGGAAGTCCTCCGACGCGAAGGTCGCTACTGTGGACAAGGATGGCAAGGTGACCGCCGTTGCCGAAGGTACGGCGACCATCACCGCCACCTCCACGGTTGACGAGAACAAGTCCGCGTCCGTCGAAGTCACGGTAACTAAGCCCGAGGCTCCGGTTCCGCCTGCCACCGATGAGGAGCGCAAGCCTCTTGCCGACAAGATCGCCGCTGTTGAGAGTGAGAAGCTCAACCAGAACGACTACACGGCTGATTCGTGGAAGGCATATGCGGATGCACTTGCTGCCGCAAAGCAGGTAGTCAAGGATCCGGCCGCAACCGCACCGCAGGTGACCGCTGCGCTCAACAAACTCACTGCCGCACACGATGGTCTCGCCAAGAAGGATAGCGGCGAAAAGCCTGAACCGCAGAAGCCCGGTCAGCAGAAGCCTGGGCAAAACCAGAAGCCTGACCAGCAGCAGAAGAACGCTACTACCACTGCCCCCACGGGTAGTGCGGTGGCTGCCGTTGCTGCGGCCGTAGTTGTGCTCGGCGCGGCTGGCGCCGGTCTGGTTATCTGGCGCAAGCGCCGTGCCTGACGTGAGGCTATTGCCCCTAGGCTAATAACAACCCAATAATTGAATACAGGTCTTATACCTGAAGTTGATCTGCGTCGCACTGGCTTGAACCCGAATCGATGTTCGGGCTAAGCCTGTGCGGCGCATTTCGTTGCGGCTGTGTTGCTCATAATCCGGTATCGGAGTTATTCATTAGGTCGGTTTGACGTTTATTAGGTCGGTCCTTGGTCGGAGCGGCCCTTGAAACCCCGCCGTTCCAAGGGATGGCTTCAGCACCCTCCGACCTAATGAACGAAGAAATGACCTAATGAATGCAATCGAGGTCGTAAAGAGCCGTTGGAGGTGACATCTTCAGTGTCATCAAGGCCCGAATTCAATTTGTAAGTGCAACGCTCGTCTTTGGGTGGCTTGTCTTCGAGAGTACCTTGCCGAGCTCTCGATACCAAACCTCGTTGGGCGTTTCCCAGTCCAGGACCTTCATGGGGGTGTCGTTGATCTCGTCCACGATGGCCTGCAGGTCCTCGTCCGTCAGGCCGTCGAAACTGGTTTTCTTGGGCAGGTAGCGGCGGATGCGTCCGTTGCGGTTCTCGTTCGTGCCGCGCTGGTATGAGGAGTAGGGGTCCGCATGGTAGGTGAGCATGCCGAGGGCCTCGTCCACGAGCAGGTGGCAGGAGGACTCCGTGCCGTTGTCCCAGGTGCGGTCGATGCGCGCGGGCGCGGGGATGTCCTTGTAGATGTCGTATTCGGCGCGCGCCGTGGCCGGCGCGCTCTTGTCGGGGATGAGGCGGGCGAACAGGCGGCGGCTCTTGCGTTCGACCTGCGTGTCGATGCACCGTTTCGAGGGGGCCGTGCCGATGACGGTGTCGGACTCGAAATGGCCGAACTCATGCCGCGAGTCGACACGTTTGGGCCGCTGGGCGATGGGCACGCGCATCGGGATGCGCGGCCCCTTCGACCTCCTGCCCTTGGCGCGCGTGCGGCGCCGCTTGCCTCTGGGCAGGTACTGCCTGAGATCCAGGATCCTCTGCGGCTTGGCGTAGATCCACTGGTAGAGGCACTCGTGGCTGACCCTCATGCGCGGGTCGTCGGGGAACTCGACCGCGAGCCGTCCCTCGATGCGTTCGGGCGTCCATCCCTTGCGCAGCGCGGTCATGACCCATGCGAGCAGCGGGTCGTACGCCATGCGCCTGGGCTTGCGCGGTTCACGCGCGCGTTGTTCGGCCTTGCGCTGCGCGGTCATCGCCGAATAGAACGGACGGCACGTCCACGGCCCCGTCTTCAAGCGTTTCGGCCGGTACGGCCGGTACGAGTCGTTCTCATTGGACGCGAACCACAATCCGCGTTTCAGCTCGCGGCTGACCGTGGCCTTGTCGCGGCCGATCCTCAGGGCTATCTGGCGCACGCCGAGCCCGTCCCTGTTGCGCAATTCGTCGATCCGGATCCGTTCCTCTGCCGACAGGTGGGAATAAGCTTTCATATCGAGCGCAGCACTTTCTCTTCGGTTGTGGACTTGAACACTTCCAACCATAGAGCGGGTGTTGCGCTTCTATTTAGAACTCAGGAGGGATTCGCCGGTTGTGCAGTATTGTTATTGTTCTGCGGCGGCTCTTTACCGTCGGCCTTCCAGCCAATCGAGGGCGGAAGTGACGCGGATTCCTTGTGAGACGTAACTTTGCTCAACCCGACTGGTTACGTACTGTTGCTCACACGGTATGCCGAGAACATTGCCAATTAAAGTAAGGTGCCGGGCGAACCGGTCATGGTAGGTTTGCCCGGATTTGATTTCGATCATCAGGCGATGATTCGGATCGGTGAAATCCAACAAATCCACCTCGACCTTGCTGGCATCGCGGTAGAAGAATAATTGTGGCTCCTGATTGGCGTTCAAATGCTGTTTCATGGTTTCCGCAATGATGAGGTTTTCAAATATATCGCCGAACTTGGGATGCGCAACCAGTGCTTCGACCGTCCGAATGCCCAAGAGATGACACAGCAAGCCAGTGTCATAAAAATAGAGTTTCGGCGTTTTGACCACCTGTTTGCGTGCGTTCGTGTAGAACGGCATGAGATGGAATGCGATGTAACTTGATTCCAGAATCGACATCCATGCCTTTACGGTTCGCGGACTTACACCAAGTTCATTGGCGATGTTGGTGTAGTTTATGAGTGCTCCGGAACTGAGTGCGCAAAGAGTCAAGAATCGGCGGAAGTCAGCCAAATTGCGTACATCAAGATATTCGGAAACATCACGTTCGATATAAGTGTCGATGTAGTTCGAGAAGAACAGATTGAGCGGCATTCTCGTGTCGTAAATGCGTGGATAACCGCCTTGCAGCATAAACGTATCCGGAGTAAGGGCCTGATTCGCCTTGCATGCTTCTTGGAATGAGAACGGCAATAACTTGACCAATAGGGAAACCCATAATCTGACATTAGCAGTGCTCGTAGGTTTCCCAAACGCACAAACTATGGCCTAATACACAGAATTCCCACCACTCTCCCTCTGTCGCAACGGAAGGCTTTGCGTTAGGCTAGAGCGCGTGACTGAATCCGTGAATACTGAACTCCGCATTGCTGTAATCGGCGCTGGTCCGGCCGGCGTCTACTCATCCGATATCTTCCTGCGCCAGCTCAAGAAGCTGGGCGAAGAGCTTGGCCTCGGCACCGAAGCGCGCATCGACCTGTTCGAGAAGCTGCCCGTGCCGTTCGGCCTGGTGCGTTACGGTGTGGCCCCGGACCACCCGTCCATCAAGTTCATCGCCTCCGCGCTTGAGAAGACGCTCGATAACCCGAACATCCACCTCTACTGCGACGTGGAATTCGGCAAGGACGTGACCCTTGACGACCTGCTGGCCCGTTACGACGCCGTGCTGTTCGCCACCGGCGCGGTCAAGGACAAGCCGCTGAACCTGCCCGGTGCCGACCTTGAAGGTGTGTACGGTGCCGCCAAGTTCGTCGAATGGTACGACGGTTACCCCACCGGTGCCCGAGAATGGCCGCTCACGGCCGAGAACGTCGCCGTAATCGGCGGCGGCAACGTGGCCATGGACGTGGCCCGCGAACTCATGCGCAACGCCGACGACCTCAAGGCCAAGACCGATATTCCGGACAACGTGTACGAGGGCATCGGTCAGAACAAGGCCAAGGTGCTCCACCTGTTCATCCGCCGTGGCGTGGCCCAGGCCAAGTTCAGCGTGCAGGAACTGCGCGAGATGGAGAAGCTGCCCGGCGTGCAGCTCATCATCAACGAGGACGACTTCGATCTGGACGACGAGACCATCGAGGTGGCCGGCAAGGACAAGCTCACTCGTCAGATGGTCGAAGAGCTGTTCGCCATCCGCGAGATGGCCGAAGACATGGAGGATGACGGCGACGTCGACTTCGAAGGCAACCCGGCCGACCGCAAGTACTACGTGCACTTCAACTCCGCCCCCACCGAGATCCTCGGCGAGGACGGCAAGGTCAAGGCCATTCGCGTGGAGCGCACCGAAACCGGTGCCGACGGCAAGATGCACCGCACCGGTGAGTTCACCGACTACCCGGTCGAGGCCGTCTACCACGCCATCGGCTACAAGCCCGCCGAAGCCCCCGGCATCACCTACGACGAGCACGGCGCTCACCTGGCCAACGCCAACGGCGACGGCCGCATCACCACCGAGGCCGACGGCGGCAAAGTGCGCGACCGCCTGTACGCCACCGGTTGGGCCAAGCGCGGCCCGGTGGGCCTGATCGGCTCCACCAAGTCCGATGCGCTCGCCATCGTGACCAACATGCTCGAGGATCTGGCCAAGGCCGCTGAAGGTGGCCGTGTGGCAGCCGACCGCGACCCCGAATCCATCGACCGACTGCTGGCCGAGCGCGGCATTCGCCCGATCGACTTCGCCGGCTGGAAGAAGGTCGACGCTTTCGAGCGCGCCGAGGGTGCCAAGGAAGGCCGCGAGCACAAGAAGGTCATCGAGCCCGACCAGATGCGCGAGCTCGCCCACGCCTGACGGCCCGCCCACGCCCGTCCGGCATTTGTCCGGCATTCGTCCGGCATTCGTCCACCCGGCCGCGCCCCGTGCGGACGCGGCCGGGCTCGGGGCCGGACGGGCCGGGCGAATATGGGACATTGCGCGTGGCGCATATCCAGCAATCATTCAGCCTGCGATTTTAGTGTGTGCATTATGGATGCCAAAGTACGGGTGCACGGCCATTTCAACGGCCTGAAAACAACGCTGCTGTTTGCCCTGATGTGGGCCATCATCATGCTGATTTGGTGGGCCACGGGCGGCAGTCGGCAAACCCTGAGCATCTATATCGTCATCGGCCTGATTACCACGTTCGGCACCTACTGGTTCTCCGACAAACTCGCCATCGCCTCCATGGGTGCGCGGGAAGTCAGCGAACAGGAAGCCCCGGAAATCTACCAGATCGTGCGTGAACTGAGCGCCAAGGCCGGCAAGCCGATGCCGCGCATCTACATCGCCCCCACCATGAGCCCGAACGCCTTCGCCACCGGGCGCAACGAACGGCACGCGGCTGTCTGCTGCACCCTAGGCATCCTGCAGATTCTCAACGCCCGTGAACTGCGTGGTGTGCTGGGCCACGAACTTATGCACGTGTACAACCACGACATCCTGACTTCCGCCATCGCCTCTGCCATGGCCACTGTCATCTCCTATCTGGGCTATTCGCTGATGTATTTCGGTGGCGGCTCGCGAGACGACCGCGATAGTTCCGGTGGCCTCGGCCTGATCGGCGCATTGCTGAGCGTGATTCTCGCGCCGATTGCCGCGTCTTTGATCCAGATGGCCATCTCCCGCACCCGCGAATACGACGCCGATGAAGACGGCAGCTTGCTCACCGGCGATCCCGAGGCCCTGGCTTCCGCACTGAACAAGATTTCCTACGGCGCGCAGACCACGCCGATGCGCAAAACCGCCGGCACCCAGTCCGTCTCCGCAATGATGATCGCCAACCCATTCTCCGCGGTCGGTTTCTCGCGCTTGTTCTCCACGCACCCGCCGACCGATGAGCGCATAGCGCGTCTCATGCAGATGGCCAACGAAATGAACGGCACGCCGATCGCTCCGCCCACCTACTCCACGCGCGTCGGCAGGTGACGTGCTAGGATAACTATTCGTGCCTCGTTTGGCTGAGCATGCTCGTCACGTGAGGTGCAGCAGCCGTAAGGCATGCGGACATAGTTCATCGGTAGAATGAAAGCTTCCCAAGCTTTAGAGGCGGGTTCGACTCCCGTTGTCCGCTCCATTGATTTTCAATGATTTTCATTATTTCCGGGAAAGTGTCGCGCACGATCGCAAAACTACGCGCTATTTGAGCGCTTTGCCCGCGGAACCCAGCTGCCGGCAAGCCTCGACCACGCGGGCGGACATGGAATCCTCAGCCTTACGGCCCCAAGAACGCGGATCGTAGAACTTCTTCTCGCCCACTTCGCCGTCGATCTTCAGCACCTTGTCGTAGTTCTCGAACACGTGGTCGGCGATTGGACGGGTGAAGGCGTACTGGGTATCGGTGTCGATGTTCATCTTGATCACGCCGTAGCTTACAGCTTCGGCGATTTCTTCCGGGCGTGAACCGGAGCCGCCGTGGAACACCAGCTCAAACGGCTTGCCGTTGGGGAAATCGACTATGCCGGCCGCGCTAGGCAACTCGCCTTCGGCCACCGCGCGCGCCACACGCGCCTGAATGTCGCCGAGTAGCGACGGACGCAGCTTGACCACGCCGGGCTTGTAGGCACCATGCACATTGCCGAATGTGAAAGCGGCCATGTACCGGCCACGTTCGCCCAAACCCAGTCGGCGGGCGACTTCGAGGCCATCTTCCGGAGTGGAATACAGCTTTTCATTGATTTCGGCGGAGTGACCGTCTTCCTCACCGCCGACCGCGCCGATTTCGATTTCGAGCACGGTGTGCGCCTTCTGCGACTTGTCGAGCAGTTCCTCGGCGATGTCCAGATTTTCCTTGAGCGGCACGGTGGAGCCATCCCACATATGCGACTGGAATGTAGGCTCCTGGCCTCGTGCCACCTGATCGGCCTCATGCGCGAGCAGAGGACGCGCCCACTCATCCAGATACTGCTTGGCGCAGTGATCGGTGTGCAGAGCGATGGTGATGTTCGGGTATTTCGCAGCCACTTCATGTGCGAAAGCCGCCAGCGCCAGCGAGCCGGTAACGCGATCATTGACCCCCCTGCCGGAGACGTAGGCCGCGCCTCCCACGGAAATCTGGATGATGCCGTCGGACTCGGCGTCTGCGAAGCCCTTCAACGCAGCATTCAGTGTCTGTGAGCTGGTTACGTTGATGGCTGGATAGGCGTAACCGCCTCGGCGGGCGGCCTCGAGCATTTCGGCATAGCGTTCCGGTGTTGCGATCGTCATGGCTTCATTATCGCGCGAGGCATGCCCTCTAGGCTCCGTTCTTCAACCTGTGCGCTGTGCGATTGGTCACAGCATCGCCTCGTACGAGTAGAAATTCGTCACCCATTCCGGGTTGTCGCACCTCCAGCCTCGCCCTGCGTGAGACGAAACTTCGCAGGGTAGAGGGTGTACGGTAGTCTGTTTCCGGCGGAATCGTGCGAATGCGGAGGTGCATCATGCCTGGAATTGTTCTTATTGGTGCTCAGTGGGGCGACGAGGGTAAAGGCAAGGCTACCGATTTGATCGGCACCAAGGTCGATTACGTCGCGCGCTTCAACGGCGGCAACAACGCGGGCCATAGCGTGGTGGTCGGCGATGAGTCGTACGCCCTGCACCTGCTGCCTTCCGGTATTATCAACCCGAACCTGACCCCGGTGATCGGCAACGGCGTGGTCGTGGACCCGGAAGTGCTCTTCGAGGAGATTGACGGCCTGGAATCCCGCGGCATCGATTGCTCCCACCTCAAGGTGAGCGAGGCCGCACACATCATCGCGCCCTACCACCGCACACTCGACAAGGTGACCGAACGCTTCCTTGGCAAGCACAAGATCGGCACCACCGGCCGTGGCATCGGCCCGGCCTACGCGGACAAGATCAACCGTGTCGGCATCCGCGTGCATGACCTGTTCAACGCCGACCATCTGCACGACAAGGTGGAGGCCAGCCTACACCAGAAGAACCAGATGCTGGTCAAGCTCTACAACCGTCGTCCGATTGACGTGGACCAGACCACCGAGGAGCTGCTGAAGCTCGGCGAACGCCTCAAGCCGTACGTGGCCAACACCGGCCTGATTCTCAACAAGGCGCTTGACGAAGGCAAGACCGTACTGTTCGAAGGCGCTCAGGCCACCATGCTTGACGTGGACCACGGCACCTACCCGTTCGTCACCTCTTCCAACCCGACCGCCGGCGGCGCCTGCACCGGCACCGGCGTGGGCCCCACCAGGATCACCCGCGTAGTCGGCGTCTCCAAGGCCTACGTCACTCGCGTGGGCGAAGGCCCATTCCCCACCGAACTGCTGGACGAGTCCGGCGAATGGCTGCGTCAGCAGGGCCACGAATTCGGCGTGACCACCGGCCGCCCGCGTCGCTGTGGCTGGTTCGATGCAGTCGTCAACCGGTACGCCTCCCAGGTCAACGGCCTGACCGACATCGTGCTCACCAAGCTCGACGTGCTCGCCGGCCTGAAGGAGATTCCGATCTGCGTGGCTTACGACGTGGACGGCGAACGTCACGACGATATGCCGACTGATCAGGCCGCTTTCGCCGCAGCCAAGCCGATTTACGAGACCATGCCCGGCTGGGATGAAGACATCTCCAACTGCCACTCCTTCGACGAGCTGCCTGCCACCTGCCAGGCCTACGTCAAGCGTTTGGAAGAGCTGAGCGGCTGCCGTATCTCCGCGATCGGCACCGGTCCGCAGCGCGATCATGTCATCCAGATCAATTCGCTGGTCGACTGACCGTCTGCAACGAATTTCCCGGCTTGACTGGTAACGACGCGGCACATGATATCCGCCGGCTGATTCCGCGATTCGACCACTTGAAGT
>ENA-OVGQ01001627-OVGQ01001627.1-human-gut-metagenome-genome-assembly--contig:-NODE-1627-length-23231-cov-3.358474_pt1 | contig 23231 bp, 21 predicted proteins | sample MGYA00237774_ERZ505427 | MGnify/ENA primary metagenome ERZ505427 (study PRJEB26158, sample SAMN06016404) | human gut metagenome | biome: human gut; feature: ankylosing spondylitis patient; material... | reverse complement strand
CCATAATTTCCTCCATTTTCACAGGTGCCACTGCGTCTTTTATTCTTTATCCTCGCGTCTCTTGGCAATGTTTGCCTGTACACGCTTATACAGCTCTTCCGCTGCATTATATCCCATCTTCTTCTGTCTGTGATTGATCGCTGCTGCTTCTACGATGATCGCCAGGTTACGCCCTGGACGAATTGGCAGTGTATGTGCTGCAACTTTATTGCCAAGATATTCTACGTATTTCTCTTCTAATCCTAAGCGGTCATAATCCGCATCTTTGTTCCAGTCTTCCAACTGAATGACCAGATTGATCTCCTGCTCCATCTTAACGCTTTCAACACCATACAGATTCTTAACGTCAATAATACCGATTCCTCGCAGTTCGATAAAGAACCTTGTAACTTCCGGAGATGTTCCGATCAATGACTTCTTGCTGACCCTCTTGATCTCTACAACGTCATCAGATACCAGACGGTGTCCTCTTCGGATCAACTCTAAAGCTGCTTCACTCTTACCGATCCCACTCTCTCCTGTGATCAGGATTCCTTCACCAAATACATCGACTAAAACTCCATGGATCGTAATGCTTGGAGCCAATACAGTTCCCAGCCAGCGGATTACTTCTGCCATAAATTCAGATGTCGTATCCTGAGATATCAAAACCGGTACCCCATACTCTTTGGCAACTTTTATCATCATCTCACTTGGATGCAGATTCCTGCAAAATACAATAACTGGAATTCCAGCTCCGATAAATCTTTTATAAATATTTTTCGCATTTTCAACATCTTTTTCTACCTCTTCAATAAAAAGGTGTTCTGCTTTTCCGATGATCTGAACTCGATTCTGTGCAAAATTTTCAAAAAAACCTGCCAACTGTAATGCTGGACGATTGATCTCTGCCTGTTCAATGTAAACTTCTTTTGAATTGATCTCTGGTGTTACTTCTTTTAAATTTAATTCCTTGACCATATCATATACTGATACTCTATGCTCTTTATCCATAATCTTTCTCTCTTTCTGCACCCTTGATTGTCTGTCTCTTTCTCTATTTTAACATATTTCATTACTGCTTGGAATCGTGAAAAAACCCATAAATAGACTCTGCAGTACTTTGATTCATGCCAGGAACATTTAAAAGTTCCGTAACTGTTGCTGTCTTGATCTGTCCAAGATCTTTAAAATACTTCATTAATTCTTTTCGTCTCTTTGGTCCAACGCCTTTGATGTCATCAAGAACAGAATGTACTTGCCCTTTTGCACGCAATGACCTGTGATATTCGATCGCAAAACGATGGGCTTCATCCTGTATCCTCGTCACAAGTAAAAATGCTTCGCTGTTTGGCGCAAATATGATTTCCTCGTTGTTATAATACAAGCCTCTCGTTCTATGATCATCATCTTTGACCATTCCACATACTGGAATATCAAGTCCCAAATGATCCAACACACGAAGTGCAACATTGACCTGTCCTTTTCCTCCATCCATCATCAGAATATCCGGAAATTTTGTAAAACTGCCAAGTGTAGTGTCTTTTCCTTGTTCTTTCAGTTCTTCTAGCTCTTTCTTTCCATGAAGAAATCTTCTGGTCAAAACTTCTTCCATACTGGCATAGTCATCCGGACCTTCGATAGTTCTTAAACGAAACTTGCGATAATCTCTTCTTCTTGCTTTTCCTCTTTCAAATACGACCATGGATGCTACGGTCTGAAATCCACTGATATTAGAAATATCAAATGCCTCCATTCGATTCAAGCCTTCCATCCCGAGCAATTCTTCAATCTCATGAACTGCCCCGATCGTCCTTCTTTCTTCCCGTTTGATCTTTTCACGATCCATTCTTAATACATTCTGGGCATTTTCCTTTGCCATCTCTACCATCTTGTGTTTTTGCCCACGCACTGGTATCTTAAAATGTACTTTTGCTCCTCGTTTCTTTGACAACCATTCTTCAATGATCTCCTTTTCTGAAATATCATGTTCCAGAAAGATTTCCCCTGGAAGATAAGGCGTCCCCGCGTAAAACTGTTTGACAAAAGCTCCTAAAACTTCTTCCTTGGAACTTTCCTCATCTGCTTCCATATGAAAATGTTCTCTTCCAAGAAGCTTTCCTTGGCGGATAAAGAAAATAGATACGACAACATCCTTATCATCCTGTGCCATTGCAATAATGTCACGGTCCTCAAACGCATACGTATTGATCTTCTGACGGTCCATGATCCGCTCAATACTCTTGAGCAAATCTCTGTATTCCATTGCCTGTTCAAATTCCAATTCATCCGATGCTTTTTGCATTTTCTCCTGAAGCATTTTTGCAACCTGTTTATAATTTCCATTTAGAAACTTGATTGTTTCTTCGATCTGTTTTGCATATTCTTCCTTGGATATATATCCTTGGCATGGTGCATCACACTGCTTGATCTGATAGTACAGACAAGGCCTGTCCTTCCCTGTATCTTTTGGAAGTCTTCGGTTACAGGTACGGATCTTAAAGATCTTGCGAAGCAGCTCGATCGTATCATTTACTGCTCCTGCACTCGTATAAGGTCCGAAATACTTTCCTCCATCTGCTTTCATCTTCCTTGCCAGCATGATTCTTGGAAATTCTTCATTGACCGTTACTTTAATGTAAGGATAGCCTTTGTCATCTTTCAGTTTTGTATTATATTTTGGATGATGCTCTTTGATCAGATTGTTCTCAAGCACTAAAGCTTCCAGTTCTGAATCCGTGATGATATATTCAAAATAAGCAACATTCTTTACCATATGCTGAATCTTCACAGACAGATTCCGGCTGTCTTGAAAATACTGACGCACACGATTACATAACTTGATCGCTTTTCCAACGTAAATGATCTCATCTTTGCTATTATGCATCAAATAAACTCCAGGCTTTGCCGGAAGCTTCTTTAATTCCTGCTGAATGTCAAACATGAACTTCCCTCCATCTTTATTCTGTATATTTTATGGCTGCAAAATACACTTATCTTTAATCATAGCATAAATTTATAGGCAAAAAAAGTATCGATTTGAAGTGTAGGCTTGCATGTATGTTTTACTGTATTGGTATTTATAATAAACACTGTCTGTCACTACAAAAATTAAAAACAATAACACTCAACATACACACCCACTTAAGTTTTCCAATCTTGTAATTGTCCACACTTTAGACTTCAGGTATATGATAAAAAATAAATAATCGTCTGAAAAAGCAGCATTAGAATTTTGCCACGTTTTTTACGGATTCGCAGCTGGCTTGGTGCGATGTTTGAGCCTCTAAAAATTTCTGATTTGAATACCCTTGAAGGCGAGTTTCGCAAGGAAAGCCAGCGAATCAGCGATCTGTAAAAAACGTGAGCAAAATTCTCTAGCTGCTTTTTCAGACGATTATTTATTTTTTATCATATACTCGAAATCTACAGTTGGCCAACACACAAATTAAAATTCACACAACACTATTTCTTTTCGTCTCAATGTTTCCTGCACATCGATGACTCTCTGATTCTTACTTCCCTTCCAATGAAGTTTTCCATCAAATTCTTCCTGTACAAAAGGTCCATCTACGATCACATCGCAATATTTCACAACATCCAGTGTCTTGATCTCATCCCAGCAGAATCCTGTATACAGCCAGATTGTCTTATTTGGAAATGTTTCTTTGATCTCTTTTGCCAGAACTGCAACTTCTACATGGTTTGCTGGGTGAAGTGGATCTCCTCCGCTGAATGTGACACCTGAGATATAGTCTGGTTTGATCGCTTCAAATAATTCTTCTTTTGCTGCATCATCAAATGGAATTCCCCCTTCGATATCCCATGTGACTGGATTGTGGCAGCCTTTGCATTTGTGGGTGCATCCTGCAACCCATAGGACGGCTCGCAGACCGTCCCCATTTAGCATATCATCTTTCGTAATATTATGGTAACGCATTTTACATGGATTTCCTTTCCGCAATTTCTGCCATTTTGGCATCGTTAAGTCTTGTATCTCCTTTAACTCTGGAATAAGAGAGATATCCGTTCATACGGTCGATCTTTGTGAGATTTTTACTTCCGCATACCGGGCACACATCCATCTCTAATTCTTCGTGTCCACAGTCATCACAGTATGCTAAAGACAGGTTAACTCCTTCATAGAATCCTTTATCCATCGCTCTTCTTACTAATGTTTTCACTGCTTCTTTGTTATAGTTGATCGGATATTTTACATACTGGATCTTTCCACCATTGCATAATTCCCAGAAACGTCCTTCAAGATCTTGTTTCTCGATCGGTGTGATGTCTTCTGTGACATGGCAGTGGAAGGAATTGCTCACGTATTCTCTGTCAGATACATTTTCAATAACACCGTATTTCTTACGGAACTGTTTTACCTGAAGACCGCATAAGTTTTCTGCTGGTGTTCCATAGATCGCATATAGATTTCCGTCTTCTTTCTTAAATTTTTCTACCTGTTCATTAATATAGCGCAATGTTTCTAATGCAAACTCACCATCTTCTGCCAGAGACTTATGGTTGTATAACTGCTGTAATTCATTTAACGCTGTGATTCCAAAGGAAGCTGTTGCACTCTTTAAGATTGGTTTGATCTTATCATGAATCCCTAAATGTCCACCTAAGAATCCCCCTTCACAATAAGCCAACGGATTCGTAGAGGCTTTCATTTCTCCTAAATATTCATAAGTCCTGATATGTAATTCACGGATCAGGTTCAGATAATAATCTAATACTTCATGGAAATCTTTACCTTCCTGTTTTGATTTTGCATAGATCATTGGCAAATGAAGGCTGACTGCACCGATGTTAAATCTTCCGACAAAAATCGGCTCATCTTTTTCACCTGCCGGCTTCATACCGCCTTCTTTATACCATGGAGATAAGAAAGCACGGCATCCCATCGGACTAATGATCTTTCCGTATTTCTTGTACATGCTTGCGATATATCCCTCTCCTGTTAAAGATAACCAGTCTGGATACATAGTCTGTCTGGAGCAGCGGATTCCTGCTTCAAATACATCTTCCAGCTCACATCCCGGTCCATGAAGATTCTTATCATATAAGAATACAAGTTTTGGGAATAACACAGGCTTCTTGTGTCCTTCTTTTCCCTGTCCTCTTCTTCTAACATCTAACATGGAGATCGTTGCCATCTTGGCAAATCTCCCAGTTCCTGTTCCTGCTGTCATTGTGATAAATGGATAATCTCCACGGCTTGATGATACACTGTTAAATTTGTACTCTAATCCCTGGAATCCTTGTTCAAATTCACGTTTGACATCTTTCAACGCTTCTTCTTCTGCGCGTTCTCTGGATAATCCTAGTCCTTCGTATCGTTCGATTCCTGCTTCATAGGATTTCTCGGCATATGGCTCTAAGATCAGTTCGATATTCGGTACCGTAAATCCACCATACTGCTGGCTTGCGGCACTTAATACGATATCTCCGATCACATCAAAGGCAACATCTAATGTCTTTGGTTCGTTGTACCAGAGATTTCCCATCTCAAATCCGCCTTTTAACACTTCCTGTACATTAAACAGACAGCAGTTCATCGTATCACGGCGGGCAGACATATCGTGAATATAAATATATCCGTCACGGCATGCCTGTATTTCTTCCGTTGTCATGAAAAATTTCTGATAGAGTTCTTTATTTAATTCATTAAAGATCAGGCTTCGTTTGGTAGAAACCAGTGCACTGTCTGTGTTGCTGTTTTCCTTATCCCCAATGTACATGATAGACTGGCTCTTCTTGTATACTTCGTCTAACATCTGTACAAAATCCTGCTTATAGTTACGGTAATCTCTGTAGCTCTTTGCTACCAGTGGATTGGTCTGTTCTAATGCACCTTCGACCACATTATGCATATCTGAGATCGTAACTTCCTTCTTGCGCATCTGCTCCACTTTTTCCGTGACAAAGTTGCAGATAAAATCAAGTTCTTCCTCTGTAAATGTTACCAGTGCACGATATGCTGATTTATTCACTGCCACTACGACTTTTTGTACATTAAATTCTTCTTTTGTTCCGTCTTTTTTAATTACCTTGATCATAATTCTCCCTTCTCTATCAGATTCTCTTATCTTTCACTCATTATATTGTATACTAGATGTAGTATTTTATTTTTCTTTTACACACTAGATAGTGTAGCTTTTCAAGTTTAACACCGCTATCTGGTAAAGTCAATGTTAACTTTTTATCTCTTTCCCTTTATCTGTAAATCCTTCCAAGAGTAAGATTCTTACTATCCTTTATTTCCAGTTTTTTTGACAAATATTCTCCGAATGAGATCGACAATTTGTCTTCTTTTTTAAAAATATCAGAAAGATTGCGATCTGTTTTTAATACATAAACAGACTTCGCGATCTGAGGTTCATTTACTAATTCTTTTATAATCTTTTCATCTTTTTTTCCATTTGCAAAAAGCACGACTTTTAGATGTCCAAAATTTAACTGCTGACTTTTATATTTTTTCCATTTCTTATTCGCATCTTTTAAGGACGTTGCCAAAAATGTCACCGACCTTGATGGTATTTTTGTTCCAGAATCACTCTGTGCCTTGTCGAAATCCGCATACGAATAACGAACCAATACTTTCTTTTCATTGAGCCGTTCAAATCCCATCGCCAACACAAACCTATGATCTTCCACATCTTGTTGTTTGCTGCATCCTTGTATGCAAAATGCAATTAGCAGCACCAAAAGATACCCTCTATATTTTTTCATCTTTCTGTTCCTTTCTCCACATCAGAAATAAAATAAGTGGAAAAAACAATCCGATCACCAGATTCCCATAGATAAAAACAAAAAAATACCGTCTGATCCATGTTGCAAATGTTGTCATGATCCATGGACTTATGACGTAAATTCCACCATATGACAAACTCAATCCCACGATCCTTCCTTTTGAAAATGCATGTTTGATACTTTCATTTCCATAAAATAAGTAACCGCTGAATACACAAAAGACACCTACGATCCAAAATGCGATCAAAAAAAGATCCAGTCTTGCCATGATCCCTCCTGGCATTGCCACTCCCTGTGCCATAGACATCACAGGTTCTGGATCGACCATCGTAAGCTTCTTTCCAAGGGAACCTACAGTACTTGCAAACACCCCAAGAAAAAGGATCATCAAACCTGCAAATGATCGCATCCTGATCGGTCCATCTTTCATATCTCCACGGTAAAACCACACGAACTCGATCGGATGCATCAGCGCAAATACAAGAATACTTCCATTGAGCATCTCTCTGCCACACCAACTCCTGACTGCTAACTCATCCCATGAAAGATTTGCCATACTCAAGATCAGTACGAAGATCAGCGGTAGCAATACAAACCAAAAAATTCCTTCCATTACTCTGCCTCTTTTTGTTAAACCTCCCTGATTCATCAGATAAGCCAGAAGAAGCAATGGTAATCCAATAAAATGTTGATTTGTCTGGGAGAAGATATTTTTTTGTAAGATACAAAATACATAAATAAAAAAAAGCTCCATTCAGCAGAAATCTCACATAATAAATGATGGCTGCAAAACGATATCTTTTTAGTACATTTTCAATAGAAACCCCTCTTGCTGCATGATCTACGATCCACAAATAAATTCCTGCCATCACACTTGCCATGACCACCACAACAATTCCTGAATGATATGATTTTTGTAGTGCGATCTGTGGAAGAAACATTGCAGCTGCCGAAAATATTTCAAGGATCATGATCCGATTCCCCTGTCTTGCCGTGATCATCTGCGAATTATTTTTCATCCTCGTCCTCCTTCTGCCTTACCCTCGCCCCTTCTTTTGTGAATTCTGGACGGTATTTCATCCGCTTTAGTGGATAACGAACCATAAAATCCTGAAATGCTGTAGATAATCTTCCTCTTTCTTCAACCATTGGATGTGCATATGGAACTCCATAATTTTCCAGATAAAATAAATGGATAAATATCGCAAGGAATCCTAAAAAGAATCCATACAATCCCCAAAAGGCACACAGAATGATCAGAAAAAACTTCATCAGACGAAACGCACTGGTGAACAACTCATTCGGAATCGAAAATGTAGCAATTGCAGTCAATGCCACCACGATCACCACGATCGTACTGACAAGATGTGCATCAACTGCTGCCTGTCCAACAATCAGACCGCCAACAACCCCCATCGTTCCACCAAGCTGCCCCGGAAGCCGGATTCCTGCTTCTCTTAATAATTCAAACGATAATTCCATCAGCAGTACCTCCACGATCACCGGAAATGGAACTCCTTCTCTCGCCGAGATCAACGCCAGCAAAAATGGCGTTGGCAACACCTCCGGATGAAATCCTGCAATCGCCACATAAAATCCAGGAAGCCCTATGGAAATGATCGCTGCCACATACCGTAAGATTCTTACGAATGTCGTAATTTCCCAACGATTATAATAATCATCACTTGCCTGAAAGAACACATTGAATGTTACGGGCAGCAATAAAACCATTGGCGAATTATCAAGAACAACTGCAATCCGGCCCTCCATGATACTACTCGCAACCTTATCCGGCCGCTGCGTCAGCTGATACAGTGGAAATGGAGTTTTACTGTCTTTTTCCAGATATTGCTCCAGCATTCCATTATCAAAAATTCCATCGACACAGATCTTATCCATCTGTTTCTGAATTTTATTTAAAATGTCCTTCTGTACCAGATCCTCAATATACATCAATGCATAATCCGTTTTACTTCTCGTTCCAATCTGCTTCTGGATCACTTTTAACCTCGTATCCCGTATCCTTCTACGGATCAATGCCGTATTCATCCTCAGACTCTCCGTAAAACTATCCTTGGGACCAACGATTGCCACTTCCTGATCCGCATTCTGTACCCCTCTTGTCGGGAATGATTTGCTGGAAAATAAAATGGCTCTTGCTTCTCCATCCAGAAATAAGACTGTGTTGCCAGATAAAACTGCCGTCATGGCATCTTCCATTGTATCGATCCATTTCCAGTCTGCAGATTCAATGACATATTGGTTAATTGCAGTTCTTTCCTGCGGAAAAGAATCCTGAAGCAACGGTCTGATGACAGATTCCTGAAGCATTTCTGTATTTACTAAGCCGTCCATGTATACAATATATATGCTGATTTCGTGGTCGATTCCGATTTTGAATTGTTTTTGTACCAGGTCATTGCAGTCTTGCATGACTTTGGTTGTGTATTTTATGTTTTGTTGGATGTGTGGGGAGATGGTGCCTTTTAGGTTGTGAGTTCTTGTGTGGAAGTGGTCCATGGGGTTTTTTCCTCTTTTCTTTTTTGGATAGTATGTGGGATTTTGGCAGGTTATATACTTACGATATTGGTTTGCAATATTTTATATGGAATAAAATGTAAAAAATAGTTATTGTAAATATATGGTTTTTCTGGTAATATAAGAAACATAAGTCGATTTATAAAAACATAGTACATTTCAACAAAAAAAACAAATCAAACAAGCAATTCTTAAAATTCAAACACTGTAACTACAGTCATGTATAATATTGCAGTTCTACAATTAAGAATTTCAGTTCAGAATTGAAGAATTTATGCACACAGGAGGATAACCTATGGCAGAAAAGCTAAAGAATAAAGTTACCGATGGTTTTCAAAAAGGTCATCCCTACAGAGAACTCCCACCTTGTATCCATGTAGGTATCTTAAATTTCAACCAGATGATAAGCCCAAATTATTACCATAAATTCTGTCTCATGGATGAGAAAACGAAGGAGATATATAGTAGAAAATTTCAATTTCATATGTTAGAATTAAAGAAATTAAAGTATGCAAAAGAGAAACAACAAAGAAAGCCATTATATCAATGGGCAAAACTGATAGCTGCACAAACATGGGAAGAACTAGAGCAGGAATCAAAAGGTAATAAATACATGGAAAGGGCGCTGGAAGAGATGATAAAAATCAGTCAGGATGAAATGGAAAGATACCTATATCTACGAGAAGAAATGGCAGAAAGCGATAGAGTCAGTCAGATACAAAGTGCAAAAAGGATTGGACGTAAGGAAGGAAAAAAAGAGGGAGAAATACTAAAATTAATAGCCAATAACGTATAACATACACACCGTGGTGGTTTGAATAGCCGTCCGTGTATATGAGAAAAACAAAATAATAATATAAAGGATCCAGAACCATTGAAATTTTGCCGTTATTTTGACAGGTTCGCAGCAAGCTTGGTGTGCTGCCTGAGCGAAGCGAGACAAGGAAAGCTTGCGGATAAGCGACCTGTCAAAATGACGTGCATAAATTTCCTGGTCTGGATCCTTTATTATTTTGTTTTTCTCATATACATTCCCCACGACTACCATTTCAAACTACAATTACAATTTACATCTTCCAATTAGCCGCCTCCACCTGCAATTCCACCATATGTCGATAAATCCCATCACAAGCTTTCAATTCATCCGGCGTTCCGTTTTCAGCAACAACCCCGTCTTTCAACACAACAATCTTATCAGCGCCATCCACAGTTCTCATTCGATGTGCAATAATTAATACAGTCTTATCCTTGATTAATTTTGATAATGCTTCCTGTATCAATGATTCATTATCTACATCCAAAGATGCCGTCGCTTCGTCCATCAGGATGATTGGTGCATCTTTTAAGAATGCTCGTGCTATCGAGATTCTCTGGCGTTCTCCGCCGGATAGTTCTGAGCCGTTTTCTCCGATCATGGTATCCCATTTCTGTGGCATTTTCTCGATAAAGTCTTCACAGTTTGCTAATTTTGCTGCTGCCATAACTTCTTCGTCTGTTGCATCTTTTCTTCCGATTCGGATGTTTTCCATAATCGTGTTGTTAAATAGTGTTACATCCTGAAATACAATGGAATATAGTGATAATAATATTTCTGGATCGATCTTAGAGATATCCATGCCTCCGACCGTGATCGTTCCTTTGTTGATATCCCAGAATCTTGCAGCTAATCTTGATACGGTTGTTTTTCCACTTCCGGATGGTCCGATCAGTGCGGTTACTTCGCCTTGTTTTGCGGTGAAGCTTACGTCTTTTAAGATCTGTTCATTTCCATCGTAAGAAAATCCTACGTGATCAAAGTTGATGTCATATCCCTGATTGCTTAGTGTTTTATTTCCATCCTGTTCTTCGTGGCTTAAGATTTCATCCATTCGTTTGCACTGTGTGTCTGTGGAGATGATCGCGGATAAATTCTCTAATGCTACCTGGAATGGATCGTACATTCTTGATACGACCAGCAGATACATGAAGAATGTTAATGCATCGATTTCTCCTTTTGCAAATAAGATTCCTCCGACTAAGGTTGTCGTTCCGATTCCTACTTTTAAGATCAGCTGTGACAGGCATACGAACATTGCGTTGATCGCTTCGGATACTACGGCGTGTTTTTCAACAGCCTGAATCTTTTTGTTTAAGCCTTCCATATAGGTATTTGTTGCGTTGTATGATTTTAAATCTCTAACGGTTTCCAGCCCTTCCTGAATTCCATCCTGGCATTCCAGTTTGTATTTCATTGCATTTTCATTTAATCGGTGTGAAATTGGTCTTGCACCGAATACAACAAAAAATGCAACTGGTAATACCCATACAGCTGCCAATGTCATTTTTACATTGAAAAAGAATAAACAGATCGTTACGATCGTTGTGGAACACATGGAACCGAATAACTGTGGGAAAAAGTGAGAACTTGCTGTTTCCAGCCATGCACAGTCTCCCATGATCGTACTTGTAAGGTCTGCAAGGTCCTTTTTACCGAAAAATGATAATGGAATCTTTCTTAATTTCTCTGCCAGTGTACGTCTTCTGACTCCACTTTCCACATAAGTTGCGAGGAATGTTGCGTTGTACTGGAAGTATGTTGTAATAATAATCAACAATATTGAAATAACCATTCCTCCGATATACATTGGCAATTTTGAACTTGGAATTCCACCATTTAAAATATCAGATGCCAGCAGATATAGAAGTCCGACTGGAACCATAAATGCTAAGTTTGCAATTGTTACGATGATGACCGCTTTAATCATATCATTGACACCCTGTTCAGAAAGGGCATATTTATGTTTTAATCTTTCTCTCATAATTATAATACACCCCCTACTTTCCAGTTCACTGATTTGTTATATTCTTCCCACATATGGGCGTAAATGCCGTTACTCTTTAATAATTCGCCGTGGCTTCCTTCTTCTGCGATCGCTCCGTCTTTCAAAACATAGATACGGTCTGCATTTGTAACGGTTGATAATCGGTGGGCGATCATGATGACGGTCTTGTCTTTTGATAAGTTTTCAAACGCTTTCTGTACTTTCTGTTCGTTATCTGGATCTGCAAATGCAGTTGCTTCATCAAGGATCAGAACTGGAGCATTTTTAAGAAATGCTCTGGCAATCGAAAGTCTCTGTGCTTCACCACCGGATACATGAATTCCTTTGGCTCCGATCATTGTATGGACGCCGTCTTTAAATTTGTCGATGATATCCATACACTGCGCATCTTTTAATGCCTGCATAACTTCCTCGTCGGTTGCATCTGGTTTTCCAAGTCTGACATTTTCAAGGATGGACATCTTTAATAATTTGCTGTCCTGAAATACATAAGAAATCTGATTCATAAGTTCACTGCTTGTGATATCTCTCACATCAACGCCGCCGATCTTTACGCTTCCTTCTTTGACATCCCAGAATCTTGCGATCATGGATGCTAAGGTTGTTTTACCGCCGCCAGAAGGTCCAACAAATGCGACATGTTCTCCCGCTTTGATCTCAATGGAAATATGATCGACTGCATTTTTCTTTGCCCCTTCGTATGCAAATGTTACATCCCGAAGAGATACGGAACTGTCTTTTGGAATCTGTCCGTTGGTTGTCTCTTTTAATGACTGTCTGTTCATCACATCACCCATACGTTTTAATCCATCAACGACCTGCATCTGGGCTTCGCCTGCGTATGCAAGTTTCATTAATGTTGTTGTTAAAATTGGTGTAATGATGATATAGAATAATAAGTTTAACCCAAATGCTGCTGTGATCTCATGTCCGCCAAATACATAGGCTGCAATGATGATAAATACAAAAATGGAATTGACCGCTGTTGTAAATCCAACCATTGGTTTTCTCATTTTTTTCGTAAATCCCAGTGTCCATTTTTCATATTCATCAATTGCTTCTTTGAATCTCTTAAATGAAAATACCGTCTGTCCAAATGTTTTGACAACGGGAACTCCACGAATATATTCAACCGCTTCTGCTGACATGACTTCCAAGGAATTCTGATACTGTTTCATACTTTCTGCCAGATCTTTTCCACTCATGGAACTCATGAATACGAATCCAATCGCTGCCGGAATCAGACACATGATTCCTAACCTCCAGTCAAAGACTGCCATTAAGATGATAAGTCCGATCGGTGTTGCCTTGGAAACTGCTTTATCTGGAAGGGTATGTGCCAGATATGTTTCTGTTGCTGCACTGGAATCTGTGACGATCTTTCGAATCTTACCAGTTCCTTCGCTTTCAATATATCCTAATGGTAATGTCATGATGTGGTTCATCATTGCTGTTCTCATCTGTGCCTGTACATGGAATGCTGCGATATGAGAGCACATGAGACCCGCCATATAGATGATCATTCCAAGAATCGCAAATCCTACCGCACGCCATCCATAAGTGCTGATTCCTGCTGCCTTTGAGAAATCAAATCTGACTCTTAACACTTCCTGCATCACTTTCCAGATATAATAAAATGGAACTAACGCAACAAATGCACTGATCGCTGCAAGAATGGTTGAGAGAATGCTTAAATATTTGTAACTGCCTGCGAAATGGTATAACTGCTTTGTCAGGCTTTCTTCTTTTTCTTTCTTTTCTTCCATTATATTCACCTCCGTAAATTATTTATTGTCGGACAATTCCATCTGTCTGCTGTCCTTATTTAAATTGTGCTTGCGCTTATATTCAAGCGGTGCAGCCCCGTAATAATTCTTAAATGCTTTTGCAAATCTTGATTGTGTCGCAAATCCTACTGCATCACTGATCTCTGATATTTTCATTGAATTTTTCAGAATCAATTCTGCTGCCTTTTTCATTCGGATCTCATTCAATAATTCGCTGTATCCTCTTCCATATACTCCCTGGAAATAATTCTTAAGACTTGTCTCACTGATTCCAAAATGTTTCGCAAGTGTCGCTGCAGAATATCGTTTGCTTAAATCTTCTGTCAGAATATCCATGGTCTTTCTCGCAATCTGAATCTGCGAACCTGAGTAGTACACCCTGTTTGTCTCCACTGCATCCCTTTTGCTGCAAAGAACCTGAAGCCACCGGCTGACATCCACCGCAAGAAGATTCATATCTGCATCTGCTTCAATGTCATCTTGAATCACTCTCACTGCCTGTTCAATTCTTGCATCTGCTTTTGAAATAAATGGTGTCTCTCTTCCCAGAAACCGTTCTTTTAATTCAACGCTCATTTTGGTATTCCTGCCATTTAATGACAGTTCTTTGTCAAGTTCTGGACATGGATACAAGATCAACTCCATTCCATGATACTGTGCTCTTGGATAGTAAAATTCATCCGCTTCTCTTGAAGCAGTCCCATAGTCGATTGAATATTCCCCGGTATCCACATAAGTACCGCCACCATTTTTCAAAAGAACCTCGCACTTGCCAAGGAAACTGAAATTCACTGTCATGACCGCTTCCCCTTCGTAGGCCTGAATCTGGACTTCTGGGATTCTTCTTGATCTGATATCAATATACAAAAGCTCCAGATATGAGCTGATCCGATAACAGACGATCTTTCCTTTCTCTCCTGAAAAATCTGATGGCAGGATTACTTCTCGTTTCTCATTCATGAAAAACTCCTTCTCTCTTCCTTTCTTTTATAATTTACGGTTATATGTTAGTATACACTAACTTTTGATTCAAGAACAAAACAGCAAAATAGCTCCTTTTAGCATCTGGTTTGTTCTTGATTTTGTCTTTTTGGTAAAAAGAATCCTGTTTTATGGAATCTCCTGCAAACAAAAAAAGGAAAGGATCATCACAAAACATGATAATCCTTTCCAATTTGTTTAAAATTTCAAATTCTAAATCTCATTATTTTCTAATAATATCAGTTGCACTGAAGACTTTATCACCTTTGCCTGCTTTCACACCCTTAGCTTCTAACAGCTCGGATACTGTACAAACTTCATATCCTTTCTTCTTAAGGATCGGTAATACTTTCTCTACTGCTGCAACAGTTGGCTTATGAATATCATGCATTAACACGATATCTCCGTCTTTTGCATGTTTTAAGATTGTTTTAACAGTCGCATCTGTGTTCTTTGTCTTCCAGTCTAAGGTGTCAACACTCCAAAGGATCAGTGGTGTATCAATTCCTTTTTTAACATTCTCATTGATCGCTCCATATGGAGGTCTTACGCTGACTGGTTTACTTCCACATGCTTTGTAGATTGCATTCGCTGTCTTGTCTTCCTGTTCTCTTACCTGTGCAGCACTTAACTTTGGAAGGTATGTATGATTCCATGTGTGGCTTGATACTTCATTACCTGACTCTAAGACTTTCTTGACTGTCTCTGGATAATAATTTGCATTCTGTCCTAACATGAAAAATGTTGCTCTTGCATCGTTCTTCTCTAATGCTGCTAATACTCTTTCTGTATTTCCTTTTAATGGACCATCATCAAATGTAAATGCGATCAGTTTCTTTGTCTTATCGATCTTTCTTGGAACGTAGAGTGATTTCTTCAATTCTTTACCTGTTCCTTTACCGAGCAGATCATCATTTGCCTTTACCATGTATTCTCCCATGGATTTATTCACTGATGCATAACTTGTTCTTCCAAATCTTGTCGTTACAAAAAATATTCCTGCTGCGATCACCAGGATAATGATCAATAGTGCTGCAACTCTTCCTTTGTTGATGCGTCTTCTTTTTCTTCGTCTTGCCATTGTACCCTTCTTCTTTCCTTATGATTTTAATAATTGAAATGTATCTACATCCACAAGTCCAAGGTCTGTCAGTCTTAATGATGGAATCACTGGAAGTGCCATAAATGATAATGTGATAAATGGATCAATATCTCTGGATATTCCTAGTTTCCATGCCTTCTGTAACAGCTCATCGATACCTTTCTGGATGTCTTTCGCCGGTTTCTGGCTTAAAAGCCCCGCAACCGTCAGCGGTAAAGTACCTAAAACTCTGCCTTCAGATACCAGTGCGTATCCTCCCTGAATCTCCTCTATCGTCTGTACAGCTTTGATGATATCTTCGTCATTATCTCCTGCCGCAATGATGTTATGTGAATCATGTGCTACAGATGTTGCGATCGCACCGTTGGTTATCCCATATCCCTTGATCGGTGCCGCAGCTGCATTGCCTGTTCCGCGGTGACGTTCAAATACACATAGTTTAGAATATTCACTATCTGGAGTAAATAACCCATCCTTTGATGGAACCTCTTCCTGTAAAAACTTCGTGACGATCTGCCCTGGGATCATTCCGATCACAGGGATCTTTCCTTCTGCTTTTACCTGAATCTTATCTTTGGAGATATTCTTTAATACAACGGTATGAAGCATGGATTCATTCACTGGTTTTGCTTCTTTTGTAAAGAATTCTGTGTTCACAATTCTTCCTTGTTTGTATACAGAATGTACTTCGACACTCTCCAAAGAATCAAGGATCACGATGTCCGCATCTTTTCCCTCTTCTAATACTCCGATATCATTTAAACCATATGTCTTTGCAGCATTATATGTTGCCATCTTTACCGCTGATATTGGATTCATTCCAAGCTGGATACTCTTCTTTATATTGTAACTAATATGTCCTTCATTTTCAATAGTATCAAGATGTTTATCATCGGTACAGAACATAAAATGTGCAATAAATTCTGGTTCTTTGACAAGTCCCGGAACTATATTTTCTACATTCCTTGCTGCACTTCCTTCACGAACTAAGATTTTCATGCCTGCAAGACATTTTTCTTTGGCTTCTTCAAAAGATGTACATTCATGATCTGTCATAACTCCTGCTTCCACATATGCCTTTAAGTCTTCTCCGCTAAGTCCCGGTGCATGTCCGTCAATGACCATTCCTTTACACAGCTCTAATTTCTTCATGATCTGCTCTTCTTTGCTTAGAACCGCTGGATAACACATCACTTCTCCAAGTCCTAAGACAAGCGGATGGTCCTTCCACTGCTTCATATCTTCCGCTGTAAAGTCTGCCCCATTTGTCTCAAATGGTGTCGCTGGAATGGATGAAGGCATCATGACATAGATTCCAAGTGGGGCATCGCCTGCTGCATCCAGAATGTATTCCATCGCTTCATTTCCTTTGACATTGACAAGTTCATGGGGATCTGCGATAACCGTCGTTGTACCATGCGTCATAACTGCTTTGGAAAATTCCATTGGTGTCGCCATACTAGATTCAATATGTACATGTGCATCAATGAATCCAGGTGTAATATATTTTCCTGTACAATCTATTACATTCTCCCCTGAAAAATGACCAATTCCTGCGATTTTTCCATCTTTCACTGCAATATCTGCCTGAAGGATCTGTTCATTTTTCACATCAACGACATTTCCATTTTTAAAGATCACATCATACATCATTCTTCCTCCTTAAATTTTACGATTCCTACATAATATTTCTTATCTGTATCAAATAGCATATTCCAGTCGATTTCTTCGCACTCTCCACAATTCGACCAGATCAATTTCTCTTCTTCCTCATCAAATCCTGTGATCGTCACCCAGTGCCAGTTATCTTCTCTTAATTCATGCGCCGGATGTCTTAAGATCAGAAATGCAACTGGATGGTCTTCCTTTAATGCTGGCAAGATAAAATCCAATGCCTGTTCTCTACTTTGGGGTAAAAATAGCTGTTCTGAACTTAATGTGATTCCATGATCTTTTGCATATCTTTTGAAATCTTTCGCAAATCTCCCAATCAGTGGATATCCCATAAATCCAGGTTTCATATAGCGATACATCGTCTGCATCAAATTTAAATATTGTTCATAGTCTGCTGCTTTCTGACTATCTTTTATCGGATATAAATCTTTAAAATCTTCCCGACTGAGTGCATAAATAGCTGCAATATTGCTGCCTGTCACACTTCCACATCCTGCCAGGCGCTGAAAATCTCCTGGAAACCATTCCTGATCGCCGCCATATCCTATGGTTTTACCGTCCTTTATGATCTGTGGACAGTGAAGTTCTTTCCTCATAGTCTGTCCTTCCTGTTATACTCTTAAATTCATTGAATTCTTTTATTTCTTTATGTTAAGATTGTTATCATTAGCAGATATGATCATTTACAATTTACAGAAAGGATGAGAACATCTATGAAAAATATCCTGATATCCTTATGTCTTGCACTATTTATCATCAGTGCATCCGTAACGATAACATTAAACTTCCGACCTTTATATTATCATGATATTTCCTCTTTGCAAATAGAAGAAACTTCCGGTTTTTCCAAAAAAGTGATTCGTGAAAATTATGATGCTTTGATTGATTATAATCAGTTCTTTTATTCTGGCAAATTAAAACTGACCTTACCTATGTCAAGAGAGGGCAAGATTCATTTTGAAGAAGTAAAACGAATCTTTGTTGGTATCGAATATCTTTGCGTGATCACACTGATCTTATCTTGTTTCCTCATAAAGAGAAAAATAAGGTCACGAAATATTGATTTTTTAAGATCAGCTTCTATTATAACTGTTTTATTACCCGTAATTGTTGGTATTTTATGTGCGTTCAACTGGGATGCCGCTTTTACTTTGTTTCATGAGATCATGTTTCGAAATGATTATTGGATTTTTGATGAAGCTACTGACCCTGTGATCATGATCCTTCCAGATGCATTTTTCTTTCACTGCGCCGTTATGATCATCTTACTGATCTTAATTGGCAGCTTACTTTGTATGGGATTTCGTTCTTTTTTTCGACACAGGTTTATGCTATAATGGATAGATATTAATTATTTGTTTCGAATGTTACATTTTTATTAAGCTAGGAGTTTAGCAATGAGACTTTCAAAAATAAAAACAAAGGAAATCCGATATGTAGTCTGGAAATACCGATTAAAACGATTTCTTCCACATATCTTAACACTTTGCCTTGCTGTTATTGTTGCTGGCGGAGCTTTTAGTGCTTATTCGGTATATCATAAAAAGCATCAAAAGCAACTGGCAAAACAATCTGAGGTCCAGCGTGAAAAAGATGTTAACACTGCTCGTAAAAAGGCACAAAAAGAAAAAACAACACTGAAACCTTGGTATACTTACCACAGCATTGCCCATGCAATGGGCGGGCTTGATGGCAAAGATTATTTAAATTCCATCGATGGCTTTTACCCTGCTTATCAGAAGGGTTATCGTGTCTTTGAAATGGACATCCTTCTTACTAAGGACAACGTTGCGATTGGTAAGCACCAATGGGGTCGGAAACTTTCTGATCCAACCAGTAAAAAAGGCGACCCAGTCAGTTACCGTAAATTCAAAAATACTAAGATCTATGGGAAATATACACCAACTTCTTTCCTTGATGTATTGAATCTCATGGAAAAATATCCTGATTTCTATCTGATGACAGACTCAAAAAGCACAGAGCCTGCAGATGCAAAAAAGGAATTTAATGTTCTTGTACAGACAGCTAAAAAAGTCGGTAAAGAAGACCTCTTAGACCGTGTGATCGTTCAGGTCTACAATCAGAGAATGTACTGGGCTGTAAAAAGCGTGCATCCATTCAAGCATTTTGTATACACCACTTACAAACAGCCCGATGATATCAATGATTATCGTATGGAACTGCTTGCAAAACAAGGAATTTATTCATATACACATTCCGTGAATAATGCTTATTTTGCGAAAGAGTTTATGAAACTTGGGGTTTATGGAGTATATTCTGATTTTCTTAGCCCAGCACAGGTGAATAATAGTTATATTAGGGCGAATTGTCCGAAGTTTGCTTCACGGTATGTGAAGACTATTATGCCGGGCATCAATCAGTAAATCCTATAGGTAGTCTTTAGTATATGTGACAGAAATATTTGTTCTTATCTTATTTCTGTCACATAAAACTGAAGACTATTCAAACCACTACACAATGTGTATGTTATATGATATTGGTTAATAATTTTTGTATTTATCAACTACTTCGTAAATCTGACCTTGGATTAATTCCTATAAATTATCAATCACATACTCATCAAATAATGGTAATGTAAAGTATACATATCCTCTCATTTCACCTGACAAGATTCCCTTTTTTATCAAACGTTTTCGATATGGATTAAATTCATTCGTCTCCATTCCTAAACGTTCCCGGATATCTTTGATCTTCCCACCATCAACCTCTGCAATTCCTCTTGCTACTATCCTATCTTTCTGTGATAATTCTGACCAGATCTTATCATAAACAAATTCACTCAAATACTGTTCATATTCATCAATGACTGCTTCGTAATCACCCTCATGATTCCATGTTAAATATCCAAGAACCTGAAATGCAAATGGATAACCTTTTGTAAGTTCTGCCATCTTCGCAGCTTGTTCTGATTCAATTTTAAAAATTGTTTTATATTTATTCATGATTGCCCGATTATTTAACGGTTTTAATTGTATCTTTGGTGCTCTATATAAGAATGTAAGATTCTTTTCATTCTGTAACTCATCGATGTTCTCATATAAACCCGTTGCTAATAAAAATACTGGTAGATCCTGCCTTACAAAAATCTGAAAAGATCCAGCAAAAACCTGCATAAATTCATTATTCGTAACTTCATCAATTGTGATCAAGAGCCTCTTCCCATTCTTTTTCATCTTTTCCAGAATTACTATGATCGCTGTCTCTTCATCTGTAATTGGTGACATTCCTTCAATTGCTACTCCAAAACCGAAAAATGACAGATCAATTTTGGAAGATTTAATGATTCCAGCACATACCTTGTTGCTATTTAACTTTGATAAAAGTCCTTTAAATAAATCTGTTGCTGGATTCAATTCTATTACGATCCATTGATCATTTTCTCTCAATTTCTGTGAAATCTCAGTCATCATTACAGTCCTTCCTGACCCACGCACTCCTGTAATAATAAACATCTGCTGATTAATCTGTTCTGCTGTAAATGTATCAATGATCTCTTTCGTCTGTACTGGACGTTCCACTGGTTCTAACGGACTTTTTCCAAATGTAAGTGTAAAAGGATTTTGCATTTCTTATCACCTCTTATCTCTTTTACTGTTCTTTACTGGTTTTATACTATTTTACTGTTCTTTACTGTTTGTGTCAACATCCCAACTCTTGCAGCATTATGATCAAAATTTAAGCCTCATCTGATTCCACTTCACTCCTCCATGCTCAGACTCAGATACTCCCTCATTCTCAAATCCAAATTTCGCATAATAATGCACCAAATGATCCTTACAAGTAAGCACTAATCCTTTTCTTTCCTGCTTTCTTGCATCTTCGATCGCACATTTGATCAACTCTCCGGCATACCCATGTTTTCTGTAGGAAGGTATCGTATTCACCCCAAAGATCATCTGCCACGCTCCACTTTCATTGTGCAACTGAGCTTTTGCATACATCTCATCTGTCAGATCTTCTTCATCCGTTACAAATCCATCTACAAACGCAATTAATTTATCTCCATCAAACATCAGCCTGAACTGATCAGCATAGTATTTTAATCGTTCTGCTAATTCTTCTCTTGTTGCTGCTTCTGCTGGTGGAAAGCATTCTGCCTCTACAGATGTTACTGCTTCTAGATCTTTGATTGTTGCGGTTCTTATATTCATATTTTCCCCTTTTTTGTTCCTTGTAGTTTATTATATGTATTTATTTTAACACGGTGTTATTGTATGATGTAAGTATAAATAAGTGGGAAAAACATTTTGGAACAGGAGGAAAGTAAAAAGTATGAAAAAGATAATTATAGGCGTGATGATCGTAATTTCGTTTGTATTTGTGGTGAAAATCAGTTGTGTTCAAACACAAAATATTATGGGAAATGAAACATCACAAGAAGAAAATTGCGAACAATTAAGCTGGACATTGAAAAACGGAATTTTGATAATATCTGGTCAGGGTAAAATACCTACGGATTTTTTTGAAGATAATTTAATTGATCCAGATCAACAGAAAGTACTGATTATAGAAAGATGAATAAAAGAAATTAAACCAGGTGCATTTCGTGGGTGTAATACTTTGAAAAAAGTTACATTACCAGAGGGATTGAAAACAATTGGATCCCAAGCATTTCAAGGATGTCAGAACTTGGATTATATTGAAATTCCAGATACAGTTACTTACCTAGGAAGAGAATCATTTATACTATGCAGTAAATTAAAATATGTAAAATTGTCAAAAGGGCTAAAAAGTATTAGCGGCTTTGCGTTTGAAAATTGTGCAAGCCTTGAAAGTATCTGTATACCAGAGGGAGTTGAAACAATCCATAGGTATGCATTTAATTTCTGTGGACGATTAAAGATGATCATGATTCCAAATAGCCTAAAGGATATTAACCCAATGGTATCATATGCATTTCCAGTAAAATTGGTTGCCATGGATGATAATCCGGTAATAGAAGAAGCTGTAAAAAGATTTCCGGAATTATCTTATGTAAGAAAAAAAGATTATATATGCAATCACAGTAATAATGATTACAGTATAGAAACTGCAACGAAAGATAAAGATGGAAAAGCAATTTTTATATGTGAAAGATGCGGTGAAACATCTATAGGAATTTTACCAAGAGTACAGAAAGCAGTTATGAAAAAACAGATATTTAGATATCGAAAGGGAAAAGAGCAACATCCATGGATTGACATTATAAAAAGTGATGGTACAAAATTAGCTAAAAGATATTATCAGATAACATACCCTAAAAGTAGTATGTATCCTGGAACATATCAAGCAACTTTAATATAAGCTACTAAAAGCACAAAAATATGTCCATAGAAATAGTAACAAAATGATCACAAAATCATGGGACAAACCATTTTATGTGAATCTCAATAAGGATCCATCAAACTGTAAGTTTCAATGGAAGAGTTCTGATCCTAAAATTGCATCCGTTGACATGCAAGGAAAAATAATAGGAAAAAAGAGAGGAACATGTAAAATTTATGTTTATGCAAAAGAAGATGAACATTATGAACGTTCTACAACTGTAAGTATCAAAGTAAAAATTGTGCCGGGGAAAATCAAAAAGATTCA
>ENA-OVGQ01001614-OVGQ01001614.1-human-gut-metagenome-genome-assembly--contig:-NODE-1614-length-23364-cov-10.522545_pt1 | contig 23364 bp, 19 predicted proteins | sample MGYA00237774_ERZ505427 | MGnify/ENA primary metagenome ERZ505427 (study PRJEB26158, sample SAMN06016404) | human gut metagenome | biome: human gut; feature: ankylosing spondylitis patient; material... | reverse complement strand
GGAAATCCGTGGGACAGAGAATACCGGAAAAAGAAATCGCTAACTTCCAGTTTGTCAAGCTGAACACAAAAACCGAACACCGAAAAACTGACCGTTGACCCGCGCCGTGTGCGTACAGTCAGCGGTCTTTTTTATCCCCAAAATCAAAAAAGTCTATCGCAATGACAAAAGAGAAAGTCATTTTCTCCGTCCAGTGATATTGTGCATTGATTTGAGGGAGACTTTTTGAGAAAACAGGAGGATCGTTGCAGTTCAAAGGAAGTGAGCTGTTTGCCATACTTCAGAATTCTCTTTTCCGAGTCTCCTATCTGCCCTATTTGAAACTGCAACGACTGTTTGCTGTAATTCATCTCTCACCTCCGTGTAATAGGGTATCTGAAAAGGTCTACCTTTTCAGCGTTGCCAATGGCTGGACAATCGGGATATGATTTTGTGTCCGAAAAAGTTATTTTGTCATTTTTGGATATGTCCGAAAAAGGCATGAGCTTTTGAAACGGAAAAGGAGATGAAAACAAGTTGAAAAAGACATACGGCTATGCCCGTGTATCCACGAGAGAACAACATCTGGATCGGCAACTCAAGGCCCTCATGGATGCCGGCGTGGAGGAGAGGGATATCATTACGGACAAGGTAAGCGGCAAGGATTTGGAGCGCGAGGGGTACCGGTCGCTGAAGAATCACTTTCTCCGCGACGGAGATACCCTGATTGTTAAATCGCTGGATCGACTCAGTCGGAGAAAGATTGACATCAAGAAAGAGCTGGAATACTTCCGGGAGCACCACATTCGGATCAAAATCCTTGACATCCCGACTACCATGGTGGAACTTCCTGATGAGCAGGACTGGATTTTTGAGATGATAAACAACATTCTGATTGAAGTGCTTGCGAGTATTGCTGAACAGGAGCGTATCACAACAAAGCGGCGACAGTCTGAAGGGATCGCCATTGCAAAAGAGGCGGGGAAGCATTTGGGGCGCCCAATGATAGACTTTCCGCCAAACTGGAATCAATTCTATCCTGAGTGGAAGTCCGGTACGATTACGGCAGTTGCCGCAATGCGCCAGCTCGGCCTAAAGAGGAGCACATTTTACCGATTAGTGAAGCAGCAGGAGGAAAAACATGAAACTGAAGAATAAATTGTTATTAGGCAGTCTCACAGCCGTTCTTCTCGCAGTCATGTCGTTTTCTGCATGGAAGATATGGGTGATTAGATCCGGGTATCACGCTGGTGAAGCTGCTTACGAGGATATCAGTCACATGATTTCGCTTCCACAGAAAGCTGCCGAACCACAGCCACCTGTCATCAACAAGCCAGCCGGGGCAGAAACACTTCCTGATGAGGACGACACGATTTGGCCTGAGGTGGATTTTGCTGCACTGCGTGAGACCAACCCTGATATCGTTGCATGGATCTACATTGAAGGAACGAAGATCAACTATCCGATTGTACAGGGAGAGGATAACAGCTATTATTTGAAGCACCTGTTCAGCGGCGAGTGGAATGGATCCGGCTGTATATTCCTGGACTTCCGAAACGATGCAAGCTTTGCCGACCGGCACTCCATAATTTATGGACATCATATGAAGAACGGCACAATGTTTACAGACATTGATAAATATAAAAAGCAGGATTTCTTTGACGAGCATCCAGTCGCGCTGCTGATAACACCGGACAAAAACTATAAAGTGGAGTTCTTCGCGGGGTATGTTGCCGCGCCACGGGACGATGCGTGGGAAATTGGTTTTACGGAAGCGGAATTTGAAGTCTGGCTTCAGAATGCGGCTGACCGTTCCTGCTTCACCAGCGAGATTGCGCCTAATAACTCTGATCACATTCTGACGCTCTCTACCTGTAGCTATGAGTTTGATGATGCCCGTTTTGTGTTGGCAGGAGTGCTTCGATAAAAAACGCTTGTGCCGGAGAAGACACCACTGTATGGCAGAGCAACATCTGAGAAAAAATATCGAAGCAATCAGCTCAAGCCGTAATAAACTCAAAAACCTCTTGAAAATGTGCCATCTTTTTCATATAATAAAACTGTCACTTCTGTTTGGAGAGGAAGAAATGTGCGTTTTAAAAGCGTATCCGCACAGCGTCTGACTTAAAATTGCCGTGTAGAAGCAGCCACGGAAAACGCGGAGAAACAAGATCAGACGCGGAGGCGGTTCCAGATGGAGAGGCGCTTGCGTATCTCAGCACATATTCCATTGCAACCCCTGTCAAGAATCTCCGCGGCGAAAGAGAAGAGTTGCGCAAAAGGGCTTTTTGACGAAAAGTATAACAATAATCCAAAGTATTCGTTGATAGAAGGGAGGCTGCTGCCATGTTTATCATTTATCTTATCCGGTTTAGCTTTGTGCGAATGCAATATTGGTGTAGCCTCCTCAGTAGGAGTTGTCAAAACCAAATTAGGATTAGCGGCGCATAAGCTAGACCGAGAGGTCTGCTTGTGCGATTTTCTTTTTTAGGGCATGAAGTGAATTGGGAAATTTAGATCTTTCGTCATAACGGAAAAACACGAACCTTTTTACGATGGTTCTTTGTTTACCAATTGAGATCAGGCAGTGCGAAGGAGGCAGGAGATGTAGGCGGTATCATAACATGAGATGCCTATAGAAAAGACGGCGGTGTATTCAGGGTGCTTATCCTTGTCCATTTATTGTTTTCAGAAAACAATAACGACGGGCGCATAGGACGGCACTTTAGAGAATCTCCTCTGTATCAATAAAGAAGGCGGCAAGAGCCATCCTGCTCCGTTCAAGCCTGTGTTTTCTCGCTCCTTTGAGATAATGAGAATGTGCGGCCGTACAGGATAGAGCAAGGAGGGTTTTTAATGAAAATTGCCATCGGAATGATTGTGCGGAATCTTATATCTGCGCATCCGCTGACAGAATTTCTGGATAATGCTGAGAAGTATGACCACCCGATTGAACGCGTGATTGTAGTATACTCTCATGAGGCTGATCCGGAGGCGATTCAAGAATTGCAGCGCAAGGCGAAGGTTTCTCTGATCCGGCTTCAGAACTACGAAAGAGCGCATATGATTTTGAAGCAGCTCGGCGTCCGATTCTCATCCATTCAGCAGCTTTTGTTCTGCCCGTTGATTGATACGCACGGACTGATTCCTTATGGCTTTAATCGGAACCATGTGTTGATGGAAGCGCTGTTCACAGGCGTGGACTACCTGATCTTTGTGGACTCGGATGTGCAGCCTAGCGTGTTGCATCGAACACCTGACGGAGAGGTTGGGTTTGAGGAGGTAGACTTTATCGGAGCGCATCTATACGGGATGTCTCTGGGGGCGACCATCACCAGCAGTGATTACAGCGGATACAACATCCTGCCTCCGGCTTCCTTTGAGGGAATGGCAGACCTGCTATGGGGTCTCCACAAGGAGGATATGGCGGAGTTTTGGCAGAGCAGCGAGGTTCACGGCGGGCTTATTGTACAGGAAGCAGAGACACCTGAGCTGCAGCCCACCACAAAGGTTCTGGGTGGAAACATGGGCATCCGCATGAGCGCATTGACGACACTGCCGCCGTTTTTCTCGCCTTACTATTTTTACAATAAGACTCCGCTCCTCGCCAGAGGTGAGGATACGCTCGTGGGACTGGCGGCATCCCGAAGCCAGATCAAATGTCTGGATATCCAAACGCCTATCTTCCATGATACTTATGGGGATTACCCCAAGATTCCGGATCTCAAAAATGACAGCAGTGTTCGGGACAGGCTCTACTATGCCTGTACGGGCTGGATCGGCCGCAATGTGTTTCTCCGCTGGAAGACGGGGCATGCGCCCACGGAGTTTTTCGAGAGAGGTCGGAGGCTGTCGGATGGAGCGAAAGCACTATACCGCTATACAAACGACAGACGGTTTTTGTATCTTCCGGATATCCAGGCCTCAGCGGAGGCGTGGCTGCCGGATATGGTGAAACAGCATCAAAAGACGAAGGAGGCATGGACCGAGTTAACAGAAAGGTGGTTTAGACGATGAAAGTATTGCTGATCAATCATTTCCCGCTGGAAGGATCGGGTAGCGGCACCTACACCAAAAATATTGCGCTGCATTTGCGCAAGCGCGGGCATGAGGTTGCGGTCATTTTCCCTGAAAACCAGCCGTTCCCTATGCTGCCCGGGATCCAAATGTACCCGGTGATGTTTTCAAAAGGTAAAGCGCAGAGAGATGAGCTCCCCTTTAATTTTCCTTGCTTCACCACACATCCCCAAAGCCGGACTACATTTGCGGACTTAGGTATCGGGCAGCTTACACGGTATCTTACGGCATTCTCCGCTGCCTTGAGACAGGCATTGCAAGAGTTTCACTCAGATATCATTCATGCACAGCACGCATGGTGTCTCTCTTGGCTGGCTTCCCTGTGTAACCTTCCTCTGGTCATAACCATACATGGGACGGAGCTGATGGGCTGCAAAAAGTGGCCTGCCTTTCAGAGCTTTGCCGAAGAGGCTGTCGCGGGAAGCGCGAAAGTGCTTGCCATCTCCGCAGACAATCGGGACCTTGCTATTGAGCAGTTTCCTTTGGCGGCGGACAATCTTCTGCTGTTGCCCAACGGATACAATGAGGACATTTTCTATCGGGAAGAAGTGGACAGGGAAACGCTTTTCGATTCACTCGGCCTTTCTTATCGCGGAGAGTATGTCATTCTATTTGTTGGAAAGCTTGCAACATTTAAGGGTGTGGACACGTTGTTGCGCACGGCGCGCCGCTATGAGTGGCTGGCGGATCGGGAGTTCATCACACTGATTGCCGGCGACGGCGAGGAACGGGAGCGATTATCAGAGCTGCACAAGCAGCTCGGTCTGAGGAACACCTTCTTCCTTGGCAACCAGAAGCAGGACGAGCTGCGGCGGCTCTACAATGCGGCGGATGTTTTTGTAATGCCCTCCCGCCGTGAGCCGTTCGGACTCGTCGCCTTGGAAGCGATGGCCTGCGGACTGCCCGTTGTCGGTTCCAATGAAGGTGGTTTGCCGGAGTTTATCAACAGTCAAGTGGGAACATTGGTCTCTCCTGAGGATGAGGAAGCTTTCTGCGCTGCGATTTTGAATGAACTGACGAGACATCATACAGAGCCGGAGCGGCGTGACATCATCGCACACTATGCCAGCAGCAATTTTGCGCAGGCACAGTTCGTGGCAAAGCTGGAGCAGGTCTACCAACGCGCTGTAAGAGATTTTTCGGGCTAAGGAGGGTGAGCTGTATGAGGAAAACCATGATAATCCCCACCTACTGGTGCCGCAAAACAGGCGACCCTTGGCAGGAGGGCGACGCCGTCTATGACCATCCCACTCCGGTGGATCAGGAGGGAACGCTGGAGCGCACCTTAGTCAGCATGAAGCAGTTCCATGAAAAAGACTTCAAGCTGGTGATTCTGATTTGTCCGACCACCCCGGAGGTAGAGGCGGCGGCCTATGAGCAGGTGCTCCGTATCGTGGTCCGGGCGCAGCTGAATGCGGAGACATACCTGTTCACTGCGGGAGATTTGCGCGAGATAACTGAAATCTTGAGAAAAGCCGGACTGAACGATCGGGGAGTCCAGCTCCTGTCCATGTTCGGATACTCAAACGTGCGCAATATCTGCCTGTTGGCCGCCTCTATCCTGACGGCGGACGCCGCGCTGCTCATCGACGATGATGAGGTCTTCGAGCTGCCGGACTTTGTGCCGCGCTCACTTGAATTTCTGGGCAGAAGAGTTTACGGAGACATCGTGCATGGCGTTGCCGGCTACTACCTAAACAGCAAGGGCCAATACTACGATGATGTGAGTCCGGAGCCGTGGATGACCTATTGGGACCGCTTCGGCTGCAAGGCGCGAGCCTTTGACCAGATCATCGGCAGCGGGCCGCGGCTCAAGCGCACAACTTTTGCCTTCGGCGGCGCCATGATCCTGCACAGAGAGCTTTTTGAGTGTGTACCCTTTGACCCCCTTGTAACCCGAGGCGAGGATGTGGATTATCTTATAAACAGTCGGATCTTCGGCTTCAGCTTCTTTCTGGATAATACCCTGTCCGTCAAGCATCTGCCGCAGCCCAAGTCTCACCCCCAGTGGAAGCGTCTGCGGGAGGATATTTACCGTTTTGTATATCAGCGCGCCAAAATGCAGTCTCAGCACAAAACAGGGAATCTTGTCCATGTCAGTCCGGAGGACTTTGACCCCTATCCCGGGGAATTTCTCAAGCCGGATCTGGACGAGAAGATCTATCGAAGCAGCATGATGCTCTCATCGCAGTATCTTGCAAATAACGATCCTGACGCCGCTATGGAAGCCATGCGAAATGTCTACATAGCCAAGCACAATGCCCCGCCCGCCTTCGACGCCTTCCGTGCCTATCTGGACGCCCAAATACAATGGGAAAAGCTCATCCGCCTTGTGCGGCAGGAGCGCTACGCCGTCCGCGCCGTACTAGAGCGGCACAATATTTCCGCACCGGAGATTCATCTCGACAAGGGGCACCGCCGAAGGCTCACCCGGGAGGAGCTTCTGGCTGTATTGGCGAAGCTGCCGATATTTTCTGTTTTTACTGAGCAAGAGCATGCGGTTTTCTTTGATTACTGCCATGTAAAAACCTACTATGAGCATGAGACCGTATTCACCAGCGGCGACTACAATGAGGAGGTCTGTCTTGTTCTCAAGGGCAAGCTGCGGCTTGTTGCCAACCGGGAAGCAAACAGCCGCTCCGCGCCGCTGGAGATCGCGTATCTCACACCGGGCAGTTTCCTGGGAGAAAATTGCCTTTCCCACAGCGTGTTCCGCCTCAGCGGAACGGCGGCAGAGTTCACTGAGCTGCTGTGCATCTCCAGAGGGCGGTTGAAGGCTCTGCTGGAGGAGCATCCCGCAATCGGTGTCAAGCTGCTCCAGTGCTTCCTCGCCAGCCTGTCCGAGAAGATCATGCGCTCCAACGAGCTGCGGAAGGAAGCGGCTGCGTATGACCATAATGCGGTCAACGGGATTTTGGAGGAATGAGCACGGGGGCTTCTGCCAGCAAATGAAACGCCGGAGCGCTGGGCGCGCCGCACTTGATCGGTGCAGTGGGTGCAGGAAAGCTCATTACTATAATACAATAAAGAGCTAAAACAAGGATATCTGGACATTGATGTGTATGATGCGGCACAGCAGCGTTTTCGCTTTCTGTTCCGTGAATTTGAAAGAAATCAGGATCGCTGATAAAGCTCAAGGAGGGGAGGCAAAAGCATGCAATCCAATTGGAGTTCTAAACGGGATTGGCTTCTGTTCCGAAACAAGATTGCTGGATGGCAGGAGGCTTATTTATGACCTATCTGCTCTATATGAAACGCTCATTCACGCGCAGTCCCCGCCGTCATGCGGTGCTGTTTGCGGTACTGACCTGCGCGTTTCTGCTGCCGCTGCTGATCTGCATCTATCGGGACAGCAATGCCTACGGCACGCGGCAATATCTTCTTGCCCGTTCCGCGGGCGAGACCTACCACATTGGGAACGCAACGGAAGCGGATGTGCCATATTTTGAGGGTATCCGCGGACTGTCCGCGCCCGTTTATCGTGACGGCACCATCTACCTGCATATTCTGTCGGACGAGGAATGGAGAAATTCGGAGAGCGTGACCGTTTTTGAGAACGAGATCCGCAAGCGCATGGAAGCGTCTGGCAACGAAGCCCTGCTTCCGACTGCGTTCAGCTATGAATACGCCCACGGGATCTCCACCGATCCGTCCCATCTTTCGGGGCAGCGAAGCCTTCTGCTCGTCAATATGCTGGTCATTCTGCTCTCGGTATCGGTGGTGCGTTCCTCTTACCGAAGTCACCTGAAGCGCTTTTCCTCTGACGTTGGGACGCTCCGCGCCTGCGGAGCCAGCCGCCGTCAGATCAGCACCCTGCTTGCCGCGGAGCTTGCGGCGGTGTTCCTGCTGGCGGCGGCCTGCGCCGTGGTTATTTCCGTCGTATCGCTGAAAGCGCTGTTCACGGCGTTTCTTGAGATCCGCCACGACAGCCTCGCGTGGCTGATCTTTCATGTGAAGCCGATGAATATTCTGCTCCATCTGGCGGTTTTCTTCGTTACACTGGGACTGTCGCTGGGCATGACCCTGCACCGGTACAGCCGCGAGCCTGCGCGGGTGCTGCTGAACGATGTGGAAAATGCGCCGAAGGTCAAGCGCGGACGAAAGCCCCTCAGATGGCGTTTCACCCCGGCGGCAACCCTCTGCGGCCTGTGGCGCAGCCGCACGAACCGCAGCCTCCGTTCCTGTCTTGCCGTTTCCGTTCCCGTTATGGCGGTTTTTCTGCTTCTGTTCAACATCCTCACTGTTGCCTTGCAGGTCACGGGCGCGGAGGAGGAATGGGGGTTGAAGGTTTCCCGTTCCTCCCATGACGGAGAAGGCTTTTCGGATGAGGACATGGCGTATGTTTCCTCTCTGGTGGGTGTGGAGCAGGCGCGTCCCGTATATGAGCCGGACGGTTATATCCTGCTGCCGGAGTCCCCGGAGGAGGTGGAGACGCCGCTGCGTATCCGACCGTACAGCAGCGGTCTTGTCGCGGCGTCTCAGACGCTTTCCAAGTATGAGATCGCCGTCAGCCGCAAGGCGGAACGCGGCGTCGGGGATGTACTGCGGCTTTGCCGGTCGGAAGCGTATTACGATGTAAACGGGGGTATCAAGCAGCCCGCACCGGAGGATGTAACCGCGCTGACGGTGGCTGCGCTGACGGACACGAAGCCGTCCGGATGGGCGCTGGATATCTATGTGAGCGATGAGCTGTATGCGGACATCATCGCCTCAGAGCCGGCAACCGGCATCGAGATCGCCCTGACCGGCCCTGCCATGAACGCGCAGGTGGAGACCGCCCTGCGGGCGCACTTTGCAGGCGCGGAGTATGCTGTCACCAACCGTCAATCGGGGGCAGATTTCCTGCGGGAGATGTCCTCCGGCGTGTATCTGTTGCTGGGGTACATCTTTGCAGCGCTGTTCCTGCTCATCCTGCTGATCCTCTATGTCCGGCTCTGCGACTACATTGAGGGCAGCCGACCGCTGATCCGCTCCCTTCACAGGATGGGCGCGTCAAAGCGGACGCTGTACCGCTCCTATATCCGGCAGGACGGGATCTCCGCCGCCGCTGCCGTTGCCGCGCCGTTTCTGATCAGCCTTCCGCTGACGGTGCTGCTGTGCGTATGGCAGAAAGCCCCGCTGCACCTTGACGGCGGGATGGCCGCAGTATACGCGGCTTTGGCGGCGCTGCTGCTGTTTACCTACTGGCACCCCGTACACCGCTCGCTCAAGCGCGTACTTCGTCCGCTATGACCATGCAGAAAGGAGATTTACTGATGAATGCAGTTACAGTAAAAAATCTGACCAAGGTGTTCCGGCAGGGCGATGAGGATATCTACGCCGTGGATCACGTCAGCTTCACCGTTGCGCCGGGTGAAATGGTCGCCATCGTGGGGCAGTCCGGCTCCGGCAAGACCACCCTTCTGAACCTGATCGGCGGTATTGAGCATCCCACCTCCGGCAGCGTGGAGGTAGGCGGTGTGGACATCTGCTCATCCGATGACGAGACGCTATCCGGAATACGCAGACGGAAGCTCGGCTATATCTTTCAGGACTTCAACCTGATTCCCATTCTTACGGCGGAGGAGAACATCATCATGCCGCTGCTGCTGGACGGCAAAAAGCCGGATAAGACGAAGCTGCGGGAGCTGGCGGGCTTTTTGGGCATTGAAAACTGCCTGAAGCATCTGCCGAGTGAGCTGTCCGGCGGACAGAAACAGCGCGTGGCCATCGCACGCGCCCTGATAAACGACCCTGTGATTTTCCTTGCCGACGAGCCCACCGGGAATCTCGACAAAAAGGCGGCGGACGAGATCATGGAGCTGCTGCTCGCCGTCAACCGCCGTGGAAACACCGTGCTTTTGGTGACGCATGAGCAGCGGTACGCCGACCTGTGCGGAAGAAAGATCGAAATCAGCGATGGGAAGATTTGAACTTTCACCTTGATCAGAGCCGAGAAATCGGGCGAATAAATTTCACAAATGAAACGGAAAGAGGTGCTTAGAATGAAAAAACAATGGATTGCCATATTCCTTTGCCTGTCGTTGTTAGCAACGGGACTGCTGGGGCTGACCGGCTGCGCCGCAAAGGTGCAGGCGGATGACCTGATGAAGGGCATCACGCCGGAGAAGACTTCCGGGAGGGCGGCGGATGATGCCTTCAAAAACGGAGCGGCAGACTTCGCCGTCCGCCTGTTCCAGAACACGCGGGAGGAGGAAAAAAACAGCCTGATCTCGCCGCTGTCGGTCATGCTGGCGCTTTCCATGACCGCAAACGGCGCCAAGGGCGAGACCCTTGCGCAGATGGAAGTTCTGCTGGGCGGGGATATCCCGATCGATACGCTCAACAAATATCTCCATGCCTATGTCGGCGGCCTGCCCTCTGCGGAAAAGGCAAAGCTGACGCTGGCCAATTCCATCTGGTTCAAGGACAGCGGCTTTACGGTGGAAGAGGATTTCCTGCAAAGAAACGCTGACTACTACGGTGCCGCGGCCTACAAGTCTGCCTTTGATGAAAAAACGCTGAGGGATATCAATAACTGGGTCAAGGAGAATACCGATGGTGTGATTGATAAGATCGTTGACCAGATGGATCCCTATGCCGCTATGTATCTTGTCAATACCGTGCTGTTCGATGCGGAGTGGCAGAATATCTACCGCAAGCATGAGGTGAGAGACGGAACCTTTACTGCTATCGATGGCGCAAAGAGAACCGTCTCCATGATGTACTCGAATGAGATTCTTTATCTGGACGATGGGAAAGCGACCGGATTTCTCAAGCCCTATAAGAACGGCTACAGCTTCGCCGCGCTCCTCCCGAATGAGGGAGGTGCGCTGGATGATTACATCGCTTCCCTGACCGGTGAGGGCTTTCTCACCACAGTAAAAAATGCGAAGGAAGGTCCTGTGGAGGCAGCCATGCCGAAGTTCTCTTATGACTACGGCATCGAAATGAGCGATGCGCTGAAAGCCCTCGGCATGACCGTACCGTTTGACGCGGAGCTTGCGGATTTTTCCGGCCTCGGACACTCGTCCGACGGCAACATTTATATCAGCTGTGTGCTCCACAAGGCATATATCGCCGTGGATGAAAAGGGCACAAAGGCGGGCGCGGCAACCGCGATTGAGGCGCCTGCCGCAGGGGATTGGGAAGATAGGCGCCGTGTTATCCTCGACCGGCCGTTCGTCTATGCCATCATCGATAATGCCGCCGGGCTGCCCATATTCATCGGCGCAGTCACGGACATTCAGAAGTAGTTTAGACTCAAGCGGCAGTCTGTAAGCAAGGAGGCGATATATGTGAAAAAGAAAATAACTGCGGGAGTTCTATTGATCCTGCTGCTGGCAGGAGTTTGTATACAACCCGCCTATGCCAATTCCGCCCAACGGCATTGGCGCGGCACGGACGGCACGGGCGCGGTCGTGACGGGAGAGGATTGCCCCATTGTGGTGGACAAAGAGCTTTTGACCTTCGATGTGCAGGAATTTCCAGAACATTATTATCCGGATACGGACAGTTTCCTCGCCTATACCGGGAAAGTCACGGCAGAATATATCTTCCGCAATCCCGCCAACTATGCGGTCACGGCCACGCTGGTTTTCCCGTTTGGTCATCTTCCTCATTACGGAGAATACATCTATGACCATGCAACGGGTCGGCCGGTCGATGTTTCCGATACCCTAAAATACGGCGTTATGCTGGATGGAAACTCAGTAGAGGCGACCGTTCGGCACACCTTGAAGGCACGGCACACAACTTTTTCCCTTGACGAGGATCTGCCGAAGCTGGCGGACAGCTATATCTCCGACAGCTTTTTCAATCCCGATCTGCCGGTCTGGGTGCAGAGGTATTCCGTCACGGGCATAGATAAGGAATACGGCGCGGCCACCGCCGCATTTATCATAAATGCAGACAGCACAAAAACGCGGGTACTGTGCGAGGAGCAAACCGGTGGAGCGCGGCTGAAGGCGGGGGTTCGAGCCTCCTGCTGGGTACAAAACGGCGATACGATCACGGTGTATATCTTCGGCGAGCTGCCGAAGGAGGGGCTTGTATGGACGCTGTATGAAAACGGCGCCTGCGAAAAGGTTATCGAAGGCACAGTGTCGCCGGAGATTTCCGAGATGACCTTCAAGGACTATGCTCTGCGTGACTATGACGAAACCTCCGGCATTCTGGAGTCTGACTGGTACAATGCTCAGGTCGAGCTTCTGCGGCTCAGTTCCGAAACATGGGGAAACGGTCTGATCCAGATCGAAGAGGGAGATTTTTCACTGATGCGATGGTATGAGTACACCCTCACGCTGGAGCCGGGGCAGACATTGAAAAACGCGGTGACAGCGCCGCTGTATCCCGCCATTGATGCGGGCTATACACCGAGCCTCTATGCGTATACCTATCTTCTTTCCCCGGCAAAGACATGGGCGCAGTTCGGAGAATTGGAAGTTGTGGTAAAAACACCCTATTACATGACGGAATGCGGCATTGACGGCTTTACAAAGACTGACGGTGGGTATGCGCTGACCCTGCCGGGTCTGCCGGAAAGCGAGCTGACCTTTACGCTTTCCGAATCGGAGACCCCTCAGCCCCCGAAGTGGTCGAGCTTGTACATTATGCCGACGGAGCTTATCATTGTAATGGCGGCAGTGCTTGCCGCCGTTGGCGTAGCCGTGTTTCTGCTAAACCGCAGGAAGAAAAGAACGAAAAATAGAAAGGAAGGTGCACCATGATGAAACGAAAGGTTTCCGCGATATGGGTGGTCGTTCTTGCGCTGATTGCCATCGCCGCATGTGCGTTTGCGGCGGTGACATATTATCGCTGCGAGAAGCAGCCGGAGCCACAATTTCCGGAGAACGAGCTGCTTTGCGTTCTTGACGCGGGAAGCGATGCCGAGGGAGTCGGCTTTGAGGTCATGCGTATTGGCGGCGGGAGCGTGAATCTCCGGCTCGACCTGCGCTGGAAAAACGATTCCGGCAAGACGATTGCCTACGGGCAGGCGTTTGCGCTGTATCAAATGAAAGACGGTGTATGGCAAAAGGTCACGCCCGAACGGCAGGTTGATTATCCCGCCATCCAGTACAGCCTTCCCAGCGGCATGGACAATGAGCTCTCCTATGACCTGACGGCGCCGTATAGCCTGATAGCCGGGGAACGATACCGCTTGCAGACGGAGTTCCGGTACGAGGAGGGCACGGAGTATTCCGAGCCGATGGCAATCTGGATAGAGCTTGAGGCGAAAATGCATCTGCCGTATAAGGTAGCACAGCCCTCCGACCCAATCACCATACCGGAGCTTCAGGTGAATGCCATGTCTGGGGCAATGGGTGAAACAGATGAAATCACGGCTTCCCCCTGCGCCTACTACTGGCAGGCCCCGGAACCGAATGAGGATGGAACCATGAGCTCCATCATTGGATGCGGGTATGAGATTGGGGAAGAGTCCTCTCTGCCGGAGATAACGGCAGTCAGAGCAGGACTGATTTCCCACAGAAAGTCAAACGAAATCTGGTTATATTTCGAGGTGCAGCCGGATACAGTGCGGATACAATGCGTCCCCCAAAACGGCGGCGAGGTTGAGACAATCACAGGCATTCTTCCGTATGACGGAGGATATGCGTTCGATCTGAAAAGCGGCAGCTTTGTTTACCGTGTGATTGCAGAATGGGACGATGGCAACCGTGTGGAATATGGCTTCATCGGGAAGTGGTTGTAATTCCGCGGCAATCAGAATAAAGGACCGACTATGATAAAGATACTATTGGTAGAAGACGATAAAATTATCGTTGCGAGCTTGAGCGAATATCTGAACAGCGAAGGTTATCTTGTGCGAAGTGTATCCGGGCAGGCGGCGGCCATGAAGCTGCTTGCGGAGGAAAAGGCGGATCTTGTGCTGCTGGATGTGTCTCTGGCGGAGGGCAATGGCTTCGCGGCGTGCAGAGCGATCAAGGCCGAATTTGATATCCCCGTCATTTTTCTGACCGCCTCCGGCGACGAGTTCAGCACCGTTACGGGCTTCGATCTGGGCGCCGACGATTACATTCCAAAGCCGTTTCGCCCACGAGAGCTTATCTCCCGCATTCGAAATGTACTCCGACTCACCGGCAGCATGGGCAAAACGGTGAAGCTCGGTGATGTGGTGGTGGACACCGAAAAGGGCACGGCGGTGAAGAACAGCAGGGACCTGTTCCTCTCAGCGCTGGAATACCGCCTTCTGCTGTTTTTCATCAACAATCGGGGAATCGTGCTTACCCGTGAGAGGCTTCTTGACGCCATCTGGGATGTTGCCGGCGAGTATGTCAATGACAATACGCTGACGGTGTACATCAAGCGGCTGCGGGAGAAGATTGAGGATGACCCCACTGACCCGAAGATCATTCTGACGGTTCGCGGGACAGGATATAAGGTGGACGCATGATCAAGCTGCTGAAAAACAAAGAGGTGCGAAAGGCACTGCTGTGGCAGCTGCTGCTCTCCGCAGCCGCCTGCGCCGTCTGCTTTTTCTTCGATATTCGCGCCGGGCTGACAGCCGCAGGGCTTTCTCTGCTCCTTATGCTGGTCTTCTGCATCAGCACTTACAAGAGGTATCAGAGGATTTCTTCCCTTGCGGATGATATCAATCAGGTTCTGCACGGCGACAGTTCGATCGATTTTGACAGCTATTCAGAGGGTGAGCTGAGCATCCTCCACAGTGAGATCTATAAGATGACCATACGCCTGCGTGAGCAGCAGCAAACGCTGACAAGGGAAAAGGCGTATCTTGCCGATTCCATCGCGGACATCTCTCACCAGATCCGCACGCCCCTGACCTCTATCAATCTGCTGATTGGACTGTTGTCGGAGCCGAAGCTGACCGACGCGCGCAGGCAGCAGCTGATCCATGAACTCTACGAGCTGCTCGACCGCATTGACTGGCTGATCACCACACTTCTGAAGATCTCACGGCTGGACGCCGGCACGGTGCAGTTCAAGCAGGAGCAGGTCAGTCTGGAGGAGCTGCTCAAAAAGTCCTGTGTGACCCTGCTCATTCCTATGGAGCTGCGCGGGCAGGAGCTGCTCATCCATGCGGACGGAGCTTTCCGGGGAGATCTCTCGTGGACGAGCGAGGCTATCGGCAATATTGTGAAGAACTGCATGGAACACACCCCCGAGGGCGGCAGGATTGAGATCGACGCAGCCGAAAACGCCCTGTATTCCGAAATTATAATTAAGGACAACGGCACGGGCATTTCTCCGGAGGATCTGCCCCGCATCTTTGAGCGCTTCTATAAGGGCAAGGAGTCCGATGGCAAAAGCTTTGGGATCGGGCTTGCACTGTCACGCATGATCATAACCGGTCAGGGAGGAACGGTAAAGGCAGAGAACCGCAAGCCAGCGGGAGCCATGTTCACCATCCGATTTTATAAGGGAACCGTCTGACCGGCGGCTCCCTTTTTTATGAAGTGACGAATCCGTCACCCGAAAGTCACCGCTGTGTCACCTTGACAAAATAGAATGAGGGTGTAAAAAGCGAAAGGAGTATCCCGATATGGAGATTTTGAGAGTGGAAAACCTGACAAAGGTATATGGCAAGGGCGAGAACGAGGTGCGGGCGCTGGACGGCGTTTCCTTTTCGGTGGAGAAGGGAGAGTTTGTCGCCGTAATCGGCCCCTCCGGCTCGGGCAAATCCACACTGCTTCACATCCTCGGCGGCGTAGACCGGCCTACAGGCGGCAAGGTATTTATGGACGGCAAGGATGTGTATGCGCAGAACGAGGAACAGCTTGCCATCTTCCGCCGCCGTCAGGTGGGACTGATCTATCAGTTTTACAATCTCATTCCGGTGCTCAATGTCACGGAAAACATCACGCTCCCTGTCCTGATGGACGGGCAGAAGGTCAATCAAAATCGGCTGACCGAGCTGATGACCACTCTGAAGCTTACCGGCCGGGAGAACCACCTGCCGAACCAACTCTCCGGCGGCCAGCAGCAGCGGGTGTCCATCGGTCGGGCGCTGATGAATGCGCCTGCGGTGGTGCTTGCCGACGAGCCCACCGGAAATCTTGACTCCAAAAGCAGCCGGGAGATCGTGGAACTGCTGAAGGTTTCCAACGAAAAATACGGGCAAACCCTTGTTGTCATCACCCACGACGAGAGCATCGCACTGCAGGCGGATCGAATCCTTTCCATTGAGGACGGGAAAATCACCAGAGACGAGGTGATCCGCAGATGAATGTTTTCAACAAGGTAACATTAGAGAGCCTGAAGAAAAACAGGACGAGAACTGTCGTCACGATCATCGGCATTATGCTCTCGGCGGCGATGATCTGCGCGTCCACGACCCTTGTCTCCAGTATGCAGAATTTCGTGCTGCGTTGTGCGATCCACATCGACGGGGACTGGTACGGAGCGGTTTATGACGCCGCATATAAGGACTATGAGGACATCCGCGATTCCGACAGAGTTTCCTCCGCAGCCTACGCGCAGGTTCTGGGTTACGCGAAGATCGACAGCGCCAACGAGCGCAAGCCCTATCTGTATGTGCTTGGCGGCGATGTGGCCTCCGGCTATTTTAAGACAATGCCGGTGCATCTCATTTTAGGTACGCTGCCGAAGGACTCCACGGAAATTATTCTGCCGGAGCACCTGACATCAAACGGCAAGGTGAATTATAAGCTCGGCGACACCGTCACGCTTGACATGGGGGACAGGACACTTGACGGCCGGAGGCTGGGACAGGACACGCCCGTATACACCTATGACAGCGAAACGCAGGTGGAGATTATGAGCGGCGAAAGGCTCGAAAACACCGAACCGAGAACCTATACGGTGGTCGGTATCTATGAAAGGCCTACCTTTGAGGACTATTCCGCGCCCGGGTACACAGCGCTTACGGCAGCGGACACCAACTCCGCCGATCAGGCTCCGATTCATTGTTATTTCAAGCTGCACAAGCCCGCCGGGGTGTATGACTTCATGAAGGAAATGGGCTATACGCAAGAGTATCGCTATGCCTACAATACAAAGGTCCTGCTGTATTCCGGCACGGCTCCGTTCGATTCCTTCCTTACCGCGTTTTACAGTCTTGCCGCCATCATCATCGCGCTGATCGTGTTCGGCTCTGTATCGCTCATCTATAACGCATTCTCCATTTCTGTTTCGGAGCGGACAAGGCAATTCGGCCTGCTGTCCTCGGTGGGCGCCACCAGAAAGCAGCTTCGAAGAATGGTGCTGTTTGAGGCGCTGGCGGTCAGCATTGTCGGCATCCCACTGGGCATTCTGGTGGGTATCGGCGGTATCGGCATAACGCTCCTCCTGATCGGAGATAAATTTTTCTCCATTGTCCGTGTGAACATTCCCATGCGGCTCTGTGTTTCGTGGCAGGCTGTCGTCATTGCTGCGGTCATTGCACTTGTCACGGTTCTGATCTCGGCATGGATCCCCTCAAAAAGGGCAACCAGAGTTTCCGCCGTGGAGGCGATCCGCCAGAGCATGGACATCAAGGTAAGCGGCAGACCAGTCCGAACCTCGAAGCTCGCCTACAAGCTGTTCGGACTTCCCGGCGTCCTTGCCGGCAAGCACTATAAGCGCAACCGAAAAAAATACAGAACCACCGTCGTCAGCCTCTTTATGAGCATCGTCCTCTTTGTTTCGGCGGCGGCCTTCACCGACTACATGATGGAATCCGCCGAGGGAGGGCTGGCCTCCGATCAGTTCGACCTGATCTATGCGGCAGAGTCGGACGCTTCCTCCGCCATGACACCAGATGCGCTTCTGGAGCTGCTTTTCTCCGAGCAGAATGTCACCGGCGGTACCTATACCAAGAAGCAGTTTTTGCAGGGCGATATCTCCCGCGAATATGTCACGGCAATGTATGCCGACCGTTTTGCCGACTTCGGCATGGAGCGTGAGGACGCTACGCCGAAGGATCTCAGCATCTCCGGTTATCTGTACTTCGTTGCGGATGCAGAATTTAACAAGCTACTGGAAAAGTACAACCTGAAGGAATCGGATTACTATGACCGAGACAAGCCCTTGGGCATTGCCCTGGATTGCAACATTGAACTTGACCGCCGGCTTGAGAAGTATGTCACGCTGGACACGCTCAAGGGCGATGGGTGCGTAATCGAGGGGCTTTACTATGTAGAGATCGACGGATATTACAGAAAAGACAGCCGGATCGATGAGAACGGCAATAAGGTCGTCCTCTATCAAAACAGAGACAACGAGAACGACATCATCGAGCTGCCCTATGAGGAATCCTTTGCAAAATACACGCTGCGGTCCGAAAAAACCATTGAGGAAGCTCCGTTCTTTGTCAGCCGCAGCACGCCGGTGGCCATCAATATGATCTATCCGTACAGCATGCTGGAGAGCGTGGTTCCCGAGGCGGCGCTGAATCAATTCCGTAATACAGAGTATTTCCTCACATCGAGCAATCACACCGCGAGCTTTGAAAATCTGGCGACCGTGCTGACGGAAAACGGTCTCAGCAGCCGGCAGCTTTTCGACTACGCCGCAAACGCCGAGACAAACCGGAATGTCATAACCATTATCCGGGTATTTGCCTACGGCTTTATCGTGCTGATCTCCCTGATTGCCGCGGCCAATGTATTCAACACAATTTCCACGAATATCAGCCTGCGCCGCCGGGAGTTTGCCATGCTGAAATCGGTGGGCATGACGCAGAAGGGCTTTCGCAGGATGATGAATTACGAGTGCCTGCTGTACGGCTCCAAGGCACTGCTTCTCGGTTTGCCGGTGTCCTGCGGCATTACATATCTCATCTACCGCGCAGTCACAACGGCCTATGAAACCTCCTTCCATCTGCCGTGGGCAGCCATCGGCATCGCCGTACTGAGCGTGTTTCTGGTCGTATTCGCCACCATGATGTATTCAATGAGCAAGGTAAAAAAGGACAATCCCATCGACGCCTTGAAAAATGAGAATCTGTAAGGAGGAAAAGAAAATGTATAACCATGAAGCACCCGCACATAGGAAACTCATCTTGAGATCCCTGCTGATCTGCTGGTTGATCATTCTCGGCGGATACCTTTTGATCCGTATGGTCTTTCTTGTATTCGGGCTGCAGCTGCACCTGACCGCTCAGGGCATCTGCCTTGCGCTGCTGCCGTACTGCTTTGGGGCGCTGTATCTATGGAGGTGCTGCAAGAATCGGGAACCGCTGTTTTACGCGCTTGGTATTCTGCTCCCGGCTATTGTTGAGAAGCTGACGCTGTATTTCCTCGGAGCGTATCTATGCGGGGTCAGTCCGTTCCGTGTCACGGCGGTCATGGAGGCAATTGGAACGATCGAGCCGTATGCGGTGCTCTTTACCCGGATGCCCATGCGGTACGCGGTCAACCTGCTGTTCTTTAACTGGATATACATTCTTTGCGGCATCGCCTTCTCTGCACTCTGCTTTGTGGGTTTGTCCCTCCTGCAAAAGCGGGCGGAGAATGAACCATAAGCAAGATATAGGGGCGGCAAAATGTTATCAGGACAATATGCGACCTCTTGCTGTCACAGTGTTTGCGAGTAAGTTAAGAAGGAGTTGTTGTTCATGGGCGAGTTAAATATCAAAAACTTGAAGTTCTCTTTTGATAAAAGCAAGAGCTTGATAGCCTGTCCTTCTTTTTGTTTTGAACCGGGAAATATCTATGCTTTAGTTGGACCTAACGGCAGCGGCAAGACCACCTTCCTGAAAATTCTCCTGGGGCTGTTAAAGCCGACAGAGGGTGAGGTTTATGGAGCAGAGCGCGAAACGATTGGCTTTGTGCCGGATTATAACGGACTGTACGATTCGCTGTCTGTTCTTGAAAACATCAAGTTTCGCTTGAGCCTGTATAAAATGAACTACAAAAACGAAAAAGAGAAGATTCAGCAAATGTTGACCAGCTACAATCTTGATGGTGAAACAAATAAATTGGTTAAGGATCTATCCTTGGGCATGAAGAAAAAGGTGGCACTGATTTGCGCATTAGCAGTCCAGCCTTCTGTACTGATTCTTGACGAGCCTACCGGCGGTTTGGACTCAGACGCACAGGCGGAGTTGGCCGAAATGCTGACGCAGTTTATTTCCCCTTCGACGATGGTGATTTGCTCTACGCATGACCAGACTTTTTTAGATTCCTTGCCTGCCTGCCGCGTTATTTCGTTTCCGCTGGAGGTGTAACCATGCAGGTATTTATAAGGACGCAATTATTGGGCATAAGGAAATCAAAGCGGCTCATGGGAACTCTTTTATTTGCGCCTCTTTTACTGCTGTTCTGTTCTTACAATGCCTCCAACTCATGGATCCCGGCTGAATATTTAATGGCGTTGTTTGCTGGGCTTATTTCCATGCTGAGCGGCGAAATTCTCCATTGGCTGACAGTCGATGAGATAAAAGACGGAATTTTTGATATCATTTTAATCAGCCCTGTCTCGCGATTGCGCATCCTGTTCGGTAAATTATTCGTTCCTGTTGTGAGTGGTGTGCTGTTTTCCTTTGGCTCCTTAATGGCAAATAATTTTTTGGCTCAATTCTACCGCTACACGCTGTGGAAATTCTCGATTGGGACAAGTGCCCTCCTGATTTTTGGAGCGCTATTTGCCGCACTGCTGGAGTTTGTAGTCCTTTTAATCATGAGGAAGAACAACATTAACATACATTTTCTGCTATTGGCCGGTGGGTTGATGGCTATGTTAGGCGCGTTTTATTTGTGGTCAAACGGACTTTTTCTGAGTTTTATTCTGGCTCTGCTCCTATGCCCTGCTTTCTTGGCCGGATTTTCTCTGATCCTGTTAGAGAAGCGCCATCAATTTAGCCTCAAGAAAAGCAATTACGCACTTACCCGACTGTTTGGTGAAAACAGGATTTCTATCTACGGCGCATTTTTCAGGAAGAATCTTTCCGAAACGAGGCTCCACAGCCATGCCATATTGCAGACGATTATCGCGCTCGTTGCTCCCATATTAGCGGGTTTTGCTGCCCACTATCAGAAATACTTCCCGGCTGAGTTGGTTGTATCTGTAGCTTTATCAGCGATACCAGCTGTTGTCAACATATATTTGGTATACTATTCATCGCTTCGAGAAAACAGGAGCAAGTTAGATGAGGTCTTTCAGGCAATGAAAATATCGGCATTTTATAGAGTGTGTGAAAAGAGCATCAGCGCAGGGATTGTCTCTACCATACTGTGCCTGATTGCCTTTCCTGTAATCAATACTACTTGCAGGCTTAGCTGCGGCTTGATGATCGCCACTATTTGTAATAACTTCATTTCCGCCTTCATCTGTGGCGCATGTTTCTCTAAAGTTCAATCTTTCAAAGGCGAGAACGGATACAAGGTGCTTATTTCCGTAATCAGCATTGCTCTGCAGCCCCTGAATATATTGCTTTAAGCATGAGATGGCCGCCCGACAGCGAAAACTGCCGAGCGGCCATCTTGCAATATGGAGGGATATCCAGTCAACTCTAATTTTTTAAACTAACACTCCTGTTGGTTGTTGAATGGGATGTACAATTCCGGGCTTGCTTAGAGAAGGCATAATATGCTATACTGTGCTACATAAGAGAGGTGGAGCAAATGACCTTTGCAGATGCGATTCTGAAACTGCGCAGTGAACGGAGGCTGTCCCAAACTCAGCTTGCCAAGGAATTGGGTGTCAGCTATACCTCCGTAAACCGATGGGAAAACGGAAGGTCACTTCCGACAAAAATGATGCTTCTCGTGATCCGCAGATACTGTGAAGAGCATCATTTGGAATTCTCTTGTGAAGAGGTTGGCCGCCTATCGTAAAAGAAATGACTCTCAGATACAGACATTGCGCTGGTGCGGAATGTCAAGTACGGTGAAAAGCCGAACATGTATCTGAACTGCCACAATGCTACCAACCAAATATCATAACGAAAGGTCTGATAAAACCAATGAACCAAAAAGAACTCAACGAGCTGCGCCGCCGCTGGAAGCAGGATAAAAATGCCATCAGCCGTATTTACGGCTGTTTTGTCAATAGCAACAAGGAGATTATAACCGATTTGGACGAGTCGCTTGGCATGATGACACAGGAGGAAGCCGAAAAATACCTCAGCCTGCTGAAAAAGGCACTGTCAGGAGCACTCGGAAAAAACCTGATCGATATTGTGTTTTCTACCCAGCAGGTCATGACGGGGGAAGAACACAGAATGTTGATGGACCTGCGCACATCCGGTGCGAAGGAGGCTCGGGTGCGGCAGGCATTTTATCAGAAAGTCATTCAATCGTTGGACATGGGCGAGAGCAATTATCTGTTGCTGCTGGCAAGCGACAGCTACGATGTACCCCGCCGAAATCGGGACGCCCTGCGAGCCGAGGGCTCGGATGAGGTCTTTTCCTATATTCTGTGTGCGGTCTGCCCGGTTAAAACGGGAAAAACAGAATTGGGCTACTTCTCCGGAGATAACGAGTTTCATTGTGCCGCCAGTCAAACTGTCGCTGCGCCGGAGCTGGGCTTCCTGTTCCCGGCCTTTGATAACCGCAGCGCCAACATCTACAATGCACTGTTTTATTCCCGCAAAGAGGGAGAACTGCATCAGGAGTTTATCGATGCAGTATTCCATATCGATTTGCCCATGTCGGCCGCAGAACAGCGGGAAGCCTTTGAGGCCGCTCTTTCCGAGTCGTTGGGCAGCGCCTGCAGCCTTGAGATCGTGCAGGCAATCCACGGCCAGCTTGCTGCAATGATTGAAGCGCATCGGGAGACGAAGGATCCGGAGCCGCTGACTGTCAGCCCCTGTGAAGTGAGCAAGATTATTTTGGATTGCGGTGCTTCGGAGGAACAGGCGGAGGCTTTTCAAACTGCCTGTGGGGAACGGTTCGGCATAGGCGCCGTTCTCAATCCGGCCAACCTGATTGATGCAAAGAAAGTGGAGCTGAAAACGGAGAAGGTATCACTCTCCATTGATCCTGAATACAGCCATCTTGTGGAAGCGAAGGTTATCGACGGTCAAAAGGTGTTAATTGTTCCGGTAGAAGATCATTTGGAATTCAACGGAGTTGCCGTAAATGTCAATAAGGACAAAGAATAACCGACAATGCGCGCTGCGAAGCTTCGCAGTATGCCGAAGGGGGTATTTTTACGGCTCGGCGATATAGATTGGCAAGAAAACAGAAAAGGATTACGCTAACGGCGGCGGCCAAAATGCTTGGCGTTTCGCAGCCGACCTTGAGCGCGTGGGAGGGCGAGAGGAAGAATCCTTCTGTGGAATCCCTGATTCAGATGTCTGAGCTTTACGGCGTGAGCGTGGACTTTCTTCTGGGCCTTCCGGAAGCTCGATATCATCGGGCAGATATGCTTCAGCCGATTCCGCCGGAAGCTCTGCCGGCTTTT
>ENA-OVGQ01001600-OVGQ01001600.1-human-gut-metagenome-genome-assembly--contig:-NODE-1600-length-23511-cov-23.679826_pt1 | contig 23511 bp, 18 predicted proteins | sample MGYA00237774_ERZ505427 | MGnify/ENA primary metagenome ERZ505427 (study PRJEB26158, sample SAMN06016404) | human gut metagenome | biome: human gut; feature: ankylosing spondylitis patient; material... | reverse complement strand
AATACCGAGCTGCGCCGCCGCGCCCAGCAGCAGCCCCGTGCCCGCCAGCCGCACCAGCATCCCCCGCGCCTGTGCCCGGCCCCGGGCCAATTCCTCAGCCATCAGCCGGGTGGCCGCCACCGAGACCCCCGCCGTTGCCAGCGTGACAAAGAGCGCGTAGACCGCCAGCACCAGCTGGTACAGCCCCATCCCCTCGCCGCCCAGGGCGTTGGCCAGATAGATGCGCAGGCCCATCCCGGCCAGCCGCAGCAGGACATCCGCCCCGGTCAGGAGGGCGGCGTTTTTCAGGTAGCTCTGCCCCATGGTCTTCCTCCTTCCCCCGCACAGGCGTTCGGTTCAGTGTATGCGGTCTTTCCCGGGCAATATGCACTCTTGTGAAGATGAGCGCCCCTGTGGGTTGTTTCCCACCCGGTTTTATGGTATGATATGGGTTGGTCAAGACGATCTGTCTAATTAAGATAAAGGAGAAAAGGTTAGAGTATGAGCGAAGAATGTACCCATGACTGTTCCACCTGCGGGGCAGCATGTTCTTCCCGCACCGCCGCACCTGAGCACGATGCCCCCAACCCCAACAGCAGCGTGAAAAAGGTCATCGGCGTTGTTTCGGGCAAAGGCGGTGTCGGCAAGAGCATGACCAGTGCCCTGCTGGCCTGCGCCATGGCCCGCCGGGGCTACCACTGCGGCATCCTGGATGCCGACATCACCGGCCCGTCCATCCCCAAGCTGTTCGGCATCCATGGCCGTGCCATGGCCGATGAAAAGGGCTGCTGGCCTATCCAGAGCCGGATGGGCATTGATGTGATGAGCATCAACCTGCTGGTCGAGAACGAGGAGGACCCCGTTGTGTGGCGCGGCCCCGTGATCGCCGGTGCGGTCAAGCAGTTCTGGACCGATGTGGTCTGGAAGGACGTGGACTTCCTGTTTGTGGACATGCCTCCGGGAACCGGTGACGTGCCCCTGACCGTGTTCCAGAGCCTGCCCGTGGACGGCATCGTGGTGGTGGCAAGCCCCCAGGAGCTGGTGAGCATGATCGTGGCCAAGGCCGTGAACATGGCCGAGATGATGAAGGTGCCCATGCTGGGCATCGTGGAGAACATGAGCTACATCGTCTGCCCCGACTGCGGCAAGAAGATCAGCGTGTTCGGCGAGAGCCATGTGGATGAGGTGGCCGCAAAGCACGGCCTGCCCGTGCTGGCCAAGTGCCCCATTGACCCCCAGCTGGCTGCCTGCTCCGATGCCGGCATGATCGAGGCCTACCCCGGCCAGTACCTTGAGGGTGCCGCCGATGCCTGCGAGAAGCTGCTGAAGAAGTAAATCATGCACCACTCCCCCGCCAGCGCCAGCCGCCTGCGGGGGATTTTTTGAATATCCCTGCAGAAAGGAGAATCCAAATGCCGAACGAACTCAGGATCGGCCGGGTATACCGGCACTTCAAGGGCGACTTTTATCTGGTGGAGGCCGTTGCCAACGATTCCGAAACGGGGGAGCCCTTTGTGGTCTACCGCAAGCTCTACGGGGACGGCGGGCTCTGGCTGCGGCCCCTTGCCATGTTCCTCAGCCCCGTGGACAGGGCAAAATACCCCGATGCCGCGCAGGAATACCGCTTTGAGCTGCAGGAGATCCCCAGCGCTGCCGGGCACTGATGCTGTGAAGCGGATTCATTTTTATTTTGGCTTCACTGAAACATTTTCCGATTTCCTCTCTTGTAAATCGCCGCACAATGCTTTATAATGGTGAAGCGCTCTGTGATAGTGGGCAGAGCGATTGTAAATCATGGGAAAAGGAGTATTCTATTATGCTGACGAATGAATACCTGAAGCGCGTTTACGATGGCCTTGCACAGCGCAATGCCAATGAGCCTGAGTTCCTGCAGGCTGTCCGCGAGGTGCTGGAGAGCATCCAGCCCGTGGTGGAGAAGCATCCCGAATACGAGAAGGCCGGCCTGATCGAGCGTCTGGTCGAGCCCGAGCGCATCATCACCTTCCGTGTGCCCTGGGTCGATGATCAGGGCAAGGTCCAGGTGAACCGCGGCTACCGCGTCCAGTTCAACAGCGCCATCGGCCCCTACAAGGGCGGCCTGCGCTTCCATCCCTCTGTCAACCAGGGCATCCTGAAGTTCCTGGGCTTTGAGCAGACCTTCAAGAACAGCCTGACCACCCTGCCCATGGGCGGCGGCAAGGGCGGCTCTGACTTTGACCCCCACGGCAAGAGCGACATGGAAGTGATGCGCTTCTGCCAGAGCTTCATGACCGAGCTGTACCGCCACATCGGCCAGTTCGTGGACTGCCCCGCCGGTGATATCGGTGTCGGCGGCCGCGAGGTCGGCTACATGTTCGGCCAGTACAAGCGCCTGACCAACAGCTTCCAGGGCGGTATGCTCACCGGCAAGGGCCTGACCTTCGGCGGCTCTCTGGCCCGTACCGAGGCCACCGGCTACGGCCTGTGTTACTTCACCGCCGAGGCTCTGAAGTGTATGCGCAACGACAGCTTTGAGGGCAAGACCGTGGTCATCTCCGGTTCCGGCAATGTTGCCATCTATGCCTGCCAGAAGGCCCAGTCTCTGGGCGCAAAGGTCGTTACCATGTCCGATTCCAACGGCTACGTCTACGACCCCAACGGCATTGATCTGGCTTACGTCAAGGAGCTGAAGGAAGTCCGCCGCGGCCGCATCAAGGAGTATGCCGAGACCCACGCCGGTGTAACCTACGTTGCCGACTGCTCCAAGGTCTGGACTGTCCCCTGCGACATCGCCCTGCCCTGCGCAACCCAGAACGAGATCAACAAGGAGTCCGCTGAGGCTCTGGTCAAGAACGGCTGCACCGTTGTCTGCGAGGGTGCAAACATGCCCAGCACGCCCGAGGCCATTGAGGTCTACCTGTCCAACGGTGTCCTGTACGGACCCGCAAAGGCAGCCAACGCCGGCGGCGTGGCCACCTCCGGTCTGGAGATGAGCCAGAACTCCGAGCGTCTGAGCTGGAGCTTTGAGGAAGTGGATGCCAAGCTGAAGGGCATCATGGAGGGCATCTTCCACGCTTCCTACGATGCTTCCGTTGCTGCCGGTTCCGAGGGCAACCTGATGGTCGGTGCAAACTGCGCCGGTTTCCTGAAGGTGGCCACCGCCATGATGGCACAGGGCATCACCTACTAAGCATTCCTTTTCAGAGGGCCGCATCCGAAGGGGTGCGGCCCTTTTTTTTCCTGCATATTTCCTCTGTCCGTTGTCCATACTCCCTTTGCCAGAAAGCGAAGGGAGTATTTTTATGGATGAGCAGATGTTTTGTTTCCAATGTGAGCAGGCGGCCAACGGGACTGCCTGTACCGGTCGGGCAGGTGTGTGCGGGAAATCGGCTCCGACCGCAGCGGCGCAGGACCGGCTGACCGGTGCCCTGATCCGGTATGCGGAGCAGCTCATTGGCGAAGGCCGTGCTCCGGCTCCGGAGCAGGCTTTGCTGCTGATGCAGGGGCTGTTCACCACCATCACCAATGTAAATTTTGACGAGCACACCGTCGGGCAGCTGATCGAGAAGATCCACGCCGCCTGTCCGGGCATTGCCGAGGACTATGATATGCAGCAGCTCTGGCAGGAGCCTGACCCGGATGTGCGAAGCCTGAAATGCTTTGTGCTGTTCAGCCTGCGGGGAATGGCCGCTTATAACTATCATGCTCGGGTGCTGGGCCGCATCGACCCGGAGCTGGACAAATTTTACTGTACCGCCCTGAAGGCAGTGGGCACCTCGGGGCTATCCATGGAGGAGCTTTGGCTCCTGGTGCAAAGGACCGGAGAAGCCAGCTTCCACACCATGGAACTGCTGGATCATGCCAACACCGGTGCCTTTGGCGAACCGGAACCGACAGAAGTCCCTCTGACCATCGAGAAAGGGCCTTTCATCGTCATTTCCGGCCACGACCTTTACGACACCCAGCAGCTTTTGGCCCAGACCGAGGGCAAGGGCATCAACGTTTATACCCACTCGGAACTCCTGCCCGCCCACGGTTATCCGGAGCTGAAAAAGCGCTATTCGCACCTCAAGGGAAATTTCGGCACCGCCTGGCAGAACCAGCAGTCGGAGTTTGAGGACATCCCCGCCCCCATCCTCTTCACCACAAACTGTATCATGCCGCTGCGCCCCAGCTACGCCGACCGGGTCTTTACCACCTCGGTGGTCTCCTATCCCGGGGTGCCGCACATCGGGGAGGACCGGGACTTCACCCCCGTCATCCGGAAAGCGCTGGAACTGGGCGGCTACCCGGAGGATACCATCATCCCGGGCATGAACGGCGGCAAAACGGTCACCACCGGCTTTGCGCGGAGCGCTGTGCTCTCCCACGCCAATGAGATCGTTGCGGCCGTGAAAAGCGGGCAGATCCGCCATTTCTTCCTGGTGGGCGGCTGCGACGGTACCCGGCCCACCCGCCGTTATTACACCGAGTTCGCCAAGCTCACCCCGCCCGACACCGTGATCCTGACGCTGGCCTGCGGCAAATTCCGGCTGAACGATCTGCCTCTGGGCACAGTGCCCGGCACTGGCCTGCCCCGCATCCTCGATGTGGGCCAGTGCAACGACGCATATAGCGCCATCCGGATCGCACTGGCTCTGGCCGATGCCTTCGGCTGCACCGTCAACGACCTGCCGCTCTCGCTGGTGCTCTGCTGGTTCGAGCAGAAGGCAGTCTGCATCCTGATCGCCCTGCTGGCTTTGGGCATCCGGAACATCCGCCTCGGCCCCACCCTCCCGGCCTTTCTCTCTCCGGGGGTCGTGCAGGAATTGCAGCGCCGCTATGACCTGAAAGCCATTACGACCCCGGAAGAGGACCTGCGGGCCATTCTGGGACGCTGACTGCCGCCGCAGGGAATTTCTTCTTTTGTTTCTGCGATGCTCCCGGGATTTCCCGGGAGTTTTTCTTGTGTCGAAACTTTTTCATAATTTCTGGGAATTTCCGGCGCATGGATAAGCTTTCACTCCTGTGCAGGAATCATTTTCCGGAGAAACTCCGGCGCGGTTCCCCGCCGCTTCAAAAATTTGAATCTTTCGGTTTCAAATTCGTTTGAACCTCTTGTATTTCCGAACATCCGATGCTACTATATTAGCAGTACACAAAATGTACTATATTTTAGAAAGAGGAGGAGAAAAAATTATGAAAAAGAGATGGTTCGTAGTGATACTTACCATCGGATTGCTGCTTCATGTTCTGCCGCTGAGTGTACTTGCACTGAGCCCCGACCCCACCATCACGGATTCGGACGGCACCCTTTTGGGTTGGAGTGACCTTTCCACCGTTTCCGACGTCCTTGATGATTCACAGGAACAGCGGCTCGCTGTCGTGAATGCGGACAACGATGAAGAAGCAGCGGATGACCGGTCCGCAGGGAATCTCACCCTCAAAACTCTTGACGAGGAATCGGGTGGCGAGGAATCGGATGACGAGGAATCGGATGACGATGACCCTGCGGATGCGGACCGCGATGAAGCAACGGATGACCTGCCCGCAGGGAATCCCCCCCCCCCCCAGCCTCTTGACGAGGAACTGGAGGGCGATGGCTCTGCGGACGACGACGGCAGCACCACAACCCCGCCTGTGTGCAAGATCGGCGATATTTACTACTCTACACTGGACGAGGCGATCAGCGCGGCGATGCCTGGCGAACAGATCGACCTGCTGGCGAACATTGAGCTGTATGAAGGTCTTACGTTCGATAACAAGACCCTGACCATTTCCGGTTGCGGCATCTATACGCTGACGCTGGAGGAGAACGGTATCTATGCATCGGACAGTGATATCACGTTTGAAGATCTTACGCTGAAAATCCATGCGCATACTCATACCTATGAACATGGCGCAGGACAAACGGCCAATCTGATCACCCACTCCAGCAAACTGCGTTTGAGCCATGTGGAATTTGAGTTGACAGAAGATCAGTCCTTTGGCAGCGGCATTTTCCTGGAGCACGACAGCGATTTGTATTTTGAAGACAATACAAATGCTGTGATCCGCGGCTTTGACGCTACTGACGCCAGCGGTATCTACGCAGAGAGTTACAGTAACAACGATCATGGCATTTGGGTCACTTCGTCTTCTCTGGAAATCACCGGCTGTGACTGGAACGGCATGACCATCGACCCCATCAATCTCACGCTGGACAACGCCAAAGTCACTCTGACTGGTAACGGTCTCTCCGGTTATTACGCCGGTGGTCTCGGCTGCTATGGCGTAGGTAGCTATGGTGGTACGCTGACCATGAGATCTTCCACACTCATCGCAAGCGAGAATGTTGGCGGAACAGATGGTTTTGGCGCTTATGTCGGTGTCCTTGATATGGATGCTGCTTCCACAGTAATTGCTTCTAACAACTCCGGTTCTGGTCTTTGCATTGGTAACAGCCGCGGAGATGAGAGTCATATTTATGGACAGATTTACTGCGAGGGCAACGGCCAAGCCGGTTGGCCTGGCGGCGGCGGTTTTGTCGTACATACACAGCATACGAAAGACACTGACGGTACGCCGATCATTTATGAAGGTAATGTAACCATTGAGCCCGGTGCGTGTATCTATGCCCGCAATAACAAAGCCCTGGCTGGCATTTTAAACAACTGGATTCTGAACATTGAAAGCGGTGCAACCGTCATCGCCGATAACAATGAGCAGTTTGGCCTTGGAAACAGTTTTGATGCTCGTACTACCATTAAAAGCGGTGCCAATGTCTCCGCAAATAACAATCTGTATGGCATCTACAACTATGCAGGCGGTGGCGATCTGTCAGTAGCAACAGGCTTTTTCCTCATTGAGGGCGGCGCACATGTCACTGCAAACAATAATAGGTCCTGCGGCATCTTCAACACCGTCTACGACAACTTCGACACCCCTGCGGATGACTACTTTACGATTCAGGGCAGTGCAGACGTTTCTGCTGACGGTAATGGTGTCTACGGTATTTACAATGACGGCGGTATTTTCACCATAGAAAATGGCGCAAACATTTCCACCTGCAACAACAGTTACGATGGTATTTTTAACGCCAATCGCGGAACGTTTACCATGGAAACCGGTGCAAACGTCTCTGTCTGCAATAACAGTCGCTATGGTATTTATAATACCAATAGCGGAACGTCGTTTACTGTAGAAGAAAATGTTGACCTGCAGGTTGAGCACAACAAGAACAGCGGCATTGTCAATAACGAGAATGCGACACTGACGCTGCTTTCAGGCCGTGTTCGTTATAACACCACTTCCACTTGGTATGGCGGCGGTCTCCGAAACTACTCCACTGCAACTCTTTCGGATGACGTGCAGCTGTACAACAACCATGCAGAAAAAGGCGGTGACGACATCGAGAACGGTGGAACCATTACCTTTGGCCCCACCGGCCGCGGCTGGGAGCTGGACGGCGGACCGGACTGCTATGATTTCATTACCGGCTGGTACGACGACTCTGAAACCACCCGCTGGAGCGCCCACGGGGACGAAGCGGATCTGCACATGGTTCTCGTCGCACCCGTCAATTCTTACACCGGCCCCCTGTCCCTCAAGGCCGCACACGGCAGCATCGGCAGCCTGACCGTCTGCAAAGAGACGCTCGGGGAACTGCTGCCGAGCGACTATGACACCGTGTTCACCTTTGAGCTCACGCTGGATGATGATGCCATCACCACGATCAACGACAAATGGTGCGGTGTCCCGTTCAAAAACGGCAAGGCATCCTTCACCCTGAAAAGCGGCGAGAGCATCACGCTCTCGAACCTGCCCGCAGGCATCGGCTATACCATCACCGAAACCGCTCAGGACGGCTGGACCCTGCTGAATCTCAACCCTGCAGAGACCGGCGTTGTGCCCCAGAACGACACTGCCAAGGTCGTCTTTACCAACCTGAAGAACAGCCCGGACGACCCCTATGTTCCGGTCGTTCCCGTAGACCCGGAGACCCCCGAGATCCCCGAGGAGCCTGAGGGGCCGGAGACCCCCGAGATCCCCGAGGAGCCTGAGGAACCCGAGATCCCCGAGGAAACCGAGGAAACAGAGGCCCCCGGCGAGCTGCCTGCGGAGGAACCGGCTCAGACTGACACGTCCGCGTCGTTGGCCCAGCCGGAGGAAACGCCCACGCAGAACACCACGACCGTGACCCTGATCCAGACCGGTACCACCGATTGGCTGGCTGCCGTGCTTCTGATCTTTGGCATCGGTCTGTTGGTATGCGGGTGGTTCTTCGACCGCAAACAGCGCGCCGCAAAGCACTAAGGACAGAAACGCCCCGCAATCATACGCAAACCGCCGCATCCCCTGCCCCAGACCGGCAGCCGGATGCGGCGGTTTTTTCAAGGTTTTGATGAAATGCGTTCATCATCCCATCAAAGCGCACAAGAAGTGCGGGCTTTGGTGTACTAAAGTTTGTTGCACCTCCCACTTGAACAATCTTCACGAATCATTATAATAAAGCTAACGGAACAAAGGCGTTCCAGAGGGGTATTCTATACCCTTCTGGGGCGCTTTTTTGTTTTCTGTGCAAGATCGGCTGCGGAATGTGCCGCGGCCCGGAGGATATTTTGAGAGATAAGGATGGGAAAGGCAATGGATCAATTTACGGAAAACGCCACGCCTCTTGGCCTGTATGACCCTCAGTTCGAGCACGATGCCTGCGGCATCGGCGCGGTGGTGGACATCAAGGGCCGCAAGAGCCATCAGACGGTCAGCGATGCCCTGAGCATCGTGGAGCGTCTGGAGCACCGCGCCGGCAAGGATGCCGAGGGCAAGACCGGCGACGGCGTGGGCATCATGCTGCAGATCAGCCACAAGTTCTTTTCCAAGGTGGCCGATGAGCTGAACATCAGCCTGGGCAACGAGCGGGAATACGGTGTCGGCATGTTCTTCTTCCCCCAGAACGAGCACCTGCGGGCACAGGCCATGAAGCTGTTTGAGCTGGTCACCCGCAAGGAGGGGCTTGAGTTTCTGGCATGGCGCAGGGTGCCGGTAGACCCCGATGCCGTGGGCCAGAAGGCCCGGGACTGCATGCCCTCCATCTGGCAGTGCTTCATCAAAAAGCCTGCCCGTGTGAGCAAGGGCATTGATTTTGACCGCAGGCTCTACATCATCCGCCGGGTGTTCGAGCAGGCCAGCAACGGCACCTATGTGCCCAGCCTGTCCAGCCGCACCATCGTCTACAAGGGCATGTTCCTGGTGCACGATCTGCGCCGGTTCTACCTTGACCTGCAGGACGAGGATTACGAGTCCGCCATCGGCATGGTGCACAGCCGCTTTTCTACCAACACCAACCCCAGCTGGATGCGTGCCCACCCCAACCGGTTCATCCTGCACAACGGCGAGATCAACACCATCAAGGGCAACACCGATGCCATGCTGGCCCGTGAGGAGAGCATCGAGAGCCCCATCCTGCAGGACGACATGAACAAGATCCTGCCCATCATCAACACCTCCGGCTCAGACTCCGCCATGCTGGACAACGCGCTGGAGTTCATGGTGATGAACGGCATGGACCTGCCTCTGGCGGTGATGATCACCATCCCCGAGCCCTGGGAGAACAACAAGAACATCAGCCAGAAAAAGCGCGATTTCTACCAGTATTACGCCACCATGCTGGAGCCCTGGGACGGCCCCGCCGCCATCCTCTTCTCCGACGGCGATGTGGTGGGCGCGGTGCTGGACCGCAACGGTCTGCGTCCCAGCCGCTACTATATCACCAAGGACGGCCGGATGATCCTGTCCTCTGAGGTGGGCGTGCTGCCCTGCGCCCCCGACAACATCCTGATGAAAGACCGCCTGCGCCCCGGCAAAATGCTGCTGGTGGATACCGTCAAGGGCGAGGTCGTGGATGACGAGAAGCTGAAGGAATACTACGCCAGCCGTGAGCCCTACGGCGAGTGGATCGACCGGAATCTGGTCCGGCTGAAGGACCTGAAGATCCCCAACATCAAGGTCCCCAGCTACACCGGCGAGGAGCTGACCCGCCTGCAGAAGGTCTTTGGCTACAAATACGAGGAGATCAAGGAGCTGATCCTGCCCATGGCCCGGGCCGGTGCCGAGCCTTCCGGGGCCATGGGCACCGACACCCCGCTGGCTGTCCTGAGTGACCAGCACCCCCCGCTGTTCAACTACTTCAAGCAGCGGTTCGCACAGGTCACCAACCCGCCCATCGATGCCATCCGTGAAAAGGTGGTCACCTCCACCAGCGTCTATGTGGGTGCCCACGGCAACCTGCTGGAGGACAAGCCGGAAAACTGCAAGGTGCTCAAGGTGCAGAACCCCATCCTGACCAGCACGGATCTGCTCAAGATCAAGCACATGAACGTGCCCGGCTTCAAGACCGCCACGGTGTCCATCAATTACTATAAGAACACCAGCCTGGAAAAGGCCATCGACCGCGTGTTCCTGGAGGTGGACCGCGCCTACAAGGACGGTGCCAACATCATCATCCTCTCTGACCGCGACATCGACGAGTACCATGTTTCCATCCCCAGCCTGCTGGCGGTTTCTGCCGTGTCCCAGTACCTCATCCGCACCAAGAAGAGCACGGCCATGGCCCTCATCCTTGAGAGCGCCGAGCCCCACGAGGTGCACCACTTTGCCACCCTGCTGGGCTACGGTGCCTGCGCCGTCAACCCCTATCTGGCCCACGACACCATTGCCCAGCTCATCGACGAGGGTCTGCTGGACAAGGATTACTACGCCGCCGTGGATGACTACAACAAGGCTGTGCTGAACGGCATCGTGAAGATCGCCTCCAAAATGGGCATCTCCACCATCCAGAGCTACCAGAGCAGCCAGATCTTTGAGGCGGTCGGCATCTCCAAGGATGTCATCGACAAGTACTTCACCGGCACGGTCAGCCGCGTGGGCGGCATCGGTCTGGAGGACATTCAGGCGGATGTGGAAGCTGCCCACAACGCCGCCTTTGACCCGCTGGGTCTGGATATCAACATGGAGCTGGCCGACGGCGGCGCTCACAAGTTCCGCAGCGGCAAGGAAGAGCATCTCTTCACCCCGCAGACCATCCATCTGTTCCAGAAAGCCTGCTTCACGGGCGACTACAAGGCCTTCAAGGACTTCACCCGCACCGTGGACAACATGGGTGCCGAGGGCGTGCACCTGCGCAGCCTGCTTGACTTCAGCTATGACCCCAACGGCGGCATCCCCCTTGAGGAGGTGGAGCCTGTCAGCTCCATCGTCAAGCGGTTCAAGGCCGCTGCCATGAGCTACGGTGCCCTGAGCAGTGAGGCCCACGAGACCATCGCCATCGCCCTGAATCGTCTGGGCGGCCGGAGCAACACCGGCGAGGGCGGCGAGCCCGAGGAGCGCTACCAGAGCGAGAGCAACTCCAAGATCAAGCAGGTAGCCTCGGCCCGCTTCGGTGTGACCAGCAAGTATCTGGTCTCCGCCGAGGAGATCCAGATCAAGCTGGCACAGGGTGCAAAGCCCGGCGAGGGCGGCAACCTGCCCGGTGCCAAGGTCTACCCCTGGATCGCCAAGACCCGCCACAGCACCACCGGCGTGGGCCTGATCTCTCCCCCGCCCCACCACGACATCTACTCCATCGAGGATCTGGCCGAGCTGATCTATGACCTGAAGAATGCCAACCGCCACGCCAACATCAACGTGAAGCTGGTCAGCGAGGCCGGTGTCGGCACCATTGCCGCCGGTGTTGCCAAGGGCGGCGCGCAGGTCATCCTTGTCTCCGGTTACGACGGCGGCACCGGTGCAGCCCCCCGCACCTCCATCAAGAATGCGGGCCTGCCCTGGGAGCTGGGCATCGCCGAGACCCACCAGACCCTGATCCTGAACGGCCTGCGCAGCCGCGTCCGCATTGAGAGCGACTCCAAGCTGCTCTCCGGCCGCGATGTTGCCATCAGCTGTATGCTGGGCGCTGAGGAGTTCGGCTTCGGCACCTCCCTGCTGATGTGCGAAGGCTGCGTGATGATGCGTGTCTGCAACCTGGACACCTGCCCCATGGGCATCTGCACCCAGAACCCCGAGCTGCGCAAGCGGTTCAAGGGCAAGCCCGAGTATATCATCAACTACCTGACCTTTGTGGCGCAGGAGCTGCGGGAGTACATGGCCAAGCTGGGCGTGCGCACCATCGACGAGCTGGTGGGCCGCACCGACCTGCTCCATGTCAAGCCCAGTGCTGCCGGCAGCCGTGCCGCCAAGATGAATCTGGACTGCATCCTGCACAACCCGGCCATTGCAAACAGCAACGTCCACTTTGTGCCTGCCGATACCTATGACTTCCACCTTGAGAACACCCTCGACATGAAGGTGCTGATGAAGAAGTTCAAGCTGGGCAGCAAGGCACCCCAGAGCGTCCGGCTGGAGGTCTCCAACACCGACCGCGCCCTGGGTGCCATCTTTGGCAGCGAGATCACCCGCAAGTACGGCAGCTCCCTGCCCGACGATGTCTACACCGCCGAGTGCATCGGCGCAGGCGGCCAGAGCTTTGGCGCGTTCATCCCCAAGGGCCTGACCCTCAGCCTGACCGGCGACTGCAACGACTACATGGGCAAGGGCCTGTCCGGCGGCAAGATCATCGTCCGCCCGCCCGAGGGCATCGGCTACAAGCCCGAGGAAAACATCATCACCGGCAATGTGGCCCTTTACGGTGCCACCAGCGGCAAGGCCTTCGTCTCCGGCGTGGCCGGTGAGCGCTTCTGCGTCCGCAACAGCGGCGCTACCGCCGTTGTCGAGGGCGTGGGTGACCACGGCTGTGAGTATATGACCGGCGGCACAGTGGTCGTTCTGGGCCAGACCGGCAAGAACTTCGCGGCCGGTATGACCGGCGGCGTGGCCTACGTTCTGGACGAGAACTGGGATTTCTACCAGCGGGTCAACAAGGAGACCGTGAGCCTGGAGCCTGTGGAGCACAAGTACGATGTTGCCGCCCTGAAGGAGCTCATCCGCGAGCATGTGGAAGCCACCGGCTCCCCCCGCGGCAAGGAGATCCTGGACAACTTCAGCGAGTACCTGCCCAAGTTCAAGAAAGTCCTCCCCTACGATTACGACCGGATGCTCCGGGTCATCGCTTCCATGGAGGAGCGCGGCCTGGACGGCGAACAGGCACAGATCGAAGCATTCTACGCTGTGCAGAAGAAGAAGTAAGGAGGGCTGGATCATGGGCAAGATCACTGGATTTATGGATTACACGCGCAAGACCAGCACGGATGTCCCGCCGCTGGAGCGCATTGAAAATTTCAACGAGTTTCACGTCTGGCTCTCCCGCGAGGAGCAGCAGACCCAGGCCGCCCGCTGCATGGACTGCGGCGTGCCCTTCTGCCAGGCCGGCATGATGATCGGCGGCATGGCATCGGGCTGCCCGCTGAACAACCTGATCCCCGAGTGGAACGACCTGGTCTATCAGGGCAAGTGGGAGCTGGCGCTCCACCGCCTGCGCGCCACCAACCGCTTCCCGGAGTTCACCAGCCGGGTCTGCCCCGCCCTGTGCGAGGCCGCCTGCACCTGCGGTGATGTGACCGGCAGCAGCGTGACCGTGCGCGAGAACGAGCACGCCATTGTGGAAACGGGCTACGCCAAGGGCTGGCTCCACGCCGCTCCTCCCCCGGCCCGCACCGGCAAGAGCGTGGCCGTCATCGGCAGCGGCCCGGCCGGTCTTTCGGTGGCCGAGTACCTGAACATCCGGGGCCACGCCGTCACCGTGTTTGAGCGCGCCGACCGCGTGGGCGGCCTGTTGATGTACGGCATCCCCAACATGAAGCTGGACAAAGCCGTCATCGAGCGCCGCATCAGGATCATGCAGGCCGAGGGCGTGGAGTTCCGCACCAGCATGGATGTGGGCGGTGCCGTGGATGCCGAGAGCATCCTGAACAGCTACGATGCCGTGGTGCTCTGCTGTGGTGCCAAAAAGGCCCGTGACCTGAACGTTCCGGGCCGGGATGCCAACGGCGTGCATTTTGCCGTGGATTACCTCACCAGCGTGACAAAGAGCCTGCTGGACAGCAAATTTGCCGACGGCAGGGCCATTGATGCCAAGGGCAAGAACGTTCTGGTCATCGGCGGCGGCGACACCGGCAACGACTGCCAGGGCACGGCCCTGCGGCAGGGCTGCACTGATCTGGTGGCTCTGGAAATGATGCCGCAGCCTCCCAAGGAGCGTGCCGCCAGCAACCCCTGGCCCGAGTGGCCCCGGGTGCTCAAGGTGGACTACGGCCAGACCGAGTGCATGGCAAAGTTCGGCAAGGACCCCCGTGTCTACCAGACCACAGTCAAAGAATTCCTCAAGGACGATGCAGGCAGCCTGACCGCTGCCGTCATCTCCTACCTCAAGCCCGAGCGTGACCCCGAGACCGGCCGCACCAACATGGTGCCCACCGGCGAGGAGTTCACCTACAACTGCGAGCTGGCCTTCATTGCCGCCGGTTTCGTGGGCTGTGAGAGCTATGTGGCCGATGCCTTCGGTGTCAGCCTGACCGGCCGCGGCTGTGTGGACACCGACCACTTCCGCACCAACGTGGACAAGGTGTTCGCCTGCGGCGATATGCGCCGGGGCCAGAGCCTTGTGGTCTGGGGCCTGCGCGAGGGCCGCGACTGCGCCGCCGAGGTAGACCGCTACCTCATGGGCTACACCAACCTGTAAGCCCGCATCCCGGCCATTACCAAACCATTCTCTTTCCTATCCTAAACAAGCCAGAGCGGAAGCTTCCTCCATGGGGCTTCCGCTCTGGCTTTTCCTGTAAAGATCGACCTGCATCAAGAAAGCGGCCTACCCTCTCCGGCAGGCCGCTTTGCGTCAATCTTCTCTCTTCAATTCTTCTTGCAGCAGCCGTTTGAACAAAACCGGGTAATTACTTGCACCATGCACGATATGGTAGACGAACACAGTATCCACAATCAGCCGATAGACGCAGAGATACTGCCCGGCGATCACATAGCGATAGCCGCTTTTCAGCAGTTCGGCATCTCTTGGAAGCGAACCCGACAGCGGGAAACGTTCCAACCGCGAAAGAGAATCTAAGATTCGATCCGTAATCTTTCGGGCAGAATTCGGCCCTACCAGATTCATGTGAAGCTCTGCGATTGCTTCCAGTTCCCGCTGTGCCGACTCCAGAATTTCGATCTTAGCCACGACGATAGATCTCCTCCAGCCGTTTTCTGGAATCCTCCAGCGTGTAAGCCGGAGCACCAGCAAGCCTTCCCTGTTCCGCTGCTTCCAGCTTTGCCCGGAGTTTCAACGCCTCTTCCCGCTGTTCGAATGCTTCAATGCTCATTACAACAAGGTCACCCTCTCCATTCTTTGTAATGTAGATCGGCTCGCCCGCTCCGTGCGCCAGATTTGAAATGGAACCGTAGTCATTGCGAAGCGCCGTAGACGACTTGATGATCATAGTACACACCCCCTAAATGATTCTAATATAATTCTATCAGAATCATTCATTTTCTTCAAGCGTTCTCATCAAAAAACGGCCTGCCCTCTCCGGCAGGCCGCTTTGCGTCAATCCGTATCGTATTCGGTACCGGCCCCACCGACCGGCGGCTCCGTCTGCGCGGCAGACGGTGTGGTACCGGCGGAAGGGGTCGTGGTCTCAGGCGGGGTGGCGGGCACCTCGGCCTCGACCTCTGCCGCCATATAGACGATGATGGTCGAGCCGACCTCCACCATGGCACCGGGCTCCTCGCTGCAATAGGCCACACAGCCCGAAACATAGGAGCCATCGTTATAGATGGGATAAAAGCTCGCATTCAGGCCTATCTGCGCCAGCTGCTGCTCCGCGCCATCCCGGGTAAAGCCTGCCACGTTGGGCATCTCCACCATCTGCGGGCCGCGGCTGACCACCAGATCGATGGTGCTGCCCTTTTCGATGACCTCCCCGGCTTCGGGGGTCTGACGGATGATCTTGCCCTTTTCCACAGTATCACTGTATTCCATGGTCACATAGAACAGGTAATCCCCGGCATAACTGTGGTTGTTGCGCACCTGTGTATCGTAGTCCATCCCCACAAAGTCAGGGGCCAGATTCACCGGCTCTGTCACCAGCGAGCTGGCCGGTTCGGAGGCCGGGGTGGATTCCGCAGGCTTTGCGGTGTGCAGCCCCTGATTTACCAGCCCCCACACGATGAGCAGCGTCAGGATGGCCAGCAGGATCAGGATGGCCGCCAGCAGGTTGCGCAGGCTGAGGATATGCTTTTTCTGCTCTTCTTCCTCGGTGGACTGAGGGCGCGGCGCGGCCTGCTGCAGAGTCTGGGTGAGCTCCGTGGTATACTCCTGACTGCTCAGTGCCCGGAACAGCTGGGGCACGGTCTGGATGCGCTCGGCAGGCCTGAGCTGCAGGCCCATCCAGAGCACATCCGAAACATACTCCGGCACCGCCCGTTCCAGCGTGCGGGCGCGGGGGTTGGAGTCCGACACCAGCCGCTGTGCCGCAGGAACAGGGCTCTGCCCGCAGACCATCCGGTAGACCACGGCGGCAAGGCTGTATTCATCGGTGTAGCGGCCCTCAAATTCGGTGGTGGAATACTGTTCCGGTGCCGAGTAGCCCTCATACAGCTGCTCGTGCAGGCCGCTGCCCGCCGTGCGCAGCCCCACGGTAGCGTAACCCGTCAGGCGTGCCCGGCCGTTTTCCAGCACCCGGATGTTCTCCGGGCAGATGCCACGGTGCACCAGCCCCACCTGATGCATGGCCGCCACACCGTCAAACACAGGCTGCAGCATATTGCGGGCCGTCTCGGCCGAAACCGGGCTGGGACGCTCATCCAGCCACTGCTGCAGCGGGATGCCGCCGGGATTCTCCATCACGGCGTAGACGGTGTTGTTCTCCTCGAACACGTCCAGCACAGCCTCCAGACCGTTTGCGGGCGTGATGCGCTGGATGGAGCGGTAGAGATCGGCAAAGTCCATCCGGGTGGTCTTGAACAGCACCTCGCTGCCCAGCTTGGGCCGGAGCAGCGCGTCCGTGCCCCGCTCCGCCGACAGCGTCAGGGGCATATACTCCTTGATGGTCACCCGGAACCGCCCGACGTTCTCCACGCCCCGGTACAGGATGCCCTCGCCGTCGATGCTCTGCATCTCGCCCACGGTATACCGTCCGGCCAACAGCGTGCCCACCGGCAGGCTGCCCGCCGGGTTGCGCCCGGCCAGTACCCCGCCGCAGTGCGGGCACACCGACACCCGGCTTTCCAGTTCTTCCATGCAGTACGGGCAGATGCGTTTTGCTTCCATGTGCGCCACCTCGTTTCATCGTGGTCTGTTTCAAATCATTGTACCATATTTACCCCCGCCGCGCAATCCGCAAAGCAAAAAAGCGCCGCCCTCTGAGTTTTTTCACAGGGGGCAGCGCTCAATTCGCACCAATATCACCGGAACAGACTAGGCACTTTCGATTCCCCCCTCATGCGAGAAGCGGATCAGAAGATGTGCCGTTGATTTGACCAACTCTTTCAGGCTCGCCATCTCCATTTCAGAATAGCCATTATTGGTCCACAAATACCCCGGCAGAATACAGGTCGCCGACTTAAAGCCGTTTTCTACAGGTGTTTCAATCTGTACCTTTACCTGCTCCTGATTGCCATTCTGAATTGGCGAGGAATAAACGATTTCAGTCCCATCATTCAAGGTCATAAAAGGATAAAGCATCCGAACACCCTCTTTCTTAAAAGAGTATACCATGAAATCCAGAGGGTTTCAATGATTGAACCACAGATATTTTTCCGCCGATTTCCTAAATTTCATGTGTTTTCATTGTTTTTCGCTGCACTCCGCAGGCGTTCTGCGAGCTGCGCAATCAGTGCGACATCCTTTTCATCCAAACCAGTCACGTTTACTGTATTATGCTTTTCTACACCCAGCAGGTAATCTGTCGAGACAGAAAACAACCTAGCCAAATCCACCAGGCTCTGCGGCGACGGCATAGAAAGCCCCTGCTCCCATGAATTGATACCGTTTCTCGTCATATTCATCCTGCGTGCAAGCTCTGCCTGCGTCCACCCTCGCGATTCTCTCAGGGCCTTGATGCGGTCGGCCGTCATAACATCACCTCTCATGTCAAGTATAGTGTGCTTTTATGGTTATTCTTTATCATTTTGGCTCCATTACTTGACAGTTTGGTAAAAGTGTGATAGCTTTATGATAAGAACTTTTATATAAAATGTTCCGTCTTTCCAGAATCATGGTTTTCAAGGAGGATATTCTATGCGAAAAAGAATCTGTGCTCTTGCGTTAACTTCCGTATTTTTATGCGCTTGTCTGTCTGGTTGTAGCGAATCTTCACAGCCTAATGCTCCAGCTTCTAATTCAAACAATTCTTATTCTAGTAGTACCTCAGATAATAATTCTAGTTCATCTTCTGAATCAAAATCTGATGAAACCAATGACAATTCCAATTCATCTACTACAACTAAAAAAGATGCAATTTCAACACGTCTTGATAAAATATCTCATGAACGCGCTCAAACAGGAAAAGGTGTTCATGTTTTGGGAAGGGATGGTGTTTGGCGCTGGGAATATGCTTATACCTACCAGCTGCATGTATATATCACTGTAAAGAATACGGGTGATTACCGTGCCAAAGTTAATAGCTCTAACTTTAGCGCATACTGGGATTCCTCTAGATTAGCTAACTCCGGTACAGTATTTGATGCCACCTATAATGAAAACGGTCTTGCTCCTGGCGCTCAGACTACAATAAAGCTAATTTATGATATCTCCGAATATCAGTATAATAGTTGGAATACCCCCGGTCATAATATTACCCTTGGTGTGCAGTATGGTAATGGAACATTGGCTTATGTTTATTCAACAGATACCGGTTCTGTAAAAGCATACCATTAACAAGGAGGTTCTGATGAAATCTTTCAAACGATTTTTGACTCCTCTATTTATTTGTCTATTCGGCTTTTTATTATTGACCGGTTGTGGTAGTTCAAATAATACTCCTGCTCAGTCCCAAAAGGATGCCGTACTTGCTGCACTTAATGCAGCTCGCAAATCAAACAATGTAAATGTTCTTTCTGAGGACGATCAGGCAGATATCATTGCCGCCCGGATTGCCAACGCCGGAATTGATTATTACTGCGGAAATCTGACAAAAGAACAGTTTGAAAAGGAGTTTTATAGTGCTGGTATGACAAAAATCAATGGAAAATACTTTTCCGAAATCTATACTGGAACTATCATTCCAACAAAATCCTCTGATTTTTATAATAAAGAAATCTCTTATGGTAGCGCCCAGATTGTTGGTATCGCAATTAGACAGTATAAAGAATTCAGTTTCACCGTCCTTATCTCTTATCCGTAATGTCATCAATTGAGGTGTTTTATGAAAAGAATTATTTCATTAGGACTTGTTGGTATACTTATCTGTTCCGCTCTCGTTGGTTGTAGTGAGGGAGGTACTCCAGAAGTACCCGCTAGTACTTCTATTGCTTCTTCTTCCGCATCATCCGAACCTTCCCCTAGTCAGCCTGCATCTAGTAGTTCCTCTGCACCCGTATCCAGTTCAAGCTCATCTAGTAGTATCCCGTCTGAAAATCCTTCTTCTAGTTCAGAGAGTTCTTCGGTTTCTGAGCCCCCCTCTTCTTCCGAAGCCCCTTCCGAAAGCCCTGCTTCTTCTGTTACTGAGAAAAAGTCTATCTCTGTAAGCTGGAATGAGAATTATATCCGCTGTAAGGATGTTGTCACTGACAGCGATAAGCAGGTCTATGTTCCCGGCCAAGGCTATACATGGGGATATCATCACTACTATTTAGATATCATATATAATATCACCAATACGGGAAATTGCCCGATTTCTCTTGGAAATGATGCTTTTTCTGTTGCATGGGATGATGAACCTTTAACCGATCATTTTGTATATCTCAATGCGCAACTAATTGACCCCGTCAAATTATCCGAGGGTGAATCCGCAATGGTCGCCGTACGTTACCCTATCAGTGCAGCAAAGTATGAAGAGTTTTCAGACCTGTTTGCTATTGCTCCGCACAGGATAATCCATACTGTCACATTTGAAGAAAGCAATTTTACATATACTTATTTAACAAAGTTGTATTCCTCGAATATGTAATCATTTCATTCACCCCCCAGCGGCCCACCCCGCTGGGGTTTTATTTTGTCCGTGTGCAAAATATTCGTCCTTATTCCAAAACAAAAAGCCGCTCTTTGTGCATCACAACACAAAAAGCGGCTTTTCATCGTCTTATTTCAGGAGTAAAGAGCCCTGCGGAGCATTATTCCGGCAGGTCCTCTTCGTTCTCCAGGCTGTGCCAGACGTTCTGGACGTCATCGTTATCCTCGAGGGCATCCAGCAGCTTGCCCATCAGCTTGAGCTGATCGGGGTCGGTCAGGCGGGTGGTGGTCATGGGGACCATGGCCAGGTCGTCGCTCAGGATCTCGTAGCCCTTCTCTTCCATGGCCTTGACCACAGCGGAGTAGTTCTCGGGATCGGTGGTGATCTCAGCAGCCTCTTCGCCTGCATCAAAGTCCTCGGCACCGGCATCCAGAGCGTCCATCATGGCCTCGTCGGCATCCTTATCCTCCAGAGAGATGTCAATGACACCCTTCTGGCTGAACAGGAAGCCAACACAGCCCATAGCGCCCAGGTTGCCGCCGTTCTTGTCGAAATAGTGGCGCAGGTCGGCAGCGGTACGGTTGCGGTTGTCGGTCAGGGTCTCGACCATGACAGCAACGCCGCCGGGGCCGTAGCCCTCGTAGGTGATGGCCTCGAACTCGGTCTTGTCGCCGCCCTCAGCCTTCTTGATGATGCGCTGGATGTTATCGTTGGGCACGCTCATGCGCTTTGCCTTGGCGATCAGGTCTGCCAGCTTGCTGTTGGAAGCCGGGTTGGGGCCGCCGTCACGGACGGCAACGCTGATCTCGCGGCCGATCTTGGTAAAGACCTTGGCTCTTGCGCCATCGGTCTTTTCCTTCTTGCGCTTAATGTTGTTCCATTTGCTATGTCCAGACATGGGAACCTCCTAAAGTTTTATCGAAATCTCCGCCTGCGGGCAGACGGGCTGTGGTCGCCCGCTTGTGGCAGCACACAAAATCTAACTCTATTATTGTAGCACAATCACGAATCCCGTTCAAGGGCTCCGGGCGTGTTTTTCGCCTGTTTGTGTTGGAAAACCGGCTTTTCAGGCCGATTTACAGCAGCCGCAGGGCCTTGGGGTAATGATTTTTGACCCGCCCGCCCGACACCTTGCCGCCGCCCATGGGGCAGCCGTCCACGGTCACGCAGCACCAGCCATCGGCGGCAGTGTCCGCGGCGATCTCACGGCCGGAAAGGTACTCCGTTACCCGCAGGTCGGCAAGGGTCAGTGCTTCGCGGTTGGTGCAGAGCGCGCCGAACGCCGTGAACAGGTGGTGCTCCGGCACGAAACGGCCCTTCTGCACGCTGCCCACGAACACCCCCGCCCGCAGGACATGCAGTCCCGTCTGCGGGAAGGGCACGGGCAGCAGAACGCTTCCGCCATGCACCACGGCAGGGCGGTCCGCCAGCGCCGGGAAATACTGCCTGGCAAACTCCTGCCATGCAGCAAGGCTCTGGGCCGGGGTGGCCTCCCCTGCCCCGGCATCCCGGCTGCGGGCGCTGCGGCCCTGCACCGCCTCCCGCAGGGCACGGCTGTTCTCCCGGCGGGCACTGCGGGCATCCGGGGCCTTGGCAGGCTTGCCGCCCTTGCTTCCCTTCTGCTTTTTGCTCTGCTCTGCGGCAGCAGCCAGCCAGAGTTCTTCCTCTGCCGTATAGGTTCCGGAGGCAGGCAGCGCCCGCGGCGTACCTACCTTGACCAGCCGGGCAATAAAATGCCCCTCGCCGCCCTGACAGGGCCAGATCCGGCGCACTTTGCTCACATCCAGCGGCAGGCCGCCGGTACGGTTTGCCTCACCCGGGCTGCCAAAGCTGTAATCCACATTGCCGAACACATCGGCCAGCGTGAACTCCGGGTGGCGCTGCAAAAATGCCGCCACCTGTCCCTCGTCCTCTTCCGGGGCAAAGGTGCAGGTGGAGTAAATCATCTCGCCGCCGGGGGCCAGGCAGGCCGCCGCGTTGTCCAGGATCTGTGCCCCCAGTGCGGCGCACTGCTTTACCAGCGCTTCACAGTGCTGGGTCACAGCCACGGCTTCCTTGCGGAACATTCCCTCGCCGGAGCAGGGCGCATCCACGAGAACACGGTCAAAAAATTCCGGCAGAGCGGCGGCAATGCGGCCGGTGTCCTCGTTCAGCACCACGGCGTTGGGCACGCCCATCCGCTCCAGATTGCTCCGGAGCACCTCAGCCCGGGCGGCAACGAACTCGTTGCTCACCAGCAGCCCCTGCCCGCCCAGCGCTGCCGCCAGCTGGCTGCTCTTGCCGCCGGGGGCCGCGCAGGTATCCAGCACCCGCATCCCGGGCCGGACCCCCAGCAGGGGCGCGGCACTGGAAGCGGAAGGCTCCTGCGAGTAGAACACGCCCGCATGGTGGTAGGGGTGCCGCCCGGGCTTGAAGGCGGGGTCCTGCACCACAAAGCCCGCCTTGCAGAAGGGCGAGGGCTCCACCGGAAAATCTGCCTGCGCGGCAAACTGCTCCGGCGCAGCACGCAGGGCCGAGACCGTCACGCCCCGGGCAGCAGTCTCCTGCGGGGCGGCATAGAGAGCATCGAACCGGTCGCCCAGCAGAGCGCGCTCCCGGCGCTCAAAATATTCCGTAGGCATGAAAGCTTATCCTCCCATGAATAAAGCCGCCGTTCGCGGCAAAACTAAGGCTGTGAGGGAAAGCCCCCTCACGAAAGGAGTAACGAACCATGAAGGACCACAGCGAGAATCGCACCGAAAACCGCACGAACAACTGCAAGAACCAGAGCCAGAACCGCACCACCAATCAGACCACCAACGAGCACAAGCACCCCAACCAGTACACCAAGGGTGCTGACGACGAGGGTGCCAAGAACAAGAAGTAACGCCGCATAAGAAAGCCCGCTGCCTTCCCTGCACTGTTTTCCAGTGCGGAAAGCAGCGGGCTTTCGCGTTTTATTTCTGGTTCGGGTCAAACTGCTGCCACAGGGCATCGAACAGCTCTTCCACACGGGCCATCTGCCCAGTGAGGTAAAGCCAGCCCAGCAGACACTCAAAGCCGGTGGAAGCGCGGTATTCCTCAGGGGAAGCGTGCTTGGCCACACTGGCCTTGCTGGCGTTGCGGCCCCGCTTGAACACAGCCAGCTCCTCCTCTGTGAAGAGCGGCTCCAGCAGCTGCTCCTCCCGGAACTGTGCCCGAGCCGAGACATACTTGACCTTTTCCACATTGAGCTTGCCTGCGGACATCCGGTGGTGCCGTGCCAGACGGGTGCGCACCAGCAGTTCCAGCACGCTGTCTCCCACAAAGGCCAGCGCCAGCGGGTTCAGCTCACGGGGGTCGATGGTTTCCGATTCGTTCATAAGAAAATCCCTTTTGTCAGCGCCCTCACCCTCTCCGTCAGTGCTTCGCACTGCCACCTCTCCCGAAGGGCGAGGCTTTGGCAATCCACGCAAAACAGCTTGTTTTTGCCAAGGGCTCCCCCTTTGGGGGAGCTGGACGCGAAGCGGCCTGAGAGGGC